>Ga0114933_10004324_pt1 | contig 13364 bp, 13 predicted proteins | sample 4SBtaG_FD_89691 | JGI IMG/M metagenome (GOLD analysis project Ga0114933, IMG submission 89691) | Deep subsurface microbial communities from Kolumbo volcano to uncover new lineages of life (NeLLi) - 4SBTROV12_W25 metaG | ecosystem: Environmental > Aquatic > Marine > Volcanic | place: Kolumbo...
AAATACAGATTTTATACAAGATAATGAATCAGAATCTACTTTTGGAGTTTTAAGAGGAATGCATTTTCAAAAAGAGCCTTATTCTCAAGCAAAATTAGTAAGAGTTATTAAAGGTGAAATTCAGGATATTGCTGTTGATATAAGAAAAGATTCACCTACATATTTACAATATGTTTCAGTGATTTTAAATGAGGAAAACAAAAAACAATTATATATTCCAAGAGGTTTTGCACATGGTTTTTTAGTATTGAGTACTGAAGCTATTGTTTCTTATAAAATTGATAATTTTTTAATCTTAACTCTTACAGAGGAATAAAATATGATGATCCTCAAATTAATATAAATTGGAAATTAGATAGCAAAAAAATTATTTTATCTAAAAGAGATAAATCATTATCAAATATCATTTAATTTTTTATAGAGGTTTTTTTTTGTATAAAAAAATTACTAACATTTTTAATAATAAAGTAAATAATGAAATTTTAAAAAAATCTTTTCATACTCTTTTTTTTAGAGTATTTGGATTCTTTTTTTCATATTTATTTACTTTTTTAATCATTCAATTTTATAATTCTAAAGTTTTAGGTATATATACCTTATCAATAACAATTCTTAATATTTCACTTATGATTAGCTTGTTAGGTTTTGATAATTTATTTCTCAGGTTAATAACTAAGTTTTCTTCAAAACAAGAATTCACTAGAATTTATAATTTATATTTTAAGGGCTTTATCATTACTTCATGCGTTGCTTTGTTTATTTTTTTATTATTATTTTATTATTCAGATTACATTTCGCATAATATTTTTTCAAAGGAAGAAATGTTACTACCAATAAAAATTATTTCTTTCTTTATTTTGCCATTATCAATTCTGTCACTTCTTTCAGCAATTTTTAGATCTAATAAAAATATTATTTTTTATTCATTTTTTAAATTTTTATCTATTCCATTTTTATCTTGCATATTTATAATTAGTTACAATTTTTATGATTTTGATATTATTGCTCCATTAATTTCATATGGTACTAGTATATTGCTTTCTTTAGGTTTAGCATTTTATTTATTTGCTAAATATCATTTTTTTCCTTTATTAAGGAATAGAGATAAAAAAAATGCAGTAAAAAACAATACTATTAAATCTTTATTAGGTCAAAGCTTACCATTTCTTATAGCTAGTTCTATGTTGTTTTTATTAAAGTGGAGTGATTCTTTAATGTTAGGACATTATAGATCTCTTGAAGAGGTGGGTGTATATAGCTTAACTTTTAAAATATCTTCATTAATTGGTATTATTTTAATTGCTGTAAATAGTATTGCTGCACCAAAATTTTCTGATTTTTATTCATTAAATCAAATGAATAAGTTCAAGGAAATTATAAATTTTTCATCTAAATTAATTTTTTGGTTAGCATTACCTTTATTTTTATTAATTATATTTTTATCTGGGTTACTTTTGAATTTTTTTGGTCAAGAATATATGATTGGTAAGAATACTTTGATTATTTTATGTTTTAGTCAGTTTTATAACACCATGTGTGGTTCAGTAGGATATATTTTAATGATGACTGATAATCAGACTATTTATACTAAAATCATTTTTTTAAGTTTTACTTTAAATATAATATTAAATATTTTTTTAATACCAGCATATGGAATTTTAGGTGCTGCTTTTTCTAGTTTAATTTCAATGATTTTATGGAACACGATTTCTGTTTATATAGTTAATAAAAAATTTAATATTTTTACTATGTATATACCTTTTTTAAAAAATAATAATTAGGATTTTTTAATGATAAAAAAAAATAAAATTCCAGATTTTTTTATTATAGGCGCTCCAAAAACAGGAACTACATCATTGGCAAATTATTTAGGTCAGCATGAAGATATATTCTTTTCTGATCCAAAAGAACCTGAATATTTTGCTGTTAATTTTAATAGAAGACCTATATCAAATATAGATAATTATTTAAAATTATTTAATAAGATTGATTCTAAAGATAATATTTTGATAGGTGAAGGTTCGGTTAATTATTATTATGATATTAATTCGATTAAAAATATTTTATCTTATAATCCCAATGCAAAATTTATTTTTATGTTAAGAAAACCAATTGATTTAGTTCAATCTCTTCATTCTCAATTGGTATTTCAAGGAGAAGAAAATATATTAGATTTTGAATTAGCATGGAAAATGATTAATGAAAGAAAAAAAGGAAATAAAATTCCATTTTTATGTAGAGACTCTAAATGGCTTTTTTATTCAGAATGGGGAAAGCTTGGTAATCGATTAGAAAATTTATTAACTGTTATAGATAAAGATTCTCTTAAAATTATATTTTTTGAAGATTTTATTAATAATACTAGTCAAATTTTTGATGAAGTTTTACATTTTTTGAATCTAAAGAATAAAAATAAGATTATTTTTTCAACATTAAATAAAAGAAAACAAATTAAAAGTTTATATATACAAAAAATGGTTCATTTAATGGGTGATATTTCAATGAAATTACAAAATTTTTTTGGAATTAAATTTAAATTTGGGATTGCTAATTTTATAAAAAAAATAAATACAAGAACCAGTATAAATAAAAAAATAAATAAAAATTTTAGATTAGAATTAGAACTCTTTTTTAAAGAAGACATCAAAAAATTGTCTGAATTAACAGGTGTTGATTTAAAACATTGGTATACAAAATAATAATAAGGTAAAAAAATTTTTTATTGGATTATAACTTATATAACTGCTGCTAATTGGATTTTACATTCATATTTAAGTAATTTTTTAATCTTTGGTAATATAAATATTTCAGGTTTTTCTTCTTTACTTTTATTCTCTATTTTATTGCCATTTTTTATATATAATCTATCAATTAGAAAAATAAATTTTGATCCCATCTTGATTCTATTATTATTATTATTATTATCATTTTCTATAAGTATTTTTACTGCCTATAATAAAGTTTATCATATAAGAGGATTAGCTCATCATTTAACAATTTTTATATTATTTATATTATTAATTCATAATAATTCTAAAGTAAATATATTTAAAAATATATCTAATATTTTTTTTGTTCTAGGAGTTCTTTCATTGATAGTTTATGTTTTTCAATTAATTACTGGACAAACTGATTATGTGTATAAGCGTTCTATTGGTTTTGTTCAACAGCTTGGAGGCATTTTCTCAGGCTCGGGTGCTAATGATTCAGTGGGTTTATTTATGGTCACTTTTCCTTTTGTATTATTTAAATTAGAAAAAAATAAACTTATTTTTTATTTAGTAATAATTCTTTCTTTTTTTATTGTTATCCAAACTCAGACTAGAATGGCATGGATAGGCTTTCCTATGGTTGTGTTATTTTATATAATATTAAATCGAAAAATTACTTTTAATTATTTACTTTTTATTCCTATTATTATTTTTATTATAATTTCATATATTATAATTCCTAATTTTGAAATGCTGTCAAATAGATTATCTGTTGATTTTTTAGATAAAAAATCAACAGTTTCCTTTCGTTTTTATATGTGGGCTTTAATAATTGATTCTGTTTTAAATCAACCTTTTTTATTAGGTCTTGGAATTTATTGGAGTAAATTAAATATTAGAACAATTGCTCATAATATATTTTTTGAAATGTTAATATGGGGTGGTGTATTAGCTTTAATAATTTTTATATTTCTTATTTTATATTTATTATATGTTTTTATTTTTTACAAAAGTAAAGTTAAATTAGAGGGTGATTATAAAATATTTGCTACTAGTTTTTCTAGTTTGTTAGCATATTTACTTTGGGGTATGACAGCAAATGCATGGATTCCTATTGGCTTTCTTTTATTTTTATTAAATTTAGCATTAATTCGTACTATTGTTTTATCTATAAAAAATGAATAAAAAAATAACAATTATTATACTTCTTGACGCATTAAGATGCGATTATTTTGATAAATCAAAATCTAGTTTTGTTTCTAATTTAAAAAACAAATCAACTACTGCTGAATTAATTCCAACTTTTGGTTTTGAACCAGATGGAGCTTTTCTTTCAGGAGTGTATCCAGAAAAATCAAATGGTGGTATGCATTATTGGTATTCTCCAGAAAGTTCTGTATTTAAATGGACAAAAAAATATTCAAATTTATTTAAAAAATTTCCTATTAGTTCTCAAAAGTATATTAGATTTTTTATTAGATTAATTAATTTTTTAAAAGAATCAAAGAAAGGTAAAAAATATTTTAGTTTTCCATCTAAAATTCCATTTGAATATTTAGAATTATTTGATCCAGTTCATGATAAATTATTTTTTGAAAAAGATCTATTTGATGATTGTCCAACTATATTTGATATATGTCGAAGTGAAAAAGTGAATTGGGATTTTATAGGGTATCCAACATATAGATCTACATTAGATAAAGGTATTTATAAAATAATTAATAGTATTAATAAAGGAAATTCTTTTGTTTTTGGCTTCTTTGGTGAGTTAGATAGAATTGGGCATAAATTTGGTCCAAATTCAGTTGAGATTAATAATTTGATATCACACATTGATAATAGTATTCAAGTTTTATTTAATGAATTAGAAAAAAAATATGATTTTGATTTTATTTTATTTGGTGATCATGGTATGGTTCAAGTAAATAAACACATTAACATTCAATCTAATCTTAATAAGCTCAATTGTAAACCTGGAAAGGATTATTATTATTTTTTAGACTCTACATTTGCAAGATTTTGGTTTAACAATAATGATGCAAAAGCTGAAATATATAATTTATTAGAATCATTAGATGGAGGAAGCATAATAAATCAATCATTAAAAGATTATTATTCAATTAATTATCCTCATAATAAATTTGGAGACATTATATACTGGATGAATGATGGGAATATTATTTCACCTAATTTTTTTCAAGGCTCAGAATCTATAGAAGGTATGCATGGTTATCCTGATAATGTTAGAGATAACAATTCATTTTTTATGCATTACAATTCAGTTTCAAAAACAAAAAAAACACTTGGAAGAACTTCTATGGTTGATATTTTTAAAATTATTAAAAACACAATTAATTAATTATTATAAAAACTTTTATCAATACTTTTACTTCACATAACAACCTTAAAGTTGATACTTATATTTCTAAAATTTTAAATGAAATTGTAGATAATATTTTATCTCTTAATACTGAAAATATAATTTTAGACATCATTTTAACTGGAGGATTTGGCAGATCTGAAGGAGGGATGTATTATTCTAAAACTCATAAAAAACTACAAATTTTAAATGATATTGATTTGCTTATTATTTTAAAGGGTAATTTTTTTATAAATTATTTTTTATATAAAAAGCCAATAGAAAATGAAGTAAATAAAATTTCACTAAAATATAATATAAAACAAATTGATTTGAGTTTTAGATCAATTAAAATGTTAAAAAATTCAAAATTCACTATTGCTAATTATGAAATCAAAAATGGATATAAAAATTTATATAAAAATATTTCTCTTTTAGATTTGATGCCACCATTTGATAATAAATTTATTTCAATTGAAGAGGGTAAGGATTATTTATTTAATAGAGGTAGTGGTTTATTAATACCATTATTGTATTTAAAATATTTTGATTCAATAAATTTAAATGAAAAGCAATGGGTTAATTATTATGTTGAAACACAAAAAGCTATTATTGCAATTGGTGATTGTATTTTAATTGAGAAAAATTTATATCATTATTCTTATTTAGAAAGAAAAAAAAGATTTAAAAAAATATTTTCCCATGATTTTTCTGATTTTAATTTATTGAAAAATAAATATAATTATGCATTAGAATATAAATTAATGATAGAAGAAGAAAAAAATCAATCTTTTAATAAGGAAATATCTTATGAAGAAATGCAAAGTTATTTATTTGATATTATTAGAATTTTTGAGGAGTATTTTATTTTCTTTGAACAAAAACGCTTAAATCAAAAAATTGATAATTGGAATAATTATTTTAAATTATTATCAAAAGAAAAAAAAGGTATAAGTTTTTCTGATTTATCTAGAATTTTTTCTCTTTTTAAAAAATTTGGTCTAATTAAAATGTTGTTTTCTAAAAACCAAAGAAACAAAATTTCAAAGGTTAGTAATAATTATTTAATTAGTATTTTACCTTTACTATTATTTTCTATTAAAAAAGATAGATTTGATGAAAAATTAATATCTTATGCTTGTAAATATTTAGATGTTAATTTTGATAGTAACAATTTGAAGGTTTCTTGGAAGAATTGTGTAATTAAATATTTATCAATTTGGCATCCTGAGGGAGAGTCTGGCAGGATATCTTTAGAATTAAAGGATTTATAAATGAAAATTATTTTTTTAGGTAATTATCCCATTATGAATTTTAAAAACTATATATCATTGAAACATGATATTAATAGTAGTTCAAATTGGAATTATAATTTAGTCTCTAATTTAGCAAAAAAAAATGATGTTGAAATTTATGTTCTTTCTGCTTTTCACGGGTTAAAAAAAGATGCAATTTTTAAACATGAGAATGTAAATCATCACTTTATAAAAATTTCTAAAGTTAAAAATTTATTTACAGGATATATGCATACTCATAGAAAGCTTTTAAAAGCTATTTCTAACATCAAACCTGATATTGTAGCTGGTATTGGCACAGAGCATATATATGCTTATACGGCTGTGAAATCAGGTTATCCACATGTTGTTACGATTCATGGTATCATGAGAAATGTTATTAAAAAAGAGAAAAAAATTATTACTAGGCATAAGTATTTTTATTTGCTTGAAAAATATGTATTAAAAAATTCAAAAAACATCATATCAATAAATCCTTTTGTAAATAAAAATTTAGGCAATTTAATAAAAGGAAAAATATTTAATGTTGAAAATTGTATTCCTGAATCATTTTTTGATTATTCTATTAATAACAAACAATCAACTAATATATTAAAATTAGTTTTTGTTGGGACTATTGCGCCTAGAAAAGGAGTATTAGATTTATTGTTAGCTTGTAGTGAACTTAAAAAATCTAATATTGATTTCTCATTAGATATTATTGGTAGTGCTCTTTCAAATTATTCAGATTTTTATAACAACTTAAAAGGATTTATAGATAAGGAATTGAATGAATCTAACATTAGATTTCATGGGCATTTAGCACAAGATGAGATAGCTAGCTTAGTTTTTAATAGCTCAGTATTAATTTTGCCATCAATTGTAGAAACCGCTCCTATGGTTATTTCAGAAGCTATGGCATTAGGAACTATAGTTATTAGCACTAAAGTAGCAGGAATTCCATGGATGATTGATGATAACGTTACAGGTTTACTCTTTACTCCAGGTAATTATAAAGAGCTATTTAAAAAAATATTAGTTATATTAAATTCCGATATTGAAAGTATTAATTTATCTAAACAAGCAAGATTAAAAGCAGAAAAATTATATCATCCAAGTGTAGTTGCAGATAAAACATATAATGTATATAGAGAGATTATAAATAATTAAAATGACTAAATTTTCAGTAATTATTCCTTCTTATAATCAAGCTGATTATCTTGAAGAAACTATTTTAAGTGTTATAAATCAGACTTATTCTAATTATAATATTTATATTTTAGATGGTGGTTCGACGGATCATTCTGTAGATATAATTAAAAAATATGAAACTCATTTAAAATATTGGCATAGTAAAAAAGATAAAGGACAGTCAGATGCCATAAATCAAGGGTTAGAAATGTGTGATGGAGATATAATTGCTTGGATTAATTCTGATGATACATATTTACCTGATACATTTAAAATTGTAGCTAATTATTTTAGTGACAATAAATCATGTAATATTTTATATGGAAATTTTTATTTCACCAATTCAATTGGTAAAATATTAAGGAAAGTTAAAATTCCTAAAAATATAAGTTATGATAAAATGTTATTTCATAATTACCTTGGCCAGCCAGCAGTTTTTTTTACTAAAAAAGGTGTTGATGAAGTTGGTTTATTAGATGTTGATTATCATTATGTAATGGATTGGGAATATTGGTTAAGATGGATGAAAAAATATAAATTACATTATAGTAATAATTATTTTTCAACATATAGATTACAAAAAAAAGCAAAGACCAGTCAACAAGGTGATGATAGATATGGTAATGAAATTAAAGAAATGATTAATAGGAATAAGCGAAAAAAGTTTAATTTAAATAACCTGAATAATATTTATTATTCTATTTATAAAATATATTCAAAATTTCAAAGATTAGCCTTTTTATTAACAAGAGACCCTATAGGTTCATTAAAAATATTCAATAATCTTTATTCTTTCAAAAATATAATTCAATATTTAAAATGGAGGTTTAAATTTTAATTTGAATTCTATTCTACATATAACAGAGGTTATAAAAGGTGGTATTGCTTCTTATATCGACGAATTATATTTGTATCATAAAAAAGATAACTCTATAAAATTTAAATTTTATATTTCAAAACAAGAAATTGATGAATTAAAATTTGTTGATAAAAAATTAATTTATACATTTAATAAAAAGAAAAGGTCATTATTATTTTTTATTAATTATTTTTTTGGTTTAATTAAGCTTTTATATTATTTGAATCCTAAAGTAATTCACTGTCATAGCAGTTTCGCTGGATTTTTTGTTAGGTTTTTTTATTTATTAAAATTTTGGAATAGACCTATTATTATCTATACTCCTCATAGTTGGTCTTTTATGATGGATATTTCACGTTTTAAAAAATACATATATATATTAATAGAAAAGTTATTATCAATTGTTACCACTAAAATAATATGTGTTTCAAATTATGAATTTGAATATGCTCTTTCTGTTGGGATAAATAAAGATAAAATGGAAGTAATTTATAATGGTGTAGTTGATTCTATTAATATGAATAATTATAAAAATATTCAATTTGATGATAATTATATAAATTGTTTATATGTTGGAAGACTTGATTTACAAAAGGGTATTGATTTATTAATATCAGCTTTTGATAAAATAGATAATCGTTTCAAACTGCATATAGTAGGAGAGAAAGTCTTAGATAATTTAGATATTGAAAATAATAAAAAGTGTATTTTTTATGGATGGGTTTCTAGGAAAGATATTGATTTTTTTTATAGGAATTGTGATATTATAGTTATTCCATCTCGTTGGGATGGTTTACCTATAGTTCCATTAGAAGGAATGAAAAACTCTAAACCTTTATTAGTTAGTGATATTGGACCATTAAAAGAATTAGTAAATGATAAAAATGGGTTATTTTTTGAAAAAGGAAATGTAGATTCTTTAGTTAATTGTTTAAATAAAATACCTAATTGTGGTTTAAAAATGATGGGTAAAGAATCTAAATTAGTTTTTAAAAATAAATTTGATAGTTTAATAACAAATAAAAAACTAAATGCAATTTATAAAAAATACATTTAATTTAAAATTAGGAAATTCTATGAATAAAGAGGTAATAGTAATTGGAGTTGAAGATTTTATTGGCACCTATATGCTAAAAAGATTTAAAAAAGAAATTAACTTTATGATAGATGTAATAAAGAGGTTAACATGTCATTGTTAGTAACAGGTGGGACAGGTTTAGTAGGTTCAGTAATAAATTCAACAATGAAATTATCTTCTAAAGATGTTGATTTATTAGACCCCATACAAACGTTAAAATTATTTCAAGAATTAAAGCCAGAAAAGGTTATACATTGCGCTGCAAAAGTAGGTGGTTTAGGCGGAAATATGAACCATTTGGGAGAATACTACTATAAAAACATAATGATGAATACAAATGTGTTGGAAACTTGTAGACAAGTAGGAGTAAAAAAGGTTATATCTTTTTTATCTACTTGTGTCTTTCCAGGTAAAGTAACTTACCCTATTACAGAAGATCAATTCCATAATGGTGAGCCTCATGCATCTAACTTTTCATATGCTTATGCAAAGAGGATGGTAGAAGTACAAAGTAGAGCTTATAATAAACAGTATGGAACAAACTATATATGTGTAATTCCAACAAATATTTATGGTCCTCATGATAACTTTGATTTAGAAAATGGTCACGTAGTTCCTGCATTAATACATAGATGTTACTTAGCTATGCAAAATAATGAAGATTTAGTGGTGTGGGGCAGTGGTAAACCTTTAAGGGAGTTTATTTACTCGGAAGATGTTGCTAAATTGAGTGAATGGGCTTTAGAAAACTATGAAGAAGATGAACCGATTATATTTTCTACTATGAAAGAGGTATCAATTGCCGAATTAGTAGATTCTATTGTAAAACATATGGGTTTTAAAGGTAAGGTTGTATGGGACAAAAGTAAACCTGATGGCCAATTTAAAAAACCTGCTAGCAATAAAAAACTATTATCATATTTGCCAGGCTATAATTTTATATCTTTAGATGAAGGTATGGGCAGAACGGTAGCATGGTTTAAAGAAAATTATCCGGAGGTAAGAAAGTAATGAAGAAAAAAGCGTTAATTACAGGAATAAATGGTCAAGATGGTTCTTACTTATCAGAACTACTTTTAGAAAAAGATTATGAAGTGTATGGAATTTTAAAAAGAAATTCAGTAGCTGAAAATCAAACTGCTAGACTTGACTCAGTATATTCTGTTATTTCAAATAATTTAGTGTATGCTGATATGACTGATATGGCCTCATTGGTGAGAGTGCTACAACAAATACAGCCAGATGAAATTTATAATTTAGCTGCACAAAGTCATGTCAGAATTTCTTTTGATCAACCTATATACACTACAAATGTAGTAGCATTAGGAACATTAAATTTATTAGAAGCTATGAAAATGATTTGTCCTAAAGCAAGGATGTATCAAGCATCTTCTTCAGAATGTTTCGGAAATAATATAGATTCAGATGGTTTTCAAAGAGAGACTACTCCAATGTCCCCAGTATCACCTTATGGGTGTGCAAAAGTATATGGATATAACATTGTTCAAAACTATAGAAAATCATATAATTTATTTGCATCTAATGGGATTTTATTTAATCACGAATCTAATAGAAGGGGTACTAACTTTGTAACTAGTAAAGTTGCAAAAGAAGCTGTTAAAATTAAATATGGTTACAGTAATCAATTAAATATGGGTAATTTAAATGCTGCTAGAGATTGGGGGCATGCTAAAGATTATGTTAATTGTATGTGGTTAATACTGCAACACCATGAAGCTGATGATTTTTGCTGTTCTACAGGAGTATCTCATACAGTAAAAGATTTAGTTGAATACGTTTTTACATCTTTAGAGATGCCTAATTGGAAAGATCTTGTTAAAGTAGATCAAAAATATATGAGACCTGAAGAGCTAGACGTTTTAAAAGGTGATTGTTCTAAGGCTAAAAAATCTCTAGGGTGGAAACATGAGTATACTTTTGAAACTATGATGGATGAAATGATTGAATATTGGAAAAATTTTTATAGGGATAAGAAATAAATGAAATATAATATCCTATGCCCTATATTAAGGTTATAGATTTAGATGATAAATTATTTAAAGATATATTTTGATGAGAATTTTTATAGTCATTAATAGAAGGAATATTTTTTTGGTTAGATTAATTTTTGAATTAAAAAATAAAATTAATATCTTAATATGGAATTAAAAAAAATATTTAAAATAATTTTATTATTAATTTCTGATTTAACATTCATTAGTTTATCTATTCTATTAGGTTTCTATTTTTATAAAGTATCAAATATTGATTATTCAATTATTAAAATATATGATTATTTTCCTATTATATTTTTTTCACCTATTATATTCTTTTTGTTTGGACTATATACTACTGTTTGTTACAATTTGATAGTAGAATCAAAAAAAATTATATATTCTATATTAGTTATTTTCACTTTTTTTGCAACATATACATTTCTTTTGAAACAAACTCAAGATTTTTCCAGATTATTTTTTTTATTCTCATTAATTATCTCAATTTTAATTTTACCTTTATTAAGGTACTTAATTAGATTAATTCTAGGTAAAATTAATTTTTTTAGAACTAATGTTATCATATTTGGGGCTGGAAATACTGGTCAGAAAATATATCACTTATTAAATAATAATAGATATATTGGTTTAAGGCCAGTTTTATTTTTTGATAAAAGAGCAAAACAAATAAATAAGGTAGATAATTTAGATATATTAGAAGGTATTGAAAATGCAGCAGAATATATTGATAAATTTCAAGCAAGGTATGGAATTTTAGCTATTCCTTCTTTATCAACAGATGAAAAACGTAAAATTATAGATTTATATGCTGATCGCTTTAGGCAATTTATTATAATTCCTAATTTATATGGTATTTCTTCTTTATGGATTGATTCTATTGATTTTGCTGGTCAATTAGGTCTTCAAATTAAACATAAATTAATTCTAAAAAGATATAAATTTTTAAAAATAACATTTGATTTTTTAATTAGTTTTTTTGGATTGTTATTTATTTCACCATTGTTATTGGTTATTTCTATTTTAATTAAATTATCATCAAAAGGTCCTATGATATATTCTCATGAAAGATATGGGTATAAAGGTAAAACTTTTCCAGCTTATAAATTTCGTTCAATGGTGAAAGATGCAGATAAAATTTTGCATGATTATTTAAGTAAGCATCCTAAGGAAAGAAAAGAGTGGGAAGAGGATCAAAAATTAAAAAATGACCCTAGGGTTACATGGATTGGTAATCTTTTACGAAAAACTAGTTTAGATGAACTTCCTCAGCTTTTTAATGTTTTAAAAGGAGAAATGAGTTTAGTTGGTCCTCGTCCAATTGTTAAAAATGAGATAAAAAAATATGGTCATAATTATTTTCTTTATAAAAGAGTAAGGCCAGGCATAACAGGTCTTTGGCAGGTTTCTGGCAGAAATAATACTACCTACAAAGAGAGAATTGATTATGATTGTTATTATGTTAGAAATTGGTCTTTAAGTTTAGATTTATATTTGCTATTTAGAACGGTAAAAGTTGTTCTTTTTAGAGAAGGAGCATATTAATGATTAAAATGTATAATTTTAATAGTCAGTATAAAATGATTAAAGATGAGATTGATTCTTCTATTCAATCGGTTTTAAATGATTCTGCTTTCTCATCAGGAAAGTATGTTCAAAATTTTGAGAATAAATTTTCTAATTATATAGGCTCTAAATATTGTGTAGCAGTTAATAATGGTACGTCTGTTCTTCATGCTGCATTACTTGCTTTAGGTGTCAAACCTGGAATAACAGGGCTTGCAGCAATGGCTGGATATAGAGGTGGGACAGAAGATTTAAATGAAATGCAAAAACGAATTAATATTGATATTAAATATATTGAATCGTGGACATTTTGG
>Ga0114933_10004326_pt1 | contig 13361 bp, 14 predicted proteins | sample 4SBtaG_FD_89691 | JGI IMG/M metagenome (GOLD analysis project Ga0114933, IMG submission 89691) | Deep subsurface microbial communities from Kolumbo volcano to uncover new lineages of life (NeLLi) - 4SBTROV12_W25 metaG | ecosystem: Environmental > Aquatic > Marine > Volcanic | place: Kolumbo...
ACCCTGAGTGGACGGTTTACCGCTTTTAGTACGCCATTTCTGTTTGCCCCAGTTGGTAAGGCTTTTTTGTCTAGGTGTTTTTCCCATCAGGATTTGTATCCCCCACCTGCATCTTTATATTTCTTGGCAACCATTTGAGCCTTGCGTGCTGACCATTGACCGGGTTTACCACCTTTTCCACTGGCTTTAACTGAATTAAATATTCTTTTTCGAAGTCCGGGTTTCGTATAATTCTTAGACGCATTGACTGTGCTCTTTTTTGTGGGAGCCATTACTTATCCCTTCCATTGTTTATACGATCTCGTAAAGAATTGACTAACGTAAATAACACTTCAATTTTCTTTTGAGCCTCTGCTAATAAAACGTGATTTCTCACAAGAGCAAACACGATTGATCCCAACACGGCAAAAACTCCAAGGAAGACATTGATCCATTCCGTAATACTTATTCCTTCCATAGCTTACTTCCTGAACATCCTACTGCCGAAATAAAATGAAATGATGCTGGCTAGGATAGGTGAGTCTACTTCTGGTGACCATATCAATGGCAGCGCATCTTTTATCATCATTCCTTCGTATTGAATCATTCCATACAAAGAAAATGATTTTATTCCAATATAAAATAACAGGAATAAATAACTAATTGTCGGTCTTACACTAGCTCGATACGCACCAACCCACCCATCATTTTTCTCCGTGCTGGCTTGCTGATACAAGGCAACTGTCTCAGCCGATAGAGCTTGCACCTCTGCCTTGTCACGTTCAAACTCAGCCGTAATTCTGGTCAATTCGGCTTGTTTATCCATCAAGGCTAACTCGTGCCTATTACTTTCTTTCTCTTTAAAGAAATCTAAGATACTTGGCAGGAAACTGCTGCCGAATCCAATTAAACTTCCGATAATCGTTAACATAATTAAGCTCCGTTAAAAGCTCCGATAAGTAGACCAATGACTAAAAAAAGGCTTACAAATAGTATACCTAATTGAATTATAACAGGTTGCTTACCTACCCACGTTTGCATTTTATCAAATAATTTCCCCATTACTTTATTCCTCGTATTCTAAATATCGATAGTTTGGAGCTTCTGTTACGTTTGCAGTTGCAGCTCCAACTCCAAAAGGTTGGATCATATCTTGGGCAACTTTCCTACCGATTTTTTCTGACGCTTTATCAACTAATTTAACTACAGTAGCTATGCTTTCTGGTGATCCATCGCTTAAAAGCTCTGAAATTTTTAAAGATACTTGATCCTGAAACTCATCGGATTCAGTGCTCCCCATAAAAAGTCTAGCCATTTTTCTTACTAAACCGTCATCACCAAAAATAATACCACCAGCATTAGAATTAGAAGCAGTTCGTTTGTCGTATTGCACAGTGGCCTCTTTAACTTCGTTCGTTGCCTTACTTAATCCATTTATTCTACGATAAAGTTCAGTTTCGAGCATCATTGCTTTTTCGAAATTATCAGCTTTGATAAAATCATTACCAAAAAGCATACGAATTTTACTTCTTATATTTGCACCGCCTTTTTCATTGCCACCTAACATTTGTGCAAAGTCACGGCCAGCTACAGGGTCTAAAATCTTGTTTTGCAAAATATCAACCGCGGCCATTTTAGCAGTATCTCTTTCAGCCTCGCTTTTCAAACCATCAAGAAATTTTTGTACCTCTTCAGGTTTCATCTTGTTCCATCTTTTTTGCATTTCTTCGCCAGCATTTAGCATTGCGCTTTTGTCGCTGTATATTCTTCTTGCATTGCCATATTCAGGAAACAAATTATCTAAACTATCTAGAAACTTATTTTTTTCTTCTCGGATAACTCTGGTAAGGTCTGTGGGTTTGCCGTCTTTATAGGAACGTAGAACTACATCGTCCACTCCTCTTTTTATTTTATTTAAAAGAGCTAAAGAAATCGGAGGGGTTTCCCCTTGGCTTAATCTAGTAAGCAATGTCGTTAAATCAACGACCTCGTTATCTAAACCTTTTTCTTTTGCTATTTTTATTGCGTTTCTTAAACCGTTTTGAAAAGCCGGACGTTGCAAATATCCTGTAATTTCTTCATATCCTTCTTGCCCATCGGTTAGCATAATCTCTTTTTTGCGACCATTCACCATTACTGGATTGCCTTGAACATCTAACTCATAAAACGCTTTTTCATATATTGGCCCTGATTGCGCTGTTCGTGAGTCAGCAATTGCATCAACGGTTTGTATATATGTCTGTCCAGAATAAGGTGATGCCTCGCCTACCTTACCCTCAATTCGTTTTTGTGAACCCCCAGTAATAGATTCTGCACTTTCTTGTATGCGTCTACCGGGTTCTCCACCTTTTCCTTTAACTACCTCAGCTAAAGTTAATAAATCTGGATTTACTCCCATTGGCACCATAGGAATATCTAACTCTTGTGCTTCTACAACTTCATCCCTTGCAGCTCTGGCACCTGATGGCCCACCTGTCGCAATGGATAATTCATCTCCAACTACTTCGTCTACTGTTTTTCCAGAACCAAATTTGCGTTTTAAAAACCTTCCTATTGACCTTAAAGCAGGTTCAAAAATTGGTGTTGTAATTCCACCAAATAATGCACCTGTTTCTCTTGCTTGTTTTCGATCTGCTTCAAATTGGGGGCTTCTGTACGGTGCCTCTGAATAACCAGCACCGGCTATGTCACCACCGATATATCCACCACTGCCACCCAATGCCGCTCGCTTTCCAGTTCGCATTACTTTACCACCAAAACCACCCGGACCTCGGAGTACCCTTTGCAATGTACCTACGTTTTTTAAAGTGTTAACCGCAGCAGGGCCAGCACCGACACCTGTTAATGCTAACAAAACAGATGGAGTTAAAGCACCCCCAAATTCAGCTATACTAGATGTTCTGGGATATTGCTTTTGATAATTAGCCATTTCTCTTCTTACTCTGTCTAACGATTCTTCGTAAGGCCGACCACTTATCTTAGATCGTAAATAAGCCTCGGCTTCATCACCCTGACCAAAACCTATACCTTGCCCTAAAGCGTATCGGTAAAATCCTTTATCAAATTGCGAACGTTCAGGTTGTCTAGCCATAATTAATCCACCGATAAAATTTGTTGTTCTTCTTCTGTTAGTTCCGCACCCCGACCGAGAGTTAAATCATCAGCAGTAGTTTGATAAGTGCCTGCATTAATCCGTCCTAAACGCTCTCTTTTTTGATTGATAGTTTTGATGGTTTGATTAATAAGTCTACCAATAATCATTTCTCGCATTTTAGCGTCCGGATATTCGCCAGCTCCCATCAAAGAGAAAAACGCTTTACGTTCACCATCTGACAATTGCGCTCCGAAAGTATTCTTTAATTGTTTGACCGCAAACGCCCCAATGATATTCATAACTAATAAGGTGTTTCTGTCTTTAGGTGATAAATTTCCCGTTCCTTCGTCAAGTCTAATTCTATACATAGTTGCTGAGTCAGACGCACCAGCTTTTTTGTTAAATTTTAAACCTTTTCGTAGTTCGCTTAAACCCTCGGTTAAATCTTTTAAGCCTTCTTCATCAGCCTTTTTAATTTTTATAATTTCTGGTGGTAAAGTCTTTTTATCGAACTCAAATTTTTGTCGTTTTAAAAGTCTATCAGCTGCTTCTTTATCTTTTTCAGCGATAATTTTATAAAGGTCCATCATGTATTTTCGATAGTTTTCGCCTTGTGTAGTTCGTTTATTTTGTAATGCGTCATACTTTGATTTGGCCTGTGCTAATTTGGACTTTGCCAAAGTTATTTCCATCTGTTGTCCTTTGTTCCTTGCGTCACGAGTATCTTTTGCAAAGTCAGCCAAGACGGTTGGAACATTTTCTAAAAACCCAAAACTTTGAGTTTTGGTTGGTTGTGCAAATGCAGCAGCTAATTTAAAGTATAATTCTGCTTTGTCCGGACCTTCCTGTCTTGCAGATATAATGTCTTCAACTGTTGTATTAAAATTGAGTTGAGCGTCAGTAAATCCTTTTGACGCGGCCATAGTTTGACCATATAGTTTCTCAACTGGTGGAGCTGCAGCAATAAGCGTGTTAATCATTTCATCTTGTAAATCAGGATTACTTGTTTGTTGTTGATTATTGTTTGTACCACCAATACCAGCCGTTGATGTTTCTCCCATAGCTTGTGCTGCGGTCTGTGGCCCCCCACCTACTTGTTGTTGTATTATTAATTCACTAAGGCCCGTAGTATCTCCACCGCCTTCTTGAAAACCTTTAACCTCACCACCTTTTTTGTAGAATTTTCTTCCCTCTTGAAATCCGTGGTTAACAAAATGATCTTTGGCTGCTTTAGCTACATATTGTTTTACTGCTTCATCTTCTGGCGATCCGGGCACAAATCCACCAAAACCCCGCTCAGGAGTATATTGTGGAATATTAAATGCTAAGTAGCCCGGTTGATTCATAATGTCATCGAGGACATCTAAATTTTTACCAAGGTATGCACCGTATGCTGGTACACCTCTGACGCTGCTTTCAGCGAATGGATCTAGATTGCGTGCGTCTTCTATTGTCAATATGGTTTCGTCTGGCAGTGGGTTTGCAATATTAGCAAGGTTTTGGTCTTGTTGTGCAGCGAAATCGAGAAATGATTGTTGCACTTCACCATCTATTACTGCGTTTTCATATCCTTCGTCTGTCGTAATAAAAGGGCCAGAAGACGGTGGATTAGGATTAACAACAGTAGGATTTCTTTCTATAAACGGTGCTGATCGATCAACAGGAGTTGGAGGGGTACCGGCGAAATTTGGATTCCGTAAGATATTACCGTAATAGTTGCCAATTTGATCCATGACCAATTGATTACCAGTATTGTTGATTCCTAAGTCAGCAAATTCGGGTTCATAAATTCTTAAAAATTCATTTCTTTGGGCATCGCTAAGTGGACCAGTTGTTGACGGAAACCTATTTCGTTCTCCATCTCCCATCGGTCTACCTAAATACATTGTAAACATATCCTCATAAGTTTGAGGCTGTTGTTGTGCAGGTCTTGTACGGTATTGGGAGCCTGCGTACATCGGAGCGTTATTCAAACGGAATTGGTACTCTTTCTGATATTGATCGAATGCAGCTTGTTTGGCTGGGTCAAAAGTAATCTCACCCGGAGTTGTTGTTACCTCTCCGGTTTCTTCGTTAATGGTTTCTACATCAGGACCACGTTCTCCCTCATAGGAAAGCATCGTAGGTGTAGCCAACCCATATTGCATCATTAGTTTATTAAGTTCGTAACCCATGTTTGACTACCCTTAATTTGTATTACCAGCTAAATTTTGTAAACCTTTATAAGTAGCAAGGCCTGCGGCTATCTGTGACAGTGGTGACGGTGAATATGTTTGCCCTTGTGATTGCCCTTGAGATGTTGTTCGTTTAGGGGCAACCGGAGCCAACCCTCTAATTTGGCTAGATAGAAAATCAGCTTGCTCTCGTGGAAAATTTTGTTGATCCAAAAATTGTTTTTCAGCTGCTGTAAGTTCACGTTGCATTTGCTGTTGCTGACCTGCACCTGCTGCCTCAAGTGCTGCGGTATCTGTATATCCTAACGCCTGACGTTGTGCTCCTAAGTTTGCTAGGTCACTTAATGCGCCCATTTGACGTGCGACATCGCTTTGTTGAATACCAGCAACTGTTTGCCCCAAGTTAGCTTGCCTCGTTAAATCTGTTGCTCTGTTTGCCATTGCCTGAGCATAACCCGTGTTTGCTAATTCTGCTTGTTGAGCTAATATAGCTTCTTGTGTGTCTCTAACAGCCCTAGTTCCAAAATCACCCATGCGACTTGAACCAAATTGACCTGCCCTAATGAAAGCATCACTTACACCCGGTAATAAATTTTCTTGTAAATTTCGAGCACCTTGCTTTGCAAGTTCATCCATAACTTGTTGTTGATATGGATTGTAATAACTGGATACGTTCGTTGGAGTGTCTTCCGCAGCTTTGGTAAAATAAGTTGATGCCTTTGACAGACCAGTTCCAGTATTAGTCGGTATAATATTAGGGTCTGTACCTGCCAGTGGACTCAACCCTGCTAAAGCACGGATACCAGCTGCCGATGCATCGAGGTCCGGTTGGTAAGCACCTTGTGCAGATTGCACTTGCTGATAGGCTTGTTGTTGGAGTGGTGACAACTGAGCAATCGTTGGTAAGTCATAACTTTCGAACGGACGATTTGCTAAATTTGTTGATATTTGTATCTGATTGAAAATAGCATCTTGCATCCACTTCGGTGTTTCTGTGGTAGATGTTGTGTAAGACGTTGCAGACTGTGGTGCTCCCTGAAATAAACTTGTCATGTTAAGCACTCCTTCTCATATATTCTAAGGGTGATTTTGCATCCGGACTAAACTCACCTTTTGCTAATTCTTTACCCTTATGCATTCTAAGTTTTTTACGCATATCGTCTAACATTTCGGCTCCCGCGGCATTACTCCCATCACCCAACATGGAGACACTTTCTGCATCTATAACATATTCTCCATCTGACAACCTAGCATTTATCACATCATCCCTTCCATTACCGGGACCATTGACGTAACCCGGAGCATCCATAATGCCCCCTCGTGCCGCCATCATTGTGTCATTTAAGTAATATTTACTTTGATCATTTCTGAAGAATGGGCTTCCTAAAAACTGCCCCAGAGTCATGCCACGTTGATTGGCCTCGCCTCTCATTTTTACAAAGTCATATTGACTCGTAGTTTGGTCAAATATCCCACCGGATTCTGCTTGAGAAATAGCCATTTGATCTTGTTCACTAAGTCCACTAATTGCAGCTAAAGCTAATCCCCCTAGTGCTATATTACTTAACGATGCTTCAGGAAGTAATTTTGCAATGTCTTTTGGTAACAAGTTACTTAAAATTCCTTGATTATTTCCTAGATCTGCATCGGTGTTATACGGATCAACGTTACTGCCAATATCAACGGGCATCCTCGGTTGAGTAGCTAGTGGATTAGTCCTATCGGTTGGAAACGTAAACTCATCTGCAATATTTACATCATCGGTTTGAATATTACCTACAGGATTTTGTGCCTCAGCCGACAGTAAGTTTGGTCCATACATTGCTCCCGATATATTAGCATCTGTTAATTTTGGTGTTACAACGTCTGCACCATAAAGTCTTTCAACATTTCCAACCATTGCAGATTCAAAAGGTGGCGTTGCCTCAGCCGAGCTTAAATTACTAGCAGCTTCACTCAGACTTGGCTTCATTGTACCACCACCCCCACCTGTTGGTGTAGCTGCAGCTTGCACACCTAAGTTGTTTTTCAGAAAATTAGTAACAGCCGTGCTTGCATTTTGTGTAAAATCTTGAACGGCAGGCATTGCATACTGTCCTATTGCACCTCTAACTATACCTTCTGAAAGATCAGAACCTGTAGCAGCCGAGCCTAAAGCTCCAGCTGTACCACCAGCAATGGCTCTAATAGCTCCTTCACTTAGATTAGGAAATTGTTGAGCTAAACTATCTGTTATTCCGGGAGCAAGTCCACCGATTCCACCGGATACAGCCCCAAGTCCTATGTTTTTGAGGTCTAATCCTTGACCACTAACTAGTCCTTGCAATGCCGAACTACCTGCTCCAACTAGTGCTCCACCAATTATTGGTGCATAACTAGCAAGAGCAGTACTTCCAACTAACGATGTGCCTAAAGCAGTACCCATTGGACCTGCTACGAAAGTTAATGCTATTGGCAGTGCTATTTTGAGAATATTTTTCAGACCTTTATATTCTCTTAATCCGGTGTTTGGATTGACAGTTCCCTGACCACCCATCCTACGAAGAACCTCAGCTTCACGGTCATTGATGTGAGCTAAGTGTCTGTCACCACCTTGACCTCGATGAGCTAACTGTTTACCAGAAACTTTTAGTCCACCCCGTGCATAACCTTGTTGTGAGAGTCTGTCTTGCATACCGTACAAGACCACGAGAAGGCTGATAATGAGCACTTCGTCATATTGTGGGGGAAACATATCCTCATCGATTAGACCGTCTTTAATAGCCGCCATACGGACTTCTTGATATGTATTCGGGTTCTGGACTACATACTCAAGCATTTGTATTGCTTCAGATAAATCCTCGGCTACAATATTTGTACCTGACAGTTGTTGTTCAACAACCGTGATTGTTTCTTGAAAACGTGGGTCTTGCATTGCAATCGATAGAATTTGTTCTTTCATACTCATCGCGCAGTCCTCACATTACACCACTTGTGCGTATTATATTCGTTTTTTAAAAGACCATATACTTCTAAATCTTCGTTGTCATCGTAGGCTTGTCTCATCGTACCTTCATGTTGAAAACCTAACTGTTTAACAAATCGTTTTGATTTTTCATTAGTGTGACCAATTAAAGCTGTCGCTCGTGATGCCTCGTGTATTTTAAATATGTAAGCAAAAATACAATTAAACATTTTTAATGTTTCTTTTGGAGATGCCCAATTACCCCCACGAGATGCAAAACAAACGTCAATGTTTCGGCTAGTAAAATTATTGAAAATAGCAGTGCAAACAAAATCATCTTTCTCATCGACTGCCGACATTGCACGGAAAAACTCAGGCTCGTTCTTTAAACCCAGTAAAGGTCTAGCCCATTTCTCTGCATCAATTTCTCTTTCGAAGCCAATAAATCTCATAATGTTGTCTGGACAAATCGCTCTGCCCACTTTCTCCAATCGTCATACATATAAGGATCAGGAAAATCCTCAATTAAATTTGTGGCGTTTAAAAATTGTGTACCCCAATCTTGCCACTTTGTTTCATCATCTAATGGATCAAATGCACCAAAGGCAATAAAGTCAGTGATCAAACAGTTGGCCCAATCTTTAAGACCAATACCTACTGGCAATGTAACACTTAACGCCATTATCCTAGATCCGTTCCGTCACCCACACCAAGGTGAGCTATTATCTGCCCCATCTGATAATCACCATATAAAGCGTTTGATTCAAACTTTACTCGTAACTCTCTTCGTTGTTCTTTTAACATTACAATTTGTTCGTAGGGTTGTGTAGCCTCAGCAGGAAACGTAAATGTTGTTCCTACAACTTCCGGTGCTCTGGCATTAGCTCTTCCGGTTACAGTTACTGTCATATCTCCACTTTGGACAAAGTCAGGTTCAATCGTTGTTATTCGTAAATACCTGTCACCCCCTTGAGTCAAAGTCGATAAGTCTGATGTTTCAAAAAATGATAATATTGGAGCAATATCAGGACCATCAATCTCGTCCATACCGAACTCATGTTGCCAAACTTTGTAACCAGTTCCTGAAGCTGTTGTTGCTTGCACAATGCCTGTAAGTATTGGGGCTGCAAACGAGTTGTTAAACTGACCAGCCGAACGTCCACCATTTGGCAGTTCTGTATCATACCAAGTATCTTCTCGGACGTTGTATACTACAGCGTGCGTGCATTCCGTAGCTGTACCCCGTGGATATGCCCACCATATTTCACCATATCGTGGAACTTTGTATGCAAAACATTTACTCGCATGGTCACGGTTCAGGCCGTCAAAGAAAAAATTTAAATTGAGATTGTTGGGAACCTCTCTAACCACACCGTTGAATAAATAGAATCGATCCGTCCCAATCCAATAAAATACGCCATCGTAGTCGATAGGACAGAACGGACTAAGAATTGATGTTCCGGTAGCTACAATATCAAATTGAAATATGGCTGACCCACCGACAAACGTGCTACGAATGACAGCATCAAATGCCCAGAATATTCCAGCTGGTGCTGTTCCAGAACCTGCACGCAATGGTAACCCTTTTATTATTTTCTGACCCCAAACCCTAGCGTTTCCGCTACCTGTTCCGGTTAAGTCTGTAGGTTCTCCGGGTGCTGACCAACCAATGATACCGTCCGTTCCGTAGTAGAATAAATATGGGTGTAAGGAAACGATCCCACCTGTAGCGTTGGTATTTGCTGGAAGTGAAATACTTTGTAGGGGAGTAGTACCGAGCACATCACCAAAAAATATTTGACCGTCTTGGTCATTACAGATGCAATCCATATTGGGTGATACTGATGCCAAAATATAATTTTGATTGCTACTTGATTCGTATTGAAAATCAAACATCCAAAAGTTGTTAGCGTTGGCTAGAATTGCATCTGAACCATATTTCATATTTACGATAGTCGATGTCAAAGTCGTTAGAGTATTTGTAATAATATATCCGTTTACCTGATCCCCAGTTGCAACAGATGTAATTGTAATCGTAGCTCCAACTGCACTGGCTGTATAATTTGGCGTGCTTGTAAACGCTGTAATATTCGAAGCAACGTCTGTGGCTGTCTGGTTTATATCCGTGTTGAAAGGTACGGACCCCGACATGATGTCCACACCATTTACAGCTATCATATCTACAGCACCACTGGCACCTGCAAGTGTAACGGTGCCATACGCCGCAGCTGCAACTGGCGTTCGCGTGCTTACAATAGAACTGTTTCCGTTTTCATCTAGGGTGAATCTTTCGAGAGAAGTAGCACCACCAGAATGACAATAGACGAGTAACTGTTGACTAAATGTAATAAATCCACGGCTAATCTCTGCTAATGTTTTTAAAGTAGTTTTATATCCCGCAATTTTTCGTGGCAGTCCACGTTGCCAACGGACCCACTGACCATCAACATAATTGTTACCTTCAAACTTTGTTCCGTCCCGTTTTATTCCGGGTTCCGAAACAAGTATTGTGGTTTGCTCTGCCATTCCTAGAACGTTCCACCATTAAATTGATTGGGATAACCTATTGCAGTCCATGCATCGCCTTGCGTACTAGAGGTAAAAACGCTTATACCTGTAGAACCACCACCTAAATTGATAAGAGCACCACCTGCCGTTGTAGCTCCGGTTCCACCCTGTGAGATAGCAAGAGGAAAAGATATGGTTGATGTATCAGCATCGACTAAGTCAGTTCCGTCACAATAAAAAATACCCCTTGTGTTTTGTCCAATTGTAACCCCTGTTTGACCTGACACTTTTACAGTTAAAATGTAAGAACCAGTGGTACTATTGTCGATCCAATATTGTTGTACGGTGGCTGGTATAATTACATTTCTTGCACCTGTTAATGCTCCGGTGAATTTATAAGCAACCCTGTTTAGCTCTGTACCACTGAGCGTAATGTCACCTTGCCCTGCAATGCTGATAGTAGTGTAGTCGAAAGCAAAAGTCGCGCTTTGTCCAAAGCCGATGGTAAAGAAGTTAGCCCCATCGGTTACGATAATAGCTGACTCTCCCGGTTGGAACGGTAAGTTAGCTGCCCCATCAATTGTCACTGCTCCCGGAGGCGTTGCCGTGATCGCGCCCGATCCAGAGTTTCTTAAATATAAAAACCAGTTGTCACCGCCTGTGATTGGGTCAGGCAATGTGTAAGTGCCACCAGCCCCTGTGTAATTAAACATCTTGGCTCGGTCATCCACACCACTCGTAAAGTTGGTATTAAACGTGGTTACTGGCACGGACTGCGATAAGACTGTGCCAATAGCAACTATGCCTGTACCTGCTAACGATGATGCATTAGCAGTTGATGTTGTTGCACCATACTGAAGGAATACCCAGTCTCCATTTGCAGTGCTGTTATTAGTTAAATAAAGTTGCCACACTTGACCAGCTGCAACTGATCCTATTTGCACGCCACCAGCATTTTTTACAAGAAACGTGTGAGCACCTATGTTGTTAAATAGTATTGTATTACCCGTACCACTTTTTTGAGCGTCTGGAACAATAATGCTAAAAGTTGGTGACGCTGCTGCTTGTGTTACGTCAATTATTCGGGTAGCTAAATTTGTATTAGTTGAAGTTTCTTCGGGCCAACTTAGGGTAACATCAGCCGATAAATTTTGAGTGCTATAACTAATTTCACTGGGGTAAATGTTAGCACCGCCAAAAACATCTTGATAAATAGGCATTATGCTTCACTCCTTTGAGCCGCACGATCAAGTATTCTTCCTAAGTCTTGACCGTTAAATGCTTGAGCACATCTGTCATAAAGACCTTGCCACAGTTGTACTCTTTCATCATTTTTCAAAAATGGGGTTGCCTCAAGTAACGAAGCATACAACACCAACTCCGGTGCATATTCTGTAAGCCAATTGCTTTGCAAGTTTGGACCTAGCAGTGCTGGTTGTTCGTAGTAAAGTATTTCTAATGCAACTCCATTCGTTGCTTGGTTTGGTGTCGGAGCAATCAACCAATTAGCGTAGTCATAGTCAGCGTAAAATTGTGGTACACCTTCGTCTTGTTCATTAGGCCAGTAATTACGAACATACTCATATGATCTTGTTTGTATTGGCGTTCCAGCAACGGTCATAGAAATAGTATCACGCCATCTATCTGGCTTTAAGTAAGTCGAAACACCTTTAGACAAAGGCGTTGTTATTGCTCGTATAAAACCTTCGATTTTAAGTTCACGAGCTATACGTCTTTCTGCCAACGTAATTAAACGTGGCAGTTGGTCAAAAACTATTTGATCACTAGCTTGTGTGAACCCACGCTCTAAATACCTGCGTATATCCACCAACAAGCTATCGTATGTCATCGTATAGCTCATGGCTTAATCCTTACTCAGAACTCTCTTCTCTTGGGTCAACCCAATCTGGGTTAAGGGTCCAAGTAGCACCATCGTAAAACCATTTGTTTCCGTACCACTCTTCTTCAGGGCCAGTAATGTTTTCATATAAAGTGCAATCACTTGTTGAATGACATCCTACAATAAAATCTAGTTTTTCTTCTGGGCCAACATCAATTCTATCTGCCAACATGACAACTCGTTTGTCATCCTCAAAAAGAAATTTACTCAAATTTGTTACATTTTCTACAATAGTTTTCATTATGATGCTCCATTCAGTATTAGTTGGGTGGTTGAAATGGCTTTACCTGCTGTGACAGTGCTTGATGTGGTAGAAAGATTTCCGTCATTTTGGACGTAGTATGTTGAGCCGATAACAAAAGGTGCTGTTGCTCCCGATGGAATGTAAACTACACCTGTTCCATAGTTAGAATTGTCAGCATCCGTATACATTAATCCAATTTTTTGAGCAGTGGAGTCATACGTTGCTGTAACGTTAGCAACATCAGCATCAGCGTTAAAATTAATTTCAAAAACAAAAGTAATTGTTGTACCAGACACTGTGCCTGTGTATATTTTACCAGTGTCTCCATCAATTGCATCTCTCAAAAAATACATACTTTTATTTTGATTACTATCGTAAACTATGCTGTGGTTGAAATAACTTTGTGGAACACCGTTAAGAATTACAGAACTAGAGCCAAAAGTTATATTTGTTCCACTTATAGTTCCCACAGAGGCTGATGAATAATTACTGTTACTTTGATCTTCAAACGCTACAAC
>Ga0114933_10004335_pt1 | contig 13348 bp, 10 predicted proteins | sample 4SBtaG_FD_89691 | JGI IMG/M metagenome (GOLD analysis project Ga0114933, IMG submission 89691) | Deep subsurface microbial communities from Kolumbo volcano to uncover new lineages of life (NeLLi) - 4SBTROV12_W25 metaG | ecosystem: Environmental > Aquatic > Marine > Volcanic | place: Kolumbo...
CAAGAAAAAAGGTGACCAATGAGTGGTCACCTTTTTTTATGAGTCGGGGTGGCGAGATTCGAACTCGCGACCTTCTGGTCCCAAACCAGACGCGCTAGCCAGGCTGCGCTACACCCCGGTGAATGAAGGATTTAATCTAACCTGAGCGAATGAATTGAGCAACATGGTGTTAAACGAGTCTCACAAGGACTTGCTCTTTCAATCCAAATTAAGATCCGAACGCAGCACAGTCGTGACGAACAGATCTCGGTCTGTTTCGCTGAAGATTCACTAGACCGCGGCGACGGTTAAATCAGATTGTTGGCACTTACCGCATGGCAACTGGCATTAGCCAGCGTTGCGTACGCCAGGATTAGATTGCCCACTAAGAGAGCGGCGAAGTCTTTCGAACTCAATGTGACTATTGAAGTGAATTACGATTTTCCCTTTGCCGCCCCCCGTTTCATTGATGTCGACTTTGGTGCCAAGTGCAAACTTCAATTCCGCTTCAAGATTTGTCACGTGTGGTGACTTTGTATTCTCTGAATTGGACCGCTGTCGGGTGGATGGTTTTTCCGGCTTTTGATCTTCAGAATAAATCGTCTTGTGCACCAGTTCTTCGGTAGCGCGAACGCTAAGGCCTTTGTTGACTACCTTCTTGCAGAGTTTGATTTGCTGCTTGGCATTGCCCAACGGAAGGAGTGCACGTGCGTGGCCTGCGGAGATATGTTCAGCCATGACTTCATCCTGAACGGCCTGAGGTAATTCAAGAAGCCGAATTAGGTTGGCGATCGTTGATCGGTCGATCGAAAGTCGTTTGGCCAGTTCATCCTGCGTGCATTGGTGATTGTCGAGATACTGTTTAAAGGACGTTGCCTTTTCAAGTGCATTGAGATCCTTGCGTTGCAGGTTTTCAACAATCGCCAATTCAGCGACCGTGCGATCATCTTCATTTCGAATGCGTGCTGGAATGGTACTCCATCCAGCTTGAGTAGCCGCACGCCACCGGCGTTCACCGGAGATCAACTGATAACGACCGTCATTCTCACGGAGAAGAATTGGCTGCAGAATATCGTGTGCCTGAAGGCTCTCTGCGAGAGAATTGATTTCCGTTTCTGAAAACGCGGTTCTTGGCTGGAACGGATTCTCATCGATTTGATCGATTGGTATGCGCAGGATCTGATCTGCGTTGGCATGAACCGGTGCTTGGGCAGTCGGCGGCTGTTGCGCTTTGCTGGATTCAGATTCCGATGCCTCGGATGATTCCGATGTCGCACCTAAAAGGGCTTGAAGTCCTCTACCTAATCGTCTGTCTTTACTCATAATCGAGCACCTCCATGCATAGCTCAGTGTATGCGTGAGCTCCGCGTGACCGCGGAGCATATTGAATGATGGACTCACCGTGACTTGGAGCTTCGGCTAATTGCGGATCTCTTGGAATCGGTGTGTCAAAAACTATCTCACCAAAAAACTCGCGAACTTCCTTGTCCACTTCGGCGGTGAGTTCGAGTTGATCGTCGTACATCGTAAGCAGGATTCCGCCAAATTCGAGCTTACTGTTTTCAGTTTGCATTACGTCCCGGATGACATGAATCATCTGCGTGAGACCCTCCATTGCGAAGTACTCACATTGAATAGGCATGAGTACTTCGGTGGAAGCGGATAACGCCGTTTGAGTTAGTGGACCGGTCGATGGCGGGCAATCGATCAATACGTAGTCATAACTGCTTGTGCCATTGAGAATATGACGTCGCAGGGTATCACCTTGCGAATCTTCGCTGCGGGCTAGTTTGTCAACGTCGGCGAAACTACGACTTCCAGGGAGTAAATGTAGATTTGGTTCTGCAGCAACAATAATGGAATTGGTTAAGTCATCGTCTGCAACTAACGGATGGTGTTCTAACGGATCAAATCCTAGACCGGTTGTTGCATTGCATTGTGGATCTAAATCGACCAATAACGTGTGAAAACCAGCGCGCGCAAGGCAATGCGATAGATTAATCGCAGTTGTGGTCTTTCCGACCCCACCTTTTTGATTTGCGATGCAAAAAACGCGGCTCACCAGACTTTGGCCTCCTGCCAGTTGGTTAGTTTTCCGTTTCAGCCCAAAAACCGGGCATTATTCCGGCGGTGGAATTGTAACGAGTGCAGTAACTTGTTGAAAACGCCAATTATGAAGAGTTCTTGGATGAAACCGGGGGATGAGGAGAGATGTTTCACGTGAAACAATAGGAATGTTTGTTCGGCCACGGATGCAAACGTGCTGAATGTTTCACGTGAAACATTCCAATGCTAGCGCTATGTCTGCTAACCGCACCATATTTCAAGGAGCCGCCAGGCGACGCAGGAATTGGATGCGGGCGCTGCTTGCCAGTATTGCCCGCATCCTCCGTCACCTTCGGCTGTCGCCTCGTTTGACGGGAGTTGCGGTTGGGCTTATCTATACTCGCTGCTATGCAAAATCGCTCATACCGGTAGAATGGCAGCAGAGAAGAATTACAGCTTTTTATGGCACAGGAGAATTGAATTGTCTCAGGCTGATACAGATCGACTTCCTTATAAACTAAAAGACTTGTCGCTTGCCGATTGGGGTCGGCGGGAAATAATCATCGCAGAAAACGAGATGCCTGGTTTGATGGCATTGCGCAAGCGATACGAAGAAAGTAAACCTCTACAGGGCGCTAAGATTGCTGGATGTCTGCACATGACCATCCAGACCGCCGTGCTAATTGAAACGCTAACAGCACTTGGAGCTGAGGTTACCTGGAGCAGCTGTAATATTTTCTCCACGCAAGATCATGCCGCCGCAGCGATCGCGGCGACAGGTGTGCCAGTTTACGCCTGGAAAGGCATGAGCGAAGAGGAATTCGACTGGTGCATTGAGCAGACGCTGTTCTTTCAGGATGGTCAACCATTGAACATGATTCTGGATGATGGTGGTGACTTGACTGCAATGGTACATAACAGATTCCCAGAACTGCTTGAAGGTATCAACGGTTTGTCAGAGGAAACGACAACCGGGGTGCACCGCCTCTACCAAATGCATGAAAAAGGTGAACTGAAGGTTCCCGCAATTAATGTGAATGACTCTGTTACCAAGAGTAAATTCGACAATCTATATGGTTGCCGCGAATCGCTGGTTGATGGGATTAAGCGTGCGACGGATGTTATGGTTGCTGGAAAAGTGGCTGTAGTTTGCGGTTACGGTGATGTGGGAAAAGGATGTGCTCATTCGTTGCAACGATATGGGGCACGCGTCATTGTTACTGAAATTGATCCCATTAATGCACTACAGGCATCGATGGAAGGTTTTCAGGTAACCACGATGGAAGAAGCCGCCTCGATTGGGAATATCTTTGTAACGGCTACAGGAAATCGTGATGTGATCGGTGGCGAGCACATGGCGGCTATGCCAAATGACGCAGTTGTTTGCAATATTGGCCATTTCGATTTGGAAATCGATGTCGCCTGGTTAAATGATCAACTGGGTATCAGTAAGGAAACCGTAAAGCCACAAGTTGATCGCTATACATTCGAGGATGGTCACTCCATTATCCTGTTGGCCGAAGGTCGGCTAGTGAATCTTGGCTGTGCGACGGGCCATCCATCTTTTGTTATGTCCAATTCATTCACAAACCAGGTACTCGCTCAAATCTCATTGTGGCAGGAACCTGATCGGTACGAACTGGGTGTGCATGTTCTGCCAAAGTCTCTTGATGAAGAAGTTGCTCGTTTACATCTGGACCAAATCGGTGTGAAATTAACCACGCTCACTTATGAGCAGGCTGAGTATATTGGCGTACCGGTTGATGGTCCGTTTAAACCGGATCACTATCGTTATTAATTAAGAGTGTGTTCGCACACACTTTCGACTTTCAAATGGATTGTTGTCGATGGTAAATGTAAGCGCGTTTCGTGGTATTCGATTTGATCTGGCGCAAGTGGGTTCACTTAGCGATGTGATTGCCCCACCTTACGATGTGATTGATCCTGAGTTTCAGAATGCACTTTACGAGCAGCATCCGGCAAACATTATTCGCCTGATCCTGAATCGACAAGAGCCGGGCGATGAGTCCGGCGATGAGCGATACGAACGGGCCGCCAAGTTCCTGCGGCAGTGGCAACGTGAAGGCGTCTTTTTTACCGAGAACGAGTCAGCGTTGTATGTGTATCACCAGCAGTTTGATTACTCAGGTCAGACATTCGTCCGTCGTGGGTTTATGGGGAGATTACAACTTGAACCGTTCGGCGAAGGACAGGTGTATCCTCATGAAGAGACGCATTCTGCCGCCAAAGTAGACCGCCTGAAGTTATTTAATGCGACGAAGTGTAATCTTAGTCAGATATTTGGAATCTACCCGGATGAAGAAAACGGCGCCCAGCAACTTCTCGAAACGGCGATCAGTGGCGTTACCCCACTTGAGGCAACAGATCACCTAGGCGTGTTACATCGCCTCTGGCCAGTTACCGATTTGAAAGTGATTGCAGAAGTCTCCAGTGCGATGGCAGACTTACCTATGTATGTCGCCGATGGCCATCATCGATATGAAACAGGTTGTAACTATCGCCAGCAGATGCTCGATGAGGAGGGGATAAATCCTGATCACCCCGCCAACTTTGTACTCACGATGTGCGTGAGTATGAATGATCCGGGCATGATCGTGTTACCGACCCATCGATTGCTAAGAGGCGTTTCTCCTGTTTCGGTAGACCAGTTGTCCGCATCATTGTCCGATCACTTTGAGTTGACAGTCGGGCCAGTCGGCGCAGATGCTGCACGCCAAATATGGGATGAAATAGAGGTCGAGGACCAGCAAGGCACGATCGGACTATATTGTGCTGCTGACAATCAGTGGGTGTTGGCAAGAGTGAATGAAAACGGTGCTGCACGGTTACAGGAAATCGCAAGTGAGCAAAGTAGTGATTGGTGCGGGTTGGGTGTTAGCATTCTGCATAGATTGATCCTTGATGATCTTCTCGGATTCACCGATTTACCTAAACCGGATTATGTACATCTGGTCGATGAAGTTGTCGATGGCCTCGTATCCGGTGATGAGGATAGTGCAGCCTATGGATTGGCAGCGCTTGTCATGCCGGCGACACTCGATCACATTCGGCAGATCAGTCAGAATGGCGAACGCATGCCAGCGAAAAGTACATATTTCTATCCCAAGCTTCTCAGCGGCCTGGTGATTAATCCGATTAGCTAGTAGCCCAGCTTCGAATGTTTCACGTGAAACATTCCAATGGTAGCGCTATGTCTGCTAACCGCACCATATTTCAAGGAGCCGCCAGGCGACGCAGGAATTGGATGCGGGCGCTGCTTGCCGGTGTTGCCCGCATCCTCCGCCACCCTCGGCTGACGCCTCGTTTGACGGGAGTTGCGGTTGGGCATTTGTGAAAGTGCTGGTGTTTTGTAGGGTAGGCCCTGCGGGTTCGGCTTTGCCGAGCCCCGCGGTTTATGTATTCAGTGCAGCGGTTGCGTTTGTCACAAAAGTCTGGACCTTCTTGGGATCTTTGCGACCTGGTTCCGATTCAACGCCACTCGCTACATCTACACCGTGCGGTCTTGCTGTGCGAATCGCTTCTGCGACGTTTGAATCGCACAAACCACCTGCGAGAATAAGTGAGTACCCCTCTAACAGGGGGGTTAGTGCACTGAAGGAATCCCAGTCAATTGTCTTGCCGGTGCCGCCGTAGTTATCTGGATCGTATGCGTCCACTATTATTCCAGCTAATCGCACTCCGAATATCTCGCAGGCACTTACGAAATCTAATATGGAGACAGCATCATCTCGTCCTAGTCGAAATGCCTTGAGAATCTGGGTAGTGCCTAGCAAACTTGCTAGTCTTTTTATATACGCAGGGTCTTCATCGCCGTGAAGCTGTACATATGTCAAGTTAAGTGCGTCGGCAGTCCGGGCAATTTCGTTGATGTCGGCATTTACCCACAAGCCTACGGTGTTTAACTTTCTACGGGAAATCTCGCTTATTTCGACTGCTACCGTTCCAGAATCATCCAAAAAGCGTGGGCTAGGGGGATAGAAATTTAGACCGATAGCTTCAGCCCCAGCATCTATACATGCCTGGCAGTCGTAAACGCTCGTTATTCCACAGATTTTAGTTCGAAACATGATATCTACTCATGCTGATCGCTTGCATCTGTTTAAGCAATGCCTGATTAGCAATGCCAGAGTATCAACATAAGGGCGAACGGCAGATGGTATGTCAAATGTAAAGGTAGGTAAATTGGCGAGGAGGTCAGTGTTAGATAGACCCGACGCTTGAATTTCCGATGTTTTAAGAGATGGGACGTAAATTACCGATTCTTATTAACGACACGTAAGGGTATCTGATATACGGGCAACGGGGCTAATTGAATCGAGTTGTATCAGGTCGCATGACGACGATGCTGTATTTAGATCGATTGAAGGGGTGAACAGGCGGTGAATCGTTCGATACTTTCACCAACCAGACCATTTAGTCAACGGATTTGCGTGGGGCACGCATTTCTGGATGCTGACATGGATCAGGTTCTGGAAAATACAGCACGGGCTGTAGTTCGCCAAGAAGGCGTTTCACTGGTCACCGGTGCAACCGGTACAGGCAAGAGCTTATTGAGCCAGTTACTCATAACTTGTCTTAGACAGTCAGTTAGAAGAGTTGTGCTTGCCAACGGTAGCTTGACGACACGCAAGGCATTGCTGAAGACACTGCTTCATCAGTTAGGGGGCAACATCAGTCGCTCAGGTGAAGCAGAACTGAAGATAGCTGTTGCTGGTATTGCTTCACAAAATGGCCCGGCATGCGTGATCATCGACGATGCTCATAAATTGACAACCGATCAACTTGAAGAACTCCAATCACTGAGCAACCTGACAACAGACATTTCCGGCACGGTATCTCTGGTGCTCATCGGTCAGACACGACTCGAAGAGACTCTAACACATCCGTCACTGCAATCTCTTAATCAACAAATCGCTCAGCGGGCCTTCATCAAAGCCTTTAATTTTAATCAGATGCGTGACTATCTGAATCACCACGTTCAGTTAGTCGGCTTGCAACTGGATGATCACTTTGACGATAGTGCCATACGCTGCATTTACGACTTAAGCGATGGCGTGCCAAGAGTTGTAAATCAAGTCGCCGACCGAAGTATCTTATTGGCCTGTCGCAACGGCATTGAGCGACTTGGAGAATATGACATCCAGTGCGGTTGGGCGGATATACAACAGATGCCCATTCCAAAACCCGCTCCGACATTGACTGCTGATATGAGCGAGGACACATCGAAGCCACCAACAAGCTCGTCGATCGAGTTTGGCAGCTTAAGTGAATCGGTAGAATTTGGTGCATTGCAAAGCGATGTGGATGAACCTCAGCCGACAGAGGAGTCCGAGCAAAGCGACTATTCTGCATGCGAGGTGACTTCGCCGGTTGCTCCACTTCCAGATAGTGAAACAGTTTCTACTGATACGACCTCTGGTGATGCTAGCTGGGAAAACGATGCTGTCGTGGCCGGACTTCTAACTCCGCACGAAGCATCTACCCCGTTTTCCAGTGTTGAAGAAGAGCAACCGGATTGCGACAGGGATATCCTCATCCAAGAGGATGCTTTGGAAATTGAATCTGAGTTGATCGAGATCGAAGAGCATCTAAATCAGCATTACGGCAGGTTGTTTGACCGGCTGCGTCGAGCATAATGCACGTAGCTCTGTAGCTACGTATAGCTCCCTAGCGGCGACAATTGGCGTGGCCGATTGACGAAGGACGTTAGGTTAGAGCTTCTTCGCATTTGCAAATCCGAACAAGTACGACACAAATGGCAAATTACCTGGTAACTGGCGGCGCCGGATTTATTGGATCGCACATCGTTGATGCACTTCTTGATCGTGGTGATTCCGTTCGCGTATTGGATAACCTGAATAGCGGAATCGGTCAGGAGCGTCTAAGGGATCGTGACAGGCTGGAGTTTCTTCAAGGCGACTTGCTCGATAGTGATGTTGTATCCCAGGCTGTCGAAGGGATTGATGTTGTATTCCATCAAGCCGCATTGGCCTCTGTCCCGTACAGCTTAGAGAATCCTTTGGCAACTCATGGAGTGTGTGCTACCGGCACTTTGCAGTTATTAGAGTCAGCACGAGCAGCGGGTGTCCGGCGATTAGTTTACGCAGGCAGCAGTAGTTGTTACGGGCAGTCCACCTCTGAAGTCCAGCGAGAGGGCGATGCAACGAAGCCTTGTTCACCCTACGGCGCGGCCAAGCTAGCTGGGGAGCAGTACTGCCATGCGTTTTACGAGTCATTTGGATTCGAGACAGTCGTTCTGCGGTATTTCAACGTTTTTGGCCCACGGCAGGATCCAAACAGTCAATATGCGGCTGTCATTCCAATTTTCATCACACGTATGTTAAATGGACAAGCACCAATCGTTTTCGGTGACGGTACCCAGTCACGAGACTTTACATTTGTTGCTAACGTGGTGCATGGAAACTTACTCGCTGCTGATGCATCCACGGCAGTTGGCCATAGCATCAATATGGCCGCGGGAATGCGTGTATCGTTAAACACCTTGATCGATTCCTTAAACGAATTGATGGGCGCTGAGGTAGCAGCAGACTATCAACCGGAGCGGGCGGGGGATATCAAACACAGTTCTGCGGATATCTCACTGGCGCGGGAATTACTCGGCTATGAACCAGTTGTGAGTCTCCAGGATGGTATTCGCGAGACTCTCGAGTATTACAAGAGTGTTCATTCGGCAAAAAACTAAGAGGCAAATGCGATGAAGGTGTTAATCGCCATCGCCACTTACAACGAAGTTGAGAACATCCCTAAGCTCGTAGAGCATCTCAACAACATCGTGCCCGATGCGGATATCTTAATCGTCGACGATAACTCTCCCGACGGTACGGGCCAATGGTGTATCGAAGCATCTGCAGATAATGATCATCTTGATGTGATTATTCGTAAGGATGAACGTGGATTGGGTTCGGCAACGATTCGCGGTATGCAGGAAGCGATCGATCGTGGATATGACGTCTGGCTGGGCATGGACGCAGATTTTTCACATCCGCCAGAGAAGGTACCGGCACTACTGTCTCGACTTGCTGATAGCGGCGACAGAGAAGTGGATGTGGTAATTGGATCTCGATATACCAAAGGTGGTGGTGTGGACGGCTGGCCGATGAGGAGACGACTAATGAGTCGTGGGGTCAACCTGTATGCCCGCACATTAATGGGATTACCCGTGAAGGACTGTAGCGGTGCATTTCGATGTTGTCGCACTGAGATTCTGAACCGAATTGATTTTGCATCATTCCGTAGTACAGGCTATTCATTTTTTGAAGAGTTCCTTTGGCGTGCGAAACGAGCAGGAGCTCGATTTGCTGAAGTACCGTTTACATTTACGGACCGTCGATTCGGTGAGAGTAAGCTCAATGGTTCAGAGGCGGCCAAGTCACTTGCTGTAATGGCACGTCTTGGCGTAAAGAACTGGCTTAAGTTCTAAGAAACGTTCGCTTAGTGTGGCAGCATTGAGTAAATTCCGCGGTTACAATGCGTGAATCCCAGCCTGATAACCCCGCAATTTGTTTACAGCAGGATCAAATGATGAATACGTATAAGCCTCTGTCTATTGCCTTCGCGCTGCTTATGGCAGCTCATACGTTGGTAAGTGCTGAAAAATTCAGTACTGACGTCTCAATCAATATTGGCGATGTGCAGCGGATCAATACTCCGGTACGGCTTTTGGTGGAGATGCCGGAAAAGTTTATTGGTAAACGAGGGGGAATCGTAATTGGTGATCGATTCTTGCCAGCACAGATTTCAAAGCCGGGATTAGTATCCACTCGTAATTTCGATACACAGGGAAAGTTGGAAGTAACACTATTACTAGCAAATGTCCCAGCGGGTAGGTCATCAGGGGGTAAGTTGTTGGTTAATGACGAAGCCGATGCACCTGTGAAACTCGAGTTTCGTGATGAGGCTGGCAAATACACGGACATCTCCATAGAAGGTCGAAACGTACTGCGATACATGTATGAGGCGCTCGATAATTCCACAAAGGAACGGCGGATGGAGACTTACAAGGTCTATCATCACCTATACGATCCGACGGGTAGCAAATTCGTTACCAAGGGGGCCGGTGGTTTATTCCCGCATCATCGCGGTCTTTTTTTTGGATTCAATCGCATTAGCTACGGCGATGGCAAAACTGCCGACATCTGGCACTGTAACAATGGTGAGAGTCAGGCACATGCCAAAGTGATCAGTGAGGAGGCAGGTCCGCTTTTCGGTCGACATACGCTGCAAATTGAATGGAAAGGTAAGGACGGCGCGGTGTTTGCTGTGGAGACTCGTGAAATGACCGCATACAACGCCAAGGGCGGAGTAATGGTGGAGTTTGCCACAAAGTTAGAGTCAAAAGTCGGCGAAATCAAGTTAGACGGAGACCCGCAACACGCTGGATTCCAATTTCGTGGCTCACAACACATCCCGGACAAGACGAAGGACCAGACCTATTACGTGAGGCCGGACGGAAAGGGTGAACCCGGTAAGTTCCGGAATTGGCCAAACGACAAAAATCATGTCAATCTCGCATGGCACGCCCAGTCATTCGTAATCGATGAAACCCGATACACGTGTTGTTATCTCGATCGCCCTGACAATCCGAAGGAAGCGAGATTCAGTGAACGAGATTACGGACGTTTTGGCTCATATTTTGAATCCACCGTTTCCCAAAGCAATCCATTGCATCTGAATTACCGGATTTGGTTACAGGAAGGCGAGATGACCGTTGAGCAGGTTGATCGGTTCAGCCAGGACTTTGTTGCGCCGCCAGAGGTTACGCAATAATCCCACGGTGTCTGCTACTGGCACAGCGATTTATCGCGTTTTAAAATACTCGCAAACACACGCTAGGTTTAAACAACTGGGCATGCCTGAATACGCAACGCCCAAGTCTCTTTTCAAATTGCCATTCAACGAGGATTCATCAAATGTCAGAGCAAACCGGTGGAATTGACAATGTGATGCAGGAAACCAGACTCTTCCCACCTTCAGAAGAGTTTGCATCGGCCGCAAGTATCGGGTCGCTCGAGGCATATCAGCAGCTTTATGATCAGGCGCAGGCGGATCCGGTTGCTTTTTGGGGAGAGTTGGGGCAACAGGAATTGCACTGGTTTGAACCGTTTAATGAGATCCTGCAGTGGGATGAACCCTATGCCAAGTGGTTTGTCGGCGGTAAGACCAACGTGTCCTATAACTGCCTCGACGCTCATCTCGACACAGAGCGACGTGACAAGTTGGCGATCATCTGGGAAGGTGAGCCGGGTGACAAACGTACATTGACCTACGCTGAGCTGCACTCGGAAGTTTGTAAATTCTCCAATGCTCTTAAGTCAGTGGGAGTTGGTGAGGGCGATGTCGTTTCTGTGTACATGCCTATGGTGCCGGAGTTGGCGATTGCCATGCTGGCCTGTGCACGAATCGGGGCGATTCACTCAGTTATCTTTGGCGGGTTTTCTGCGGAATCAATTGCTGATCGAAACAATGACGCCAATGCCAAGGTTGTGCTGACTGCTGATGGTGGATGGCGGCGCGGCAAAGTGCTCGAGTTAAAAAAGACGGTTGACGAAGCGCTCGAAAAGTCACCAACCGTGGAGTCCGTGATCGTTCTAAAGCGAACTGAGAACGAAGTGGAAATGATAGAAGGACGTGATCATTGGTGGCACGATCTTCTGGATAATGTTGATGACGATTGCCCAGCGACGCCGCTGGATTCCGAGGCACCACTGTTTATTCTCTACACGAGCGGTTCGACAGGAAAACCAAAGGGTATTAAGCACACAACAGCCGGATACAACCTATATGCCAAGAAGACGTTTGAATGGGTGTTTGACCACCGTGACGACGACATCTACTGGTGTACGGCAGATTGCGGGTGGATTACCGGCCACAGTTACATCGTTTACGGCCCTCTGTCGGCCGGTGCGACGGCGTTGATGTACGAAGGTGCTCCTAATTTCCCGGAAGAAGACCGATTCTGGGATCTTGTTGAAAAGCACAAAGTGACCATCCTCTATACAGCACCGACTGCGATCCGAGCATTTATCAAATGGGGCGATCATCATGTTGAAAAACATGACTTATCAAGCCTGCGTTTGTTAGGAACAGTAGGTGAAGGCATCAATCCCGAAGCATGGATGTGGTATCACGAGAAAATTGGTAGCGAGAGATGCCCGATCGTTGATACATGGTGGCAAACGGAAACCGGTGGCATCATGATGTCACCACTGCCTGGTGCCATTGCTACAAAGCCTGGTAGTTGTACGAAACCACTACCGGGGATCCTGCCAGCGATCGTTGATGAATCGGGCGAGCCGGTAGGTGAAAATCAAGGTGGTTGGCTGGTAATGACTCACCCATGGCCAGGAATGTTACGTGGAATCTGGGGTGACGATGAGCGATTCAAGGATCAATACTGGAGTGCAGTTCCCGGTAATTACCTTGCCGGTGATAACGCTCGGTGCGATCAGGATGGGTACTACTGGATCATGGGTCGCATTGATGATGTGATTAATGTTTCCGGACACCGGTTAAGTACCATCGAAGTTGAAAGTGCTCTGGTAAGTCATCCTTTAGTTGCTGAAGCTGCAGCGGTAGGTCGTAAAGACGATCTTAAAGGGCAAGCCATTGCTGTGTTTGTCACGGTTGTTGGCGCAGAGCCGACAGACGAACTCAAGCAAGAGCTGAAACAGCACGTTCGTAATGAAATCGGTGCACTGGCTCAGCCTGACGATATTCGGTTTACCGGCGCACTGCCAAAAACACGAAGCGGAAAGATTATGCGGCGGTTGCTTAAAGATATTGCAGAAGGAACCGAATCGGTTGGTGACACGAGTACCTTGGAAGACTACTCCGTACTTGCGCAGTTGCGAGCACAGGACGAGTAGATTCAAAGTGCGACGGGAAGTTAATTGCCAGCTACTTCAGCGTTCGACTCCGCTGGATTTCCAGCACTTTCGATTCGACTGAGCATTTCCTGAGGATTCTCGAAGTTAAGAAACGTCGGAGATGACTCAGGAGTGATTCGTGTTGCCATGCCGGCCACGCGCCATCCGTCTTTCTGGTTTTTCATCACCCAGATGATTTCGAATTCTCGGGCCACGGTTTTACCTGGCGGGATTTCGCTCCAGGAGCTGTTCACATATGCGCCCCCTTTTACCGTTTCAACTTTGCCGACCTTAAATTGTGCTGACGGCGATCCAGGCGGTTGAACCACGAGATTATGCTTGCTCGTTTCGATTCGCGCTTTATCTGTGAGCAACGCTGCTACGATTGGTTTGTCGCCGTCCTTCATTGCAGCCAG
>Ga0114933_10004340_pt1 | contig 13343 bp, 12 predicted proteins | sample 4SBtaG_FD_89691 | JGI IMG/M metagenome (GOLD analysis project Ga0114933, IMG submission 89691) | Deep subsurface microbial communities from Kolumbo volcano to uncover new lineages of life (NeLLi) - 4SBTROV12_W25 metaG | ecosystem: Environmental > Aquatic > Marine > Volcanic | place: Kolumbo...
ATACTAATGCCTATGGGCACAACAGATGCAATGGAATTTCTTTTGGATAAGTTAAAATCTACAAAAACAAATTCCGAATTTTTTGATTCTATGAATGCATAAATAATAATTCAATATTAAAAATCAGCGTTGAGAAAGTCTGCAACGCTGATTTAAACAACAGTTATTTTCAAATAATTTATGGGATTAATACTGTAGAACCTGTAGTCAGTCTAGACTCTAAATCTTCATGTGCACGCTGAGTATCAGCCAATGAGTATTGTTGATTGACTTGGATCTTTAATGCTCCATTTTTTACTACTTCAAATAAAGCGTTTGAGGAATCCATTAATTCTTCACGGTTAATAATATATTGAAATAGACCTGGACGAGTTAGAAATAAAGATTTCGGAGCTAACATACTTATATTAAAATCATTAAAAGCCCCAGAAGCCTGACCAAAATTCACCATTAAACCTCTAATTGCAAGACAGTCTAGAGATCCCCTAAAGGTGTCTTTAGCGACAGAATCATAAACTACGGGTACACCAACACCGTTTGTAAGCTCTTTTACCTGTGAGACCCAATCTTCAGTCCTATAGTTTATGGGATGGTGACAACCGTTATTCGATGCCAAGATTGCTTTTTCATCGTTACCGACAGTGCCTATAACAGTTGCACCTAGATAGTTTAACCATTGGCATAGCATAAGACCAACTCCACCAGCGGCAGCATGAACTAAAACTGTATCCCCTGGTCTAACCTGATATGTTCGGCGTACTAGATATTCTACAGTCATCCCCTGAAGCATCATTGCAGCACCTAACTCAAAGGAAAAGTCCTCTGGTAAAAGCACAAGTTGATCAGCTTTGATATTGCGTTCACTTATATATGCACCTGGAGGGGCTGCAGCATAGGCCACACGATCTCCAGGTTTAACAACTTCTACACCCTCTCCTACAGCCTCTACGACTCCTGCTCCTTCCATTCCGGGAATACCTGGTAGTTTGGGAAATGGATAGACCCCGGACCTAAAGTAAACATCAATATAATTTAAGCCGATTGCTTTATGAACTATTCTAGCTTCTCCCGGACCAGGTTCATTAATATCTATGTTCTCATAGCTTAAAACTTCCGTCCCGCCTGTTTCGTGGACAACAATTGCCTTGGGCATCGCGCATATTCCCTTTAATAATTAATCTATTTTAAATTAAGTTAAATGACTTTTAAAAAACTCAGAAGTACGAGTATTAGCTAGCTCAGCCGCTACTTGGTCATAATGTGCGCCATTGATGCGTGCAAATGCGTGATCTACACCAGGATAAGAATATATTGTAATATTCTCATTCGTACTTAGCTCGCTAGATAATTTTTTTTGTACTTCTTTTGGTACAAATTGATCTTCCTCTGCCATATGTTGAATATGAGGAGATATTATATTAGTTGACTCTCCGAGGTCATTTTCTATACCCACTCCGTAGAAGCCAACAGAGCAATCCACATTAGTTCTTGTTGCCATCAAATATGCTAATTTTCCACCTAGGCAATATCCAACAGCTCCAATTTTACCACTACAAGCTTTATGGTTAAGCAGAAATTGAAGTGTTTCTTTTGAATCAATGATACCCTGATCAACATCAAAATTTTGATAAAGCTCGAAGGCCTTTGCCCATTCACCCTCAGTTTTATCACAAAGTTCTACACCAGCTTCTAAACGCCAGAAAAGATCTGGACAAATAGCCACATACCCTTGTGCCGCTAAGTTGTGACAAACTTCGCGCATAACAAAATTAATGCCAAAAATTTCTTGTAAAACTATTATTCCTGGTCCAGAACCCGAATCTGGCAGAGCTAAAAAAGCATCAAAGCCTAATCCGTCCTCGCGTAAAATATTAACAGTGGATGCAGACATATTTTTTCTCCATTGTTTTCTATCAACTAAAAAAGTACATTCGTATTTTTATCAATTTAACTCATGCTTTAAAAGTTGTAGCTTTGTTTTGACTCCTGAGCCAGCTGAAAACCCTCCAGGTTTGCCAGACGATGCAGTTACTCTATGACAAGGTATAATTATAGGTATAGGATTTTTAGCGCAAGCTCCTCCTATAGCTCTTGGTGCGGTATCTAATTCCCAAGCAATTTGGGCATATGTTTGGATAGAACCAAAAGGAATTTTATTTAAATGATCCCAAACTTTTATCTGAAAACTTGACCCCTTAAGTTTTAAAGGCAACTTAAAATCTGAAAGTTTTTTTTTGAAATATAAGTTTAATTGTGCGGAAGCTTCAATCAAAATAGGGTGAGAACTTGCCGTTTTACTTTGTTCTCCAAATACAAAATTTAGAGCAATAATTGCATTTCCATCTGTTTTAAGTTCTAACGATCCTAGAGGGCTATTTATTTGCAGAGTATCGTGCTTCAAAAAACTATTACCTTGATTAAACGTTGGTGTAGATTTTTTTATAAATTTTGTTGTTAAGTTGCTACTTGGTTTTTGCTACGAGAAAAATCTATACACCTCAAACTTATACATCTTTGCACATAACGTCTTTTGCAAACCCTCAAGTTATTATAATTATTAGTGTTTAACAAACAATTTAGATAAATTCGAAAACAGGATCATATTTTGGATTTTTGAAATATTAATTTTAATAAAACTCAAATCCTTTTAATTGATACCATTTATATACGCTGAGGTAATTTATGATCAATCAAAATGGTTCTTTTGGATTTTATGATAAGCACATCTTTTGTTGTACAAATGAGAGAAAATTAGGACATCCGAGGGGCTGTTGTGCCGAAAAGAATGCTTTCAAGCTTCGAGCTTATATGAAAGCAAAGGCTAAAGCTTTTGGAATAGAAAATATTAGAATAAATACCTCTGGTTGCCTTGATAGATGCGAACTTGGTCCTACCATGGTTATTTATCCTGATAATGTCTGGTATACCTATCAAACACGAGAGGATATAGATGAAATACTCAACGTGCATATAATTAATGGTAAAGTAGTAGAGCGGTTAGTTCTTAAAAGAAACCAAAATGAACTTCATAAAGCTAATGATTAAATAACAAATTGAATATTAAAATAAATAGATGTAGTTACACATAACTATATAAGTTATTGATTTAAATAGGATTTCAGTATTTATTTACAAAGAAAAAGTGATACTATTTTTGCAGAGCTCACCCCAGCGGGTAAGGGCTCAGTGTCTGTTTTTCGTATTTCTGGACAATTGGCTAGTTATATATATAAACATTTAATACACGGGAAAAGATCTTTGCCGCGTATTGCGTCAGTTCGGTGGCTACATGACCCAGAAACAGGAAAGCGAATTGATCGTGGCATTGTTTTATGGCTTCCTGGTCCAAACACTTTTACAGGTGAAGACATTGTTGAACTTCATACTCATGGGGGTAGATCTGTCCGCGAAGCTATGATTAATGCTCTTAATTTTATAAATGGAGTAAGGTTAGCAGAACCAGGAGAATTTTCTGCTCGTGCATTTATTAATGGTAAAGTTGATCTAACAGAGGCTGAAGGTATTGCTGATCTTATAAGTGCGGAGACGGAAGCGCAGAGACTTCAAGCGCTTAGACAAATGAGTGGAGGTCTAAAGGAGCTTTATGAGACATGGAGGGTTAAACTTATAAAATTATCCGCGTATTTAGAAGCGGAGATGGATTTTTCTGACGAGGCTTTACCCTCAAATATAAATGAGTCTGTATATTCAAATATACGGGAGATAGTATCTGATATTGAAATACATCTTTTAGATAAAAATCGCGGTCAAAAAATTCGTGATGGTATTCAAGTAGCGTTGCTTGGTGCACCAAATGCTGGAAAATCTAGTCTGCTAAATATATTAGCTAAAAAAGATGTAGTAATTGTATCCGATATATCAGGAACTACTAGGGATGTTGTTAAGATAAACTTAGATTTAGAAGGTATACCAGTTAGTGTCTCTGATACTGCCGGAATACATTCGGCATCAGGAAAGATCGAAAAAGAAGGTATAAAAAGATCTTATATAGAATCAAAGAGCTCTGATATTAGAATAATAATTCTTGATGGAGAAACCTGGCCTGAAGTTCCTTCTGAAATTATAGATCTTATTAATGACGATAGTATTTTACTTTTAAACAAATCTGACTTAGTCAAAATTTCTTCATCAAATGTAATAAAACAACAGCCCAAAGTAATTTCTTGTCTAAAAGGAATAGGCATATCAGAGTTCACTAAAGAATTGACAGAAATGGTTAAAAATCGCTATGACATAGGAGAAAACCCTCTAATAACAAGAGAGAGACATCGCAAAGCAGCTTCTGATTGTTTGGAGGCCTTGAAACGTTCCCTCAAGGTTGATCAGATAGAGCTTTTAGCCGAAGATTTACGTTTGGCTATTTACGCATTAGCACGTATTACCGGAAGAGTTGATGTGGAGGATATTCTTGATGTGGTTTTTAGAGATTTTTGTATAGGAAAATAATTATCTAAAGAACGAATTTAAAAGTATTTTTGGGACCTTGAGATGTATGATGTAATTGTAGTTGGTGGAGGACATGCCGGCTGTGAGGCTGCCTCTGCAGCAGCAAGAATGGGAGCAAATACTGCACTTATCACTAGTGATACAAAAACTATTGGTGAAATGTCTTGTAACCCTGCGATAGGTGGTCTTGCAAAAGGGACCTTAGTTAGGGAAATAGATGCTCTCGATGGTCTTATGGCAAAAGCTGCAGACCAAGGGGGGATCCAATTCCGTGTATTAAATAGAAGTAAGGGACCTGCAGTACGCGGACCTAGAGCCCAACAAGACAGGCAGCTTTATAAGGAATCGATTCAACGTCTTTTGGTGGAACAATCAAATCTGAGTATTTTACCTGGAATGGTGGAAGACCTGATTGTTGAAAAACATGGCAAAATATCATGTGTAAAAGGTGTAGTACTTAATGATGGATCAAAAATATCAGCAGGTGCTGTTGTTTTGACCACAGGTACGTTTTTGCGAGGTAAGATTTATATAGGACAAGAACAGTTTGGTGCTGGACGTATTGGAGATAAGCCGGCAATTGGTATGGCTAAGACACTAGAATCTCAAGGTTTTAAAATGGGACGATTAAAAACAGGTACGCCTCCAAGAATCGATGGCACCACAATTAATTGGGAAATTTTAGAAATACAAGCTGGAGATAATCCACCTGAACCATTTTCTTATCTAACAAGTAAATTGAAGAATGATCAGATTTGTTGTCACATAACTCACACTAATGAAAAAACTCATGAAATCATTCTATCTGATCTTAAAAAATCAGCGATGTATTCTGGAGCAATCAAAGGTAGAGGACCTAGATACTGTCCTTCAATTGAAGATAAAGTAGTAAGGTTTTCTGATAAGGCTTCACATCAAATTTTCCTTGAGCCTGAGGGTATTCAAGATACTACTGTTTATCCTAATGGTATCTCTACATCTCTCCCACGAGACACACAAAAATCAATGGTTAGAAGCATACCAGGTCTTGAGAATGCAAAAATTATTCAGCCGGGGTATGCAGTAGAATATGATTTTGTGGATCCCCGAGAGCTCAAGCAAACGCTCGAAACCATCCGCCTACAGGCATTTTTTCTTGCTGGACAGATAAATGGCACAACAGGATATGAAGAAGCTGCAGCACAAGGCTTAGTTGCTGGAGCAAATGCGGCCCTAGTTGCCAGCAAACAACCACATACTTCTCAATCAGAGAATATAGATAAATCAGGATTTGTACTTGATCGTTCAGACTCATTGACTGGTGTAATGATAGACGATCTTACAAATCTTGGTACTTCTGAACCTTATCGCATGTTTAGTTCAAGGGCTGAATACCGATTACTACTAAGGCCAGATAACGCAGACCTTAGATTAACAGAGAAAGGTATTTCCTTTGGTTTAATAAGCAATGAAAGGTCACGTATTTTTTCTGACAAAGCAGAGTCTATAAAAAAGGCAAGGGAATATCTTCAAAATATTTCTGCCACCCCAAACGAATTTGCTAAGTATAATATTCACATCAAGTTAGATGGGCGAAGACGTTCAGTCTGGGATCTGCTAGGTTATCCTGAAATGACTATATCTCGTTTATTAGAATTATGTCCCCAAGTCGCAAAGCTATCAAAAGAGCAGCAGAGTCAATTAGAAATACAAGCACGTTACGCCACTTATTTAGAGCGTCAAAGAGCAGATATTGAATCTTTCAGGCGTGATGAGAGTTTACGTATACCCACAACATTAGACTATTCTTGTGTTGGAGGCCTATCTACTGAGGCTAAAGAAAAGCTCTCTCAAGCACGACCAGAAACCATGGGGGCAGCCTCGCGTATACCTGGAGTTCCACCAGCTGCATTAATAGCCTTATTGGGATATGTTCGAAAAGATGGAGTTATTTAAAAGCCTTATGAACTTTGGTGTTTCACATGAAACAAAAACATTTTTTGAATATGTTTAAAAATGAATCATTTGTCTAATATTGAAGCTACAAATTTTGCTAAATCTGTTAATGTTTCACGTGAAACCTTAGCTAAATTTCAATTGTATGCTGAATTACTAAAACATTGGCAGAAGAAAATTAATTTGATTGGTTCTAACACAACTGATTCTTTGTGGGAGCGTCATTTTTTAGATAGTGCTCAACTCATGCGGTGTATACCTAAAAACCTAGGATCTGGACCTGTTTATGATATTGGTTCAGGAGCGGGTTTCCCAGGTCTAGTATTGGCTATTATGGGCCTAAAGCACATGCATTTAGTTGATAGCGATAGCCGTAAATGTGTTTTTCTAAATGAAGTTGTTAGACAAACAAATGTTAATGCACATGTAACTAATGCACGTTTTCCAATAGAGACTAAAAGAAATCTTTATCCTAAAGCTTCATTAATAGTTGCTCGTGCTCTAGCGCCATTACCTAAATTGCTAGATATTGTTTTTCCCGTGATTTCTTCAACAACATGTTGTATATTCTTAAAAGGTGCTAGATCAGAACAAGAGATTTTAGATGCTAAACATCATTGGCATTTTAAAATAAAGACATTTGCAAGCCAAACATCAGAGAACGGAAAAATTTTAATATTGAGCGAGGTTTCCCAAAATGGATCAGGGGCTAAATAGTATTGTTAGCAGGGGAATTGGTGCAAGTAGAGTAATTGCAATAGCAAATCAAAAGGGTGGAGTTGGTAAAACTACAACAGCAATAAATCTTGCTACTGCACTCGCTGCAACAGGAAAAAACGTTTTGATTTTAGACCTTGATCCTCAAGGTAATGCCAGTACTGGGCTTGGAATAGAGCCAAAAAGTCGAGGTGCTGGAAGCTATGGATTATTTCATGGAGAAATCTTGAATGATGTTATGGTAGAAAGTGATATCCCTGGTCTGGCTATTGTGCCATCTACCCCAGAGCTTGCAGGTTTAGAAATCGAGTTAATCCAAATAGACGCTCCGCAATTTAGATTAAGAGAAGCATTATTAGAGAGTGGTCAATCGGAAAGTGAAATATCAGAAGAGGCAAAAATTTTAGTTAATTGGGACTATGTCTTAATTGATTGTCCCCCCGCCCTTGGGATGCTCACAGTTAACGCAATGGTTCTAGCCGATGCTGTTTTGGTTCCCCTACAATGCGAATTCTTTGCATTAGAAGGTCTTACACAATTGTTAGGCGCAGTTGAAAAAATAAAAACAGCTTTTAACCCTAAACTAAAAATTCAGGGTGTAGTGCTTACAATGTTTGATAAACGAAATAACTTATCTGATCAGGTGGCTCAAGATGTTCGCAGCCATTTAGGAGATCTAGTTTATGATACAGTTATTCCAAGAAATGTTCGCATATCAGAGGCACCTTCGTTTGGGCGCCCAGCGTTACTATACGATTTTCATTGTGCAGGCTCTCAGGCATATGTGCACTTGGCAGGTGAGCTTTTAAGAAGAGAAAGGTCCAATTGTGATTTGGTAGGCGCATCATGAGTGGAGAAAATTTTAATAGTCGAAGACAAAGAGGATTGGGTAAGGGCTTGGCTGTATTATTAGGTGAGGTCCCCGAATTACCTAACGCGCAAAAAAAAGAAAATGGATACAAATTACTCCCAATTCAAAATATAGTAACGTGTAAGAGTCAGCCAAGAAAAAATTTCGACTTACAAGAGATAGAAAGCCTAGCTAAGTCAATAAAAACTCAAGGAATTGTTCTTCCATTAATCGTAAGGTCTAAAAGCCAAGAAGAAGAAAACGGAGTTTACGAGATAATAGCCGGTGAACGGCGCTGGCGTGCAGCTCAGATAGCTGGTTTACATGAGGTCCCGGTAATAATTCGACAACTTGATGATAAAGCGGCAATGGAAGTTGCTTTAGTAGAAAATTTGCAACGTGAAAATCTAGACCCTTTAGAGGAAAGTGCTGCATACGATCGACTTGTTAAAGAATATGGAAATACACATGATGAAATAGGGGCATCAGTAGGAAAAAGTAGGAGTTATGTAGCTAATACTTTAAGGTTGATGGGCCTAACAGATTCTGTAAAAACATTACTAGTTAATGGAAAAATTACAGTCGGTCATGCGCGCGCGCTTTTAGGTGTTGAAGATCCAGACCAGCTAGCAGATTTAATTGTCAGACGTAAGCTAAATGTCAGGCAAACGGAAGCGTTAGTTCAAAAAGAAAAGAAAAAAACTAATGGGAAATATCACAACAGAGAAACTTGGAAAGATCCCAATATTGCTAGTATAGAAAAAGATATAACTAATAAGTACGGCTTAAAAGTTAGAATATCTTCAAAGGGAGAATCTGGCTCTGTAGTTTTTGAGTATAAAAGTCTGGAACAGTTAGAAGAACTTTTGAAAATCCTTATGTAGAATTTATACTTTTTGGAGGCGCTGCCCTGTGGAAGCCGCATTTAAAAGAGCTCTAGAGCAAAGAGGCTTTGCAGGTACAATCCCAGATTTGCAACCTTTCTCGGCCTCGGCTAATAAAAATATAACATCTTCAATTTTGTTTGGCGTCCAAGTATTTGCTTGAGATAAAAAAGACTTTTTATCTTTAAAAAATACAGGCGGTCTTAATGTGTTAACAGCAGCACTTATGCCACCCTTGTTTTTCTTATGCGCAATTATCGATTGTAATCTCAGAAAATGTCGGGATACAGCTCTCAGTATTTGTATGGGCGAGACCCCATCGGAGAAAAGTTTATATAATGCACGGTCTAACCTCTTCAAATTACCGTCCCCAATTGCATAACAAACTTTATCTAACCCAATTTCAGTAGAGTCACCAATCAACGATCTTATATCTTGAATAGTTATATTTTTATCGTTGCCCATAAAGGCAATAATTTTATTTATCTCAGAATAAATATGTGCTCTATCGTTACCAAGACTTTCTAGCAACCAGTTCATAGAATCTTTATCTAGCTCGATACTGTGTTCTCTAAAAATTCGATTTGCATACACACTAATTTCTTGGTGACTATCTTCATAGCAGGGAATAGCTGCTACAGTTTGAATTTGTTCGAAGAGTTTTCTAAGTTTTGATCTGGGTCCTAGATCACTTGCTTCGCATACAACTAATGCGTCTTTCAAATTATGATGATCTTCTAAAAGGTAATCAAAAGCTTGAATCACATTATCACTTATATCAAAAACACGGATTAACTTTCTAGATTGCGAAAGTCCTATTGAACGGACCTCATCGAATAATAATCCTGGATACTCTTTTAATTGTTCACCAGAAATATTAGAGGAAGCAAATGGATCATTGAAATCATCATTAATAGTTTTTCTCGCATTTTTTGAATATTCTCTTATTAGTCCCTCATTGGGTCCATAAATGAGAATTGCAGAAACGGATATTAATTCGGAGGAGATAAAATGAGCAGCTTGTTTTGGCTGTATTTTCATTTATACCAGTTGCCTTAGAGTTATTACCGGCTGAAAAAAGCTATTAGTAGACTATTTATTTCAGCACTTAACTCACGAGATGCTCTATTTTCAGCATCTTTTTCAGCCATTAGTGTAGCAAATTCTGATGATACAACATTAAAGCTGCCAACACTTCTAGCATGAGCTTCATAAATAGTTGATTTCTTATGAGTATCTATAAGAACAAATGTAGCTATCAAGTTTAGGTTATACCTGGATACTTTATCATCATCTTGAATAAGTAGGGGGCTTTTATCAGTCTCTATCTTAATAAGTAAATTATATTGATGATTTTTAATTCCAGAGTTTGAGCCCAAATCATGTATAAGATAGTTACGAAGCTTATGTCCTACACGCCCAGATATAATAGATATATTAATTTGACCTAACAAAACTTTTAAAGATGCTTCGGAATTAGGACTAGGATTAGTTTTGTATACAGGCTCGAATCCACATGAACTTATAACCATTAAAAAGCAAAGAGGCACTACGATACGCCTAAAATAAATATGCATATTCAAAGATTTTAACATTATCAAACAACAATATTCACAATTTTACCTTTGACTACAATTATTCTCTTTATTTCTTTGTTTCCAATAGCTCGAATTACTGAATCTTCCTTAAGAGAAAGAGAACGAGCTAACTCTTCCCCGTGATCTTTTGGCAAGCTAATTACTGCGCGCTTTTTACCATTAACCTGAACTCCTACCTTAATCTTATCATTGGATAAGAGTGTCTTGCTAGCTATTGGCCAAGGTGTATTACTAAGGCTATCATCTTTTCTTAATAATACCCATAACTCTTCTGCTAAATGAGGTGCCATGGGAGATAAAAGTTGAACAAGAACTGCTGCCCCAATTCGGGCTGTGCTAGCTTGATCAATTGAGTTTAAATCAAGAGTCTGTAAATAGTTTGTAAGTTCCCTTATTCTTGCTACTGCTCGATTAAAATGGAATTTTTCGAGGTCGTTTGTGACGGCTTCGATGGCAAAATGTATAGGACGAAGCTCTTCATCCCCTAGCTCAGAAATTGATTTATGTTGTGTATCGGTATGTGTTATTTGTGATATATCCCAAGTAAGTTTCCATACAGCACTTAAATATCGCCATGCCCCTCTTACTCCAGAATCTGTCCATTCTAAATCCCTATCAGGTGGTGAGTCTGAAAGCATAAATAGCCTTGCTGTATCAGCACCATACCCTTCTACAATTCTTTCAGGATCAACTACATTCCGTTTTGATTTACTCATAGATTCTGAGCGACCTATAGTAACATTTTCTCCTGTCGAAATTAATTTCGCAGCATTGTTGGTATCAATTTGCACTTCTTCTGGATATAACCACTGACCATTATGGTCTTTATAGGTCTCATGACAAACCATACCCTGAGTAAATAAGCCCTTAAAAGGTTCCAAAATATCTAAATACCCGCAGCGTTCAAGAGCTCTAGTAAAGAATCGGGAGTAGAGTAAATGAAGTATCGCATGTTCGACGCCGCCAATATATTGAGCTACAGGCATCCATCTATTTATATCACTTAAGCTAAAAGGTGTATCTACACGTGGTGAACAAAATCTTAGGAAATACCAGGATGAATCTACGAATGTATCCATTGTGTCTGTATCACGCTCAGCTTTTCCGCCACATTGTGGGCAATTAGTATATTTCCATGTAGGATGATGAGCGAGAGGGTTACCAGCTTTTTCAAAATCAACATCTTCTGGTAAAGTTACCGGCAACTCGTTTTTAGGAACAGGTACTATTCCGCATTTAGGACAATGAATCATAGGTATTGGACAGCCCCAATACCGTTGTCTTGAAATTCCCCAATCTCTTAAACGGTAGGTGATAGAACTTTTGCCGAGATCTTTTTTTTCTAGTTCTTCAATAGCTTTATTTTTTCCTTCTTCAATTCCAAGCCCATTTAAAAAACTAGAATTAACTAGGATACCGTCTCCTGTATAAGCGTTGATATCGACTGAAAAGTTATCAGGATCTTCGCTCTTTGGGCACACAACAGTGGTAATAGGAAGATCATATTTTATTGCAAAATCAAGATCACGCTGATCATGTGCTGGACATCCAAAAATGGCTCCGGTCCCATACTCCATAAGAACAAAGTTTGCTATGTATATTGGCAATTTAATCTTAGAATTGAATGGGTGAATAGCCCATAAACCAGAAAAAATCCCTTTTTTCTCTCCACTTTCAATCTCAGCAAGACTAGTTCCTAACCTATTACATTCAGATATAAATTTTACTATGTCTTGATTTTTTAGTGACAATTCTACAGATAAGGGATGATTTGGTGAAAGAGCACAAAATGATGCACCGAATAGTGTATCAGGGCGAGTAGTAAAAACTTCTAAGTTCTCATCCCTATCACTTATTGGAAAAAATACTTGTGCACCTTTGGATCTTCCTATCCAATTTTGTTGCATGAGTCGAACTTTTTCAGGCCACCTTTCGAGTTGATTTAGACCTTGAAGCAAGTCGTCAGAGTAGTCGGTTATTCTCAAGAACCATTGAGAAAGCTCTTTTTTTTGTACAGTGGCCCCTGATCGCCATCCTCGCCCATCTATAACTTGTTCATTAGCAAGGACGGTATTATCAATTGGATCCCAATTCACCCAAGATTTTCGTCTATAAGCAAGGTTATTTTGGTAAAACTCGAGAAAAATATGTTGCTGATGTGAATAATATTCAGGGTGGCATGTTGCTATTTCTCTATCCCAATCAATTGCTAGACCAAGACGCTGTAATTGTACACGCATAGTGTCTATATTTTCATAAGTCCACTTACGCGGGTGAACGCCGCGCTCAATGGCAGCATTTTCAGCAGGAAGTCCAAATGCATCCCAACCCATAGGATGTAAAACATTAAAGCCACGTGCTTTTTTATATCGTGCTACTACGTCTCCCATAGTGTAATTACGTACATGTCCCATATGGATCCTGCCAGATGGGTAGGGAAACATTTCAAGTACGTAATAGTCCGGCTTATCAGACTCTTTACCCGCACTAAAAGTTTTGGATTCTGACCATTTTTTTTGCCACTTGGTCTCAATAGCTTGTGGATTGTATCTTTCGTCCATTGTTATATAGATTTCTTATTTACTGGTATAAATATGGGAATAACCAAGTAGAAATTTATTTAAAGATAGTAGCTGTAAAAATATTTAATCTTCAACTGTAGCAGTTTTTATCTGTCTTGCGCGCTCAAGTATCCTATTTTCAAGGTTTGTAATAGTCTCAGGATTAACTTTTGCATCTGTCCAATCTCCAGATTTACTTTTAATCTGACGGAATAGGGACACTTTTAGTGCGTCAGCTCTCAATGCACGACCTAAAATGTAAACAGTCATTTTAAACCGTTCGCCATCTATATCAGGAGGGCTTATTTTTTCAATAATACGTCGACCACCG
>Ga0114933_10004341_pt1 | contig 13339 bp, 14 predicted proteins | sample 4SBtaG_FD_89691 | JGI IMG/M metagenome (GOLD analysis project Ga0114933, IMG submission 89691) | Deep subsurface microbial communities from Kolumbo volcano to uncover new lineages of life (NeLLi) - 4SBTROV12_W25 metaG | ecosystem: Environmental > Aquatic > Marine > Volcanic | place: Kolumbo...
AAGGCCGTCTACTGGATCGACAAGGCCGTCGAGCTGGAGCCCGACAGCTCCAACGTGCTCATCCACGCCATCATCGTGCATGGCAAGGCGAACAACCACGAGCGCGCGCTGGAGCTCGCCGACCACGGCCTGCGCCTCAACCCGAACGCCTCGGAGATGGCCGAGTTCAAGCTCATGCACATGGACGTGCTCGGCCGCACCGGCGATGCATTGCAGTGGGGCGAGGGCTTCCTGGTCTCGAACCCGAAGGCCACCAATGTCGCCGGCGTCCTGGGCGTCATGTACGCCCGCATCCCCGACATGGAGAAGGCGGAGCCCCTGCTCCGTCACAGCCTGAGCTCGGACAACCCGCCGCGGTGGGTCAACTACATGATGGCCAACCTGGCTTCGGGAGCCTCCTTCCCGGAGGAGGCCGTGACCTACCTTCAGGCGGAGCTTCACGAGTACCCGGACAACCGCCAGGCACGGCTCATGCTCGTCCGGCTCCTCTCCGACCAGAAGCGCTACGTCGAGGCCCTCCCGGTCGTCGAGCGCATGCTCAAGGTCCGCCCGACGGACCTGCAGCTCCTGCTGACCAAGGCCCAGCTGCACTTCAACCTCGAGGACTACCCCACCTGTGAGGAGACGCTGAAGGCCGCCGAAGCCGTCGACCCCGAGGAGCCCGAGCTGCTCCTGCTCAAGTCCAACCTGCTGCACAAGCAGGGCCGTGACGAGGAGTCCAAGGCGGTCTTCGAGGCCGCCAAGGAGTCGAAGGCCAAGCGCATGGCCGAGGCCGGAGCGAAGGAGGGCGTCCCCGAAGGCGAGGACGCTTTGGCTCCGGAAGGAGAGGGGACCCCCGCTCCGGAGTGAGCAGAGACCTAGTAGTAGGCCGTGTAGGAGCTGTACATCGTGAAGTCCAGCGTCAGGCCGTCGTAGTTGGCGTAGGCCACGCCGTACCAGTCACCGCCCTCGTCGAACTGCATCATCGCGACATCGCTGTACACGGTGCCGCCGCTCTCCCACTTCGGCGCGAAGCCGACGCCGAACCAGTCGGCCACGCCGAAGGTCTCGCCGCCGTCGTCCCCGTCGACGAGGCCCCAGTCCGTGCAGGAGCCGGAGGTGGTCGAGCCGTTGCCCCACTCCGTCTCCCAGGCCACGGCGCAGTCGTCGCAGTCTGAGAGCATGCCGACGCCTGGGTTCGGCGCGTCCCACTCGCAGATGTAGCTGCCGGTCTTGGCGTAGTAGAACCACATGCCGAACGTCCCGTCGAGGAGCAGGTTGTCCTCGTCGGCGGTGTCCTGGGTGATCGTGTAGTCGCCCTGCCACCCGTAGTAGACGATGCCCGTGTCGTCGTCGGTGTCGCCGTCCGCGTCGGTGTCGGCGTCGGTGTCGGAGTCGGCGTCCGAGTCCGCATCCGTGTCGGCGTCGACGTCGGTGTCCGAGTCGGTGTCGGAGTCGGAGTCGGCGTCGCTGTCCGTGTCGGAGTCCGCGTCGGCGTCGGCGTCGGCGTCCGCCTCCCAGCCGCTGTCGAAGCCGGACTCGGAGATGACGTCCTTGGGCCCGGTGCACGCGAGGGCGAAGCCTCCGATGGCGATCAGGACGAGGGGGCTCTTGCGCATTGCATCTCCGGGAAGCGTGGGACGACGGGGAGTATAGACGCCTCGAGGCGGGCTCACAGAGCAGAAGACCCCGCCCTGAAATCAGGGCGGGGTCCGTGGCTACAGCCACCAGGAAAGTCCTAGTAGTAGTCGGTGTAGCTGCTGTACATACGGAAGGACAGCGCGTCGCCGTCGTATTCCGCGTAGGCGACGCCGTACCAGTCACCGCCCTCTTCGAACTGAAGCATGGCGATGTCGTTGTAGGTACCGTTGCTGTTGGTGTACTCGGGAGCGAAGCCAACGCCGAACCAGGGAACACCGAAGGTGTCGCCGCCGTCCGAGCCGTCCTCGAGGCCCCAGTAGGTGCACTCGCCGGAGGTGGTGGAGCCGTTGCCCCACTCGGTGGCCCAGGCGATGCTGCAGTCGTCGCAGTCCGCGGCGGGCTCGGTGCCGTTGTTGGGGGCGTCCCAGACACACAGGTAGTCGCTGGTGAGGGCGTAGTAGAACCACATACCGAAGGTACCGGTCAGGTTCGAGGCGGCGCCGCTGTAGTTGCCGTCCCAGCCGTAGTAGACGATACCGGTGTCGGTGTCGGAGTCCGAGTCGCCGTCGGCGTCGCCGTCGGTGTCGGAGTCCGCATCCGCGTCCGCGTCCGCGTCCGTTTCGATGCCGGTCTCGCCGGTGTCGCCAGTATCCTTGGTGCAGGCCATGCTCGCGACGGCAAGAGTGCCGACGGCGAGGACAAGGCGCAGGTCAGTGAGCTTCATCACGTCTCCATTTGGAAGGCCTTGCGTAGGCCTGGGTTCAAGAGCGGTCGGAAGGTACCCGTGTGGGCACAGGGGCGCAACCTGAGCGGCACACTTTCTCGTCCCGTTGACGAGAACGCTACACGCAGGCGTTGTCCCGCTTCGCCCGGTCGATCCACTCACGGATCTCCCCTTCGATCACCTCGATGGCCGCCTTGCGGAAGGGGCGGAACATGAACGGCACATTCCGAAGCTCCAGCTCGATCTCGGTGGCTCGCACCTCGACGCGCCCGTTCAGCGTGTTCCCCATCACCGTGAACGACAGGATCGCCACGTCGTCGCTCTCCCAGCGCCCCTCGGGTTGGTACTCGGGGAACTGGCTCTCGTAGCTCTCCAGGGCCTTGCGGGTGACGTCTCGAGCGGTCTCGTGGGGCAGGTCGTGGGGGATCGCGTGCTTCATCAGGACGAATTGTAGGCATGAACGAAAAACGGGCCACCCGAAGGCAGCCCGTTCCGCTCGCGAGAGCTTTGCCTTACTCGGCGACGCGCTCCTTGAGGGTCTTGCCGGCGCGGAAGTAGGGGTACTTCTTCGCAGCGATCTGGATCTTGCTGCCGGTGGCCGGGTTGGTGCCGGTGCGGGCGGCGCGGCTCTTCGTGCCGAACGTACCGAAACCGGGAATGGTGACCTTGCGGCCCGCGTCGAGCTCGACGGCGATGATGCCCTCGCCGCTCTTGGCGCTGAAGATGGTGTTGATGACTTCGAGAGCCTTGGCCTGGGAAAGGCCGGTCTTCTTCGCCAGCTTGGCGGCCATCTCCTTCTTGTTCATGCGAGTCCTCCGAAACGGACAGAAAGTGTTGTTGGAACCGCGTGGCACCGTGTCCGCGCGGGATCCTCGGCATAGCCCGGCGCTTGCGGACTGCCAGCCCGGAGATCGGGCTTTTTTGCAGTGCTCATCGACATCTTCGTGCAATACCCTCCCGACCCTCCGCGTACGATGCGGGAGAAAGACACCTTCGAGGTAGACAATGACAACCACCCGACAGGATCTCGAGGCCCGCCTCGCCGATTGTGATTCCGCCCGTCTCACGGCGGTTCTCGAAGCCGCCGATGTGCGGATCGGCTCCGCGGCCTCCAGCGGCGACCTGGCCGCCCGGCTGGTCCGGGCGCTGTGGTGGCGAACCCACAGCCCCGTTGGCTTCGTCGCGATGAGCGACTCGCTGGATGACCTCGTCGCAAACACCGCGCGCAAGCTCGACCTGCCCTTGCCGGAAGGGGATGCCTTTCTCAAGCTCGAGGCCTTGACCGAGCACCTCGTGCCGGCCGGCAAGCCGATCCGGGTGAGCGACCTGCCGAGCGAGACCGTCGATCGCCTGGAGTCCGCCCAGTGGACCTCCTGGCTCGCCCTCGGAGCGACCGGGACCGCTGCGGGGACCAAGGTGACCGCCGACGCCATCGTGAACCTGTTCAAGGGGCCGATCGGCGACATCCTGCCGTACCTGCCCAAGATCGGGCCCATCGCCATCGCCGTGAAGAACGGCGCCAAGGTCGTGGCCAAGGTGGCCGGCCCGGTCGGCATCGGCTTCGGCATCCTGACCGTCAACGACGTGCTCGGCGCCGACTACGACGAGGCCGTCCCGCTCCTCGTGGGCGCCGGCTTGTGCCTCCGTGAAGGAGACGTCGAGGTCATCCTCCAGGACGAGATCTTCGAGGAAGACGTGCTCGAGGAGGTCACCGTCGACGAGGAGCCTGCGGTCGCCCTCGCCGCCGAGGAGTAGTCATCCCGCCTGGCGGCAGGCTCCGTAGCCGAGGGCGGCGAGCACGATCCGAGCCTCCTCGCTGAGCGCGGCCTCATCGAGGTCCTGGCGCCACTTGTCGATGGCCGTGGTGTTGAGCGCCTGCTCGACCGCGGCTGTGCTGCTCTCCCGGGTGGAGTGCTTCGCTGAGGAGCGCTCGTGCTCGAGGACGGCGGGCGCCCAGGCCTCGCCGAGGAAGGCCAGGACACCTCGCATCGTAGCCTCGGGCTCGGTGCAGAGGTCCTCGTAGCGGACCTCGAGGTAGCGACCGGGCACGCTCGTGGCCTGGTTGCGGATCTCGGCGACGACCTGGGCCCAGTAGCGGGAGGCCGAGGTGTGGTCGGCGCAGTACCAGACCGGCTCGCCGTTCGAGGGATCGATCCAGCGCTGCTTGACCAGCGAGGCCGCCACAGCCCGGCCGTCGCGGACGACGTGGACGAAGCGGGCCTGAGGGTAGATCCGGCCCAGCGTGGCCATGTGGAGCAGGTCGTGCGGCGTCTTCTCCGCGACGCGCACGCCTTCGGGCGCCACCGCGTCGAGCAGCCCCGTGACGAAGCCGCGGATGGCCGCGTCCAGCTGCTCTTCCCCCACACCGGCGGCGCTCAGATCCCCTTGCATCGAGGTCCACCACTGCTCCCGCAGCTGGCAGATCGCGCTGACGAGCTTCAGCTCGGGCCCGCACCAGATGCGCGGGTGGCTGGACAGCATCGTGCGGAACAGCGTGGTCCCGGAGCGCCCGGCGCCGCCGATGAACACGAAGTCGCGCTCCCCGTCGTCGTCGAGGGTGATGCCAAGGCTCCCGAGGTGCGTCCGGATGCGGTCCTGCAGTCCGGGGAGCAGGTGCTCCGCTCGTGCCTCGAAGAGCGGGGCCAGCTGCTCGGCTCGGTCGAGGCGGATGAGGTTCATGGCGACCCGCTCCAGTCCGCGCGAGGAGGCGGGCGGAGCGGGGGAGGGCGCTCGGGCGACCAGCGCCGTCAGGTGGCCCATCGCGCCGACGCCGGGGGCTGCGCGTCCGCCGTAGAGCGCCCGCTCCTGCAGCAGCCCGGTCAGCAGCGCGCGCCGGTGCGGGGCGATGAAGCCGGCCTCGGCCAGGGAGGTGGCGTGACGGGTCAGGGCGGCCAGGTCCTCGAAGCGACCCAGCTGGGAGCACGCGATCGCGCCCAGGACCCAGGGGTCGGGGCTGGCAAGCTCCAGGAGCGGCCGCACCATCGCCAGGGCTTCGTCGGGCTGGCCCTCCCAGACGGCGCACTCGACGAGGCCCAGGGCGGCGTCGACGTGGTCGGGGTCACAGGCCAGCGCCTGCTCGAAGCACTCGGCGGCCGGGTCGAGCTGGTCCTGGACCAGGCGGATGCAGCCCAGGCGGGTCCAGGCGACCTCTCCCGCGGCTCCGGGCAGGAGCTCAGCGGTGGACTCGCCGCGCCAGGCCAGCGCGGCTTCGTAGGCCAGGGCGGCGCCGTCGAGGGCACCTCGCTGTTCCTGGGCCACGCCGGCGAGCAGGTGGAGGTTGGGGTGGTCGCAGCCCATCGCCAGGGCGGTCTCGCAGGTCTCGAGGGCCGCGTCGCAGTCGCCCCCGGCCACCTGGAGGTGGGCTCGCAGGGTCGCCACAGGCACGATGGCCGGCCGCTCACCGCGGGCTCGGGCGGCGATCAGAGCGGCCCAGCCGTTCTCGATGGCCTCGCGCGCGCCCTCGGGGTCGGCCTCGAGGCGCTCTCGGGCCAGGTAGCTCCAGGCCATGGCGTCTTGCGGGCTCTCCGCACACCGGGCCTCGAGGAGCCGCAGGTTGCGGTCGTTCTTCTTCCTCGCGAGGCGCAGCTCGGGCACGTTGCCCAAGTGCACGAGGTCCCCCTCGACACGAGCGATCCGCCCTGACTCGAGAGCGGCCCGCGGGGTCTCGTGGATGCGCCCCTCCCAGCGGAGCGTCTCCGTCTTGCGGAAGAGCCGCGCCAGCAGGATCGGCTCCCCGCGGCGGGCCTTGCCGCTCAGGACGTCCTTGAATGAGGCGTCGAGGGCTTCGGCGTTGTGCAGCCGAAGCAGCCCGATGTCGCAGGCGTCGGCCTCGATCGCGGCCAGCACGCCGGCTCCGTCGATCAGCCGCTCGTCGGCGTCGAGGACCAGGATCCAGTCCCCGGTGGCCGCGTCGAGGCCGGCGTTCCGCGCGGCAGCGAAGTCGTCGGCCCAGGCGTGCCGGACGATGCGGGCGCCGTAGCCCTCGGCGACGGCGATGGTGTCGTCGCTCGAGCCGGTGTCGACGACGATGATCTCGTCGACGATGCCGGCGACGCTCCCCAGGCAGTCTCCGAGCAGGAGCGCTTCGTCTTTGGCGATGAGGCAGAGGGACAGCATGACGCTGTCCATCGGTCAGTCAGCGGCGAAGTTGAGCTTCAACCACTCGATGCGCTCATCCAGCGCCTGGATGGCCGGCAGCTCGACCAAGCGGTCCGAGGCCTCCTCGACGAGCAGGCCGTGTACGAGGCCGTGGTAGAGCCGCTGCAGGTGCGGGTTGGTGGCTCGGATGCCGTCGGCGATGAGGGGGAAGACGCCGAATGGGAGGAGCACGATGCGGTCGTAGGTCGCTGCGTGGGCAAAGGTCCGCGTGAGGAAACCGTCGGCGTCGTCCTCGGGTTCGGTGAAGCGGTAGTGGAGCCAGAAGGCGGCGAAGTCGATCGAGCTGCGGTCGGCGACGAAGCCCTCGCCGGCCGCCGCCTCGGCTTCGAGCTGCTCCTCCCAGAGCTCCCGGACGAGGTCGCGTCGCTGTTCGCGGGTCGTGCGGTGCATCTGGAGGCCCCCCTCCAGCCGGCGGCGCATGCCCTCTTCGATGAAGGGGACCCCCAGCTCCGCGGCCAGCCGGCGGCCCAGCGTGGTCTTGCCGATGCCGGCGGATCCCGAGAGCGCGATCCGCCGCGCGGGTGGGAGGCGGGTGTGCAGGGGGACCGCGCCGAGGGAGTTCAGCACCGCGCCGGCGTCGGCCAGCAGCAGGTTTGTGGCGCTGCCCGGGGCAGGCGCCCAGCGCAGGGCCTCGTCCATGGGCAGGCCCAGGTGGTGGCTCAACAGCGCCCGGATCACCCCGATGTGGGTGACGACGAGCCAGGATCCATCGGCCAGATCGGCGTCCTCGAACCAGTCGATCACGCGGCCGGCCATCTCGCCCCAGGTCTCTCCGCCAGGAGGCCTCGCGTTGAGGTAATCGTCCCAGTAGGCGTGGGTACCGACCGGGTCTTCGGTGTTGATCTCGGCCCAGGGCCGACCCTCCCAGCGGCCCATGAACTGCTCGCGGAGGGCGGCGGTGGCGTGCAGCTCGATGTCGAAGCGCTCGGCGAGCCGATCCGCCAGGACCTGGCAGCGCTGCAGGTCGGAGGTGATGATTCCACGCGGCCTCTCCAGCGGCAGGGCGGCGAGGGCTTCGGTCTGGCGCAGGCCCTCCGCGGACAGCGGGTAGTCGGTGTGGCCATAGGCCCTGCGCACCCCTTTGGTGTCCGGGCGGCCGTGGCGTAGGAGATGCAGATCGACCAGGCGTCGGCTCGGCAGCTCGTTCAGCGTGACGGGGTCCCACTTCGGCATGGCGGGAGGTTAGCCCCCCGGATGCTGATCCCCCTTCTGCTGGCCTGTCAGCGCCCGGCCCCGCTGGTCGTCCTCGTGTCCTTCGACACGACCCGGGCGGACCGCCTCGGTGCCTATGGCCTCGAGAACGCGGGGACGCCGAACCTCGACCGCCTGGCAGAGGAGGGGGTGCTCTTCGAGTGGGCGCTCTCGCAGAGCCCAACGACCCTTGCCTCGCACACCTCGGTGTTCTCGGGGCTGGACGCGCACAAGCACTCCGTGGTGCGCAACGGGTACCCCCTCGCCGACGGCCTCGATCTGATCGGCGAGCGCTTCCAGGCCGCGGGCTGGGACACCCTGGGCGTGATCGGTGCTTCACCGCTCCAGGACTCGATGAACATCCACCAGGGCTTTCGCGTCTGGGAGGACCACGAGCTCAAGCCCTACCTCGGCCAGGTCGAGGTTGGCGCGGACGAGGTCAACGCCAAGGTCTTCGAGATCCTGGAGCAGGCCGGGCGGCCGAAGCCGACGCTTCTCTTCGTCCACTACTACGACCCCCACTCGCCCTGGACCTCGGCGCCGGTCCCCATGGTGCAAGCGCGCACCGACTCCGCCTACTCGGGGGAGCTGGGTCAAGACGAGCGCGCCGTCCGACTGCTCTCGGACCCGCACTACATCGCGCAGATGACCGAGTCGGACAAGGCCCAGGCGTGGGACCTCTACCAGGCCGAGATCGAGTGGACCGATCAGCAGTTCGGGGAGCTCTTGGCGGGCCTGGAGCGTCGCGGCCGGTTGGAGGACTCTCTGGTCGTCGTGTTCTCGGACCACGGCGAGTCGATGAACGACAACCCGTGGTCGACCTTGCCCTACGGCCACGGCCCGGACGTCGACCTGGACGTTCTCCGCGTCCCCCTGCTGTTCCGCGGTGAGGGCTCCCTGGCGCTCCCGGCGAAGGTGCGGGTGGAGCGCCAGGTTCGGCTCCAGGACATCGGCACCACCGTGCTCGGCCACGCCGGTCTGGGAGGCCCGCTCGGCGATGGCGAGGACCTGGCGCCGCTCTGGTCGGGGGCGCCGGGCGGGCGGATCCCGCTGGCCTTCGCAGAGGCGACCAAGCCCATCCCTCTCGAGTCCAAGAAGCGCTGGAACAACCTGCCCTTCGAGCGCTCCGTCGCCAACGGTGAGCGGCTCCTCGTGGTCTCGCCCTTGACCCGCACCCTGTCGCTGCACGGACTCGACGCCGCTCAGACCAGCATCGACGAGGCGGACACCCGCGCGGCGCTCCTGAAGGAGCTCGAGGCCTGGGACCGGGCCGCGCCCCCCTACCGCGATCCGGAGATGACGGGCGAGATGGAGGAGGCCCTCAAGCGGCTCGGCTACCTGGAGTAGGTGTTCAGAAGCGGCCTCGGCCCGTCCACTTGCCGATGGTGCCAGCGTCCGCCGTGGCCTGGGTGACGTCCAGCCAGCCGGGCTGTGGGTCGTCGCCGCAGTGGCCGACGATCATGTCGATGATGTAGACGTTCTCGGAGCCCTCGCGGGTGTCCCAGGCGTAGTGGTAGTCCACGACGTCCTGGCTCGGGTCGCCCACGTTGCCGCGCTTCCAGTTGTAGCCCCAGCGCTCGTCTTCGAGGCGCAGGCGGTCGACGACCTCGTCCATGAACTGCCAGGTCCCGCCCTCGTCCTGGCAGGAGTTGGCGAGCCAGTCGGGGTGGTCCGCGGCGACCTCCTCGACGACGTGGCTCATGTCGGGCAGGGCCAGGTCCTCGGGGTCGGGCTCGTCCTCGCAGATGACGGCGACCTCGACGGCGACGTCCTCGCCGAACCAGCCGACGAACTCGTGGACCATCTGCCAGTCGGTGGTGTAGAGGCCCTCGTCGGCGGGTCCGAGGAGCTCGATCTCGAAGGCGTACTCGAAGCCGGGGGCGACCTCGACGCCCTCGGGCAGCCAGCTCCGAGAGTCCCCGACCTTGAGCGGGTCCTCGTCGCCGATCGCGCCGAGCTTGTACTCGTCTTCTCGCGTCCAGGTCGCCGTGCCGGTGTTCTGGACCGTGACGACGCCCCAGCCGGTCTCGCCGCAGGCCAGCTCGTTGGGGATGTTGACGCTCCGGATCAGCGCGTCGTCGGCGCTCGCTTCTTCGGCGGTGTCCTGGGGATCGGAGCCTTCGTCGAGCTCGTCGACGTCGTCTCGCGCCGGGCGTTCGGGCGCATCGGCGAGCTCAGCCGGGGCGCAACAGATGAGGAGGACGAACACAGTCGTTCCGTCGGTGCTGCCGAGACGATAGCGGCTCCGCAGGACTTCGGGAGGCCGAGATGCAAGGGATTCGTGGAGAGCTGGCCATCGTGACGGGCGCGTCGCGGGGGATCGGCGAGGCCATCGCGACCGAGCTCGCGCGACGGGGCGCAGAGGTGGTCCTGTGCAGCCGCAAGGAGCCCGGACTGCGCGAGGCTGAGGCCCGGATCATCCAGGCGGCGCCTGGCTCGACGGTGCACGTCCGCGCATGCCACGTGGGCCGCGCCCAGGACATCGCCGGCCTCTTCGAGAGCCTCGACCGAAGCCCGGCGCTCCTGGTGAACAACGCCGCGACCAACCCCTACTTCGGGCCGCTGATCGACGCCCAGTACGCCGCCTGGGACAAGACCTTCGAGGTCAACCTGAAGGGGCCCTTCGAGCTCTCGCGGCGCCTCGCGCGGCGCCGAATCGCCGAGGGACTGGGCGCCTCCATCGTGAACGTCAGCTCGGTCTTCGGCCTGGCCGGAGCGCCCTTCCAGGGCATCTACGGCATGACCAAGGCCGCGATGATCAGCCTGACGCGGACCCTGGCTCACGAGTGGGGAGGCGCCGGCATCCGGGTCAACGCCATCGCCCCCGGCCTGGTCGAGACGCGCTTCGCCGCGGCCATCCTGGAGAACGAGGAGCTGCGTCGCTACTTCACCGACCGCGCCGCGCTGGGACGGGTCGCCACCCCGGACGAGATCGCCGGGGTCGTCTGCTTCCTGCTCAGCGAGGACGCGCGCTTCGTCACCGGTCAGGTCTACCCGGTGGACGGCGGCTTCACGGCCTGAGCGGCTCTACTTCTTCCGCTTGGCGTGGCGCGCACGGGCGTTCTTGTTCGAGCAGTTGCGCGAGCAGTACTTGCTCCGCGGACGCGCGATCTTGCCGCAGCCCGGCCAGGCGCACATCTCGCCACCCTCCGCCGGGTTGGCCGCCTCGGCGTCGGCGCTCTGGGTCGACTCGGTCGAAGCAGGGGGAGCTGCGTTCTCGGTCGGCGTGCCGGTCTGGGCCTCGGCGGTCGCAAGCTCGGCGCGAGGCGCGGGCTCCACGTCCTCGGGCGTCAGGTTCCGCTCACGCAGGAACGCGGTGTACTGCTTGTCGCACTCCTCCTGCACCGCTTTCTCGCCGTACAGGACGAATCCACAGGTGAAGCAGTGAAGCTGCACCTGGTGCGGGCCGCGAATGCCCGCCACGCGGCGGTCACGCTCGAGCTCGAGGTTTGCAGAGAAGCACTTCGGACACTGCATCTTCCAGCTCATCCAGCTTCGATCTCCAGGACAGAAATGCGGTGTCGCGTCTAACGGGGAGACCGCTTTTCGTCACGTCCCGGAGCGCTTACATCTCTGGGCATGTTCCACGAAAACGGCCCTTCGCTCTTCGAACTCGTCCATCAAGGACTGCTTGGTCTCGAGGATGGATACGACCGGCTGGCGCCGAAGTTCGACCTCACACCCTTCCGAACTCCCGACGATGTGGTCGCCGTCGTGGCCGATGTCGTGGGCGAGATCGACGCGGCCATCGACATCTGCTGCGGCACGGGCGCGTCGCTCTACCACCTCCGTCCCAAGGCCCGCGAGCGCCTGGTCGGACTTGACCTGTCGAGCGGCATGCTCGATCAGGCGCGCGCTCACCTCGCCGAAGCCCCGGGTCACGTGGATCCGGAGCTGGTCCAGGGGGACGTCCTGGACCCGCCCTTCGAAGCAGAGTTCGACCTCGTCACCTGCTTCGGAGCCTTCGGGCACTTCACCAGGGAGGAGGAGCCGGCGCTCGTCGCCAGCGTGGCCAGGCTCCTGCGACCGGGCGGGCGCTTCGCCTTCGTGACCCACCGCGAGCTGGGCTATGCCGACGTGCGGTCCTGGCCATACCGGGCCTTCAACGCGGCGATGCTGGTGCGGAACGCGCTGCTCGACCCCCCCTTCGTCATGTACTACCTGGGCTTCACGGTCGAGCGCTCGACCGCTCTGCTCGAGGCCGAGGGCTTCACCGTCGAGCTCCACGAGGGGCTGCTCCCCGAGCCGCTGCAGAACTACGTCGTGGTCGTTGCTACGGCTCCGGGTACTTAGGCAGGGGCGTCCCGTCCGGGCGCACGATGTCGAAGTGGTCGCCGACGTAGTGGGTGGCCTGATTGTGGGCGAGCTCTCCGAGGTGCTCGATCATCGAGTCCAGGCCGGCCATCGCGAAGCGCACCACGAGCTCCTCGGGGATGTTCCCGCCGATGTCCGTGCGCACCTGGTAGGTCACGAGGGAGCCCTCGCCACAGCGCATCAGGATCCAGCCGCCCTGGTTGACCGGGGTCCAGAGCGCCGCGTCGGGGTCCTCGACCGTGTCCTCGGGGACGGCTTCCAGCGAGGAGATCCCTCGCTCGTCGAGGTCCCAGACCCGCTCCCAGACGTCGCCCTCGGTGGCCGTGTAGAGCGGCGGGTTGTTCTGGACCACGACGACCCAGTGCCGGTCGGCGAAGGGCTGGGGCACGTCGTAGTGCTGGTAGAGGACCTTGTACCCGGGCTTGGTGCCCTCGAGCCACACCTCGGTGAGCCCGTCGACGAGGTGGTCGTGGACGTCGTCGAGGGCGCCCAGCCAGACCAGCTCGAGGGGCTGGTCGAGGTAGCCGACGCCGACGGCCCCATCGATCTCGTCGTCCACCTGCTGGCGCCACCGGGCGACCTGGCCCTCGGCGACCGTCGCCCACTGGTCCTCGCTCAGCACTGGGCGGGGCAGGCGGCCGTGCTCGTCCAGGCGAGGCAGCTGATCGGCCCAGCAGGCCTGGAGCTCCTCCGAGCTGGGATTCGCCATCGCGATAGTGGTGAGTAGGAACATAGGTGTTCGTGATAGTCCGTAGAAGGAGTCCGCATGGCCGAGAAGCTCAGCCCCGAGGCCCGCGCCGCAGCCCTGGACAGTCTGCCCGACTGGTCGGTGGTCGAGGGCCGCGATGCCATCACCCGAACGCTCCAGTTCGACAACTTCGTCCAGGCCTTCGGGTTCATGTCGAAGGTCGCGCTGCTCGCCGAGCGCTGGTGCCATCACCCGGAGTGGTTCAACGTCTACAACCGCGTCGAGGTCACCCTCTCCACGCACGACTGCGGGGGGCTCTCCGAGCTCGACGTGAAGCTGGCCCGGGCGATCGACAAGATGGCCGCCTCGTGAGGCTTCACGAGCTCGACCTGAACCTGCTCTTCGCGCTCGACGCTTTGCTCGAGGAGGGCAGCGTGACCAAGGCGGCCAGGCGCGTCGGCATCACGCAGCCCGCCATGAGCAACGCGCTGAAGCGGCTCCGACTGGCCCTCGGCGACGAGCTCCTGGTGCGGGCTGGATCCGGCATGGTGCCGACGCCTCGGGCGGTCGAGCTCGCCGGTCCCTTGCGCGAGGCCCTCGGCACGCTGCAGCGGGCTCTGGACTCGGACGCGCAGTTCGATCCG
>Ga0114933_10004342_pt1 | contig 13339 bp, 13 predicted proteins | sample 4SBtaG_FD_89691 | JGI IMG/M metagenome (GOLD analysis project Ga0114933, IMG submission 89691) | Deep subsurface microbial communities from Kolumbo volcano to uncover new lineages of life (NeLLi) - 4SBTROV12_W25 metaG | ecosystem: Environmental > Aquatic > Marine > Volcanic | place: Kolumbo...
CGACCACACCGACGCGATCCACCACGCGCTCGACCTCTCCCATGATGTGCGACGACAGCACCACGGCCTGGCCCAGCTGTGCCTGTCCGCGGATGAGAGCGAGAACGTCTCGCCGTCCAGCGACGTCGAGGCCGTCCGTGGGCTCGTCGAGGAGGAGGACGGCGGGCTCGTGGACCAGTCCGCGGGCGAGCACCACGCGGCGTTTCATACCCGTGGACAGGTCTGCGCAGGGCGTGTCGGCGTAGCCATCGGCCCCCATCATCTCGAGCGCCTGGGCGGTCTTCGCGTCTGGATCCTTCACACCCTGGATCCGAGCGAATAGCGCGGTCACCTCCCGTGGCGTCAGACGCGGTGGGAGCCCGCCCTCCGCGGGCACATAGGCGATGCGTTCCCTGACCCCCAGCGGATCGATCACCCTGTCGATGCCAGCGATCTCGACGCGCCCCTCGTCGGGCTCGGTGAGTGTGGCGAGGACCCGCAGGGTCGTGGTCTTGCCGGCGCCGTTGGGGCCGAGCAGCCCGTAGATTTCCCCTGGTTCCACCGTGAGGGAGAGGCCGTCGACGGCGGTGAACTCACCCCGCGATGGTGCGTGGAAACGCTTTACGAGTCCCTGGACAACGATCAACCGTGCGGCCTCCCGGTCGCAGAAGACTACTCCGAACAGCCTGTGCAGGGGTGCACTCGAGCGGTCGGAATGGACTCCGAGGACCGTCGAGGGCCTGCAGCGCAGGAAGTAGGTGGTGAAGCGGGCATGGCGCGATCGGCGCTGCTCCCCGCCGCGGGTCCGGGGAGATGGCGCAAGGACATGCGGGAGGCCGCGCCCTGACTTAGGGACATCCCGAGCAGCCGTCCGCACCGGAATCTCGAAATGAAACTCCTCCACGTGGGTGCCTTTCCCTTTCCGGGGCCCCAGGATGCTCCGGTCTACCTCGCCGGACTGACGCGTGCCTTGGCGCAAGCCGGTCATCACGTCGTGCTCGTGTGCGACCACGCGGGCGGCGGCAAGGTCGCAACCGAGGTCGATGTAGCCCGTGCCCAGCGCCTGCCGACCCACTGGGGCAGGGCAGCCGCAGACGTCGCACTGGCCCGCAGCGTCCACCGTCAGCTCGGCCGCCGACGCTTCGACATGCTCCATGTGCACGGCGCTCGCGCCCCCCTTCTCGCGTGGCTGTCGAGGCTGGCGCGCCGCCATGGGGTGCCCGTGGTCGTCAATCAGTCTTTGACCCCCGGTTCTGTGACCCCGGCTGGCATGGCAGCGCGCCTCGGGGGGGGGGCCGTCGCCGTATGTGCCCGGGGCCGCGACGCTCTCGCGCATCGGGGGATTCGTCAGATCGCCCTGATCCGTCCCGGGCTGGACCCGGTAGACTTGGTGGATGTCGACGACAAGCGCGCGCGCCAGCGTTGGGATCTGGGGACCCGGGCGTGGATCGCAGCGACGGACGGACCCGGTCTTTCAGGTCTGGCGTCTGCGGTCGCCCGGCTGGGGGAGACGGGGTTGCTCGTGGTGAGCGATCGCGCCTCGGAGCACGACGAGCGCACCTGGGACCGAGGTGGACTTCCCGCGGAACGTCGAAGGTTCGTGGCGGTCTCCGATGTGGTGGAGTGGGCCGAAGCTCTCGCCGTGGGGCAGGTCTTCGTGGGGACGGCCGGCTCGGCTGAGGGCTTCCCGATGGCTCTTCTCCACGCGCTGGGTCTGGGCCGACCCGCGGTGCTGACCAAAGACGCGATGCAGCCGGTCGCGGGCGTGGTCGGGTGCGACGAGGCGGACGTCGTTCAGATGTCCGCCGTCCTGGGCCGGCTGCTCGGCGATCGGGCAGAGCGGGAGGCCCTCGGTCAGGCAGGCTGGCAGGACGTCCGCGGGCGTTGGAGCTGGACGGGGCGGGCGGCTGAGCTGACCGAATTCTACGAGCACATCCTGGCGTGATATGGCCGCGCTTCGCTCGGAGGCACCCATGACGATCCTGCGCAGCTACCTCGAGGGCCGGTGGATGGCTGGCGAGGGCAAGCCCAGAACCATCGAAGACGCCACAACCGGCTCCGCCTTCGCGACCGTCGCCTCGGATGGGCTCGATCGCGGCGCGGCCCTCCGCTACGCACGCGACGTGGGCGGCCCTGCGCTCCGCGCCATGACCTTCGCGGAGCGGGGCGCGATCCTCAAGAAGCTCGCTGAGGAGATCCACACGCACCGCGACGAGCTGCTGATCCTGTCGCGGCAGGGCGGAACGACCCGCGGAGACGGCAAGTTCGATGTCGACGGGGCCGCGGGCACGATCTCCTACTACGCCTATCTCGGCAAGAAGCTGGGAGACGTCGTCGTTCTCGCCGACGGGGAGCCCGAGAATGTACTCCGTTCGAAGCGCTTTGTGGGTCAGCACCTGCTCGTGCCCCGGCGCGGGGTGGCCATCCATATCAATGCGTTCAACTTCCCAGCCTGGGGAATGGCCGAAAAAGCCGCGGTGGCGATCCTCGCCGGAGTCCCGGTGATCAGCAAGCCTGGAACGGCAACGGCGCCGCTTGCGGTGCGGATCGTCGAACTCTGGGTGGAGTCCGGAGCCTTGCCGGAGGGCGCATTCTCCCTGCTCGCTGGCTCCGCGGGCGACCTGCTCGACCATGTCGGGCCACAGGACTGCGTGGCCTTCACCGGGAGCAGCGGCACCGGGCTCGCTATCCGGAGCCACGCCCAAGTCCTCGCAACGGGGGCGCGGGTGAACGTCGAGGCGGATTCCTTGAACGCCTCGGTCCTCGCACCGGACGTCGAACTCGACTCCGACACCTTCGGCATGTTCCTCGGCGACGTCGCCCGTGACATGACGCAGAAGGCCGGTCAGAAGTGTACCGCTGTGCGCCGCATCGTCGTGCCCGCCGACAAGGTCGACGGCGTCGCAGAGGCGCTGATCGACCGGATCAGCGGCGCGATCGTCGGAGATCCAGCCCAGCGCGGGATCACGGTCGGGCCCGTGGCCAGCCGCGCCCAGAAGCGCGACGTCGAGGCCGGCTGTAGCCAGCTGGCGGAGACCGCGAACCTGGTGTGGCGTGGCGAGGCGCCCGAGGGAGATGGCTTCTTCGTGGCACCGGCCCTGTACCTCACCGACGCTGGGGTCGAGGCCGCCTATGTGCACGAGCACGAGGTCTTCGGTCCGGTGGCGACCCTGGTGACCTACGATGGGAGCTCCGACGAGGCGATCGCCATCGTGGCCGCCGGGGGTGGCGGCCTGGTCGCGAGCGTGTACACCGACGACGCCGCATGGGGTGGCCAGGTCATGCTCGGCATCGCCCCGTGGTCGGGGCGCATCTACTGGGGTTCTCGCAAGGTCGCCGATCAGGGCTCCGGACCCGGGACAGTGCTGCCGAATTTCGTCCATGGGGGCCCGGGCAAGGCCGGTGGAGGCGAGGAGTTGGGCGGCGAGCGAGGACTTCGCTTCTACCAGCAGCGTGTGGCCGTACAGGCCGATCGCGCGTTGTTGAAGCGTTCGCTCGAAGGCCTGCTCTGAGGCGGCAGGCGGTCGTCGATCGGAAACCCGCTTTGTTCGTAGACATCGAGGGCAGTGCATTGACAGGGGATGCCTACAGTGGCATCAGGGGTTGTGACCTTCCGCGGCCGGCTTCCTGCTAGCCCACCACGCCTCAACTCCTCCCGGAGCCTCCCCAATGCGATTCATCGACCCGCCCGGCGGTCGGCCGTGGGCCCTGATCGGCCTCTGCGGTGCCAGCCTCGTCCTCAATGCCGCCCTCCTGCTGCGCATCGCCCTTGGCGACGCCGCGGCCGAACCGGAGCTGTCTGCCGTCGCGCTGCCCGAGCCGGTTGCGACTGTAGCCGTGGCGGAGGTGGGCACGGTGGCAGAGCACACTGCGGAGCTCGAGGCTGCGCCTGTCGACGAGGGCCCGGCGGTCGAGATTCCGGATGGAATCGACATCGTGAAGGCGTCGGTGAGCCACTCTCTGGCGCGCACCTTCCAAAAAGCCGTGCCCTCCGAACATGCGGACGTCGTCTCGGCGGTCTACGCAAGAAACTTCGTATGGGATCTCGACGTCCGCACGGACCTCCAGAAGGGCGACGAGGTAGCCGTCGCCTATGTGTGGGACGGCGAGCTGGCTCACATTCCGGTAGCAACCTATCATTCCAAGAACCTTGGTCGCACGCTCCGCGCGTATCAGTTCCCGGCCACCGGAGACCACTTCGCGTCGTGGTGGGACGAAGAGGGGCGTGAGATGTCCCGGCGACTCATCGATGGTCCGCTCGTGGAGTACGAGCAGGTCACCTCCCTGCTCAAGGACCGGCCCCGCCACAAGGGCATGGACTTCAAGACGCCTGTGGGCACGGCCATCGTCAGCCCGCGGAACGGTCAGGTCACGCGTACTGACTGGAATCTGGCTTACAACGGGAACTGCATCGAGGTTCGCTACGACGACGGCGTCATGGCGCGCTTCCTGCATTTGTCGAGCACCGACGTGAAGGCCGGCCAGCGGATCGGCGCCGGGCAGCAGCTCGGCCTGACTGGAAACACGGGGCGCTCCACGGCGCCACACCTCCACTACGAGCTCGACCGTAATGGCAAGGTCGTCGATCCGGTCGACTACCATGGCGTGGAGCGCCGTGCGCTGCCGTCTGTGGATATCGCCGCGTTCCAGGACCAGCGGGACCGTCTTCAGGCCATGCTGGACGCTCGCTGAGGGCCGATTCTTCCCTTGTCGATCAGATCGACTTGACGAAGGGGCACTTGGTGCCGATAGACAGAACAGGTACCATGACCCCCTGGGAGCATGAATGAGCGACAGGATCCGCGCCGCCCTCGACAACCTCCGGAGACGGATGGAGGAGCTCGCGGCTGCCCTGGGAGATGCGCTCGCGCCTCGACCAGAGCTCGTGCCGGTGCCCGTCTCGGGTGAGCGCGACCGGCGGCGTCGCCGGGAGTGATGGATCCGGTCAGTCTGGCCACAGCCACTGTGGCGAGTGTCATTGCGGCTGCCGCGGGGTGGTACAGCTGGCCGCGGCCGCCGGATCTGGATGGCGAGCGATGGTTCAAGACCATCCTGGCCACGCTGCTCCGCGGTCGCATCGAGGCCGAAGATGGGGAGGCCGATGAGTGGTTTCGAGCGGTGGTCCGCTTCGTGCCGTACCACCCTGGCGGTCGTCTTCCTGAGCTCAAGGTGTCCATGCCTGGACAGATGCAGCTGCCCGGGCCGGCGCTCCCCCATGAGCGTGCGCTGCTCGAGCGACTCGCCAAGCTGCCGGACGCGGCCGCTCGTTGGGCCTGGATGTACGACGAGGACGAGGCCGGACTCGCCGCTCGTCTCGAGGATCCGGTCGAGCTGGGGCCGGACTACGCGCCCGACGCGCGGGTCGGTCCTGGGCAGGGCTGGGACGCGCTGGCGGCGACCGGATCGGGCCAGCCCGAGTTCACCGACGCGCTGCTCCGGCGACTTCGGGCCCGCTGGATGGTGCTCACAGGGCCCGAGCCAGCGCTGAGCGACCACTTTGCGGCTACGCTGGGTGAGTCGGCGACCGTCGTGCCGTGGGAAGAGGGCGAACCCGGCGAGCTGGCAGAGGCGCTCCTCGCTCTGGTGGGGACCTTGGAGGCCGATTCCCGGTTGATCTGGATCGCGGAAGGCAGGGCGGTTCAAGTGCTGTTGCGGGCCCTTCGAGGCTCGGTGCCGGTCCGTGACGCCACCGTAGCCGTACTCAGTGTCGGGGGATCCATTCGGGGAGAACCAGGGGACGGTCCTTGGGGCCAGACCGTGATGACCGACTGGCTCGGCAGCCACTTCAACCAGATCGACATGGAGACAGAGGTTGTGCGCCTGACGCCGTACCTCGCCGCGCAGTGGCTCGACCGCGATGCGGCACAGCCTGGCGTCGAGGGGTTGCCGCTTCAGAACCAGCGCTTCATCGAGCCTGAGACGAGGAGCGCCATCGAGACCATCGAGGTTGTGGACCTGGGGCCGATCCCGAAGGTGGACGACTTGCCCACGGATGTAGTGGCCCGCGCGCTGGTGTTCGTCACCGGTCTGTGGGCGCTGACGAGACTGTGATGCCGGGATAGTGGGCGCCACAGAGAGGTCAGCCATGACGCCCTTCCGTCCGATGCATCCGTTCCATCGCTCAGAGCTGCTTCTGGGCGGCGATGGCTATGATCGCCTGGCGGCCGCGCGATTCTGTGTCATCGGCCTGGGCGGCGTCGGGTCGTATGCGGCTGAGTCCCTCGTCCGGACCGGCGCTGGACACGTCACCCTCGTGGACTTCGACAAAGTCTGCGTCACGAACGTGAATCGGCAGCTCCACGCCACGCGCAAGACCGTGGGCAAGGCGAAAGCGGAGCTCATGGCGGAGCGCGCCACCCAGATCAACCCCAAGGTAGATGTTCGGCCCCTCGTGCGCTTCTACGAGGCGGAGACGTCCGATGAGATCCTGGGGGACGGCTTCGACTATGTCCTGGACTGCATCGACAACATGACCGCCAAGCTGCACTTGCTGTCGACCTGTCTCGATCGCGGCCAGCGGGTCATCTCCGCCATGGGGGCAGGGGGTCGCCTCGACCCGACCCGGATCCGAGTGACCGATATCAGCGAGACCCACACCGATCCCTTCGCGCGCATCGTCCGCGATGGGCTGCGCAAGCTGGGCCATGATCGCGGCTTGCGTGTGGTTTGGAGCGATGAGTCTCCCAATGATCTCGATCGGGTGGCGCAAGACAACTTTCGCTGCATCTGCCCGGGCAAAGACGAGAACACCAAGCACACCTGCGACCGTCGCCTACAGGTGCAAGGAACGGTCAGCTGGATGCCGGCCATGTTTGGCCTCACCATGGGCGGTGTCGTAGTCGGTGACCTCATCGACCGACCCGTCGAGGAGCGCCCAGCCCCACAGGTCCGTCAGAAGCCATCGAAGGGCAAGCCGAGCGGCGACAGGAAGCGCGCGCTGCTCCAAGAAGCCGGCTTCGGGCGGGGCTGAATCGACGTCGTGCCCCTCAGCTCACTCGATGGGGATGTCCTGCCCGGTGGCCTCGCCCGCTCGAGGGACCGTGATCTCGAGCACGCCGTTGTCGAAGGAGGCCTTGATGCCGGTGGGGGACACCTGGAAGGGGAGCAGGAACTCCCGCTTGAACGGTCCGACCGCTCGTTCGGCGATCTTGGCCCTGCCCGCCGGTCGTGGAGGCTTCGTGCCGCTGACCGTGAGTCGGCTGCCCTCCACCGATAGCTTGAGCCCCTGTTTGGGGACCCCTGGCAGATCCAGAACGAGAAGCCAGCCATCCTCGGATTCGATGACATCGACGTCTGGAGAGAATTTCGCCGACCGCTTGGCGTCCGGTAGACTCGGGTTCACGATGTCGCGAAGGAGGGGATCCCGCTCGATGAGTCGTTGCAGGTTGCGCAGGGCGAGGTCTGCGGGGTTGGTGGCCATGGGGTCTCCACGATTCGAGGGCCATCATGCCATGGGTCGGGGCCCGTGAGCGCGATCTGCCTGAAGTGTGGGGAGGCGAAGATGGGGGCGCTCGTAGTCTGTCCGGCCTGCGAGCACCATCCAGCCGACGATGGCGACAGAGCCAGGCATCTCGTGGCAGCAGACGCAGACGATGCCGCGACGCTCGCACGGAGGATCGGGGCCGGGCAGCCCGCCTGTCTGGACGACGCTGCGGTGAGAAGAGCCGAAGAAGACCTCGCGGCGGCCACACCGGTGAAGGTGGCGATGTTCGGCCTGCTGATCCTGGCCGTACCCGTCGTGGGCATGCTGGCCCTGTTAGTTGTAGCGGCCTTGTTGCTCTCTGCGAGCTGAGATGCACCGCACTGTGTCCACCATCCGGGTCCCGAGAGGGCCTGAGCTGACCGTGATCGAGGTCTCGAGCGAACGCCCGGGGCCGGTCGTGGCCGTGACCGCCAATGTGCACGGCGACGAGAGCACCGGTGTCGCTGCGGTGCATCGGCTCGATCAGTGGTTGCGAGGTGCGCTACAGGCCGGTCGTGTGCTGCTCTTTCCCAGCTTGAACCCGGCGGGTCTGAGGGCTTCGCTGCGCGAGGTCCCTGGGGGGTCGGACCTCAACCGCGCCTTCCCAGGCAACGATCGCGGTGGCCCTGCAGCGCGATTGGCAGATGTGGTGTGGCGCTTTCTGCATGACAGGGGCGTGGGGGCGCTCATCGATCTGCACGCAGACTCGTCGGTCTCGGTGCCTTATGCGATCGTCGACCGTTCAGCGCGTCTTCCAGCTGGCGAGCGGGGCTCCATGGACGCGCAGCTCGAGGCGCTCGCCGAGGCCAGTGGACTGTTGGTGCTTCGGGAGTATCCCGACGATGAGTATCTCCGGTTCGTCCTCGACCAGTCTCTGGCGGGCGCCATGGTCAACCACGCGTCGGTGCCGGCGATCACCATCGAGTCGGGCCCCCGACGCGCGGTAGACGCTGATGCGGTGTCGACCACGGTCACTGCCGTGCAGGGAATGCTCGGCAAGCTGGGGGTATGCGCAACTTCCGTCGAGCGTCATCGGACCCGCGTGGATGGGGGTCCCTGGCGGCGTGGGGCGTCTCCCAGGGCCAAGGAGGCTGGGGTGTTCGTCCCGAGCATCGCGCCCGGTACCAGGTTCCGCGCTGGCGATGCCCTGGGTGAGATCCGCGCCTTGTCCGGGGAGCTGCTCGAGCAGGTCCGCGCGCAGACCGATGGGATCGTCATCTCCTGGATGGACGGCTGCTGGGTCGACGCTCGCGGGGTCACCGGAACGCTCGGGCTCCGGGAGTAGGCATGGGTCGGGACCGCGTCGTCGTCAACGGGCACTCGGCGGGCTGGCTGAAGAAGGGATTCCCCTGGGTCTACCCTAAGGAACTCGTTCGTGGCGGAGGGCGCCGCGGCCAGGAGATCACCCTTGTCTCGAACCAGGGTCAGGTCCTCGGCCGAGGTCTCGCGGATGACGGATGGCTCGCCGCTCGGGTCTATCGCTTCGACGATGCCCCGCTCGATGAGGCCTGGCTTCACGAGACCCTCGATCGCGCGGCCGCGCTCCGCGAGATCGTCATTCCCGAGGACACCGACGCCTATCGGCTGGTCCACGGGGAGAACGATGGCCTGCCCGGGGTTCGGCTGGACTGGTGGGGGCACTTCGCGGTCCTGATCCTCGACACCCCCGCCGCGGCGCCGCTGATCGAAGGCGTGCTGTCCTGGCTCGAGTCTCGGCGCAGTCCACGGGGGGTCTACCTGTGCTACCGACCCGACTCACGAGACCGGCGTCGTTCGGAGGATTGGTCCCCAGCCCCGGGACTGCTCGCCGGGCGCGCTGCACCGGGCGACGTTCGGGTCCGCGAGCGCGGCGTCCGCTTCGACGTGCGACCTCACGAGGGTCCGGATGTCGGGCTGTATTGCGACATGCGCGAGGTCCGGGCGTGGCTCGAGCCCTGCTGGGGCGGCATGTCCGTCCTCAACACCTTCGCCTATACCGGGGCGTTCTCGGTGGCGGCGGCCTTCCACGGCGCCACGGAGGTGGTGAGCGTGGACCTGTCGGCGCGCTATCTCGATCGGGCCGAGCAGAACTTCGCCGCCAACAGCCTCGATCCAGCACCCCACGAGTTCGTGGTCGACGATACCTTCAAGGCCCTCGACCGCTTTCGCCGCCAGGGGCGTCTGTTCGACCGGGTCGTGCTGGACCCCCCGTCCTTCTCCCACAGCAGTGAAGGCACCTGGTCGGCGCAGAGAGACTATCCACGCCTCGTGGCCGCGGCTGCGCGGGTGACTGCCCCCGGTGGCTGGGTCGTGGCAGCGAGCAATCAAGGTGAGCTGTCTCCCCACCAGTTCACAGGATTGGTCGGTAAGGGCCTGTCGAAGGCGAAGCGTTCCGCCCAGCTGCTCCACTTCGCCGGGGCGGCGAGCGACTTTCCGGCAGCGGTTCGGTTTCCGGAAGGCCGATACCTGAAGGTCGGCGTCTACCGGCTCGACGGGTGAGGTACACGCCGCCCCTACAGACCGCGCGCTTCGTGTCGCGCGAGAAGCGATTCTTCGCCCACCTCGAGCTGCCTGATGGCTCGCCGCTGACGGCCCATCTGGCCAACACCGGCTCCATGCGCGGTTGCGCGGAGGTGGGCGCCCCGGTTCGGATCTGGGACAGTCAGAATCCCGCCCGCAAGCTGCGGTTCTCGGTGGAACAGATCTGTGTCGGTGGGCGCTGGATCCTGGTGAACACGGCTCGCCCGAACACCATCGTCGAGGAGGCGCTTCGCGCTGGAGTCGTGCCGGAGCTAACCGGGTACCCCGTCATCCAGCGGGAGCGGCGCCCCGATGGGACGCGACGACGCCTGGACTTCCTGCTGCAGGGCCCAGCGGGGCGTGCGTGGGTCGAGGTCAAGAACGTGACCCTCCTCGAGGATGGAGTGCTCCGGTTCCCCGATGCCGTCACGGAGCGCGGCCGGCACCACCTGGAGGTGCTCGTCGACAGGGTTCGTGCAGGAGAGCGAGCGGTGCTGTTCTTCCACGCCGGTCACGAGGGCGGCCTGCGGGTGGAGGTGGCACGGGAGGTGGACCCCGCCTACGGCGTCGCGCTGGATCGCGCCATGGACGCCGGGGTGGAGGTCGTCTGTTGGCGGTCGCGCATGTGCGAGGCCGAGGTCGTGCTGGCCGAGGCCGTGCCGTTCAGGCGGTGATCCCCCACCCGAGGGCGGCGAGGAGCTCCCGAATCGACGCGTTGGTCCCGACCAGGAGCGCCCGGCAGATATGGGCATGGCCGATGCTCACCTCCTGAAGCTCCGGCAGCCCGGCGATTCCCTGCAGGTTGTGTCGGTCGAGGTCGTGGCCGGCATTGACCCCGAGCCCAGCGGCCGTGGCGGCCTCTGCCGTGGCACGCACGAGATTGGTCTGCGCGGCGGCCTCCGCTGTCGACCAGGCCCAGGCGTACGGCCCGGTGTAGATCTCGATGCGGTCCGCGCCCACCTCCGCGAACCGTGGCATGTCGCGAGGTACGGGATCGGCGAACAGACTCACCCGGATCCCCGTCTCATGGAGACGGTCGATGCTCGGTTGAAGGCGCTCCGCCTGTTCGGGGAGTGACCAGCCGTGATCAGAGGTCACCTCGCCCGGCGTCACAGGCACCAGGGTGCACTGATCGGGGCGGACTTCTTGCACCATCTTGATCAGATCCGCGTCGTCTTCGCACTCCACGTTGTACTCGACGCCGGGCCAGCGAGATCTCAGATGCGCCGCGATCGCCGGGACGTCTTCGAAACGGATGTGCCTCTGATCCAGTCGCGGGTGCACGGTGATCCCATGAGCGCCGGCTTCGAGGCACAGGTCGATCGCATCCAGTAGATCCGGACGACCAGCGCCGCGGGAGTTCCTCAAAAGGGCGTACTTGTTGATGTTTACGGACAACTTGGCCGGCGGCATGGCTGCTCTCCCCAGCGGACGGCTAACCAGGGCAACATCGGGGGTCGACGGATGGTACCTCCCCGGGGTAGCCTAGCTCCGCTATCGGAACCTCATCCTGGGGCAATAGCGTATCGGTGATGAGCCGATTGGAGTGGTTGTTGGGGACTGTCACCCGAACTGTCGTCTTCACCGATCTGGCCAACTACACCGCGCGGGTCTCACGGTCGGATCGGGCGGAGCTGCACGAGATCCTGAAGAAGCACGAAGGCATCGTGGCTCCGATCGTGCAGCGCTATGGCGGTGCCGTGGTCAAGAACCTCGGTGACTCGTTCATGTGCTTGTTCTTGGCTGCCACCGACGCACTGCGCGCCGCCATGGACGTCCAGGAGCTGGTGACCAACACCGGCGAGATGTCCATCCGGCTCGCGATGACTACCGGCGATGTGGAGGAGATCGAGGGCGACGCCTTCGGCGAGGCGGTGAACCTCGCCGCGCGCATCCTGTCCAAGGCCCCCGCTGGGGAGATCTGGTTCGGCCCCGGCACGCGCGTATGCATGAATGCCGCCGAGATCCCGTGGGAGAGCGTGGGCCGATACGGGCTCAAGGGGATCCCGGGTGAGAAGGAGATCTTCCGGGCGGTGCCTGCCCATCGGGCCTGGCTGCCAGAACCGGTATCGGCCGCCGTGAAGGCCGGAAACCTGGTGCGACTGCGCCGCGGGGCCCGTCCGCCGCTGCTGCCGCCCGAGCCCGTCGTGCTGCTCGAGGGCTTCATCCCGGGCTCCCCCGCATTGATGGAGGCGGTGGACTCGTTGCCGGTGCTCAACCCTGCCAGCCTGTGGCTCGCCGGGTACAATATCAACTCGGAAGATCGCGGAGCCTGGACTTCCTCCGGGCGCGGCATCGTCGTGGGCACGCCCGAGGCCATCGACAACGCGATCCAAGAGGCGTTCAAGGTGGTGACCCGCACCTCGGGATCCGACACCATCGTGCTCGATGTGGGCCTGCACGCGGACCTCGAACTTGTGATGTGCGGTCTGGCGCTTCCGACCGTCCCGCTGTCGGATGTGGTGAGCAGCTACTTCTACGACCTTCTGCCAGATGGTCGCTGGGTCAACCGCAGCGACCGATCGATCCTGCGCGTCGAGGTCAGTGCGGCCGGCTGTCGTCTGCAGGCGCTCTCCCCGGGTGTCACCGTGAACGGTAGGGGACTACCTTCGGGCGATGGGCTGATGCTGCAGAACGGCGCACGCATCGGTACCAGCACGGGTGTGCTGGAGTACCGGGCCGTACAGGGTGGCTACACCGGGCTCATCCTGGCCGACACCGAGATGCGTCTGGGCGTCGTAAACGGCCAGACGGCCGAGCTGGGTCGTGAGCCGGACCACCCGGGTCTGGCGTTCCCCGATCGGCGCGGCCAAGACAACCTCCGGTGGTGCCCTGGACCGCGCGCCGCCCGCGCCCGTGCCAATGGCTTCACGCTGGATAGGGCCCTGGCGGGTCGGCATCAGGTGTCCATCGTGGTCGCCGAAGACGCGATTCGCGTTCGTCCTGAGCACAAGCGGTGCCCGACCTATGCGGTGCGGGGCGACAGCTCCAAACTCGAGCGTGTCGATCGCGCCATGACCGTGGACCTGGGCGATATGATCGTCGCTGGCACCACGGTCGTCGGCTTGCGCGCCCCCGAGTAGAGGCGCGCGAGGCGACTCACTTCGAGACGTAGACGTCGCCGCCGCTATCGCGGAACTGCTGTGACTTCTCGGCCATGCCCGCCGCCATGGCCTCGTCGACGCCGTAGCCGTTGTCCTTGGCGTAGTCCCGGACCTCCTGGCTGATCTGCATCGAGCAGAAGCGCGGTCCGCACATGGAACAGAAGTGGGCGTTCTTCGCGGCGGGAGCCGGCATGGTCGCGTCGTGGAAGTCCCTGGCGGTTGCCGGGTCGATGGCCAGGTTGAACTGGTCCTCCCACCGGAACTCGAAGCGCGCCCTAGACAACTGATCGTCTCG
>Ga0114933_10004347_pt1 | contig 13332 bp, 12 predicted proteins | sample 4SBtaG_FD_89691 | JGI IMG/M metagenome (GOLD analysis project Ga0114933, IMG submission 89691) | Deep subsurface microbial communities from Kolumbo volcano to uncover new lineages of life (NeLLi) - 4SBTROV12_W25 metaG | ecosystem: Environmental > Aquatic > Marine > Volcanic | place: Kolumbo...
AGCGACGCTCTTCGGCCCCGCATCGGCGCCCACGAGATGCTGGTCGAGGTACACGCGAGCCCCGTCACGCAGGGCGACCGCCGGCTTCGCGCCGCCGACTTTCCCGGCATCTCCTGGCTGGCCGGCCGCTTGATGTTCGGTCTCCTTCGCCCCAAGCACCGCACGCCCGGAACGGCGTTCGCGGGTCGCGTCGTGGAGGTGGGCGCCGGGGTGACGCGCTTCAGCGTTGGCGACGACGTCTTCGGCAGTTGCATGCACGGGGCGCAGGCCGAGTACCTCGCCGTGCCCGAGGACAGCCCCGTCGCGCGCAGCCCCCGCGGGATGAACTACGACGAAGCGGCCGCGCTCCCGTACGGCGCCCTGACCTCGGTGGTCTTTCTGCGGGATCTCGCGGCCGTCGAGCCCGGCCACAAAGTGCTTGTCATCGGAGCGGCGGGGGGCGTCGGCCGGATGGCGGTGCAGGTGGCCCACGACCTGGGGGCGGAGGTGACGGCGGTCGACTCTCGCAGCCACGACCTGCTCCGCTCTCTCGGCGCCAACCACGTCATCGACCATACAGCCCGGGACTTCACCGAGGAGAGCGAGCGCTACGACGCCATCTTGGACACGACGGCTCCTGGCGTCGGATTCCGCCGATGCCGTCGAGCGTTGACCGCCCGTGGCCGCTACCTCTCGCTGCACATGAGCTTCGGACTGATCGTGCAGATGATCTTCACGAAGCTCGTCGGCGGTCGACGCGCCATCGCTGGGGTTGCCATGGGCGACGCTCAGCTGATGGACACGGTGCGCGGGCTCGCCGAGGCGGGAGCCGTTCGCCCGGTGATCTCCGATCGTTATCCGCTCAGCGGACTCTCGGCGGCGCACGCCCGGCTCGAGTCTGGGCCGACGCCGGGCACCATCATGATCCAGGTCGCCGCCTGAGCTCGGCGGCGGCGCTAGCCCGAGAGCGCGTGCAGGCGCGGAACTCCGACCGGGGCGAGGTCACGGTTGGCGGCCGTGCGGAAGGCCCCCTCACCGTCCTTCCTGATGATCTCGAGCGGTGAACCGAGCGTGACCCGTGCTCCCTCACGCAACGTGAACTCCCGGCCGCCTTCGACCGGCACGGGGCCCTCTTCTTCCTCGAGGTAGACGGTCTGCGGATGCACGCCGAGCCGCTCGGCCCAAGCCTGGGCCGCCTCGAGGGAGAGCTCCGTGTAGGTGCCCGTGTCGCCGCTGACGACAGCCTCTCCGGCCGGCACGTGCGCCCGTCGACCATCATCGAGCTGCACGATCAGCGCGTCACAACGCGCCAGGCGCAGGGTGCTCACCTGACCGCCACGAGCGCGGAGCTCCACGGCCCGAACGAGCGGCTCGCCCCCCGGAAGCTCGGCCTTCGAGGAGCGCATCAGGCGTCCCCTGGGTGCGTCCGCCGTAGCGCCCGGGCACGGGCCCAATGCGCCGTCCGGCTGCCGGCGATAGAAGCTCGGAGGGAGCCGAACGAGGAACGCCATCGGCGCCAGCACGGCCAGTCCGAGGAGCCCGCCGATCCCGCTGATGAAGAACGCCGCCCCCAGGTCGGCGTCGTCTCCGGTCAGGGCGACGACAGCGAAGGTCGCAAGGCCTGTGATCACGCTTCCAGCGAAGACGGCCCGAAGGCGGTGGTTGGCGCCGAGCCATCGCACGCGCGGCACGTTCGAGTAGGACTGCAGGCGGATCTCTTCTCGCCCTGCCGTCTCGGTGATCGCGAGGACCTGGCCGCCGTTCTCGCAGCCCTCTGGGCCGTCGAGCAGTCGCCGGCACCTCACGCAGAGGTAGCCGGGGTTGGCCAGCTCGACCAACGCTAGCGGCTCCAGCGAAGCGTCTCGGCGTGTCCTGGGATCACGAGGTTCTGGTTCAGCCCCTCGGGGTTCGAGATGAAGATCCCGCCGCGCGACGAGTAGAACGCGACCATCCGGCAATCCGGGCTGAACGCCGGGTCCTTGTTGGTGCCCTGGCCCTGGGTCAGTCGGGTGTATTGCTGCGTCTGCAGGTTCAGCGTGAAGACGTCGAAGCCGCCGGCCTGGCCCGTGAACGCGAGCAGCGGTCCGTCCGGGCCGCCGGTGCACCACGCGGGCGTCTGGTTGTGGTGGCCTCGAAAGGTCACCCGCGTGGCCGTGCCGCCGCCGGCCGGCATGCTGAAGATCTGCGGGCTGCCGTGCCTCGTCGACACGAAGGCGAGCCGGCCACCGGGTCCCCCGCATGTGGGGCTGACGTCGATGCCCGGGTGGTTGGTCAGCCGGCGGATGTCTTCGCCCTCGAGGTTTGCGCTGTAGATCTCCGAGTTACCGTCACGGGTGGAGCTGAAGAACACGCGGTTTCCGCAGACGCTCACGCCCATGTTCAGCCCGCCGCCTTCGATGAGCGCTCGCTCCTCGATGCCAGTCCGGGTGATGAACATGCCGTTCTCGGTGAGGATCGAGTACCAGACGCCGCCACGACCGAAGGCGGGCAACATCGCGATGCCTTCTCCGCTCGAGACACGGCTGACGCGGTCCCCGTCGAACGTCGCGACCATCACGTCCTTGCGGCCCACCCCGCGACGGCGGGAGAAGGTGAGGCGGGTTCCGAAGGCGCCGGCGCGCCCGGTGAGCAACTCCAGCACCTCGTTGGCGAACGTGTGCATGAACTGCCGAAGCTCTCCTCGGCTCCCGCGATACGTGCGCGAGAGGCGGGGCGTGGCACCGTGGGCCACCTCGTAGAAGCGCATCTGTACGCGGATCTGGCGGCCCTCGGTCTCCACGTTTCCTTTGATCACGCCCTGCGCGCCGACCGCGGTCCACGCGCCCGGGACGAGGTCGAGGCCCTCGGCGTCGAGGTCGGCGACAAACGCGCGCGAGTCGAGCACCTCGAAGAGAGAGACGAGCCGGAAGTCGTTGCGCAGGACCTCGGCCCCGGATGGGCCGAGCGTGGCCTCTCCGCGGAGGTTGGGGACGGCGATGCGGTAGAGAGAGCGCTCGGGCGAATCGACATCGATAACGGCGATGCGGGCGGGCAGGGCCTCCTCAGCCGGGGCCGGCGTCATGTTCTCGTCTTCTTGTCCGATGACCGGAAAGGCGAACGCTGCGACGATGGCTGCCACAGCGAGGGACGAAGCGAGCAGGCTGAGCTTACGGTGAATCATCGCTTTTCCGTTGGATCGACGGTCGGGGTCGCGCCGTGATTCAGCGCGACGGCGTAGTGTGGGCGCCCGAAGGCCCGGTTTCCAGCTAGCTGGCTGAGCGCCCGTGAAAACGAACGGCGATCGACTGGCCGATGTACTGGTCCGCGACCTCCTCCGGCGGCGGTGGCACGTGCTGGTCGGAGGCCTGCAGGCGGGTCAGGTGCTCGATGATCGACTGGTCGAACACGGCGTTCCCGCTGCTTCGCCTGAGTCCAAAGGACACGAGCTCGAGGTCCTGACCGATCTGCACGTTCACGATCGCCGTCAGGCCGGACGCCTCCTCACGGCTCAGCGTGGTGGGGATGCTCCAGCCGCGACGGAAGAACGAGTAGAGCCGGCCACGGTAGATGTCGCCCGCCGTCGCTTCGGTCTCCGTGCCCTCCTCCAGGCCCTCTGGGTCCCCCTCGCGCTCGCGCTCCTCGGCGATCTCGGCGAAGGCCTGTGCGCGGTCACCAATGCGCTGAAGAAGATCCTCGACGGCGTCCGGCGGTGGGGGCTCGCGCGGCCGCTCGCGCTCTTCAGCCCGCTGGACCGGCGTCTCTTCGGTGGGCACCGCGGCGGGCTCGGGCGGAGCCGTCGAGAGCCGAGGCACCTGTCGGTTCGGCAATTCTCGCTCGAAGTCTCTGCCCAACTGAACGAAGCGGGCCTCGATGATGTCCTCCTCCTCGAGGATCGCCGGGATCTCTTCCTCGGCCTCGTCTGGCAGCACAGCTCCGGCCACGACCTCTCCGGTCACGGCGAAGAGCAAGAGCAGCGAGCAGATGAGCGGAACGCCGAACATCACGCCGAGCCCGCCCATGATGCCCTCCGGGCTGACCCAATCGAACGGCGCGAGCACGGTCTCGGGCCGGCCGTCGATCGGATCGTAGTAGAGGGCGCGGGTCATCAAGGCTCGGCGGTTTCGGTTCCTGCTGGGGTCGGCGCCGCGGTCGGGTGGGCGGGGATGGTCGGCTCTTCGCTGCGTGGGTCCGTCACCAGACCCAAGTCTTCCACCCCAGCTTGGCGGCAGAGCGCCAGCACCTGCGCCACGAAGCCGTAGCTCACGTTCTCGTCGGCCTGCACGTAGATCTGATGGGTGTCGCGAATGATAGGGTTGTTGGCGAGCACCTCGAGCAGGCGGTCGAAGGCGACGATGTTCCGGTTCTCCTCCGAAGCTTCGGTCCCGACGGTGCGCAGCCAGACGTTTTCGTCCCCGTCGATCACGAGCAGCAGCCGCTCGTCCTCGAGCGGCATGTCTTCGGCGTCGGCGTTGGGGAGGTCCACCTCGATGCCGGTCGTCAGGAGCGGCGCGGTGACCATGAAGATCACGAGCAGAACCAGCATGACGTCCACCATGGGCGTCACGTTGATCTCGCTGAGCGGCACCCGCCGGCCGCCGCCTCCGCCGGAGCTCATGCCCATGGCGTCGTGCCCTCGATCGACCCGACCATCAGAGGAAGTGCCGCTTCACGATGTTCAGGAAATCACTGCTGAACGTGTCCACTTCGCTCTCGATCACGCTGATACGGCGGAGGAAGTAGTTGTAGGCCATGACCGCGGGGATGGCCGCGAAGAGGCCGATCGCCGTGACGAAGAGCGCCTCCGCGATCTTCGGACCGATGGCCGCAAGGCTCGCGTCGCCGCTGCTTCCGACCGTGTGGAAGACCTCGAGGATGCCGAGCACCGTCCCGAGCAGCCCGATGAAGGGCGCCGTCGAGCCGGTCGTCGCGAGGAACGGCAGGAGCGATTCGAGCCGCGTCATCTCCGCGGTGCCCGAGCGTCCGAGCGAGCGCTCGATGTTCTCCAAGAGGCCGTCCTTGGCGACCTGCCCCGACGTGAGCCGGGCGAGTTCGACGTAGCCCGCGTGAAACACCTTCGCGAGGGGTGAACCCGACACAGATTTGATCTGCGCGTAGACCGTCTCGATCCGCTCGGGGGCCCAGGTGCCGCTCTCTTCTTCAGCCCAGAAGAGGCGGAGGAAGCGTCGCGTTTGAGACGTCGCTTGGATCAGCCGGACGAGCTTGGCTCCGACGATGAACCAGCTGACCAGCATCATCACCGTCAGCGCCAGGATGAGCGCCTTCACCTCGGTGGGCGCTCCCATCACCAGGTTGAAGAAGCTGTAGTCGTCCGGCGTCGGGCTCGCTTGCAGATAGACGAACATCGGGCGGGAGCCTAGAACGCCGCTCCCTTCGAAACTACCCGAATTTCACCGACGCGAAGCCCCGAGGGCGACCAGCGTGCCGCACCCGCCGTTGCTCTCCACCCGGGCCTTGGAGCTCATGCGCACCCTCAGACCCGCCTCGGTGAGCCGCCGATAGGCATGTTCATAGCGCTCCCGCGGCACCGGTTGGTGGGCGCTCGTGGGCACAGGGTTGAAGGCATAGAGGTGTGTCCAGATGCCGAGTGGCTCGGCGCGGCGAGCAAACGCGTCGAGCTCCTCGTCGCGGTCGTTGAGGTCGGCGATCATCAAGAAGGCGAGCGCGATCTTGCGCTGGCGCGACCGGCTCAGCCTGGGCACCTCGTCGGCGAGCGTCTCGAAGAGCGGGTCGAGCGCCGGGCCGTGGGGCACCGCCAACGATCGGGTGGGCTCGGTGCCCGCATGAACCGAGACGGTCACTCCGTTGTGGTGTGCGCGGATCAGCTCTCGGAGGCGGGCCACCGGGCCGCCGCTGGTCGTGACGCTCGGGGCGATGCGCTGGTCGCGACACCACGCGATGAGATCCAGCGTCGAACGGTTGTGCAGCGGCTCCCCCACGCCGCTGACGGTCACGCGCTTCACCGGGTGTCCGAGCCCTTGCACCGCGCTCACCTGCCCGGTCAGCTCCTCGAGGCTCAGCGCGCGCTTCAAACCGTTGGCGCCAGACGCGCAAAAGGGGCATGCCACAGCGCATCCGACCTGGCTGGAGATGCACAAGCTGACGCCGTGATAGAGGACCGCCTCGACCGCAGATCCGTCCTCGAGAAAAACGGTCCAGCGTCGATTGGTTCCGGTCGACGGCGCTTCTTCGAGCCTCACGACGACGCGTTAGCTGGAACTCAGTCAGCCGTCACGGCAAAACGAGATCCCAGTATACTCCCCTCCGACGAGAGTCCGTGACTCCTCGCCCCTCATGAGCGAACCAGAAAACGACGGCGATCCGAAGCCCCGGTCCACCTACCCGGGAGGCCACGGCATGCCCGATTCGCACGGGACCTTGGTCGAGGAGTCCCTCGACGAGCTCATCGCCGAGGCGGGCCACGCGACCGAGACGAGCTCCGATTTGGCGCCGGGCGAGGAAGAGGTCTCGATCGAGGAGGAGCCGCTCGACTCCAACGACTTCGAGCGGGTGACGCTGCTCGACCTCCCGAAGATCGCGACCTACGGCCCGTACGAGCTTCTCGGCCGGATCGCCTTTGGCGGCATGGCGGAGATCTACCTCGCCCGCGAGATCGGGGCGCAGGGCACGCGGCGCATGATGGTGATCAAGCGGGTCCTGCCGCACGTCGCCGAGGACGACACGTTTGTGGAGATGTTCCGCGACGAGGCGCGTCTCGCGATGCAGCTCAACCACCCGTACATCTGCCACGTCTATTCGTTCGGAGAAGCGGAGAACACCTACTACCTCGCGATGGAGTGGGTGAATGGCAAGCCGCTCTCCAAGCTCATCCGGCGGGCGCGCGAGCACGGGGGCATGCCCATCCCCATCGCCCTGAAGATCATCGCGCAGGTCGCCGAGGCGCTCGACTACGCTCACCGCGCCGCCGACCCGTCCGGCGAACCGCTCGGCGTGGTGCATCGCGATGTGAGCCCTCAGAACGTGATGGTCAGCTACGACGGCGTGGTGAAGCTGCTCGACTTCGGCATCGCCAAAGCGACGAGCCACAGCACCCGCACCGAGGCCGGCGTCATCAAGGGCAAGTTCGCTTACATGTCGCCGCAGCAGTGCGTCGGGGAGCCCATCGACTCACGAGCCGACATCTTCGCGCTCGGGATCTGTCTCTTCGAGGCGCTCGCGGGCAAGAACCCTTTCCGGCGCAAGACCGAGTTCGAGACGATGACCAAGATCGTCGGGGACCCGACGCCGGACGTGCTCGCGAGGCGCGATGACCTGCCCGAGGCGGTGGCGGGCATCATCGAGAAGGCGCTCATGAAGCAGCCCGATCGACGTTACCAGACGGCGGCCGACATGCAGTTCGCGCTCGAACAGGTGATCGCCTCGATGGGCACGCTCGTGAACTCCGCCCGGGTCGGTGAGTACGTGCGCACGCTCTTCGCCGAAGACGTGCGCGACGGGCCTCAGCTCGACACCAAGCTCAACGCCTACTCACCCGGGCAGTCCTCCCAGGAGGACGTCATCACGGGCGACTCGCGGCGGCCTCCGCCCCCCGGCTCGACGGAACTCGACGCGGTGGCGATGCCGGTTCCGGTGCCGGTCGGGCAGCCCGTCAGCCCCAGCAAGCGCGGCGGCAGCTCGGCGCTCGGCTGGGTGCTCGGCGCGTTGATGCTCCTGGGCGGGTTGGTCGCCGGTGGCGGCGTGATCGCTTGGGTCTTGCTGGCTCCCAACCCACCGGAGCCGGTGACCAACGCGCAGCCGGCCCTCCCGCCGGCGCCCGATCCGGTCGCGGTCCAGCCGGCCCAGCCGGTCGTCGAGGCGGTCGAGCCGGCGCCGACCACGGGCTCGATCTTCCTGGAGAGCGACCCCCCCGGCGCCACCATCGAGCTCGACGGGTCGCTGGTGGCAGGGCAGACGCCCCTCGACATCGGCATGGTGTCGGCGGGAGTCCACGAGGTGACGCTCACCCTCGACGGGCACGATGAGTGGCAGGGCAACGTGGTCGTCGTGGCCGGTCGCCGCGCCACGCTCACCGGGGATCTCATCAGGGAACGACGCGCGCCGCGCGCGCCCGGGCCCTCCGGCCAGCTCTCGCTGAACACACGTCCGTGGTCGAAGGTCTACGTCGGCCGACGGCTGCTCGGGACCACGCCGATCGGTAGAGCTCAGCTTCCGAGCGGCAACGTGCGTCTGCGGCTCGTCGACCGGGATGGGACCGAGCATCGCCGCAGCGTGCGCGTCCCGCCCGGCGGGCACGTCAGCGAGTCGTTTGATCTGAGGAACTGACCGCTAGCGCGTTCGCACGCCCCAGCTGACGAGCTTGGCGCGGTGCTTCTCGTCCGCGACCGTGGCGGTTCCGCTGTGGAAGGCCCAGACGACGCCGAGCAGCGAGAAGTCGAGTTCGAAGAACGCGAGGTAGCCGAACACGACGATGAAGGCGGGCCAAGAAGGCTTGCCCCCGAGCAGCGCACGCCATCGCGTGGGCGTCTTGGCGCGCGCGGCGATCGCAAAGGCCGCGGTGAGGATCGGGAACGCCAGGGCGAAGTACGCCAGCGCCGGCGCGTCCAGGTTGTCCGCGGTGACTCCCCACCAGGCGAAGTAGCCGGCCAGCACGCCTGCCATGAGCAGCTTGCCCACCGTGAAGAGGCGCCCGGCCAGCGCCCACGTGCCGATCGCGACCAGCCAGAACGCGTGCACTCCGCCCAAAGAGAGCCAGAGCATCGCGATGGCGAGCGCGCCCGCCGCCACTCCGAGGGCCAGGTCGGCCCCGGGGAACCACCGGTGCTTGACCGTGGTCAGGCGGCCTGAGAGTAGATCTCCCAGACCAAACGTGTAGCCAAACGCCATGGCCAGGCCGACCTGAGCCATGCTTTCGAGGTAGGAGAGGATCACCTCTCAAGGATAAGGCGTTTTCAGCCTTTGACGCACCCGAGCGGACGGATCCGCGCGACCTTGCTCGCGAGCCCGCCGTTGGCGACGACCTCCACCACCTCGGCGACGTCCTTGTAGGCGAACGGCATCTCCTCCGCGATCGTCGCCTTGGAGGCGCCGAGCACAAACACGCCCATGTCGCTCAGCTGCTTCCGCACGTCCTCTCCACCGAGGCGACGCTTGGCCTCACCGCGACTGAGCATGCGACCGGCGCCGTGACACGCGGAGGCGAAGGTCTCCGCGGAGCCCTCGCCCCCAGCCAGCACGAACGAGTAGCGACCCATGTCTCCTGGGATGATCACCGGCTGCCCCACTGGCCGGTAGACGGCCGGCAACTCCTCGTGACCCCTCGGAAGCGCCCGCGTCGCGCCCTTGCGGTGGACCAAGAGTCGACGTTGGCGCTCATCGACGGTGTGCACCTCCGGCTTCGCGATGTTGTGGCAGACGTCGTAGACGGTGCTCAGCGAGGCACCGAAGAGGTCGTCGAAGACCGACCTCGCCCAGTGCGTCATGACCTGCCGGTTCACGAACGCGTAGTTCGCCGCCGCGGCCATCGCCCCGAGGTACGCACGCGCCTCCGCGCTCTGGATGGGGGCGCAGCAGAGCTGGCGGTCGACCAGCGGGATGGAGTGGGCGGCCGACGCGCGCAACATCGTTGCCAGTGAGTCGGTGCAGACCTGGTGACCGAGCCCCCTCGAGCCGCTGTGGATCATCAGCGTGACCTGACCCTCGCGCAGACCGAAAGCCTCGGCTTCCGGCTCCGAAAAGATCTCCTCGATCACGCCGACCTCGGCGAAGTGGTTGCCCGAACCGAGGGTGCCGAGCTGCGGCATCCCGCGCTGCTTGGCTCGGGCGCTCACGAGCGCGGGATCCGCCCCCGCGATTCGGCCCCGTTCTTCCACCCGCTCCACATCTCGTTTGTCCGCGTAGCCCTTGCGAAACGCCCAGTTGAGGCCCTCGCCCATGACGTCGTCGAGGTCGCGCCCGCTCAGCTTCAGCTCGGCTCGCTTCGAGCCCACGCCCGCGGGGATCGCGTCGAAGAGGTTTCGGGTGAGCTTCTCGACCTTCCCTCGGACGACCCCCACGTCGACGTCGGCGGCGAGCAGACGCACGCCACAATTGATGTCGTATCCGACCCCGCCAGGGCTGACGATGCCTCCCTGGGTCTCATCAAACGCGGCCACCCCACCGATGGGAAAGCCGTAGCCCCAGTGGATGTCCGGCATCGCCAGAGAGGCGCCCACGATTCCCGGCAGCGTCGCTACGTTGGCGACCTGCTCCAAGGAGCGGTCCTTCGCGATGGCCGGCAGCAGCCGCTGGTCCGCATAGACGATGCCGTCGACGTTCATCGCCCCCGTCTTCGGGATGCGCCAGCGGTTGTCGTCGATCTGTTCGATCGGTACGGCGCGCTCCGCGTAGGGCGGCGGCGCGAGCGGCACGCGCACGCGCGGCGCGTCCTCCCGCGCCGCGGCTCGCTTGCGACGCTTTCGGTCGTTTCGTCTTCCCACGACTTGCACCCTATGGGAGCGGAGGTCGGAACCCAACCCATCGCTCGTTTGGGCCTAGCGACCACGCACTCAAAGGTCGAAGATGAGTCGCCCGACCCAGCCGCTTTCGGTCTCATCGACCCGCGCGCCGTGGTGGGTCACCGCCTTGACCGGGCGAGCGATCTCGTGCCGGCTCGGGTCGAAGGGCTCGCCAAAAGCGGTCGCGTGTAGCGTCTCGTCGTCGAGCGACTCGACGCGGATGCGGCGCGCCAGCCATCCGGTTTCGAAGAGGAAAAGCACCTCGTTCCCCAGCGTGACCAGCTGGTCTTCGGCGTCGATCCCTGGGGCTTGGAGCGCGCGTGTCTCACGCTCGTCGATCGATGTCGGGTGAGCGACGAAGAGCGTGATCAGCGCCTCGACCGAGGCCTCGTAGAGCTCCGCCTCCGAGGCGGCGTCGAGGTCGGCTCCGAAGTCGCCGGTGTGGTCGAAGAAGCGGTGCGAGCCCATGGGCGAAGGATAGGCTACGTTCGCCCGCGATGGTTGCCAGCTCCGACACGGACAAGGTCGTCTACGGCGTCGCGCTCGTGGTCGCACTGATCGCCGGCGGCATCGCGATCGCCGCGAACGTGGGCCGCGAAGAACCGCTCGAGGCCGAAGACCCGGTTGCCGCCGCCCGCGCACGTTCCGCCGCGGAGGTGCCCACGGGCAGCATCGAGTTTGTCGAGCCCGAGTCGACGCCGCAGGGCCGCAGCCGCGCGGATGATGGCTATGTGCCGTCGCTGCCCGCCGTTCCTGATCTGGCGCACGAGCCGCCACCCGAGCGGGTCGAATCCGATGACCCGCGCATGCGGACCCTGGTCGCCGAGATGCGCATGCTCAGCCGCGCGCGTCAGCTGCTCGGGGAACACCCCGCCGAAGCGCTGGGCGTGATCGAACAGCACCGTCGACAATACCCGGGCGGGGTCCTGAGGGAGGAGCGAGAGTCGTTCGCCATCGAGGCGCTGCTCGCCCTCGAGCACCCGGCCGAGGCCGAGCGTCGCTACTACGACTTTCTGAGTCACTTCCCCAACTCCGAACACCGCGAGCATTTGCGTCGCGCGATGCAGCGCCCTCCCCACCGGGTGGGCGCGAGCGGGCGCTGACATGCGCAACCTGGAGGCTTGAGATGGGCGCGATCCGCGAGTTCATGGAGCGGCACTATCTGCACTTCAACAGCCGAGAGGTCGTCGCGGCCTCGAAGGCCTACGAGCTGCACCTGGAGGCCGGGGGCAAGATGTTGGTCTCCCTCGCGGGCGCGATGAGCACCGCCCGGATCGGGAGGATCCTCTCCCGCATGATCCGTGAATCGAAGGTGCACGCGATCTCGTGCACGGGAGCCAACCTCGAGGAAGATCTCTTCAACCTGCTCGCGGCGCCCGAGTACGAGATCGTCGACAACTGGCGCGCGCTGAGCGCAGCGGACGAGCAGGCGCTCTACGAGCGCGGCATGAACCGCGTCACCGACACTTGCATCCCAGAAACCGTCATGCGGCACCTGGAGGAGCGCCTCTTCGCCGTCTGGAAGAAGGCGTCGGACGCTGGCGAGCGACGCATGCCGAGCGAGCATCTCTTCGAGGTGCTCGCCGACCCGAGCTTTGCCGAACACTTCCAGATCCCAGCCGAGGACTCCTGGCTCCTCGCCGCTCGTGAGATGGGTGTGCCGGTCTGGACCCCGGGCTGGGAGGACTCGACGACGGGCAACATGTTCGCGGCCGAGGTGATTCGCGGCGGGCTTCCGGATCACCAGTCGGTGTGTTCGGGCACCGAGCAGATGCAGCACCTCGTGCAGTGGTACGCCGACACCCACACGCGTGCGCCCGAGGGCGCGCCATCGGTCGGCTTCTTCCAGATCGGCGGCGGCATCGCCGGCGACTTCGCGATCTGCGCGGTGCCGCTGCTCATCCAAGATCTCAAAGAGAAGGACACTCCCTTCTGGGGCTACTTCTGCCAGATCAGCGACGCCATCACGAGCTACGGTGGCTACTCCGGCGCGGTGCCGAACGAAAAGATCACCTGGGGCAAGCTGCAGCCCCAGACACCCAAGTTCATGATCCAGTCGGACGCGACGATCGTCGCGCCGCTGATGTTCGCCTTTGTTCTCGGAGACTGAGTGCTCGGAGACGGAGTCTTCGCAGACGGAGTCTTCAGAGTCTGAGCCTTCGGAGACGGAGTCTTGGGAGACGGAGCCTTCGGAGACGAAGCACCCGAGAAAGCTGGAACTCTCCCGTCGTCGAGCGGTCCACGCTCCATGCGGCGCTTCGCAGCTCCCCTCTTCGTAGCCGCGGTCGTGCTCCCGGTCGTGTTGGGCGCGCTGCTCAAACCCAGCCGCGCTCACCGCCCGCTGGTCGTCGACCGAAGGCGGCCGACGCCGGACGAAGAGCTCCCGGTCGGCTACTGGGTCTGGCGACGCATCGAAGGCGCGGGCGGGACGATCGAGATCCCCCCGGGTGACCTGACGCCGCGCGGTGGGCCCGGAGGATGGCCTGGGTGCCCCGAACACTACCTCTGCACCCGCCGAGGGATCCGAACGTTGGCCATCGGTCGGACGGGTCAGCTCCATTACGTCGCCAACGTCTTCACCTCGAGCGATTTTCAGTACCACGGCTCGATGGCGGGTTCCGATGTGCGTCTCACCGCGCGCTACTCGTGCGCTCATCCCGGTTGGACCGACACGCCGCACCGATCGGCTCGACTGCTCTGGGAGCGCGATGGGCAGGAACTGCGGGTCGCCGTGGACCCGCGCGTCACCGACGGCGGCTGGCCCTTCGTGAGCGAGGCGACAGGCACGTGGTGGGTCTTGCGCAGGGTCTCCGCACCTGCCTACTACGCCCGCGCGCTTCTGCGTCTCTGTCAGCCCACGGCAGAGCACGCGTGCCACCCGGGGTGCTTCTCGGATCGCCTG
>Ga0114933_10004350_pt1 | contig 13330 bp, 9 predicted proteins | sample 4SBtaG_FD_89691 | JGI IMG/M metagenome (GOLD analysis project Ga0114933, IMG submission 89691) | Deep subsurface microbial communities from Kolumbo volcano to uncover new lineages of life (NeLLi) - 4SBTROV12_W25 metaG | ecosystem: Environmental > Aquatic > Marine > Volcanic | place: Kolumbo...
CAAGGCGATGGACGATCATCCGGAGATCACAGAGGTCCTGAAGACGCCAGAGATGAGATCTAACGCGGGCGGGCGCTGGCACTCAGACCAGATGTATACGCCGCAGCCAGCCAAGGCGACGATGCTGTATAGCCGCGAGATGCCAGAGGGGCGCGGCGACACCATGTTCTCCAACATGTACCTTGCATATGAAAGCTTGTCGGAAGGCATGAAGGCATCGCTAATAGGCCTTAGGGCGATCCACAATGGAGATAGTCGTAACCATCCCTCCGGAAAGACCCGAGCGGAGCGGGTGCAGGACGGCACGATCCATATGCCGCAGATTAATCCTGGAAAATCGCAGACAATCTCTTCGCACCCGGTGGTTCGCACCCATCCGGAGTCCGGCCGCAAACTGCTCTATATCGGCGGTCATACGGAGCGCTTCGACGGCTGGACAGAGGAAGAAAGCCAGCAGCTTCTCGACTTCTTGAAGACGCACGCGACCCGACCGGAATTCACCTGCCGCTTTCAATGGACGGTGAACGCCATGGCGATGTGGGACAACCGCTGCTGCCAGCATTTCGCGATCAACGACTATGACGGCTACCAACGCCGCATGCACAAGATCATGGTGAAGGGCGACGAACCCTTCTAAACCGCACGTGACAAAGCGGAAACAAAGCATATGAAATTTGGAATCTTTTACGAACACCAGCTGCCGCGGCCATGGAAGGAGCACTCGGAATATGAGCTGCTGCAAAACTCCCTGACGCAGATCGAATTAGCTGACAAATTGGGCTACGACTACGCTTGGGAGGTCGAGCACCATTTCTTGGAGGAATACAGTCACTCCTCGGCCCCAGAGGTCTTCCTCGGCGCCGCCAGTCAGCGTACGACGAACATTCGGCTCGGCCATGGCGTTATCCAGCTACCGACCAATCAACCGCACCGCGTCGCCGAGCGGGTCGCAACCTTGGACCTGCTTTCAAAGGGACGGGTAGAACTTGGCATGGGCGAAGGTGCTGGACCGGCGGAGCTACACCCCTTCGGCACTCAGGTACGCAGCAAGCGCGACCGTTGGGAGGAAGCAGTCAAGGCGATCATCCCAATGTTCACGAAGGAAAGCTGGGAGTTCCACGGCGAATACCACGACTTTCCGGCGCGTAACGTTATTCCAAAGCCTTACCAAAAACCGCATCCGCCGCTGTGGGTGGCCTGCTCAAACATCAAGACCATTGGACAGGCCGGCGAATGGGGCATGGGAGCGCTCGGGTTCACATTTGTCTCGCCGGACGCAGCAACGGCCTGGGTTAACAAATATTATAACAACCTTCTACATCGACCGAACCGGCTAACGGACTATCCAGTCAACCCAAATATCGCCATGGTTTCGGGTTTCATGTGCGCCGAGACGGACGAAGAGGCTTACGAGAAGGCCTCAGGCTGGACCTTTTTCATCTTCGCCCTGTCTTATTACGGACGTAAGGGCGTCGACGCGCCGGGTGAAGGCAATTTGTGGGAGGAATTTGAGGACTGGCGACATAGCGAAAAGGCTCAAGATGCCTTCAAAGGCGCCCTAATCGGTTCGCCCGCTACGATCCGCGAGAAGCTGCACCAATTCCAGGAGGCCCATGTCGACCAGGTCATTCTGCTGAACCAGGCTGGCAAGACCAGCCACGAGGACATCTGTGGCAGCCTGAAAATGTTTGCCGAGGAGGTCATGCCTGCATTCCACGCGATGGAGGACGATCACGCGATATGGAAAGGCGACGTACTAAGCGGCCGTATCGTGCTGGAAGACTTTGAAACCGAAGGCTATGACATCTTCAGCCACCAGAATGCCGACATCGTGCGCCTGGCACCGGAAGAGCTCAAGGCCCGTATGGCAGCGAAAGACGCGGCACAGAAGGCAGCATCCGGCTAAAGCCCATCATAGCGATACTGAAGTCTTATACGGCAATCTGAAACGCTCAACGATCGCAGACAGCCGTCGCGATTTGAAAGTTGGCCATGAAGAGCAAGCCGGTAAGAAAACCCGATGGATGAATGCCGCGACTAGAAACGATACTATGTGCATTTGACCCAGAAGTTCCCGGGCGACAATACGATTATCCGGTACTTAATTAAACTCCTGGCCAATTAGGTTGGTGCCAATTGACGACATCTCAGGGCCCTGCCAGCACCACGTGCAACAGCGCCTGGCGCTTCTCCACCGTCACCGCATACTTCGCTCGCTCGAGCGCCTTCGGCAGTTCGGCCGGATCTTCGACCCGCTCGCCGTACCCGCCGGCAGACTCGCACATTTTGTCATAGGCAACCATCGGCTCCAGGCTGGTCAGCGGCATATCGTTCGACCGCACTGCGCGCCCGTCAGGATACATGTCGCGGACCGCGCGGCGGACCGCACCCCAAGCCGAGTTATCGAGGATAATGTAAAGCACCGGCAGGTCATAGGCGCGGGAGCAATAGTGCGCGGCCGCCGGGTTACCGAAATAGTAGGAGCCGTCGCCGATCGCAGCTATTACCAGCTTATCGGGCGCTGCTAGTTTGGCACCAACGGCAGCACCCAATCCCCAACCGAGACCGCTGACCGGGCTCGCGGCGAAGAAACTACCCGGCGTCTTCAGTGACGCGTGAGGCAGCGCCACCCCCATCTCGTTGATCAAGATCGCATCTTCATCCATAAGTTCGCTGACGCAACGCGCCAACCAAGCTGGCTTGATCGGCGCGGCCGTTTCCATACCTTTTTCCATCTCACGCCATCGATCACGGACCGTCTCACGCACGTCGTCGATACGGGCGCGGCGGGCAGCGATGTTCACCTCATGGGCAGAAAAACCCTTTTCCATCGCCGCCGATAACGCCGGTAGCGATACCGACGAGGGGGCTGCGATCGCAATGTCGCAAGGATAACCACGCATCGGGTAACCGCTATAGAGTGGGTCGGTTCCCATATGGATTACCTTGGCATTCGCCGGCGCCCCATCCTTTGCCGGAATCCAGGGCACGTCGCAATCGAGCACCAACACCGCGTCGGCTGCTTCGATATGCGGCCCGACTGCGTAGTCAAGCAGCATGGGATGATCGCTCGGCAGGTTAAGATAGCGCGGATATGCGGGAATTACCGGCAGCGCAAACCGCTCTGTCAGTGCCGCCAGGTGGCTCATCGCCTCCGGTGCTCGACCCGTATCGGCTGTAACAATCAGGGGCTTCTCTGCCGCCAACAGGATCCCAGCGACTTGCTCAATCGCCAACGGATCGGGATGCGCCGGGGCCGGCGCCGAACGTAGGGCCGGATTTGATGGCGGCGATGCGGGCGCGGCCAACACCTCGCGCGGCAACGACAGATAGGCGGGGCCCTTTGGCATGCTCTGCGCCATGTTGAGCGCCCGGTCGACCACCTTATCGACCTCATCCGGCGCACGCAGCTCGTAGTCCCATTTTACCATCTCACGCACCATGGCACCCTGGTCGTACATTTCCTGCGCCCAATGGACATAAACCGTGCGGGCACCATCTGCAGCTGGACGATCCTCAGTGATCGGCGTGCGGCCAGCCATAAAGATCATTGGAATTTCCAGGCGGCTGGCATTCATCACCGCGCAAAGCGCGTTCGCCGTGCCAACGCTGACATGCACCATCACGGCTTGCGGCTCACCAGTGACCATGGTGTAGCCATGCGCCATAGCTACGGCCACGGCCTCGTGTGGCACCAAAACCGGTTCGACCATCGCATCGCTCTCTTCACCGGCCATTGATTCGACTATAGATGCGAAGTCGGTTCCCGCATTGGCGAATAAGTAGCGTACGCCAGCCTGACGCAGCCGGATAAGAATTGCATCTGCCGCTGTGCGCTGTTCCGATTTCGCACAGGTATCGATTTCCATATTCATGTCGCCCCCGTCTCCAGTCGCTATTGGCGTTAGTGTAGACCCGTACCCAAACAAAAGGCGACGACGTTCATCAAGCCCATCACCCTATCCTTGGTCGACCAATACTCCTCACAATCATGCCTAAGCAGTCAATGAAACACTCCTGGCAACCGCTGCTTGCTGAGCAGGGCCTTTGTCACTCTACAAAATGGGGTTGTTACTCTATCGCGATATCCTGGTAGGAGTGGGCCGCCTGCATGAGGCTGGAAAAAATCGTCAAAAACCAAGTCGAAAATCCGACCCTCACCTAAACTTCATTCGTTCGGGAAGGTCACAGCTTCGACCTTGTTGCCATCCAAGTCGTAGATGAAGGCGCCGTAATACACTGTGGTCGAAACCTTGCGGAAGCCCGGTGCACCAGCATCACGGCCCCCGCAATTCAGAGCAGTCTCGTGGAACGCCTTGACTGCGCTTTGGTTCGGAGCGCGCAAACAGACATGGTTGCCCGAATTGTCTCCTACTGGTGCCATTTCCGATCGTGCGTTGAGCCAGAATTCCGGGTAGCGTTTGCCGAAACCGACTGTCGACCGGCGATCGATCAAACGAGTAAAGCCGATCTTTCGCAGCACCTGTTCATAAAAGTCAGCGCTCTCCGCTAACCGACTAACCGAAATGGAGACGTGATCAATCATGGCGGTGCCTTGGCCACAGCAAGCCGCTGCACTGGCCGCTCCTCGATCGGCCAGTGCAGCGCCGCAGAGATTAAGCCGATCGCAACGCTGAGCCACCAAACAACATCGTAACTGCCTAATAGATCGTAAAAATGGCCAGCCAGCCAAGCGCCGAGGAAACTGCCAATTTGGTGCCCGAAAAATACCAGCCCGAACAGCATAGACAGATAGCTGGTCCCGAACATGGTGGCGACCAGCGCGCTTGTCAGCGGCACCGTCCCGATCCAAAGGAAACCCATCAATGCACCAAAGGCGATCACCGTCACCTCGGAAATTGGCAACAATAGGAACCCGGCGAAGATTGCCGCTCGGCCAAGATACATGAAACTGAGCACGTATTTTTTCGGGAACTTATCGCCCAATACGCCGCAGCCGTAGCTTCCAAAGATGTTGCAGATACCAAGTGCTGTCAGAGATGCGGTCGCGAGCCAAGGTTCAAAGCCCTGATCGGCGATATAGGCCGGAAAATGTACAGTAATGAAGGCGAGATGGAAGCCGCAGGCAAAGAACCCAATATTGAGTAGCCAAAAACTCCAGCTGCGCGACGCTTCGCTCAGCGCCTGAGCAATTGATTGATGTTCCGCACCGTCGTCTTGCGCAGGCTTGCCAGACAAGCCCCATGCAGCCGGGACGATCAGCAAGGTTGTAATCGCCAGAGCGAACAGGCTAACAGTCCAACCATACCCTTCAAGAAACGCATAAGTGTAGGGCAAAGCTACGAACTGACCGATCGATCCACCCATGGCGACCGCACCCAACGCCGCGCCACGCTTTTCCTCCGGTGCGGCACGGCCGACCACGCCTAGAACGACGGAAAAGCCTGCCCCGCTCAACCCGCAGCCAATAAAAATGCCACCGAGGATCAACTGGTCACCATCGCCGCTGAAGGTGAAAGCGACTAGCCCAACCGCATAGCAAAGCCCACCCGCTGCGGCGACACGCCCAGCCCCTAGCCGGTCAGCGACTAAACCGGCGATCGGCGCGGTAAGACCCCAGAACAGGTTCATCAATCCGAGGCTTAGCGCGAACATCTCTCGCCCGATCTCCATATCAAGAGAAATGGGCGTCAGGAACAGTCCAAGTGCCTGCCGAAACCCAAGCGTCAGGCCAACGCAAACTCCGGCACTGACGATGAGAATCCAGAGGGGGCGGCGCATATGATTAGTTCCAGGATCCTTGTGTGCAAAAACTCTCTGGTCTAATTTTTATCAACATCCTAGCCTTTCCCCATCAAGGGCAGAGGGACAGGATGGAAGTCTACGGTGGTGTAAGTCGCCATTAATTATTAGCGCCTAGCTCCTCCACCCTATTGCGGGTTCATCGCAGATGGTAACAGCGGCACCACTAGCTATCACCTCCATTAGCTGAGCGTCTCTGAGCAGTTCGGTTCTATATTGGTCCACTGAAACTCCTCAATGCTTATGCCTTTCGTGTCAGTGACCGCCTAAAGGCTTCGGGATCCTGCCCGAAGTCATGTTGCAGAAATACCCAAAGCAAAAGCTTCAACGACGTAATCTCCACCGCAAACTGTCCATGCTTGTCCAACATCTCGAATTTTACTGCCTCCCCGCTGTGCTGTCCCGAACCGTAGCGCGGGTCGAAACAGCCTGTCGAATCAGGAATGAGTTATCTGTTACCATTGCCACGACCGAAACGATCGAGATCAAGCAGCATGGACCATACTGCAACTTTTATTGACGACCGCACCGGCGATGGTGTCTTCCGGGTCGACCGGCGGCTCTACACTGACCCGATTGTGTTCGAAGCTGAGATGGATCGGGTTTTCGGGAAAGTCTGGGTCTATCTCTGCCATGAGAGCCAAGTCACAGAGCATGGCGACTATTATGCCACCGACATTGGCAAGCAGCCGGTCTTCGTCATCCGCCAGGAGGATGGCGGCATTGGCGCTTTCATCAACGCCTGCGCACATCGCGGCGCGATCCTGACGCCAAGGCGGCGTGGGAACATGCAGACGATCGCATGCCGGTTCCACGGCTGGTGCTACGACACACGGGGCAACTGCACCCATGTAAAGGACGAAGCGACGGGGTGGCCGGAAGGTCCGCCAAAGAGCGCTCGCCAAGGGTTGGCCGTAGTGCCGAGGGTGCAGACTTACAAAGGCTTTATCTTTGGTTGTCTCGATGCGAGCGTTGAGCCACTAGAAACCTATCTCGGCGAGACATTACTCTTCATCGACCATTTGGCGGACCAGTCGCCGGATGGGATGGAGGTCGTGCCAGGAGGGCAGACCTACATGGTTCGCGGCAACTGGAAGCTGAATGCAGAGAATGGCGTCGATGGCTACCATGTAAGCACTGTTCACAGCGTCTTCGTTCGTGCCATGCAGAAACGAGAGCAGATGGGCGACGACAAAGACATGCGCCGCACGGAGTCCGGCCGACTGCGTGGCACTCAACCCGCCGGCTGTTACGATTTCGGTAACGGCCACAACATGATCTGGTCGCAGCGCGAGACGCCGGAGGTTATGCCACTGTACGAAGCCGAGAAGCGACTGCTGCAAGAATTCCCTAAGGAGAAGGTCGACTGGATGCTACGCCGCGGCCGCAACCTTTACCTCTTCCCCAACGTTCATTTAATGGACCAGCCCTCGACGCAGATCCGCGTTACGCGCCCGATTGCGCCGGACCGCACTGAAGTACGCGTCTATTGCATAGCACCCAGAGGCGAGAGCCGAGAAGCGCGGGCAGCGCGGCTACGCAAATTCGAAGATTTCTACACTGTCACCGGGATGGCGACACCTGATGACCTAGCCGCCCTTGAAGACTGCCAGCATGGGGCCAACGGGACCCTAACGCGTTGGAATGGACTCGATCGTGGGCTCGGCATGGTTTCCAAGGGCCCAGACGAAGCCGCGCGAGACATCGGCGTCAATCCGCTGACCAGCGGCACAACATACGACCACGAGACACTGTATTACGGCTTCTTCCGCAAATGGCGCGACATGATGGGCGGCGAAGCGTCATGATCAACGAGAATTGCAGTTACGAAGCGGTACGCGACCTGCTCTACCTAGAGGCAGATTTGCTCGACCGGCGCGAGTGGGCGCGCTGGGCTGAACTCTACACCGAAGATTGCGTCTACTGGGTGCCCTCTTGGGCGACTGAAGACGAGCTGATCGAAGACCCTGAAATCTCGGTCAACATGATCTACCTGACAGGCAAACCGGCGATCGAAGCGAGGCTCTATCGGCTGAGCTCTGGCCAGTCATACGCAACCACACCGTTAGCCCGTACCAGTCATATGGTCGACACAGTCCGTGTTGTAGAAAACAAGGGTGACACGATTAAAGCTTCCGCAAAATGGATGGTCCTGTGCAACGACCCGCGCTGGGGAAAACAAATCCGCGGCGGTTGGTACGACTACACGCTGCGACGCGACGAAAAAGATATCAAAATTCAGCAGAAGAAGATCACGCTGCTGGAAAGCGTAATCGACGGCGCCATCGATATTTACCAAATTTGATGAGCAAACGACGCAAGCAATTTTAAAGACATCCAACAGTGTTGATGGACTTCCTCTGGCTGAGCTGCGCAAGAACCAAAGCTCGACGAGTTACGCCTCAAGATCGCGACAGCCGGCAATCGGTAAAGTTAGGGAGTTCGATAAAACTAATTGCCGAAGCTGCCGTCGACCTAACGTCAGCCCTTGTCCCGGATTGATAAATTAGGCGCCACCCACCAAACTCAATTCGATCAGCCTGTCCGCTCTCTCCAATAAATCCAGGCCCCGGCATGCATCAATCAGGTCGTCAAATTGCGTTTCGGGAATTGGCAGGCCGGGGATCAGTTCGCGGACCCTACGTACCTCTTCATCGAAATCCCAGATAAATTCACGACCGGTCGCGACCTTGGTAACGCTGCGGCCGTCCTTGAGGTGAATTGTCACCGTCGGACCGAATAGGGTATGCGCGTGAACGGGAACGATTTCGATCCGCTTCATAAGGTCCAACACTTCCGGCGGATCCACCTCACCAACCTTCCGCGCGACGTTCTTCAACAAAGGGAAGCTGCGCTTCACCACAGCGTAGGCCGCATAATAGTGCGGACTATCGATCTTCGGCATGGTGCCACGCGAGGGGAATGCTGGGCTGGGGTATTGCGTTTCCAGAAAGTTAACGTGGCTCACGACCCGCTCGACATCGGCATAATGTATATTATGTTCCTCGCACAACGCCGCAGTCACATCTACATGCGCGATGTTGTAACCCGGCGTCGAATAAATTCGGTAAAGCGTCTCCAGGAACATCCAATCCTGTCCAAGCCCTGTTGTCAGCTTGTCCAGGCTAGTCACGTTATCGCCAGTAAAGCTATACCGCAGCTTGCCGAGATTATTGCCAGTGTAGGAATGATAGAAGCCACCTTCGCCTTCCAGAACTGTCTCACCCCCCGGCGTGCCATACCGTGCCATAGCGACGGCCAACAGAGCGTTGCGGACGGCGCCACCCTCGCGCAGAGATTTGCCGCCACTACGTGCTCCTTCAACATTGCCACTCGCCAGATTGACGCATTGCGCAATCGTGCCGTGCACTTGCTCTTCATCAAGGCCGGTGATCTTTGCCGCCGCCATCGCAGCGCCAAAAATGCCGAAAACTGGTCCGGGATGAAAGCCGCGGGACATGACGGTGGGGATAAAGTCCGCCGCCATGCGCTCCATGATTTCGTATCCAGCGACCAATCCGGTGATGTAGTCGCGACCAGTCGATTTTTGCAACTCAGCGGAGACCAGGGCTGAAGGAATAATTGCGCACCCCGGATGGGTTAGCATGCGGAAAGTGTCCCACTTGCCACCGGCAAACATCATTTCGGAATTAACCAGTGCCGCGCCTGCTTTGGTCAATTTTGCACCATCTACAATGACCGTTGCCGCTCCCCCGCCACCTTCTTCTTCCTCCTGCATCATGCGCAGTGCCTGTTCCGTATCCGGAAAGTCTCGACCGATTAGCGCAGAGGAAAAGGCGTGCAAAGTGAGACCCTTGGCCCGATCCACGACGGACGGCGGCAAATCTTCATATTTGAGCCCGACGACCCATTCGGCGAACTGACGACTGATCGACGCCATACTGCTTACTCCTTAATTCGATACGTTATCCGGTTACATCAATACGCCGCTCGGCAAGCTTGTCCTCGACAAAATCCATGCCGAGACCAGGGCGGTCCGGCAACCTGAACAGCCCTTTCACCGGTTTCGGTACTTCGTCGAAGACGATGTGCATTCGATCCGACGGATCGTTCCATTCTATCGGCTTTGTAGCGTGCAGCTGTGCGGCCACCACATGCATGTTAGCCAAATGGCCCACCGTAGGTTGGGTCTGATGCGAAACCAATTCTACCCCATGCGCTTGTGCCAACGCAGCGCACCGTTGCAACCCAGTTATACCGCCCATCTTAACGATATCCGGCTGGATCATACGCACGCCCGCGTCTATAAGCTCGGCCAAACCACCCAAGGTGTATGTCTGTTCACCCGCCGACACTGTAATTGACAGCCTCTGCGCGACTTCGCCTGTTGCCTGTATATGATAGTGCTGCACCGGTTCCTCAAACCACCAATAGTCAAGTTCTTCAAGCAGCCGGCCGACGCGAATAGCGCCACCAGTCGAGTAACCGTTGTTGGAGTCGAAGGCGAGAGGAAACGCGTCACCAACCTGCTTGCGCACTGCCTTAGCCTTTTCGATATGATCAGGAATCTGGGTATCAAGATCGACGCGGCTGTTGTCAAAGCGGATCTTGATCGCCGCCGGCTGATCCTTCATACGATCCTCCACATGGCGCAGCACGTCGTCGAGGCTGCGCTCAATCCCGTTACCGCCGATAGAAGCGTAAAAGGGCAATTCCGTGCGCCAGCCGCCGCCCATTAGTTTGTAGATCGGCTGACCGAAGCACTTGCCCTTGATATCCCAAAGGGCGATGTCAATGGCGGCAAGCGCACCAGTTAAAGCACCCTCGGGGCCAAGCTTCACCAGCTTGTGCATCAGCCGGTCCTGCAGTACTGCTTGGTCAAGCGGGTCGGCGCCAATCAGGACCGGTGCTATATCGTGCTGGATCATCAACAAAGAAGCGACACCGCCCTGCATCGGCGAAGCCTCGCCAATACCGTAAAGCCCATCATCGGTCCAGACACGAACGAAGGCACTGCGTTGGTAGGGGGTCCCTTCCTCCCACTGCACCTGAAAGGTCTCGATCCGATCAATTTTCATGCTGTTGCTCCAGAAGCGGTGACCTTATGCAATCGTATTGATTGCCGCCGTGGGCGCAAACGCACATGATCTGGTTTGCAGGGTCTCCCGTAGACTCCAAGTAATCCTAACGAGATATCGCCATGTCTACTGCCCCGATCTTGCTTTGGTTCCGGCAAGATCTTCGCTTGAATGATAATCGAGCGCTGTCCGCCGCTTGCGACACCGGCCAGCCTTTAGTTCTAGTCTATGTGCTAGACGATGACACACCGGGCGCATGGCAATTTGGTGGGGCGAGCCGATGGTGGCTGCATCACAGCATTACAGCCTTAGCGGGCGAATTGGCGAAGTTAGAATGTCCGTTGATCCTGCGCCGCGGCCCCGCTTTACCCACCCTGCAAACATTAATGGCCGAGACCAAAGCGGCCGCGCTTTACTGCACCAGAGCATACGAGCCGTGGGCCCGAAAAACGGAAACCGAACTCGCCAGTTGTGGCATTACGATAAAGCGGTTCGCTGGCAATTTGCTGTTCGAGCCGGAAGCGCTACGGACAAAATCCGGTACGCCATTCCGCGTATTCACACCCTTCTGGAAGGCATGCCAGGCCGCACCGCCACCGAAACCGCCGTTACCACGTCCTAAGATGATCAATAGCCCGGATAGCCTGCCAGCGAGCGATAAAATCGAGGCATGGCAATTGCTACCGACGGCACCAAATTGGTCCGGCGGTTTGCAAGAAAACTGGCAACCCGGCGAAGACGGAGCTCGCGCCAAGTTGATCGGTTTTCTGGACGGACCGGTAACGGATTATGCGGACATGCGTGACCGGCCAGACCGCACCGGAACCTCCCGTCTATCGCCGCATCTACATTTCGGCGAAATCAGTCCCCATCAGTGCTGGCATGCAGCACGCGCCATAACAGACACAACGCCTGACGCAACAATCGGCGGCCAATCGTTTCTACGCGAACTGGCCTGGCGTGAATTCTCCAACCATCTTCTATTCCATTGGCCAAATTTGCCGGAAACGCCATTTCAGCCGAAATTCGCGGCTATGCAGTGGGTTGACGATCCAGACAGCTTGCGTGCCTGGCAACGGGGCCAAACTGGCATTCCGATCGTCGATGCGGGGATGCGCGAACTTTGGCAAACCGGTTGGATGCACAATCGGGTTCGCATGATCGTCGCCTCTTTACTGGTCAAGAACCTGCAGCTGGATTGGCGCTCGGGCGAAGCCTGGTTTTGGGATACCCTGGTCGACGCAGATCTGGCCAATAATTCGGCGAGCTGGCAATGGGTTGCCGGCTCGGGCGCCGACGCTGCACCTTATTTTCGCATTTTCAACCCCGTTTTGCAGGGCCGGAAGTTCGACCCGGAGGGTGCCTATGTGCGGCGCTTCGTGCCAGAGTTGGCGGCGATGCCGGCGAAGCACATTCACGCCCCCTGGGAAGCTTCGGATGCCATCCTCTCAGAGGCTGGGGTCGTTTTGGATAAAACCTATCCCCAACCGATCGTCGATCTGCGAGCCAGCCGACAGCGAGCTCTATCCTCATACAAAACGATGCGAGAGGCGCACCAGGGCTAACAAAATAAGAAACCCCGATTGTCCTGTGACTTCCGACCAAGCGAATGCCGAGTTCCTATCAAAAATTACCACACCCGCTGCAGCACGCCCAATCAACACGATCCCCGTGCAGGGCACAGGTAAAGTGAATTATCCTGGTATCGGCAAAATAATCACCAAAGCCGCATAGGAAGGCCGTGATGGATAAGCTTACCAAACAACACCGTATCACGATCCTGTTGGCGCTGTTCCTCACCACTCTGATTGGCGTTGCCTTCTTGCCACCGGTTCCACAGGATCCAGACTATCACCGCTTCGCCGATATACGGCCGCTCTTCGGAATTCCAAACTTCGGCGATGTAATATCGAATGTCGCATTCGCCGCAGTTGGTCTGTTTGGCTTAGCGACAATGCTGCGCCGACGCAGCGATATCTTTGTGGAAGGACCAGACGCTGCACCCTATCTCGTATTTTTCGCTGCAGTTGCCCTCGTCGGCATCGGCTCGAGCTATTACCACTTGATGCCAGATACCCCACGATTGTTCTGGGATCGACTGCCCATGACAACGGCTTTCATGGCACTATTTGCCGCAATACTTGCGGACCGCGTCGATCGGGATGCCTGCAACCGCTGGCTTTTGCCTGTTGTCATCCTACTGGGCGCCGCTAGCGTTATCTATTGGAACTGGAGCGAAAGTGCTGGCACAGGTGATCTGCGTTTTTATGGCATCGTGAAATTCTTTCCGATGATCGCATTACCCTTCATTCTGTGGCTTTTTCCCCACGCTCACTACACACCCACAGTTCCACTTGTCTGCGTTTTCCTCACCTACGGTGTAGCGATTGCGCTTGACAGGCACGATGTCCCCATCTTCGACGTCCTCGACGGTACAATCAGTGGTCACACCCTCAAGCATCTAGTTGCTGCTATCGCAGTCTGCCAAGTCTTGTACATGGTCATGGGGGGGCCAAAGCGGATCAAGC
>Ga0114933_10004351_pt1 | contig 13329 bp, 10 predicted proteins | sample 4SBtaG_FD_89691 | JGI IMG/M metagenome (GOLD analysis project Ga0114933, IMG submission 89691) | Deep subsurface microbial communities from Kolumbo volcano to uncover new lineages of life (NeLLi) - 4SBTROV12_W25 metaG | ecosystem: Environmental > Aquatic > Marine > Volcanic | place: Kolumbo...
GCACTATGGCAGGTATTCCAGCCGCATGCGGGCATGCGAATGGCTATTGAGGACCTCGATCAATCTGTAACCGAAAACATTCCCCCCTCGTTACGCCGCGACTCCCCCGTACTCGAACACCAAAATTTTCACCGCTACCATTCGGAAACAGAGATGATGCGTTACCTGCGACGCACTGCAGGAAAAGATGTAAGTCTTGGTCGCTCAATGATTCCGTTGGGTTCTTGCACCATGAAACTGAACGCCACGTCTGAACTATTGCCGGTCTCTATTCGGGATTTCGCAAATCTTCATCCTTTTGCGCCACTGGACCAAACACAAGGCTATCAGCAACTATTTGAAGAACTCGAAGCCATGTTATGTGAGATCACGGGCTTTAACGCGATTTCGCTACAGCCAAACGCCGGTTCACAAGGCGAATATGCAGGTCTTCTGTGCATTCGCCAATACCACCAAGAAAACGATCAAGCACATCGTGATATCTGCCTTATTCCATCTTCGGCACATGGAACCAATCCAGCGAGCGCCATTATGGCCGGCTTCGCTGTTGTCATCGTTGGCTGTGATGACAACGGTAACGTCGACCTCGTTGACCTTACCCAAAAAGCCGAACAACACAGTGATCGCCTAGCGGCCCTGATGATCACCTACCCTTCAACTCATGGGGTGTTTGAGGAGGGCATTCGAGATATCTGCACTGTGGTCCATGAACACGGCGGGCAGGTCTATATGGATGGCGCCAACCTGAATGCCATGGTGGGTCTTTGCCGTCCGGGTGAGATTGGAGCCGATGTCGCCCACCTTAATCTGCATAAAACCTTTGCCATTCCGCACGGCGGTGGCGGGCCTGGCATGGGCCCTATCGGCGTACTCTCTCATCTGGCCCCATTTCTCCCGGGTCATCCACTGGTTGAGGGCGTCAACCCGGCCGGGGGCGGGAAATCCAGCATCGGGCCTGTTTCCGCCGCGCCGTGGGGTTCCGCCAGTATCCTACCCATCTCATGGGCTTATATTTCGATGCTGGGTCCGGCCGGCCTTCGCCGGGCTACACAAGTTGCCATCTTGAACGCGAATTATGTAGCCAAACGATTGGGGCAGGATTACCCCGTCGTTTACACGGGCAACAATGGATTGGTCGCTCACGAATGCATCGTTAATCTGGCTGATATCCGCCAAGAAACGGGCATTACGGCGGAAGACATCGCTAAGCGGCTGATTGACTACGGCTTTCATGCCCCGACGATGTCCTGGCCAGTTCCCGACACCTTCATGATCGAGCCGACAGAAAGCGAATCCAAGGAGGAACTTGATCGCTTTTGCGATGCTATGCTGTCAATCCGTGATGAAATACGAGAAATTCAGTCAGGCACAGTGAGCGTTGAACAAAGCGTTCTCAGAAACGCGCCGCATGGCTATCACCTGCTAACGGATGAATCGTGGCCCTTTGACTATGGCCGTGATCGTGCGTTCTTTCCCTCGGCAGCAACTCGCCGAGACAAGTACTGGCCACCGGTCGGTCGAGTCGATAACGTCCACGGCGATCGCCATCTAGTGTGCACCTGTCCACCGATCGACGCGTACATCGACGACGCCGCCTGACCTAGATCAGTCAGCGGTCACCCAACATGAATCCACCAACCAAGTTAACGCCGGGCGTCAAACAGACTGCGGCCGAAAAAATGGCCCGCGTGCCGGTCCGTTTCCCGGTGACCACGTCCGCAACCCGGACGCGCAAACCCTCCTGGATTCGCGCCAAATTTCCTGGCGGCCCGGAAGTCGCGCGACTTAAACACATCCTGCGGGAAAACAATCTGCACACCGTTTGCGAAGAAGCCAGCTGCCCCAACCTTGGTGAGTGCTTTGGGCAAGGTACAGCAACATTTATGATTCTCGGCGATATCTGCACCCGTCGCTGTCCGTTCTGTGATGTGGCTCACGGACGCCCACAAGCGATCGACTCGAGTGAACCTGACAATTTGGCTAACACCATTGCGCAGATGCAACTTCGCTATGTGGTCATCACTTCCGTTGACCGGGATGATCTTCGTGATGGGGGAGCTCGCCACTTTAGTGACTGCATCAGCGCCGTGCGCGAAAAAAGCCCGGGCATTCGAATCGAAACACTAACTCCAGATTTCAGGGGTCGACTGGACACAGCTGTTTCCGTGTTATCTACCTGCCCACCAGATGTCCTCAATCACAATCTAGAAACCGTTCCCCGTCTTTACCGACGCGTGCGTCCCGGCGCAGATTACCAGCACTCGTTGCAGTTGCTCGCGCGCTTTTCCGAGGTCTGTCCCAACGTGCCCACCAAATCCGGTCTGATGCTGGGACTGGGGGAAACCATTGAAGAAGTGGAAGCGGTCATGCGTGACCTGCGAAATCACGGAGTGCGCATGCTAACGCTAGGCCAATACCTACAACCCACTGTTCACCACCTCCCTGTAGAACGTTACGCGACTCCAAAAGAATTCTCCCTACTCAAGGATCGAGCGGAAGCGCTCGGATTCGAGCAGGTCGCTTCCGGCCCACTGGTTCGGTCCTCATACCATGCCGACCAGCAGGCGGACAGCGTATTACCCACAGAACCAGCGCCTCGTTCCCTTTGAATGGTGGCAATTCGCCCACCGTTGGCGGTGCTATCTGCTAGTTACCCGGAATAGCGCTCTTTTCTTAAAGAATTCTGCCTACTGAAGGATCGAGCGGAAGCGCTCGGATTCGAGCAGGTCGCTTCCGGACCACGGGTTCGGCCCTCGTACCATGCCGACCAGCGGGCGCACAGCGTATTAGCCACAGAACCAGCGCCTCGTTCCCTTTGAATGGTGGCAATTCGCCCACCGTTGGGGGTACTATCTGCTAGTTACGCGGAATAGCGCTCTTTTCTTATGGTTTTTTTGCCGTTCCGAGACAATTTCTATAATTCACACCAATGAGAGGAAAAGTCATGAGACTTAAATCAACTTTGATTGCGTCAGCCGCCGTGATAGCGATGGGCGTAGTCAGCGGGGCCCAGGCGGGCACCTTAGAAGACGTTCAAAGCCGCGGGACGCTTCGTTGTGTAGTCAGCACCGGTATTGCTGGTTTTGCCCAGCCAGATGCCAACGGTGTGTGGGGCGGATTCGATATCGATTTCTGCCGCGCAACCGCAGCGGCAGTGCTCGGTGATGCCAGCAAGATTGAGGCAGTGACCTCTACTGGCAAAACCCGTTTCACAAAACTGAACGCTGGCGAAGGCGACGTTCTCTGGCGCAATACGACGATTACTTTCTCGCGTGACGTAGGCGTCAAGCTGCGTTTTCACGGCGTCAACTACTACGACGGTCAGGGTTTCATGGTTAACAAGAGCCTTGGCATCAGTAGCGCAAAGGAACTTGATGGCGCATCGGTCTGCATACAGACTGGCACGACCACCGAACTAAACCTGGCCGACTACTTCTCCTCTAACGGAATGAAGTATGAGCCTGTCACCATTGAGACCAACGATGAGGCGCGTCAGAACTACGAAGCGAACCGTTGCGACGTCTATACCACTGATGCCTCTGGCCTTGCGTCCACTCGATCGGCCCTGCCTAATCCTGACGCACACATGGTGCTTCCTGAGATTATCTCCAAAGAACCCTTAGGCCCCGCCACTCGTCACGGTGACGACCAGTGGTCTGACATCATTACTTGGGTTCTGAATGCCACGATCACGGCCGAAGAGTTGGGTGTCACCAGCGCCAACGTGGATCAACAGAAAAGCTCCAATAATCCTGAAGTCCGACGCCTTCTGGGTGTGGACGGAAGTCAGGGCTCGGAACTTGGCCTGTCTAATGACTGGGCATACCAGATCATCAAGCAGATCGGGAACTATGGAGAAATCTTTGAACGTAACATCGGCGTCAACACTCCGCTTGGCATCGCTCGCGGTCTTAACGCGCTTTGGACAGATGGTGGCTTGATCTACTCGCCTCCGTTCCGCTAGTCGCTAGTTACTAGTTACTAGTTGCAGTAGCTGTAGACTGGCGCTGGGGATTCAGAGGAACCCCCAGCGCCAGCTTCTTTTCAACCCGACTGGTTAAACAGGCTAGGATTCACTAGGCCCGCGCAGTAATGGAAAAAGCTTCCCCCAGCACTTCTAACCCACTGTTGCGTCTGTGGCGCAACGAAGCTTCACGCGGCGTCATTATTCAAGTTATCACGATGGCGGTGCTATTTGCGGTGATAGCATTAATCGCCCGAAACGTCGTGATCAATCTTGCTGAGGTAGGGAAGGAATTCAGCTTCGGTTTCCTGACGTGGCCCGCGGCCTACGACATTGGCTTCTCACCGTTTATTGAATACACGAATCAGTCGAGCCACCTTCAGGCTGGACTGGTTGGCTTACTGAATACACTGCTAGTTGCGATATGTGGCTGCGCTCTCGCGTCTGTACTTGGATTTATGCTCGGCATCATGCGGCTCTCCAGCAATTGGCTAGTCAGTAAAATTTCGTACGTTTTTGTCGAATTCATGCGTAACGTCCCGGTGTTGATACACATCCTCGCCTTCTATGCCCTGGTAGTAACCCTACTACCTCCGGCTAAAAAAGCCATCGATGTCGGCGCAGGCGCTTTCTTTCTATCAAACAGAGGCTTTTACACACCGTCACCAATTTTTGAGTCTGGCGCCGGAATAGTTGGTATTGCAATAATTCTCGCGATTATCATCGCGATAGGTTTCAAGCGGTGGGCAAAACAGGTCCAGGACCGAACAGGAAAAGTCTATCCTATCTTCTGGATATCGGTGGCCATCATTATCGCTTTGCCAGGGATCGCGTTTGTCGCAACCGGTATGCCATTGTCTTGGGACATCCCGGCACTGAAAGGTTTTAACTTCAAAGGTGGTATGGCGATCAAGCCGGAGTTCCTGGCGCTTTGGTTGGGACTTTCCTATTACACGGCATGTTTTATTGCCGAAATCGTTCGTGCCGGAATTCTCGCCGTCAGCCATGGCCAGACTGAAGCCGCCCATGCACTGGGCCTGAAAAACGACCGCACCCTGCAATTAATTATCATCCCGCAGGCCCTTCGTGTCATCGTGCCACCGTTGTGCAGTCAATATCTCAACCTAACCAAAAATTCATCGCTCGCCATCGCCATCGGCTACATGGACATCACGGCTACCTTAGGCGGTATCAGCCTAATGCAAACCGGAAAGGAAATGGAAACGATGATGATTGTGATGGGAGTTTATCTAGTCATATCACTGATCATTTCGAGCTTCATGAACTGGTTTAACCAGCGCATCAAACTTACCGAACGTTAGAACACCGGCTATGGCACAAAACCGAGCGATACAGGACTACGCCCCCGGGACTCACCCCGACCTGCCACCCCCAGTACGAACCACAGGGGTGCTCGGCTGGCTCAGGAAAAACCTGCTCTCGTCGCCCCTGAACATTGCGCTGACGCTGGCGTCACTCTGGCTTTTATGGTTAATCGTTCCGCCAGCACTTAACTGGGCACTGACCGAAGCCGTGTGGAGTGCTGACACCCGCAAGGAGTGTTGGGCATTAATGAGCGCGCCGCGTGATGGCGCCTGCTGGGCGTTCATTCTCGGCAGTTTCAAACTATTGGTCTACGGCTGGTTCCCGGAACCGGAACGCTGGAGAGTAAATCTCACCTTTATACTTTTTGCTGTTACGATCTTTGGGGCCTTACGCGAAAACATTCCCGGCAAGAAATACTGGCTAATGTTTGCGGCGGCCTTTCCGTTTATTGCCGCGTGGCTTTTATTAGGTGGTTTCGGTCTGACGCCAGTCGACACTCAAAAACTGGGTGGCATTCTCCTCACCCTGGTGGTCGCGGTCACCGGCATTTCCTTCTCACTTCCGATCGGTATCGCCCTAGCACTTGGAAGACGTTCCAAACTACCGGCACTGAGAGCTGTCTGCGTAATCTTTATCGAATTCATACGCGGAGTCCCACTGATTACCCTACTATTTGTCGCTTCGACAATGCTGACCTATTTTCTGCCACCAGGATCGACCTTCGACCTGTTAATGCGGGTTCTCATTATGGTCACGCTTTTCGCTTCTGCCTATATCGCAGAGGTCGTCAGGGGCGGGCTTCAAGGACTACCAGCCGGGCAATATGAGGCCGCGGATGCCCTAGGCCTGACCTATTGGAAAGCCCATCGATTGATCATTCTTCCCCAGGCACTAAAGATATCTATTCCCGGCATTGTCAACACTTTCATCGGTTCATTCAAAGACTCGGTGCTGGTGTTAATCATTGGTATGATGGACATACTCGGCCTGGGACGCGCCCGCCTCAATGATCCGGATTGGCTGGGACTGGCACCAGAACTCTACATCTTTATCTCACTATTTTTCTTCATCAGCTGCTTTGCGATGGCACGTTACTCATTAAGCCTCGAAAGAAAACTCCAAACTGATCACAAGAGTTGATCTGTTATCAATGGATAACCAGACATGAACCAGAACACTCCTACTTCCAGCACTTCGGCGGCACCCGCCTCTTCCTCTGACGAGAAGATCATTACCATTAGCGCAATGCATAAGTGGTTTGGTGATTTCCACGTGCTTAAAAATATCAATCTCGAAGTGAACCGCGGCGAACGAATCGTGATCTGCGGACCTTCGGGCTCCGGAAAATCTACATTGATCCGCTGCATCAACCGGCTTGAAGAACACCAGCAGGGCACAATCACAGTTGACGGTACTGAACTCACGCACGATCTCAAAAATATTGAGATCGTGCGCTCTGAGGTAGGCATGGTTTTTCAGCAGTTCAACCTGTTTCCCCATCTGACCGTTCTGGAAAACGTAGCCCTCGCACCTATATGGGTACGCAAAATGCCCCGCACCGAAGCAGAAGAATCTGCAATGACCTATCTCGAACGGGTCAAGATTCCGGAGCAAGCTTCCAAGTATCCTGGCCAACTCTCAGGGGGACAACAACAGCGGGTAGCCATCGCGCGCTCTTTGTGTATGAACCCACGGATAATGTTATTCGACGAGCCAACCTCTGCACTTGACCCCGAAATGATCAAAGAAGTGTTGGACGTCATGATTGAACTCGCTGAGAGTGGCATGACCATGCTAGTAGTGACCCATGAGATGGGCTTTGCCACCGCGGTCGCACACCGTGTCATTTTTATGGATGAGGGGGAAATCATCGAGCAAAATTCGCCCGTGGAATTTTTTGAAAACCCAAAACACGATCGAACGAAGTTATTCCTTAGTCAGATTCTGCATCACTGAAATCGATACTGGACGCGGTGAGTACGAGGAAGAACGCCACTGTCTTCCTTAAGGTTATCCTATCGCTGACGGCTCTATCCCTGGGCCTGTGGTTTGGCCTCAACATCGACAGCAAGACGAGTGCCGGCCCTCCGAGGGCCAATGGTGCAGTGTTTGAATCACCGCGGAAATTAACAGAATTCACCCTGCTTGATCACCATAGGCGTGCTTTCGATTTACCGCGATTAACCAATCACTGGAGCTTCCTCTACTTCGGGTATACACACTGTCCAGATATTTGCCCAACCACCCTGGCCGCATTAAGTCTTGCCAAACGCGCGCTCACGCAGGACCTCCCACAGACCCCTATCCAATTCGTCTTTATTTCTGTCGATCCGGACCGGGATACCCATGAGCAGCTTGGGAATTATGTTGCTTTTTTTGACCCCACAATGATTGGTGTCACTGGAAAGCCTGACAACTTAGAATCCTTGACTCGTCAGGTTGGCGTGTCCTACAACCTCCCACGGGATCGCGCAGCAGGCTATACCGTTGATCACGCGGATGTAATCCTTATCGTCTCACCAGAAGCCGCTTTTGCTGCGGTCCTTACTCCTCCTCATGACGGCATCCGTATCGCCGACGATTTTAGACGGGTCGTTGCGTGGCATGAAAGCAAAGACTAACCCGGTTAAATACGCCTTGGGAGTATGTGTTAATGACAAAAGAAAATAATCTGATTGCGTAAGACAAATCGAACGAATGGCCGGTCCCGCAACAACCGATAAGCATGGTCATTACCCCTTGCCGTTCGAACATACGCCACATTTGAGAACTTACTTTTACTCATATCAAGGAGACCTGGTGTATTTTCCACCAACGCTAACAATGCCTCCTCATCAGTGTGCATGACAGTCAACCGCACGTCCCCTGGTCCACTGAGCAAACTGTCATGCATCTTAAGATACGATTTAACCCATACCGTTCGAAAAAATGAACCCTCCTGGCCTACCACGCCAAAACCTGTCCCCAGCAGAAAAAGGCAGAGCAACCATGCGATTGTTTTTCCACGAGCCATCAGACGCGGCGAGGCACCCATCAGCACAGGCAACCTACCCGGACAACACCTGATCCAGGTCTGCGGTTAAATCCTCGGCATCCTCGAGTCCAATCGAGAGCCTGAATACTCCGTCACCCGCCCATGCACGGTAATCCGCTAATGCCTTACCCTCGAGCTTGAAAGAATTCTGTACTAGGTCCTCTGTGCCAATCCAAAAAATCAGGCTTCGATGATGGCCAAGTGAGACGGCATAGTGAAAGATACTGAGGTTTTGCATCATCCTCTCAGCGATATGCTGGCCATCTGGAATCTGAACAGAAATCATGCCCGAGAAATTGTCCATCTGCCGGCACGCCAACTCATGCTGTGGATGACTCGCGAGACCGGGATACCTGACCGATGATACTTTCGGATGTTGCTCCAAGAACTCCGCGATCTGGATCGCGTTCTTCTCATGAGCCTGCATTCTAATGGGCAACGTCGCAGCGCCACGCAGGATAAGCCACGCGTTGAACGGGCTGATAATCCCACCAAAATGCACCTGTCCTTCAAGGTCGATTTTTTGAAGACCGGACTTTTTGCCAATAACTGCCCCACCCATTGCATCTCCATGGCCGCCGATATATTTGGTTAACGAGTGCACCACATAATCAGCACCCAACGTGATCGGGCGAGTAGCGATGGGCGAAGCGAAAGTCGAATCGACCGCAAGTTCTGCGCCGACAGAATGCGCCAGTTCCGCGGTGGCCTGGATGTCTGTCAGTCGAAGGATCGGGTTAGCCGGCGTCTCAATCCACACCAGCCGCGTATTGGGCCTCAGCGCCTCCGCCACCTGCTCGGTCTGCCCGCTGTCAACCATCGTGACTTCAATGCCAAAACGGGGCAATGTGTTACGCGCCAGTTCCGCTGTACCGGGGTAATTCACATCACTCATGACTATGTGATCACCGCGTTCAAGTAGGCTTAACAAGAGTGCCGAAGTCGCCGCCATCCCAGAGGCGAAACACACGCAGGCCTCTCCCTCTTCGAGCAACGTTAATTTGTCCTCTAACTGGCGAACGGTGGGATTACCCCACCGCCCATAAACATAGGGCGCATCATGCTCGCGACTCTCCGCTGAAAAACTCAAGGGCGCATCCACTACAAAAGTGCTTGACATCACAATACTGGGAGAAGACGCACCGGTGTCTTTGTCCGGCCTCTCTCCGCCGTGGACTGCACGAGTGCTGACACCACGCAGCAATCTGTTGTCACGGGCCATATATTAGCGCTCCCTCGGTCGTCTCAGACAATTGCTCAATACGCAAATGTAAGGGACTATTACGCGGGAAATGACCTAATAAAAATGCCATCTGGTCTGAGAGAATTTTTCGTCCTGAGAGATAGATGTATTCTGCGTGGGTCGGCACAAAAGGAACTGCCAGCAGTTCCATACCAGCATCTTCCGGTGTTCGACCCCCTTTATGGTGGTTGCATCGTCGACAGGCACTCACCACATTCTGCCAACCATCACAACCTCCGAGACTCAAAGGATTAACGTGATCTCGAGACAGTTGGGACACACTGAACCTGCCTCCACAGTACAAACACAAGTATGCATCACGCCGAAACAGCGCCAAATTAGCTAAGGGTGGTTGATACTGAGGATGACGTTTAAGGTGGCCTCGGGATTGGCCCGACGTGCAAATGATTGAGTGAATATCAAGAGTGCTCTGCAGACCCGTGCTCGCATTAATGCCCCCGGTTAACGTCAGTAAACTTTTCCCCATCGGATAAAGAACACGATCAAGATAATACAACTTCGCGGCCTCTTCATAGCCCACCCACTCGATCGGCATACCAGATACATCAGCACGAAGAACGCACAACTCAGAGGCAGCCATAGCCTTCACAGCCTCAGTTTGTTTTGCGAGTGGCGCCTTACCGCTCGCAGCTTATTAGTTATCATCTGCCGTGACACCATCTAAACCAGCCTCAGGCAATCGCGCTCGCAGTCGCCACTCTAGACACCGGCTTCTCGCTAATCGGGAGGTGAATTAGAGCTGCCAGTACCCCAACAACAATGCCAGCCCACCACATTGCATCATAGGACCCGTATCGGTCATAAAAGACACCGCCGAGCCAAACCCCGATAAAGCTACCGACCTGGTGCCCGAAAAAAACAAACCCGTAAAGTGTGGCTACATAGCGGACTCCAAATACGTCAGTGAGCACGCCCGTCGTCAGTGGGATGGTTGACAACCACAAGAGCCCCATCAAAGCCGAAAACACATAAAGGGTTAACGCTGTTTTCGGAGCGAGAAGCAGGCCGAGGATAACCAGCGCTCGTCCGAAATAAATCCAACTCAATCCGTAAGTTTTACTCCAACGGCTTCCCACCATTCCAGAAAGGAAAGATCCGGCAATGTTAAAGAGCCCGATCAAAGCCAGGCAGTACGCGCCGACCTGCGGGGCAAGACCCAGATCAGTTACATAGGCTGGTAAGTGGATTCCGATGAACGCGACATGAAATCCGCACGCGAAAAAGCCAATCATCAGCAAAATAAAACCTCGCTGAGAAAATGCTTCCCGGACTGCTTCCCCGAGGCTCTGGGTTGTTGCTTCCTCGCCCTGGACCTCCGGGTTTGAAGGCAACAACACCGCAAAAGATATTACTAACAGCGATATAAAGCTGAGATATACCAGTGCATCACTCCAACCAAAATTACTGATCAGACCTTGTGCCATCGGTGAAAATATTAACTGCCCCACAGAGGTTGCAGCAGTACCAACTCCCATCACAAATAATCGCCGTTCCGGGCCAACCACTTTGACCATCGCCGCAATAGCAAGATTAAACGCAACAAATGAACTACCAAGACCCATTAGAATTCCGCCACTGACATGCAGCATGAACACGGAATCTGCGGCAGACATCCCCCATAATCCGAGAGAATAGAAAACTGCACCGGCACTAATGACCCACGACGCCCCGTAACGGTCAGTCAGCGCACCCGCAAATGGCAACAAGATACCCCACAACAAATTCTGAATAGCCATCGCTAGGGCGTAGGTCTCTCGCGACCATGATAAAGACGAAGACATCGGCTCCAGGAAAAGCCCAAGACTCGCCCGCGTCCCCATGCCGATAATGGCGATCATGCACCCAGCAACCATCACTACGGCGGGTGTGCACCATTTTTTTTCGTCTGTTGCCATTAGCAATTCAATCTACACTTCAAAAGGTCGTGGTAAGGCTGCCTCAAAGACAAAATACTCTCCTAACATCAACGGGTATTATAGGTTGTTGAGTTAAGGGCAACGAAAAATAGACGTTATTCGACAATAAGTATTGAGCGGCATTCATGGGCGGGTTCAACACTAGCAGTGATTCGCTACTGCCCGCGTCAAACCTCACTCGTCCCTGGGTCGGGCTGCTTTCGAAGCGGAATCAGCCCTCCTGCGGGCCATCAGGGTATCCAACCAATCGGGATCCATCTCTGGCACAGAAGAGAGCAATAGTTCCGTGTAAGGCGCGTGCGGAGGGGAAAGAATATCCGCCTTCGGTCCTTTTTCTACGATCACTCCCTCATGCATCACCACAACATGGTCGGCAATCGCCTTAACGGTCGCCAAATCGTGGGTAATAAATAGGTAGGACACAGCAAGATTAGACTGCAATTGTTCAAGCAGCTGGAGAATATCTTCTGCTACCAATTGATCTAACGCTGACGTGACCTCGTCACAAATGATGAGATCAGGCTCCGCAGCCAATGCGCGGGCAATGCACACACGCTGCTTCTCACCACCTGACAACTGCTCCGGAAAGCGGTCCATATACTCCGTTGGCAATTCGATCTGCTCAAGGAGTTCTCCAATACGGGCCTTCAGCGCTTGACCTTTCAAATTAAGGTAAAACTGTAGCGGCCGGCCAATAATTTCACTCACCCGTTGCCGTGGATTAAGCGCAACATCAGGCATCTGGTAAATCATCTGAATCCGTTGCAGATCATCCTTGTTTCGCTTAGACAACGATGCCGACAGCTGACGCCCTGCAAAAGATACCCGGCCCTGTATGGGCGGAAGCAATCCTGTTATGACGCGCGCAAGTGTACTTTTACCACTGCCTGATTCCCCAACGACCGCAACGGTTCGACCCCGCTCGACCTGCACATCGATGTTACTCAACACGTCGAACTGCGTGCCCGGATAACGTGCCGTTACCCCTTCGACGTTCAAAACCAAATCCACCTCTTCTCCCACCATGCGTTTATTACGGCTGGACCGCACAGAAAGCAGTCGTCGCGTGTAATGCTCCCGTGGATCAGCCAATAATGCTCGCGTGTTGCCCTCTTCGACCAAATCACCGTCACGCAACACCATGATGCGATCTGATACCTGGGCGACCACCGCGAGATCGTGAGTAATATAAATAGCGGCTGATGCTCGGGCACGAACCGCCTCCTTGATCGCACTCAATACTTCAATCTGAGTGGTCACATCCAGTGCCGTCGTGGGCTCATCGAAGACCACGATCTCAGGCTGGCAACCCATCGCCATTGCGGTCATCATCCTTTGCAGTTGTCCACCCGACACCTGGTGCGGGTAACGCTGCCCGATATGATCCGGATCAGGCAATTGCAATTGGCGAAAAAGCTGACGCCCCCTTTCCTGAGCCTCAGGCTTCTTCAATCTGCCGTGCTGAATCGGGGCCTCAGTAAATTGATCCATCAAGGAATGGGCTGGATTAAACGCGGCGGCCGCACTTTGGGCCACATAAGACACTTGTACACCGCGTAACTTGCGTAATTCTGATTCGGGCAAATCAACCAATTCCTGTCCACCCAGCACAATGGACCCCGATCGAATGCGGCAACCCGGTTTGGTATAGCCAAGCGCTGCCAGTCCCAACGTTGACTTGCCTGCCCCGGATTCGCCAATCAGTCCGACCACCTCACCCTGCGCAAGACTCAAGCTGAGGCCCTTGACGATGGGTTGCCAAGTTCCCCCAACGTCGGCCTCGATCACAAGATCTTTAATCGTGAGCAAGTGTGGTTCCACGACC
>Ga0114933_10004352_pt1 | contig 13326 bp, 11 predicted proteins | sample 4SBtaG_FD_89691 | JGI IMG/M metagenome (GOLD analysis project Ga0114933, IMG submission 89691) | Deep subsurface microbial communities from Kolumbo volcano to uncover new lineages of life (NeLLi) - 4SBTROV12_W25 metaG | ecosystem: Environmental > Aquatic > Marine > Volcanic | place: Kolumbo...
GCCGATCCAAAACCCGAGGGATTAGAAGGGCGGTTACAGCATGTAGTGGTAGCAAGTCCTAACCTTGATAAAATGATCGATTATTACCAGACAGTACTGGGTTTTCTTCCCTCCGATCATGTCATTAGTGATGATGGTAAAATTACAGCTGCATTTTATAGAACTGATCCTGAGCATCACACTTTTGCAGTCTTCGCGGCTGCAGAAAAAGCCTTTGACCATCTCGCGTTTGAGACACCATCTTGGAACTATATTCGGGATTGGGCAGATCGCCTAGCGTCCTTTGACATTCCGATCTGGTGGGGGCCGGGGCGACACGGGGCTGGTAATAATTTATTCTTTATGATCTTGGATCCTGACGGGAATAAGGTAGAATTTTCAGCCGAGCTGGAGCAGATGGATTTTGATCATCCAGTCAGACACTGGCCTCATGATCGGCGTACGCTTAACTTGTGGGGAAACGCGTGGATGCGGACTGAGAACTAATTTCTATTCTACTTACCCCTAGCGATAAACCAACCATTTAAAAAATCAGGTTTAGCATATTGAAACTGGGTGCCATCAAAACCTGTCATTTTGCCTCCCGCTGCAATTAAAACAGCGTGCCCTGCCGCAGTATCCCATTCCATCGTAGGTCCTGTTCTTGGATAAATATCAGCCTTGCCTTCTGCAATTAGACAGAACTTGAGAGAAGACCCTCTTGAGATAGATTGTTCAACTTTAAGCTCTGATATAAAAGTTTCTAATTCGGGACTGCGATGTGATCGGCTAGCAACAACGGTGATCTTCTGCTGATTGGCTTTTCTCACACCGATCTTCTGCTGGACACTATCTTTAATCTGGAGTGCACCATCTGCAAGAGATCCTGCCCAAACGCAGTTATCGACAGGGGTTGAAACCACACCCAAGGTTGGTATTCCCGATTGGATTAGTCCGATATTTACCGTAAAATCTCCATTCCGATTAATAAACTCCTTTGTTCCATCCAAAGGATCGACAAGCCAAAATGTGCCACCACTAACATCGGGTATTTGTCCCATGGCCACACGTTCCTCCGCTATGATTGGAATGTCTGGTGTTAAACGCGTTAAAGCAGGGATGATATAATCCTCAGCGGCTTGGTCAGCGGCTGTCACTGGGGAGCCATCTGATTTTTGCATTATAGAAAACTGGTCATCGTAGAACCGTAGGATTATATTTCCGGCAGAAAGTGCAATTTCGACAACATCGTCTATTATTCCCGAATGTAACATTATTACTCCGTAGTCAAAAAAAAAGTTACCGTTTATTCACATAGATTGTTATAATCTTACAGTTGTATGATGTATGTGTAAATTTGTGTTGAAGAGCAATAGATGTGTGGACGATACACTCTTTCAGAAGCGCCAGAAGCTCTGAGGTTACAGTTTCAATTTGATATCTCACTCAATATCGAGCCTCGCTACAACATAGCTCCAAGTCAGTTGGCCCCAGTCGTGATAAATAGTCAATCAGGACGAAAAATTTTCATGTTTCAATGGGGACTCGCTGCCAAAGGGAGGCCACAAGAACCGCTATTAAATAGTTTAATCAATGCGCGGGCAGAGTCTCTTCTGGATAGACCATCATTTAAGGAAGCTTTTTTAAACCGCCGTTGTTTGATTATCGCCGACGGGTTTTATGAGTGGAAAACCGAATACAGGACGAAGCAACCATATCGAATCCATTTAAAAAATAATATGCCCTTTGCATTTGCGGGCATTTGGGAAAAAAGTCAGGCCGATAATAGTGAAGCACCACAGCCGAATAAGTTTGCCATTATCACTACTGCAGCGGTTTATTCTATAAGTCACATACATAATCGGATGCCTTTTATATTGAAACCAGGGGATTATGAAAACTGGCTAAATGGAGATGGATTGGAGGTAATAAAAAAATCGAGCACAGATAGTGATATGGACCTAAGCTTCTATAAAGTTTCTCCAGAGCTAGGTAACATAAACAATGACTCGCAGGAACTTCTCAAGGAATACGACCCGCCCCAATTAGCGCTATTTTAAATAATCATGAAAGCCCGTGGTTGATTCCTCATGTCTAGGGTGTTCTATAAAAATCAGCTAAATATAAGCTCGGTGATTTGTTGAAACACAAAAGGGAATTCAAAATATAAGAAACCCCCAACTGCAGCGCACGATGAAAAGAAACAGACGAAGGCAATTGCAAGAATTAGTGTCCGGTGGCTTTTCTTTTTAATGTTTGATTTTGAGGGGGTAGTATTAGCTTTTGTTGTCTGAGTACAACTTTCGCTCTTCTTGGAAGCCGCATCATCGAGCGTTTTACAAATAATTTCTATCAAGGATTGGTTAACGTGCTTTGTATTGACCAACAAAACTACTTTATACACCCAGCGTTGGCGCGAATTATCGAAAGAGTAGTGAATAATTCGAAATTTCCCATTAAGTCCAATTCTGTAATTCAGGGCAAACTCTTTTTTAACTTCTTCTAATGAACCCGATTTTTTAACAGTTTCCCAAGTGTGGTTCTGTATTTTTTGGAAAAGGAAATAATCTGCCCTTAGAAATTTTTTTATATCACCTTCACTTACCATTGGTGGTTCTGTTGTATTAAAAGTGCAGCGTCGGAGCTATTTATGGGGCGAGAAAAATAAAACCCCTGAGCGAATTGACAACCCAACGCGGATAACTGAGCATCTTGTTCGCCGGTTTCTACTCCTTCGGCGATTACATCAAGTTTCAAATTATGCGCCAGCATTATGATTGTTCGAATAATTTCCATATTACGGAAGTTTCGGCTCATATCGTGGACGAAAGATCTATCAATCTTCAGGGTGTCTATAGGGAATGTATGAAGGTAGCTAAGCGATGAATAACCCGTTCCAAAATCGTCTACGCAAACCTTTATATTTAAATCTTTTAATTGGTTCAGCATGCTCACTGAGCGTTGGGCGTTTTGCATAAGAGCACTTTCGGTTATCTCTATTTTTAAAAACTCTGCATCGAAACCCGATTTCTCAATATTTTCAACTATTCCTTCTACTAAATTAGGATCTGAAAATTGCCGACTGGATAGATTTATACTTATTTCGAGTTGGTCTTCCTTCTTTTTACTTTTGTTCCACGCGGCTATTTGTTTGCATGCTTTCCCCAAGACCCACTGTCCCAAGTCGTATATAAGGCCTGTTTCTTCTGCAAGCGGGATGAACTCGTTTGGTGATATCACGCCACGACTTCGATGGCTCCATCTTAAAAGAGCCTCGAATCCAGATATAGTTCGATCCCGCATCGATATAATGGGTTGGTAGTGAAGCTCCATTTCGTCGCGATCTAACGCTCGTCTAAGATCGGTATCCAGATCTATTGGTGAAAGACTAGATTGCCTAAATTGTGGATGGAAAACAATGCTTTGCGATTTACCTTCACGTTTTGCACGATACATTGCTAATTCTGCGTCTCTAAGAATTTCTTCTGGAGTTTTATAATCATTATCTGAATGGGCGATACCCATCGATGCCGATGCAAAAACTTCTCTGTCCCCTAGAAAAAATGGTTTGGAAAATAAATTTTGGATATCTTTGGCGATTACTTCAACATCCCTTACACTATTGATGTCTTGAAGTAATATAGAAAACTCATCGCCGCCAAGTCGAGCTACTGTATCGCCGATCGGAATGGTCTCCTTTAAACGCGCCGATATCAATTGCAAGAGTTCGTCTCCATGGATATGTCCAAGACTTTCATTGACCAGGCGAAAGCGGTCTAAGTCGATAAATATTATAGCAAACGAAGTTTTTGGATATCTTTTGCGTCTAACAAGGGATTGGCGAATACGATCCAGAAGAAGTGTTCTATTGGGAATACTCGTTAGAGTATCATGAAGAGCATCATGTATCATCTGTTCTTCATTCGATTTTCTTTCACTCACATCTGTTTGTGACCCTGCAAACCTTGTAGCTCTTCCATCGGACGTTCTTATGGCCAATCCCTTTGCCATCATCCAAAGATAATTATCGCTGAAATGTCGTATTCGATATTCGATTTCAAAATTAGATGTAGTGCCTTCCAAATATGCATCTATCGATGCTCTTACTCGGTCATGATCCTCCGGATGGACCCGACTCAGCCATTCATCGGCAGTATCACTGATCTCATCGTCATTAAAGCCCAGCATCTCCTTCCATCTGTCAGAATAAAGTATTTTATTTGTTTTCAGATCCCAATCCCAAAGACCGTCATTGGAAGCTTGCATAGCAAGAGAATAACGTTCCTGATTTTGACTCAAATATTCTTTGTTCTGTCTACTCAAATGGTTTACTCCCAGATGCTCGAGAGCTTTATTATCAGCATTCGTCGATAGGTGCTCCGTTTGAAAAAAAAGGATCGATTTGCTTCAGTTCTCAAACGGCGAGCTATACCAATTAGTATTTTAAAATTAAGATATCAGCATTTGTGGCATGTTGTAACTGAAATCCAGTGTTTTCTGAAGAATTTTGATTTCTAATCATTTTTGCATAATGGTGTCGCAACCAATGAATGTTAGCGCCGAGGTTAGGTTTTTGCCTAAGTGATAATTATGATATTTTCTGAAATAGATTGGTAGCTCTGCATAGCGCTCAGATTAATTTTTAGGCATGGTATCAACAAGAAAAAAACATAAAAAAATTGTGGCTAAACCATAATATAATCTGAAGCATTTTATTGAGCAAAATTCATTAGCTCCATAAAAAAATTATGGATAATTTCACCATCCATTTTGTCTATTAGTATTAGCGTTTCTGGGAAACTCATTTATATATAGACATTAATACTCATTATAACTTAATAACCCAAAGATAAATCGTTGAGGAGTTAGGGAATGGCTGAAGCTTACGAACTGTCGGCATTGGAAGCACGACAGAAAATTAAGGACGGCACGTTAACTTCTGAAAGATTGATGCAATCATGTTTGGAGCGGATTAATCTGCGATCAGACGAAGTGGAAGCTTGGACCTTTATTGATCCAGAATTGGCACTGTTGTCTGCGATTAATTCTGATAAAACTGGAAATCTTGGGCCTCTTGGCGGGTTGCCGATTGGGATAAAGGATATTATTGATACCAAGACCATGCCTACAACGTATGGATCGTCAATTTATGGATTGAACCAACCGAACAAAGATGCTGCATGCGTGCATAAGGTCAGAGAACATGGAGGCGTTATTTTAGGAAAAACGGTAACGACAGAATTCGCCTGGCGCAATCCGGGAAATACGAAAAATCCCCATAATCCTGCACATACACCAGGTGGGTCCTCAAGTGGATCGGCAGCAGGGGTTGCAGATTTTCAGATGCCGCTTGCCTTCGGGACACAAACAGCAGGTTCTGTAATTCGGCCCGCGTCGTATTGTGGTGTTGTTGGTTTTAAACCAACCGTTGGAACGCATGACAGGTCAGGAGTTAAGGAACTATCGAATTATTTAGATACTGTCGGTGTTTTTGCCAGAAGTGTTGCGGATGTAAGTTTTTTTGATTTTGCACTGAGGGATGAAGCAATTCCAGATTTATCGATTTTTGATGAGCAATCTCCAAGAATTGGCCTAATGGTTCCATTTCGGAACGATGCATCGGAAACTGTTCTCAACAATTTAGAACAGGTGAGTAAAATTGCAGAAACAAAAGGAGCGACATTCACTGATATACCATCTTCAACTAGTTTTGAAAAATTAGCAGATATACAGACTGTTATTATGCTTGGTGATGCAGGCAAAGCTCTCGAGTGGGAATATGAATTTCATCCCGAGCGACTCATACAGTTTTATAAGGATAGTATTGCCACGGGACAAACAATATCGACAAAGGGCTTAGCGGCAATGAAGTCCAAAGCGGACGCCGCACGGGAAAAGTATATGGAATTATTTGAAAAAATAGATATCATTCTGACTTTGTCATCGGGTGACGAGGCGCCAAAAGGTTTGGGCTCCACCGGTGACCCGCTATTCAACAGAGTTTGGACATTACTTGGATGGCCGTGCGTTAATATTCCATTTGGCAAAGGTAGTAACGAATTGCCCTTAGGTGTACAGGTAATCGGACCTACCGGATCTGATTCTAAAACACTCGCTGCTGCTGCTTGGTTAGAGAGTGCTCTTTTGCAAAAATAGTATTTTTGGAAAAACGGAATTTTTTTGTTTAATGTTTGATTGGAATTCGACCGTTAACTTTTCCGGAAAAGTTCTCAATTAAAAAACACCTAACGAATAGAAGGTTTTAATTAATTGCTTTTATTATCAAGAAACAAATATTCAAGAATAATGGGCGCGTTGACCGGTTTTTATGCAGTTGGGTTGCTTGTATTGGGACTTGGGTATTCTTTTTTTTCGGATTCGAATGCCTATAAAATAAGTCCTGAATTATCGGAGCCACAGCCAACATCTATAGAAAGCAAACCCGACGAGATATCTTCGAAGTTAGAAAATCATCAGGCCGTTGATACTATTGAAATAAGATTGCAATTAAACGACCCAGATCTTCTAAATAATGGTGAAAGGATATACAGAACTCATTGTGCCGTCTGTCATGGTATTAATCTAGAGGGTCAAAAAGGTTGGAATATAAAAGATGGACAAAATAATATACTGGCCCCACCGCACGACGAAACAGGACATACATGGCATCATTCGGATGAGGAATTATTTTTTATAACTAAATATGGTGGGGCAGGCAAAGCTGGTGGCGCGTCAGCCATGCCGGGATATGAGCAGATACTCAGTGATAAAGAAATTATTTCGGTTTTGTCTTTCATTAAGAGTACTTGGCCGGTCCAAATTCGACTTCAACAGGATCAAATCAACGAACAGACCGTAAAAAAATGATTATAAAACTGCAACCAAACCATGTTAACTTTCTAACCTTCATTCTGATAGGGTACATCGGATTTATAGTGCTTGTTCCCGCAGCCCAGTCGGATCAAGAATGGCAAACATTAGTTGATAAAGCAGGGGCCGCCTATGAAAAAGGAGACTCGGCCAAAGCCTTAGATCTCCTAAAAGGCGCTGTTCAACTAACCGATAGCGGGACGGAAGCTCGTGCAGCCGTTTTGAATAATTTAGCAATTGTTATCGAGGCAAGTGGTGATCTCGATGGCGCAGAAAGTTTATATACCAAGGTTATTGGCCTTTGGGCGGAATTAAAGGGATCAGACCATCCAAATGTTACACGAACCCTAGGCAACCTTGCTGATTTGAATCATAGACGCGGCCAGTTAGATGATGCCGTTGAAGCTTATAAATTGGCTGTGGCAACCATTGATCAAAACAATACCGTAGAGGCTAAGGAGGTGAAACGAGCAATTTACATTAGTTATGCTAAGTTACTTCGTGAGTTGGGCCGTAACACCGAGGCAGATAGAGTTTTACAAAAAGTCTTCCATAAGCCCAAATAGTTTACAGACCCTCTCTGCCTTTTAAATGCTGAATTTTTCATCGATATAAGATAATAATTTTGTCGTTGACTCACCGATGCCCTGCTCCCCTGTATCTATAACTAACTCGGGGTTTCTGGGCTTATCGTACGGCGCCGATATTCCGGTGAAATCTGATATCTCTCCATTTCGCGCCTTTACATAAAGGCCCTTTGGGTCCCTATTTTCACATATTTCTAAATCGGCTTCGATGAAAACTTCATGAAATATGTCACCAGCTATTGCCCTAATTCGATCGCGATCTTGCTTATACGGTGAAATAAACGCGGTGATAACTAATATTCCAGCCTCAGCGAATAATTTGGCTACTTCACCTATTCTTCGAATATTTTCTGTTCTGTCTTCTGGGGAAAAACCCAGGTCTGCGGATAGACCAAATCGTATGTTATCACCATCAAGAACGTTTACTTGATAACCTTTCAAAAATAACTGATGTTCAGCTTCGATTGCTATAGTAGATTTCCCCGCACCTGATAGCCCAGTTAACCATATTATACCACCTTTGTGGCCGTTATTAGCAACGCGGGCACTAATATCTACACGGGATGAAACGGCCATTATATTTTTTGAGGTGACATCATAAAGGCCCCGCTGATCTGCATAGCCTCGCATTGAGACGATACCGCCTCCAACTGTCTCATATTCATTTATCAGCACAAACCGGCCCGTTCGGTGGTTCTTCTCGAAAGGATCTAGAGCTACCGTAGATTTTGTTCTAAATATAACTTCACCAATATCATTCTTTTCTAAAAGATCTACGTCAATTGCTTCGAGGCTGCTTAAATCGATCTTATTTTCAATGGATTGTACCTCCGAAATATGCTCTGCAGTACCAATCTTTATTTTCAAACGGTCCCCGGCAATGATTGGCTTATTCCCAATCCAGAAGACTTTCCCCCTGAATACATTCGTTTCAATAGGAGCGTCCGTAGAAAGGCTAGCAATGTGACCCCGTTCGATAAATATTTCTTCATTCAAAATTATACCGACTGATTCACCGGCTATTGCTTTTGTTTTTTTATCTTTTGCATTCCACACCTCAAAAGATTCTATAGCCGCTCTCTTATTGGAAGGGGTAAATAAAAGTTCATCTCCTATTTTCAATGTTCCACTTTCAATTCTACCTGCAATGATCCGACGCTCATCAAACTTATAAACGTCCTGAATCGGAAGCCGAGTGGGTAAGTCATTTGTTGAATTTGCCTCTGGTAATTGATCTAAGGTATCTATGAAATTTGACCCGGTATACCAAGGCATTTTTTCTGATAAATCAATCAAGCCCTGCCCGTCACGGGCAGAAATAGGTACGACAGCCTTACAGGCCAAATCGATTTCTGAGAGATATTCAACTATCTGTTTTTTCAAATGATTAAATTTTCTCTGTGAATATTCAATCAAGTCCATTTTATTCACAACGATAATAATTTCTTTGAGGCCCAACAATCGCAACAAATAGCAATGCCGACGCGACTGCTCCTGAATTCCTTCTTCAACATCAATTACTACTACACCAGCATCCGCCTGGGCAGCGCCCGAAATCATATTTTTTAAAAATTCTTTATGACCTGGTGCATCAATGATTAGATAAGATCGTTTTTTCGAATTAAAAAGTACCTGGGTCGTATCTATTGTAATGCCTTGATCCCGTTCCGCCTGTAATGCGTCTAATAGAAAAGCATATTCCAGAGGCATCCCCCTTCGTTCTGACATAGCCTTAACGGCTGCCATCTTACCTTCTGTTAAGCTATCAGTGTCGTGAAGTAGTCTTCCTATCAAGGTTGATTTGCCATGATCCACATGTCCTGCAATTACAAGGTTTATAGATGGATTGGGATTATTTTCTAGAGATTGAGCCATCTTCGAAGCCTTACATATAACCGTCGGTTCGAAGTCGTTCAAAAGCATTCTCGCCCTCATGGTCCATTGCCCGCCCCGAACGTTCGGCTATTTTGGTGGACTCTAATTCACTTATTATTTCATCTACATTGCTTGCGGAGCTTGAAACTGGAAACGTGATGTCATGATCGCCAAGTGACCGGTATCTTTTCCCTTTATTAGAAAAGTATAGGGGTACGACTGGGATATGCTCTCTTTGTATGTACCGCCAGATATCTAATTCTGTCCAAGCTAATATAGGGTGGACTCTGATATGAGTGCCGGCTGGAAAATCGGTTTTATATTGATCCCAAAATTCGGGAGGTTGCTGTTTGAAGTCCCACTCCGCGTCGGTTCCTCTTGGGCTAAATACTCTCTCTTTTGCTCTAGTTCCCTCTTCGTCTCGCCTTATTCCTGCTATTACAGATTGAAAGTTTTTCTTTTTAATCAGCCGCTTTAGTGCCTCTGTTTTTCGTGCGGCGGATCTAGATGCAGGAGGAAGAGTAGGGTCGATCTCTTCTATTGGTGGGCACTCTTCTACAATTAATTTAATATCCCACTCTGCCGTGAATTTTTTCTGGAACTCGTACATCTCCGGGAATTTCTTCCCGGTGTCGCAGAAGAGGAGTGGAAAAGGAATATGTCCAAAAAAAGCTTTTTTTGCTAACCAAACCATTACATTTGAGTCTTTGCCAAGAGACCACAACAATCCTAATTGATTAAATTTAGCGTATGCTTCGCGCAAAATATAAATACTTTGTGCCTCTAATGTATCTAATCGATTCATGGTGTCCAAAATGATAAGGGTTGCGAATAACACTCTTTTCTACGGTTCGAACTCTTATAAGTCAAAGCTCACTTTAAATTCTTTTAGACTTGTAGCACTATATACAACTTTGCAGAATGGACAAAAATAGGGCAATAATTCGAGGGAGTTTGATTATGGATCTTGGGATAGCAGGAAAGACAGCAATAGTTTGTGGCTCTAGTAGAGGGCTTGGCAGAGCTTGCGCACAATCGCTCGCCAAGGCAGGGTGCACAGTCGTAGTAAATGGAATTGATCCAGAAAGACTGGCAGCCACTGCTATTGATATTCGAAAAGAAACGGGTGCTAAAATAATAGAAGTTGCCGGTGATGTGACTACTCATTTGGGACAGAATGCGCTATTTGAAAAATGTAATGCTCCAGATATATTGATAACTAACGCTGGTGGTCCACCGTTTAAAGACTTTAGAGAGTTGGAACGCGACGCCATGCTTAACGGTGTTACCTGGAATATGATTACCCCCATTGAACTAATTCAGCGGTATATAGATGGAATGTCAGAACGTGGCTTTGGCCGGATTTTAAATATTACATCTGTCTCGGTGAATATGCCTGTATCTGGGCTTGATCTGTCCAGCGGCGCGCGAGCCGGTCTGACGGCATTTTGCGCAGGAGTATGCAGAAGTGTCGCGCATACTGGTGTCACTATTAATCATATACAACCAGGTTTCTTTGATACTGACCGATATCGTGCAGGGATTGATGCTATGGCTGGTCAGTTAAAAATTACTCACGAAGAAGCTCACGAACAACGTATCCAAGAGGTACCAGCCAAAAGGGCCGGTGCCGCAGAAGAGTTTGGCGAGGCCGCAGCTTTCCTGTGCAGTCTACAAGCAGGATATATTACGGGGCAAAGCTTGTTATTGGATGGGGGGCTATTTAATAGCTCTTTTTGAATTTAAGAAATAGTATGGGGATAGGCTGAAATGGTTGACGATGGCTTCTTTGATACAGTTATACAAAATGGCACAATAGTAGACGGATCGGGTGATAGCAGGTTTCAGTCGGATATAGGGATAAAAAATAATAGAATACAGGCGATGGGTAATTTAAGTATGGCTAAATCTGGGCGCAAGATCAATGCGGCCAATAGGATTGTAGCTCCGGGTTTTATTGATGTGCATACGCATGATGATCGGGTGCTTCTTGCAAAACCCACAATGGATATGAAAATTAGTCAAGGAGTAACGTCTGTAGTAGTGGGGAATTGCGGTATTAGCCTTGCACCGCTGGTGGCTGATAATCCACCGCCCCCATTGGACCTTATTGCAGAGGCTGGGGCGTGTCGTTATTCGACATTCGACCAGTTTCTGCAGGAAGTTGAAGGTGCTCCTGCTGCGGTAAATGCAGCGTTTCTAGTTGGTCATTCTACCCTCCGTGTAGGAACGATGGACTCGCTCGATAGGGCAGCTAGTTTGACTGAAATAAAAAAAATGCGGTCACTGCTCGAAGAAGGCCTGACCGCCGGTGCGATTGGGTTCTCAACTGGACTTTTTTACAAGCCAGCTATGATGGCCCCGACCGAGGAGGTCATAGAAATTGCTTCGGCATTAAAAGCACACAAAGCCCGATACGTAACTCATATGCGCAATGAGAGTGATCATGTCATTCAATCCCTTGATGAAACCTTCAGAATTGGATCAGAGGCGCGTTCTCCCGTTATAGTCTCCCATCACAAGGTCCAAGGAAAAAATAATTTTGGCCGTTCAGTTGAAACGCTTAACCATATAGATGACCATTTGCATGGTCATCACCATGGAATTGCGTTTGATGTCTACCCTTATGTCGCTTCGTCAACTGTTTTAAAGGAAGACTCGATAAGGCTCTCAGAAAGTGTTCTCATAACATGGTCTAAATCACGACCAGATTTAGCGGGCAGGGAACTGTCAGATATTGCGGATGAATTAGGGTGCGATATCTTCTCAGCAGCCGCTCAATTACAACCTGCTGGTGCGGTTTATTTTGCAATGGCGGAGGAGGATGTGCAGCGCATATTGTCACATCCAAACGCAATGATAGGTTCGGATGGATTGCCACACGATGAACATCCTCACCCTAGGCTTTGGGGAACGTTCCCGCGTGTTCTCGGACATTATTGCCGAGATCTGAAGTTGTTTTCTTTAGAAGAGGCTATTCGCCGTATGACTGGTTACTCCGCCGAAACATTTGGTTTAATTGACCGAGGAGTTCTCAAAGAAGGAGCGTTTGCTGATATCACAATTTTTGATGAGGATACAGTTTTAGATCGAGCTACATTTGATAAGCCTATGACCCCTGCGGCTGGAATCGATACTGTAATGGTCAACGGAAGTGTTGTTTGGGAGCACGGTTGTGCCACGGGGAATCGTCCAGGCCATGTTCTAAGGCACGGTGGAAACCGTCCTAATTAATAATCTAAATCCTATGTGCTCAATTAAAATATTATACCGGTGTTTATATTGGTAATGTTGGAATTTGAATTGGGTTTCTCATTTCGTAGGCCCGGCTTGCAGTTAAGACTTTATCGTCACGGTTCATTGCACTTACAAGCTGTAATCCAGCCGGCAATCCATTAGAGCATAAACCGCAAGGAATCGATGCGGCGGGATGTCTTCCTAAATTGAAGGGGTACGAAAAAGGTGTCCATTCTGTCCAACGGCTCATATTGGAGCCTTTGGGTACCTCTTCTCCTGCGTCAAACGCTGTGATTGGTAGAGTAGGAGTGAGGAGTAAATCATAATTATCAAAGAATTCGTTTAGTTTGGTGCCTGCGCTCTCCCTCTCGGCAGTTGCATCGAGGTATTGCTTGATCGTTATTTCAGCGCCTTCAAGACCAACCTCCCTAAAACCTGGATCAAGAAGCGCAAGTTGTTCTCCTGTCATTTGTTCCTGAAGCCTGGCTGCCCCTACAAACCAGAATATCCTGAATAAATCGTGTTGATCGCCTAACCCGGGATCCACTTCCTCAACGGTTGCACCCAAGGTTGTGAATGTCATGGCTGCTTCTTTGACTAACCTTGCTATTTCTGGATCAACTTTTGCATGCCCTAAGTTGGGACTGTATGCGATGCGCCAGCCTCTAACCGTTTGATCCATACTTTTACGCCAATCACAATTTTGCTCGGGAAGAGCGTACCAATCTTTGGGATCGGGTTCCGACATAACAGTCAACATCAAAGCTGCGTCATCGAC
>Ga0114933_10004355_pt1 | contig 13320 bp, 10 predicted proteins | sample 4SBtaG_FD_89691 | JGI IMG/M metagenome (GOLD analysis project Ga0114933, IMG submission 89691) | Deep subsurface microbial communities from Kolumbo volcano to uncover new lineages of life (NeLLi) - 4SBTROV12_W25 metaG | ecosystem: Environmental > Aquatic > Marine > Volcanic | place: Kolumbo...
CCGCCGCCGCTGGACGGGATGATGCCGCCGCCGCTGGACGGGATGATGCCGCCACCGACGGACGGTGGCACGCCGCCGCCCTCGGACGCGGGTGGGTCGGTGCTCGATTCGGGCACGCCACCGCCCATGGACGCGGACCTGCCGCCGCCCGACAGCGGACCGCCGCCCCCGCCCGACGGATCCTTGCCGCCTCCTCCGGATGGCGCCCTTCCGCCGCCGCCGGACGGCTCTCCCCCGCCGCGCTTCGACGGATCTCCTCCGCCACGTCTGGACGGTTCGCCCCCGCCGCCCCCTCCCTGAAGAAGTCACTGCCACTCGCTGGGCGCGCGCCCTGGAATCAGCCGACACGCGCTGGGTCACGACCAACGAAAGAGACCGCGCCGAAGATGGTATGCTCCCCGGTTCATGACTCGAACCAAAACCGGATGGTTTGCGGCGGGCCTCGCAGGGGCCGCGCTCGCGTGTGTATTGATGTTCGCTGTCGACGGCGTTGCCCAGCGTAGAGGACGCGGGGGCACCCCCTACGTTCGCGCTACTGCGGGCAACATCACGATCAACATGCCCGTGCAGGCGGCAGGCGAGGAGCCGAACCAGCCACAGTCATTGCTCGGGGCGAGCTGGGCGTGCGCAGCCCAACGCTCCGGAGCCACGGATATCGCGATCCGCTGTGTCAACGGCGACGCCGCGATCAACTTCACGCGGCGCGCTTGTGAGCCTTTCGCGATCGAGCTCGCCTCGGCTCGACAGACGAGCGCCGCGTACACGCTGAACACCGGCTGCGAGTAGGCTCAGACGCCCGTACCCGGTGCGATGGCGCACGCGTCCGCCGACTTCGAGTGAAGCGCGAGCTAGCGTCAATGGACACGTGAGGCCTCGGTCAGGCGCGCCGACGCCGCGCTCTACCTCGCGAAAGAGAGGAGCCGAGACCCGTTCGCGAGCGAACACGAAGCCGCTACGACTTTGGGGTAGGACCTCGGCGTCGGATTCGACATCTGCGCTTGCATCCGATCGCCGACGAAGCGTCTTCTCCTCAGTCGAGCTGAGAGGCAAGGACCCTTGCTACACGCTCTTGTTGCTCCGCCGTGATCTCCGCGAAGAGTGGCAAAGATAGGACCTCTCGAGATGCGCTCTCGGCCACCGGAAAGGCGCCGGAACGATGTCCCAGGCCTGCGAACGCGCCATGAAGGTGTATGGGCGTTGGGTAGTGAACGCTGGCGCCGATCCTGGCGTCGTGCAGCGCAGACAGCACCCGATCGCGGTCCGGAACTCGGACGACATAGAGGTGCCAGACGTGCTCGTTTTCCGGGGCGACTTGCGGAAGGGTGATCGAGCCGATGCCGTCGAGTAGTGAGGCGTAGCGCTCGGCGGCCGCTTGGCGAGATTGGTTCCAGGCGTCGAGTCGCTGGAGCTTCACATCGAGCACGATGGCCTGCAGCGGATCCAGACGGGTGTTAAAGCCCAGCTGGGGATGCTCATACTTCGTGTGGCTGCCAAAGTTGCGGAGGCCGGCGGCCAACTTCGCGGTCTCCGCAGACGGGGTCACAACTGCGCCACCGTCGCCGAAGGCGCCGAGGTTCTTGCCGGGGTAGAAGCTGAAGCCGGAGGCCGCTCCCAGCGAACCCGCGCGGTGCCCCCCCTGGCGGGCTCCATGTGCCTGAGCGGCGTCCTCGACCACGGCGATACCGCGCGAGTTGGCGAAGTCCAAGATGGGCGCCAGCGGCGCCATCTGCCCGTAGAGGTGGACCGGCATGATGGCTTTGGTGCGCTCGGTGGTCGCCTTCGCGATCTGGCCTACGTCGATGAGGAGATGAGTCTGATCGCAGTCGACGAGCACCGGCGTGGCGCCACAGCGAGCGACTGCCGCCGCGCTCGCAACAAAGGTATTGGCAGGTAGGATGACTTCGTCGCCGATCCCCACGCCGACAGCGCGGAGTGCGATCTCCAAGGCGTCAGTACCGCTGTTGACCCCGATGCAGTGGGCCGATCCGCAATAGGCGGCGAAGGCCTTCTCGAAGCGAGCCAGCTCCGGCCCCATGATGAACGTCGCGTCCTTCAGCACGCGGTCCCAACCGGCACGAACCTGTTCTTCGATTTGTGGCAGCTGAGCCTTGAGATCGACCAGCGGGATGAACTCCCCCACTGCGTCATCTAGCCGGCCGATCGCGTCTCCATTCGTCACGCCAAGAGCGTAGCGCAATTGGTTTGGCCGTAAGCCAAAGAGCGCTCCATACCGGATGACACCAGCTCCCGTCCCTGTTTGGGCTGGAAAGGTAACCCGCTCACCGCGGCTCGGCCTCGCTGCGCTTCCAGTCTACGAGTTGGGGACGACGGTCACTCGCTTGGGACGGAGCACGGTGGTGCGCCTCCGTGGGGACCTCTCGCATGAATGTTTGATAGTCGCGAATGTAGTCCGCCTCCTGGTAGACGCGGGAGGCGAGGACCATGCAGACCGTGCCGGGCGCGAAGCACGAGAGTTCCCGCCAGACCATCGGCCGAATGTAGACCGCCCGGCTCTGCTCCTGTAGATGGATGCGCTCTTGTCGTTCACCATCATCCACCAGGAGCTGAAGCGAGCCGCTGAGCACGACCAGGACCTGCTCGAGCGCCCGATGAGCGTGCCCGCCGCGCTCCGACCCCTCCGGCACGTTCACCAACGCGTACATCCGTTGCGTCACGAACGGAATGTGTCTGCCTACTTCCGCGACCACCAAGTCGCCACGGCGGTCCGTGATCTTCTGGAGATCCACGAAGGAGACGCGTCTCACTTTCGCCGGCACACCGAAGTCGGGGGGGATATCGCTGGCCTGCGGAACCTGCACCAAGTGCGAGGGCGGACGAGCGGGCGGGCGGGAACGGGCGGAATCGGCCATGACACGGCCTCCAAATCACCCGATCCATCGGTTGGTTCGGCGAGATCTTGAAGATCAATATCGGATCTTTGGCGGTCGCGGGACATATCGCGCCGGTTCGCCCAGAAGTCGTCCGCGCACGGGTTGTGCTTGGTCGCTACTCATGCTGCCAGCCCAACTCGAGAAGAACGGTACGGAACGAGCCAGTGCCGACGCGAAGTTCGTCGAGACACTGACCGCCGCGTACCGGGCCGCGCTTCAAGACCGTTCGATGCGGGTGAGCGCTCATGCGCATGGGCTCATCGGCAACGACCCGGACCGCATCGATGAGGTCATCGCCAAGGTCCGGCGAATGTTGGGCACCCCGCGAGCCGAGGCGGAACTCGTCGCTACGGTGAAGGTGGTCTGCCACCTTCTTCGCCAAGGAGCCGCGCTGCTCATGTCGCATCGCCGTTACGACGAGGCCTTGGCACGGGAGGAGCTCGTCTTTCGTGTCGGTGCGCAGGATCCGACCGTTCGGCCGGCCCTGGTCTCGATTCGGACCCTCGCGGCTCATGTAGCCGCCGGCAAACTTCCCCACTCGGTGCTCCGCGAGGCGACGACCGCCGGTTTCGAGTCGCCCGAGTTCTTTGGTCGAGGCCCCGTCGGCGAAGGGCAAGAGTGTGCGCTACCGCCGGTCGTCGTAGCCCAGCTGCGGAAGGTCACGGTTCGAGGTCGTAGCGAGGCGATTGGCGTTTCGCGACAGCGTACATTGCATGACATAGCACCACTCGATTCGCGCGGTCGCTGGGCTCACCGAGATTTCCTGCACCACGACTCGACTCGTGCAATCGAGACCCGACCTCGCAAGGGCCCCCGGGTGCGCGAGATGTCTCGCGCCATCCTGTTGACCGGGTCGAGCAGCGACAACTACTACCACTTCCTGACGGAGGTCCTGCCGAAGCTCGAGGCACTCGAGGCTGATCCTCCTCCGCCGGGTGTGCCGCTCCTCGTCGACGCCGAGATGATCGCCACCCCACAGCTCGCCGAAATCCTCGACAAGGTGTCGGGTGGTCGGCCGCGGATAGCTCTCGGAGCGGGTGAGACGGTTCGCGTCGGACGCCTGACCGCCGTTTCGGCGGTGACCTGGATGCCAACGAACCTGCGTCCGGGGGCCGAGTTTAGAGCAGGGGACCAGCGGGTCGATCACGCTTCGCTGGCCTATGTCCGCTCCCGGCTGCGCACCGCAGACGCAGGGCGGAGTCCGGTGCGACTCTTCGTTCGGAGAGGGATCACGCCCCGACGACGACTGCTCAATGAGGATGTGCTCGTACGCCTCGCGGAAGCGCGAGGCTTCATGGCAGTCTCCCCCGGCCAACTCGACTCGGCGACACAGGTCGATCTGTTCTCACGCGCCGAGGCGATCGTGGGCGCCGCCGGTGGCGGCATGGCAAATGCCATCTTCGCGCCAGCAGGGGCGCGCGTGCTCGTCATGATGAGTCGTTGCTACGACTTTTCCCTCTTCCACACGGTCTCGTCGCTGCTGGAACAGAGCGTTCTGCACCTGGGCGGGGTGCCCCGCTCGAACAGCGGCGTAATCGCTCTACACGACGACTACTCCATCGATCCCAGCGAGTTCTCCAACGCGTTGGACTCGCTCGACGTTTGAACCAACCGCGCTCACGCGGCCTTGGCATCACGAATCCCGTGAGCATCGAGGAGCGCTCGAGCCCGGTGGGTCCAAGTGTGCTGCGCTAGGGTGCGAGCGCGGGCCTTCTCGACTTGTTCGAGGCGAGCTTTTTCGTCGGTGAGCAGCCGCTCCAGATGCCCCCGCGCGTCTCGAGGATCTCCCATGGCGAAAGAGCGATACTCGCCTCCCTCCACGTAGTGCTCGCTGAGCCAAGAGTTGTGGTTCACCACGAGCGCGGAGTTGTTGGCCATCGATGTGAAGTAGCGTTCGCTCGGTCCGAGCCCATGGATGGGCTGCACGGCGAGCGTCACCTTCGAGCTGTTCACAGCCTCCTCGAAGAGGCTGAAGGGAACAGACGGACGGAAGTCGAAGCGCGCCTTCGGAAGCAGCTCTCGCCATCCGTCGCCAAAAACCACCACGCCAGGCATGTCGCGCAGCGTGCGAAGCACGTCGAGTCGGCCGCGGATGCGGACGTACCGATTGGCTTCCGCGAAGAACACGGGCCGGGCCTGCGCAATCGCGGGGTGTCCCTCGAGCCCAAAGGTCCGGCACACGCCATCGAGCGTTTTGGCAAGCGACCGGGTCGGGTCAGCTCCCCACTCCTCTGCGAGCGCTCGCATGAGCCGAGAAGCACTTGGGCCTAGGCGACGTTTCCAGCCGCTCCGCATCTTCTCCGGGTCTGCCGCGCTCCCCGCGAAGAGTACATCTATGGTCCGGTCCGCGGGCCGGCAGACGGGCAAAGCGCGGCCCGCCAGCTCGAGCGTCGACGCGTTGTTCAGGCCGAGCGCGCGGGCCTGGTCGCGGGTGAAGTCCGCGGCCCAGAACGTTCGTATCTCGGGTCGCTGGAGCACAGGGGCCCACTGAGGTCGATAGTAGGGCTCGTCGACCATCCAAGTCGACAGTGGTGGAGCCCAGCCCGAGGCGTTGGTGTGGCCGGCCCCAAGGAGGTTGAAGCTGAACGACAGGCTCGGCTTGGATTCTCGAATTTCGGCCCATTGGGACGCGCTCGGGGCGCCTCCCGCCAAATCGTAGATCTGCACCCCAACGCCTTCTCCCTCGAAGGCTTGCGCCATGTAATGCACAAAGAGGCGTAGATGGTCATAGTTGCAGATTCCCTTGAAGCAGAGGATCTGGTGCGAGCGTCGCCGCCTTCGTCGCTTCTTGCTCATCCCTCCCTTCGACGCAAGATCGGGACCAGCTCGCGCCGCGCCGAGCCGCAGCTATCGCGCCCGAGGGCGCCGCAGCGGGGGCATCTCGGCGACGGCATTTTGACGACGGGCGCGCGGATTGTGACGAATCCCTGCGGTGACGGAGCTTCGCTCGTGGCCACAGGTCGCTGGCCGGCGAATTGCGTGTACCCGTACGAGTTGGATGGAGTCGTGAAATGACCGTGCACCCGAGCGCAATCGTTGATCCCTTGGCGAAGGTGGGGGGTGATGTGCACATCGGAGCCTTTTGCCAGATCCACGGAAACGTCGAGATCGGCGACGGCACCCACATCGGTAGCCACTGCAACATCGGACATCCAACCCCGCGCGCAGAAGGCCGGCCTCTTCGCGTGGGCGCCGGCTCGACGATACGGTCTCACTCGATCTTCTATGAGGGCTCGACCTTTGGTCATGGCCTGATCACGGGACACCGTGTCACGGTCCGCGAGGGCACGGTCGCTGGGGCCGGCCTGCATATCGGAAGCCTCGCGGACATCCAAGGGGACTGCGAGATCGGGTCACACGTGCACATGCACAGCAACGTGCACATCTGTCAGGCATCCGTGATCGAAGACTACGTGTGGATTTATCCCTTTGTCGTGCTCACGAACGACCCGCATCCGCCGAGCAGCGGGCCGTATGTCGGTCCCACGCTGCGACGGTTCTCCATCGTGGCCACGCACGCATGTGTGCTCCCCGGGATCGAGATCGGAGAGCACGCCTTGGTGGGTGCCGCGGCTCTGGTGACAAAAAGTGTGGCCCCTCGAGCCGTCGTCGCGGGCGTGCCGGCCCGGCAGGTCACGACGGTGGACGAGATCCGGCTCGAGGACGGAAGTCCAGCCTATCCGTGGCCCCTGAACTTTCGGAGGGGCTACCCCGATGAGGTGCTCGCCGCGTGGCAGGAGGAGTTCGCGTCCGAACCCACCGTCGAACACTGACCGCTAGGGGGCCGCGCAGGGCTCGCAGAGCTCGATGCCGCCCGCCTCGCAGGGACCACACACGCTGGTGAGTTCTCCCTCGGTGTCGACCACGTAGAACCAGTGGTTTGCGCCGACGTCGGTGGTTTCCGTCAACTCCACATGTGATGTGCGGGCGGTCGAGGGATCATAACAGTCGTGCTCGTAGAAGTAGACGAACCCATGGGCTCCTCCGAGCCGTACGAGGCCGTGATCGCGCTCGAAGTGAAGCACCGCGTTTTGAGTCGCGGCCGGGGAGGGCGGCAACGCGTCTGAGCCGGCGCCGTCACAGGTGCTCCCGGACGCGCCGCCGGGCCGCACCTCGGTGCGACCAGGCGTGACGGTGAGCGTGCGGTCGGAGCCGTCCGCGACCACGAAGATCAGCTGCCACATCGTGTCGCGCCCATCGACGTTCATCGAACCCGTGGCGCCGCTGGTCACCCGGACGAGCGTGGCGTCGGCCAGCTCTGGCTGACGCCCGCGGGCCCGGTCGATCGCCTCGCCGAGGCTCAGCCGCTCGCCCCCGCAGAACGTGCCATCGGGGTCGCGGCTCTGGTCGCAGAGCGAAGTGCCGCAGCCGATCAGGAGCAGCGCGGCCATGAGGAGTCGGATCGTCATGTCAGGACGAAGTTCTCGATGATGACCACCAAGATCCCGGTGAGCGCCCCGCCGGCGATGACGCCAGCGCAGATGGGCTCGAGGTTGTCGACGAGCACCCGCTTGCCCCAAGAGTCGTTGTCCTTGAACTTCTTGGACGAGACCCAGAAGAAGAACGCGCCGAGGAACATCGCGAGGCAGGTGCTGAAAGGAATGACAAACGCCAGCCCGATGCCGACGCCGCTGATCCAGAACTTGCCCTTGGTGGCGGTGCGCAACGCCTCGAGCGCGATGCCGACGACCGCGCCGACGAGCGCGGCCCACCGCGCGCTCTCCGGAAGATGTTCGATGCCCTGCGTCAGCAGCTCCGCGATCCCGTGCCAGATCTGAGCGGCGGTGAAGGGAAACGCCTCCGACGCCATGTTGTCTTTGGTCGGCGAGTCCGGGACAAAGACCAGGAAGAAGATCGGCACCGCGGCCGTCGCGCCAGCGAAGATGCCGAGCACGTGGCCGATCGCTTGGTGGCGAGGCTTGGCTCCGAGCATGTAGCCGGGCTTGATGTCCATCAGCAGGTTGGACGCGTTCGAGGCGACCTCGCCGGTGATGCCCGCGGTCATCAGGTTGGTCGTGATGTTGCCGGGCGCCAGCACGCCGTAGGTCAGCTGCGTCAGCTTGCCGAGCGCGCCGGTCGGCGTGATCGAGGTCATCGCGGTCGAGTTCACGGCGATCAGGGTGAATACGAAGATCATCGGCACCGCCAGAGCGCCCATCCAGATGCTGACGTCGAAGAAGAGCCACGCGAGGAGCACCACGAGCGTGCCGAAGACCGGGATACCGATGACGAAGACCTTCATCGGCAGCTCGATGTCCTCGAGAACATCCTCGCCTTCGACCTTCTCCTTCTTGGAGAGGAGGGACTTGAAGGAGTCGACGATCATCTTGGGCTTCGAGAAGAAGGCGAAGAGGCTCGCGGTGGTCATGCAGGCGACGCCAGGCCAGAGCGCCCACTTGGTGATCTGGCCAAACCCGTACACCCCCTCGAGCACCGCGCCGTCCGCCATGCGCTCGCTGATGTCTCCCCAGCCGATCGCCATCGGCGCCAGCAGGAGGTAGTTGATCGCCGCGCCGATCAGGATGGACGTTCCCGTTCGGATGCCCATCAAGCCGCCGGCCGCCATCATCACGACGTCTGTCTCCGGCCTGACGGTGAGCTGTCGAAGATCGACCCCACCGATCCGCAGCGTGGTGAAGCTGTAGATCCAGCCGTCGATCGTGTCGGGGATACGGAGGAAGCTGAGGTGGATCAGCTCCATGATCTTGTCGCTCTTCATGAACGCGATCAGTGAGGCTGCGGCTCCGAAACCGGCCAGGATCTTGCCCTTCAGCAGACCGTCGGCCGCGTCACCTTCGTGCAGCGCGTCCATCACGACGCCGGCCGCTCGGCCCTCCGGAAAGGGTTGCTGCTCGTCGTTGATGAAGCGGCGTTTGAGCGGAAAGGCGAAGAGCACACCGAGGATGCCGACCACGACGATCCAAATCCACACCTGCCAGAGCGGGATCTGCGTCTCGGTCACCCACATGTAGGCGGTCAGACTCGAGATCAGCGGCGCTGTCATGTAGCCGGCCGAGGTCGCGATCGACTGCATCGCGTTGTTCTCGAGGAGTGAGAACTCCTGCTTCACCCCGACCTTCTGAAAGACCTTCCACATGGAGAAGGCGAGGATCACCGACGTGATCCCGACGCCGAGCGTCCACCCGGTCTTGACGCCGACGTAGAGGTTGGTGAGAGAGAGAACGCCGCCGAGCAGCATGCCGGTGAGGGCTGACCGGAGGGTCAGCTGGGGCATGTCGCCCTTGAACACCTTCTCCAGCCACCACCGATCTTTGTCGGCGAGGCTCATCTCTTCGATCTGCTCTTCCGTGAGCTGCTCGAGTGCCATGGCCGCGGAGCTTGGCACCACCGGGGACTCGATGTCACCTTGCGGCACGGATGAGCGCAGCGAAGTCGGTTCTACGCGTGCTCCGTCGGGTCGCGGATTGGTTTCCGCTGACCTGGCTCGGGATCTTCGTCTTGCTCGGCGCTTGGGGAGCGTTGGAATGGCTGGCGTTTCCCGAACTCGATCTCGTCTGGCTGGTGGTGGGCTTCGCCGCGGTCGGCCTGGTGGCGGCGGCCGTGCTCTCGGTTCTGGTGGGCGCGGTGGCGCTCAAGATCGCCACCCGCTCCAGCCGGACCGAGGAGCCTGAGCGCACGGCCATGGACACGCAGCGCATCAACCCGACCGGGTTCAGCTCGCCGACGTTCTGGTTTTTGCCCCTCGTTCAGGTCGACTGGACCTGGGAACTTCCGGTCCAGGCCGAGGTCGCCATCTCCAGGGTGCGGTGGCGTCTACGGGAATCGGTGAAGCTCGAGGAGCGAGGCCACGTGGATCGCGTGCGGCGACGGATCGTGGTGCAGGACGCCTTCGGACTCGCCCGCCTCGCGATTCGCCAGTCCGATCCGCTCCGGCTCACGGTGTTTCCCCACGCGGGAAAGCTCGGAGAGACCCCCATGCTGGTCTCTGTGTCGGGGGGCGACGAGCGCCCACATCCGATGGGCGTGGAGGATGGGGACCGCGTGGAGTTGCGTCGCTACGCGCCCGGTGACCCGGCTCGGTTCATCAACTGGAAGGTCTTCGGGCGGACGCGCAAGCTCATGGTGCGCAAGCCCGAGCGTGCGCTCTCACCCTCGCGCCGCACGGTCGCCTATCTGGTCGCCGGCCCCGACGACGACGCGAGCGCGGCCGCCGCGCGGGTGTGTGTCGAGTCGGGTGTCTTTGGCGCCGAGTGGTCGTTCTCTGCCGATGGAGCCACCAAGGACACCGACCGGGTCGACGAGGCGGTCGAGATGATCGTCGGCTCCGGCGCGGCCCGAGGCGAGGGGGGACACGGCCTCGAGCCCTTTCTTCGGCGGTCCGAGCGTGCAGGCCCCGCTGCGGCGGTGCTCTTCGTGCCACCGCGCCCAGGGCCGTGGCTCGAATACGTCGTGCGCGCGACGCGCCCGCGCGCGGTGCGCACGCGCGTCGTGGTTACGACCGACGGCATCGACAGCCGCTCCGCGACCCCGCTCTGGCGGCGGCTGCTGACACTGCCCGAGTCGAGCGAGGGCACCCCGACCGAGCAGCTCGAGGCGGTGCTGAAGGCGCTCGCCGCGACCCGCGTAGAGATCATCGTGCTGGACCGCAAGAGCGGCAAGCGACTCGGGGAGAGACATCGCGCGGCGATGCGTAAGCGCGGCGGAAGGCGGGCTGCGTGAGCGCATCCGCCCAAGTCGCCGTCGGCTCTCCGGACGGACCCCTCGCTCGCCCCGAGCCGTGGTTCGCGACGCTCCTGCGCGTTTTTGTGCACGCGATCACGGCGAGCGTGATCGCCTGGCCCTTGACCACCCCGCTCGGCGTTGCGACGGCGTTTGCCGGCGCTGCGGTCGGCTCTTTCGCCGCGCGCTTCCTCGCCCGCAGCTCCCTCCGGTTGCCCGCGATCATCCTGCTCGGCGCGGCCTCGTTGTTCGGCGTCTTCGTGCTCCGGTGGTTCCTCGTCGACCTGATGCTGGTGCCCGGTCTGCTCGGGCCCGCCGGCGCCCTGCTCGCCGGCGACGCGGCGGTCTTTGGCCTCGGCAGTCTCGTGGTCTCCGCGACCCTGCGAGCCCTGAGCGCGCGCATCCCGGCGCTCACCATCCTCGAGGCCAGCGCGATCGCGGCCGGCTTTGCGACCCTCCTGGTCGCTCATCGCCACGGCGCGATCCACCGACCCTATGGACTGGCCGACCCGCTGATCACCGCTGGTGAGGACCCTACCGCGGCGATCCTGGCGATCGGCGCGGCCGGCGCGCTCGTGATCGGTCTGCTCCTGCTGGCGGAGCGATCGCTCTTCCGCGCGGTCTTCCACCTCGCCGTCATGGCGGGCCTCCTCCTGGCCATCTTCTTCACCACCGCGGTGACCGACCTTCCCACGCCGCCGAGCTCGGGCAGCGCGCTCGGACTACAGGACGATGACCGCTCCGAGTCCGAGAGACAGGGCGGTGGAGGCGGCGGCGGAGGTGGGCGCAGAGCTTCCGACGAGCTCGAGTTCATGGATGAGTATCCGGACGGCGCCGGTGCGCCGGACGCGGTCATCATCTTCCACGACGACTACTCACCGCCCGGGGGGTATTACTACTTCCGGCAGAACGCGTTCTCCCAGTACAACGGGCGCCAGCTCGTCGCCGCGACCCGGGGTGGCGTTGACGTAGATGTGCACAACGTCTTTCCGACCACGCGCTCCCGCGAGGTCGCCTGGACGCCGCTGGTCGGGCAGTCTCGAACCACGGTCGAGACCACCGTGGCGATGCTCGCGGACAACAGCGCCCCGCTCGGCCTCGAGGCTCCGGAGCGGTTCGTGCCGGCCACGAATCCGAACCCACAGCGCTTCCAACGGCTCTACCGGGTCCACTCGATCTCGCTCATCGACGACTACTTCGCGCTCCTCGATCGGCCGGCCGACGACCCCTCGTGGGACGCGGAGACGCGCGCGCACTACCTCGCCACGCCCGTGGACCCTCGCTACGCGGCGCTCGCGCAGCGCATCGTCGGAGAGCTGCCGGAAGATCTCTCTCCGCTCGGTGTCGCGCGCGCCCTGGCGATTACCCAATACCTCGGCGCGCACGGGACCTACAGCCTTCGCTCGAACCACGCGGGCGCCGAGGATCCCACCGCCGACTTCCTCTTCGGAGACCTGACTGGCTACTGCGTTCACTTCTCCCACGCGGCCGTCTACCTGATGCGCTCCGCCGGGGTCCCCGCTCGCGTGGGCACGGGCTACGCAGTCGCTGAGGCGAACCGACAGGGCGGCTCGGCGCTGCTCCTGCGCAACTCCGATCAACACGCTTGGCCGGAGGTCTACGTGCAGGGGATCGGCTGGGTCGTCATGGACGTCGCGCCCGAGACCGTGCTCGACGGGTCAGGCGAGCCTCCCGACCCCGAGCTTCAGCGCCTGCTCGGCGAGATGGCGCGGGGGTCGAACCCGCTCCAGGACGCACCACAGCCGCCGCGCCCGATCGGAGCGCTCGCCCGCCAGAGTGGCACCGCGCTCGCGCTCGGCGCCGGGGCGCTTCTGCTGCTCGCGCTGGTGCTCGGTTACGTGATCAAGTTCGTTCGCCTCGGCGCCCGCGGCGCGCCGCGCACGATCTACCGCCGCGCGCTCGACCAGCTGAGCGCGAGTGGGCTGCGGCGAGCTTGGGGTGAGTCGCCCGAGTCGTTTGCCCGTCGGCTGCGCCGGGAGCGACAAATCCCCGCACTCGTCCCGCTCACCGAGGGGCACCTCGGCTGCGCGTTTGGCAGGCACGAGGGCCCGGACGTCGTGCCCGGCATGCTGCGGGATCTGACGCTCGTCTCCGAGCAGTTGAAAGCAACGGTGCCGCTCTGGCGCCGTGTGCTCGGCACGTTCAACCCGTTCTCCTGGCTCCTCACCCGTTAGGTCATTCATGGAAACGATGTCAGAAGAATCCAGCGCTCCGGCCGGCGTGAGCACCGTCGAGGCCGCGCACCAGGTGGCGATGCGGCTCGGGGATCGAATGCGCAAGGCCGTGATCGGCCGCGACGAGGTCATCGACCTGGTGCTGACCGCGCTGCTCGCGGACGGGCATGTCTTGCTCGAGGACTACCCGGGTTCAGGCAAGACGACGCTCGCTCGCGCCCTCGGTTCGGCGATCGAGGCAGACGGCGACCTCGAGGAGTACCTCGTGGCCTTTCGCCGCATCCAGTTCACGCCGGACCTGCTGCCCAGCGACATCACCGGCACGAGCGTCTTCGACGTCGACACGAGCCGCTTCGACTTCCGGCACGGGCCCATCTTTGCGCACATCGTTTTGGCCGACGAAATCAACCGAACCTCGCCGAAGGTGCAGGCGGCGATGCTCGAGGCGATGGCCGAGAAGCAGGTCACGGTGGACAACAAGACCCACGATCTCGACTCGCTCTTCTTCGTGATCGCCACCCAGAACCCGCTCGATCTGGCGGGCACCTACCCGC
>Ga0114933_10004358_pt1 | contig 13315 bp, 17 predicted proteins | sample 4SBtaG_FD_89691 | JGI IMG/M metagenome (GOLD analysis project Ga0114933, IMG submission 89691) | Deep subsurface microbial communities from Kolumbo volcano to uncover new lineages of life (NeLLi) - 4SBTROV12_W25 metaG | ecosystem: Environmental > Aquatic > Marine > Volcanic | place: Kolumbo...
AAAAAAACAGGCCTGGTTGCCATCAAGTGCAAGACCAGCTTTTCTAAAAATGACTTCAAGATGTTCCAGCGTGTACCGTTTTTCTGGTTCAATCCAAACAGTGCCATGGTGACGCTTCTCTGCAATTTGTAGGCAGGTTGTGCACGTACTACAACCTTGATTTTTACAAAAATAGTTTTGCAAAAAGCGAATGGTTTCTTTTTCAAGAGTAGAGTGAGAGCCAATAAAAAGTTGTGCTTGTGCAATGGTCATTATGTTTCAATTACGTTTTTAAGTGCAGCTACTGCTTGGTTAACCAATGTTTCAGGACTTTGTAATGCATCCAAAGTTATTACATTCTTGCGCGGGGCAACAAGTGTGTCAAATCCTTCAGAAAGTTTGTGCATAAATGCAACTTCTTTTTCAAACGAATTAAGGGGAACATTACGTTCGGCCATTCGTTGATACGCTTTTTGTGCATCTATTTTTAAATAAAATACCAGATCAGGCTGACGGTTGTTCATGGCCCATTCATTAATTGTGGTAAGCATTTCTAAATCTAAGTTTCGTCCATACCCTTGGTACACTAACGACGAATCGGCCATGCGATCAGAAATAACAATCTTATTTTTAGAAAGAGCTGGTAGAACTACTTGGCAAAAATGTTGTGCCCGGTCAGTTGCAAATAATAAAAATTCTGCTTTATCGCACACGGGGACATCTTTTTGTAAAAGGGTAGTGCGTAGTCCTTTGCCGAGCGGGGTATCACCGGGTTCTTTGGTAAGCAGTACCTCGTAAGATTGAGAAAGTTCTTGTTCAAGACCTTTGCATAAAACAGATTTTCCAGAACCATCAATTCCTTCAGCGGTAATAAGTAAACCTTTTTGTAACTTTTCCATGTTTCTTGTACTCTCGGGTAGAAAGAATATTGATTTATTGTCCGCAATTGAACATAGTATAACTATACATGTCAGTACAAAAGAGTCGAGTCATGAAACAAGATACAACAAAAAAAAAGAGAGCTGACAAAAAAATAACAAAGGTGAGTATAGAACCAGGATGCACCAGCTGTGGAATGTGCGCGCTCATTGCGCCACAAGTTTTTAAAATGGAAAAAAATTGTAAAGTAAAGGAGAATGTAGACCCGGGCCCACATACAGAGGCTATAAAAAAAGCAGCACAATCCTGTCCGGAATGGGTGATCTCATTTAAAGAACAAGAGGAGTCAAAGAGAGGTAGTGAACATCATGAAGAAGAAAGTCAAGATAGTTCATATGATATCCAGCCTGCAAAGAGGAGGGGCTGAAGCTGTTTTGTATGAGCTCGTCAAAAAATTAGATGGGCACCAGTTTGAGCAGTCTGTTATTTACTTTCATCAGGGGCTTTACACAAAAAAAATAAAAGATTTAGGAATTAAGGTTTATTCGGTTAAAGGTTTTTTTTGCCTTTATGATCCCATTTTTTTTTATCGTCTTATTCTGTTACTTAAAAAACTGAAACCTTCATGCTTGCATACCGTTTTATGGTCGGCAGGATTTGTTGGCAGAATGGTAGGCAGTTTATTAAGCATTAAAACGGTGCATGCATTACATAATACGGTTGACCACAACGGTCTTATAAAAAACATATTAGACCGCCTCTCTTCAAAATTAATGGGTGATACCATAGCAGTTTCAGAAACAGTTGCCCATTCGGTTGTGCAACGTGCACCATGGATAAAGGGGCATTCTGTGCACGTTATTAAAAACGGTATTAATCAAGAACAAATTACCCAGTGGAGCAAACAAGAAAAACGAACACGTAAAGAATTAGGGCTAGACGACTCTCATTTTATAGTTGGTGCGGTTGGGCGTTTTGAGCATGTTAAAAATTATGGCTTATTGCTCACCTCTTTTGCTTTGCTTTACGACGATCATCCACAGGCACGGTTGGTGCTTATTGGATCAGGAAAATTAGAATATTTACTTCGTAAAAGGGCTTTTGATTTGGGGATTGATGATCGCGTGCTCTTTGTGGTTGGTCAATCGGCTTATGGTTATTACCCACTGTTTGATTGTTATGTTTCAACCTCTTTTTATGAAGGTCTTTCAATTGCGCTGCTAGAAGCCATGAGCTTTGGGTTGCCTTGTGTTATTACCCATTCAGAGCAGTCACATGAAGTAATAAAACACGAAAAGAATGGATTGTTGGTATCATCAGAAAATGTCTACCAACTTGCTCTTGCTTTGGGGCGTTATATTACAGACAGGAATTTATCTAACAAATTAGGCAAAGCAGCAAAAAAGTTAGTAGAGAAAGATTTTAAGGCTGAAAGCATGATTGAAAACTACACAAATTTTTACACTAAATTTTCTAGCAGAAAGAGGGCTCAGTCATGATGAGCAAAAAAACGTTTGCTTTTTATTTTTCAGTAAGGTACACTGACTTTGTCTTTGATAGAGAGAAAAAGACATTTGATTTTGATAACCTCCATTTCCCCTATCCGACGTTCTGCCGGGTGGGGGAATCTTCTTTTAAAAGGGGCATTCATGAAAAAGCAGCTTTTTAATCCCCCTTTTTTACCGATCCGGCGTAATAAAAAATTTTACAATTATGATAAAGAAGATTCTTTTGAGACTCCTGAGTGGCTTATCCCTTCTATTAAAATGTATTTTAACAGCTATAAAAAACGTAAAAAAGATCGCCCCGATCTATCGGCGTGGATAGAACCGTACCAAGGGTGTGAGCGTTCAAAAGAACCTATTATTACTTGGATGGGTCATGCAACTATGCTTATTCAGATGGGAAATCTCAATATTATGACGGACCCCATTTTAGAGAGTCCTTCTTTTTTATATAAACGGGTATTGCCTTTTGGGGCTGAGCCTCATGAATTGCCTGCTATCGACGTTGTTTTAATTTCTCATAATCATTATGACCATATGGATGCCTCTACACTTAAACATCTTTTTAAAGAACATAACCCATTATTTTTGGTACCCGAGGGCAATAAAAGTTGGTTTACTCGACGAGGGATGGAAAGGGTAGAAGAGTTTAATTGGTGGCAAAGCTACGAGCATCAGGGGAGTACTTTTTCTTTTGTCCCGGCTTGGCATTGGTCGCAACGGGGAATCTTTGATCACAACAGAACCTTGTGGGGAGGTTGGGTAATTGAGACAAAAGAGGACTCTGTTTTTTTTGCAGGTGACACAGCATATTCCCATTTGTATTTTTCTACCATTGGGCAGATGTTTCCTAATTTGGAAGTTGCTATTATGCCCATCGGGCCTTGCGACCCGGACGAATTAATGCGTCGTTCTCACATGAATGCCCAAGAAGCAGGCCAAGCATTTTTGGATTGCAATGCGCGGTATTTTGTGCCCATGCATTGGGGAACATTTAATTTTGGAGTTGATTTTTTTCATACTCCTATTGATCGCATTACTCAGTGGTGGCAGGCAAATCAGGAGTTGTTGCCGCCTCAGTCACTGGTTTTGAGTAAGTTGGGTCAACAGTTTCATCTTGCACATCATAGAACCCTTTGCTTAGATATGCCCGACCAGAATCGCTGAACACAATAACCACAACATCATCTTTGGTAAAGCTTTCTTTGTGTTGCAGCATTGCAGCAGTAATAGCGCCGCTACTTGGGCCAACTAACAATCCTTGACGCGCTAAATCTTTAAGACTGTCAATTGCTTGTTCATCTGAGATAGGTAAAATTTCGTCGATAACATTGTAATCGATAACATCGGAATAAAAATCGATACCGATACCTTCAATAATATATGGTTTAGGATGTCCGCCTGTTGCACGCAAAGAATTAATTGAATCGATTCCATAAACTTTAACATTTGGATTATGTTTTTTTAAATAACCCCCAACGCCACTTACTGTTCCACCTGTTCCTGTGCCGGCAAAAAAATGGGTAATGGTGCCATTGGTTTGTTTCCAAAGTTCAGGACCGAGTAAATTGTAATGCGCATGGCGGTTAACAACATTGTAATATTGGTTGAGCATAAATGAATGAGGAATTTTTGTGGCTAATTGTTTGGCAACATTATGGTAACTTTCAGGATCATCAATAAATGCGGTTGGTTTGCACACTACAACTTCTGCCCCGTAGGCTTTCAACGTTTGTTGTTTTTCTTTGCTTATTTTTTCTGAAACAACAATAATAACTCGATACCCTTTTGCCGCGCCAATCATGGCAAGAGCAATGCCGTGGTTACCAGAAGAGGCATCAATAAGAGTACCGCCGGGTTTAAGTGTTCCATCCTTTTCTGCTTGCTGAACCATAAACAGAGCAGAACGATCTTTAACACTGCCTCCAGGGTTTAAATATTCAAGTTTTGCCAAAATTGTGGCAGGGCTTTCGATGGTAAGTTTTACAAGTGGAGTATTACCAATTGCACCAAGCAGTGAGGGGTATTCCATTAATAGTCCTTTTCTGATACTCTTATGCCAAGAAGATAATTTTAAAACAGGGTACCATTGCAACACAGCAATGTGAATGGCCCGTTTCTATTGTGGGGGAAATACTATGAAAAAGTTACTCTATTTATTTGCAGCTATTTTTTGTGTAACTATGCAAGCAGCTGAAGGTCCAGACTGTTCTGGCTGGAGATGGTGCAATGAAAATGCAAAAGACAAAAGAGTTGCAATAGAGCACTCTTGTACTAATGGATTGTTGCATGTGGTAGATGTGGTGTATTTAAATAGGCTTAATGTTTCTTGTGCAACTTGTTCAGTCTCTACTAAGAGATTTGACGCTGGAAAGGGTGAAGTTGAAATTACTTTTCATAGCTCAGACAAAAGAGAAGAGTGGCCGTGGGATGATGCAAGAAATTTTTTAAAAAAACGAATTGGGCATTGTATTCCTGCTAAAATGGTTGCAGAACATTTGGCATTGGCAAAAGAGAAGTAATACTCTAGAAAAGGGACTGAGTAGTAAAAAAAGTAGAAAGCGGTTTTGCGGCGATGTTTTTGAGTATTCTTTTTCTCTCTTTACCTTGTAAAGCGGCTGAACAAAAAAGTAAAAAAGTTTGTTTGGGGTGGGAGCAAGTAGGAGCGCCGGTTTATTTTTTATGTCTTCTCTTGTAGCGGGTGAATGCAAAGGGTGGAAAACTTGTAGAAGATACGCCGACTATATAATGATGTTTAATACCTGCAAAGGAGGGAAAGAAAAAACAACACTGTGTTTTAGAAATGGTCGGATTTCTCTTAATAAAACGACTCATTTTGTAGGAAGATATGGAACGCATGCTGATGTTCCCCGTCATAAAGAGTATGAAATAGATGACTTGCAAGTTGAAGCACTTATACATTCTCTTGAAGGTACTTGCGAAGACCCTCATGATTTACTTTTGAATAATAAGTGCGTGTCTATTTAACTAATACGAGGGTGAATGCAATAATGAGTGCGTAGATTGAACCAGTTTCAATAAGCACTTGTCCAAATAAACTGGTTTTGGCAATAGAGTTGTAGTGCTGTGGAACAAACGCAATTTGTTTGCATGCGCGGGAGGCAACTTTGCCGGAACTAATACCCGGTCCTAATGTCCCTAATCCCATACATAATGCGGCAGAAAAAAAGATGATACCATCAAGTAAATGTGTGGGATCACTTGCACGCATTTGCAACAGCATTAATGAAACAAGTAATGAAAATATAAGGGGTGATTCAATAAGCGCTTCGCTAATTAAAGTAAACTGCAGCAGCTGTGGATAGGCATGACGGTTAATGCCAATACTTTCGCAGACTTCTTTAGAAAAGAGTCCCAGTCCAATTGCAGGGCCAATGCTGCCAAGACCAATACACAAACCACTTCCAATTAAACGAAGGCTGCCAGTCATGGTGGCAGCAGCACTCATTTGACCTTTAATAAATAACGAAACAATGAATGCAAAAATAATAGGCGTTTGCATTAACGATTGTGTTAAAAGCATAAGCATCTGAATTTTTTGGCTAAAAAATGGTTGGCGAGCAACCGAGTAACAAGCGTATTGTGCAGGAAAAGAAGAAGCAACACCAATGACACTGCCAGCAATGCAAATTGCAAAAGCAATACCAAGCTCAGCATAATGGGTATAAGCAAGCGTGGCTGTTTCTTTTTGAGGGGTTAAAAGCATCAGTGCCATAGTAAGCCCAATAACTGCAGATGTTTCAATAAGTGCCATTCCCAAAATAAATGTTTTTGATATTTCTGGCCGAGCAGAAGGTTGTATATCAATTGCTTTAAGTGCCGCCAAACTGGTAAGCCCTTCACCTATTCCTACGCTGATGGAGTTCAGTGCAACAGCAAGGGCAATCGTGCCGTAATGAAAAAGATGAGTTGAATGTTCCATGATGTTATCTTTCGTCAGCTATTTCGGTTGAAAGGTACGTTAATGAAAGCATAGAAAAAACAAAGGCCTGTATAAAACCTTCGAAAATGCCAAAAAAACTAGCTATAAAAACATAAGCAATAGAGCCAAATATAGGAACTGCAGCAAGGTACCAAACGGTAGGTGTTTGCCCAACAAAGCTCATAAAAATTTTAGTAATAACTGACCCACCAAGTAAGTTACCAAATAGACGGAACGAGATAGAAATAACGCTTGCAAGTTTACCGATAACGTTAAGCGGCAACATAAGAAAGAAGGGTTCAAAATACTGGCCAATATATTTTTTAATGCCACGTTTTTTAATTGCTTGTGTTGTAATGTAGAGAAATGAAAAAGTTCCCAGTGCAAGTGTGGTATTTAAATCTGCGGTTGGTTCTTCCAAAAAGGGCAGCATGCCTATTAAGTTGCAATATAAGATAAAGAGAAAGAGTGCCATTACAAAACTAAAATGGCGATAATTAAAGGTTCCTAAAGTTTGTGCACATAAATTCATGAATGCTTTAATGATAGTTATGGTAACAAATCGAATCGTTCCTTTTTTGTAATGAAAAAAAAACCTACATAAAAGTAGGGTTATAACGAGAGCTCCAAGAACGGCCCAGGTGGCAATAATAGTTGAGGCGGTAACATTAAAAAAAGGATGGGTAACACCAAACCATGTAAGAAGAGGCCACTGAGTTTTACTACCGAAAAAATTAAAATCGTTCATATCGTCGTGCTTTCTTCTTGATTAATACAAACCAAAAGCTCGCAAGAAAAGATAACAAAACTAGTATAATACTCGTAGAAGAACTACGCAATACAAAGTACCATAAACATCCGATTAATAAAATTCGTAAGAAAGCAAATAAGAAAAAAGAAGTAAAACGTCTTTTACGTATATCTTTACTTGTTTTTTCTTGTTTTTTGGGAGGGTCAAAGCCTTGGGCAAAGAATGAAAAACCATAAATAATGCCCGCACTTAGGCCGATTGCAATGGAGATAAATTGTTGTAATACTGACATAGATAGCTACTATAGTTTTTTGATACCCTTGTATGTCCAATACTCTTGTAAAACACAAGGAGAACCAGCAAGACCAATCAATCCGTTTCGATCGCTGACAAGTTTCTTTGCTGTTTCAAAAGCTTCTTTAAAACTACCAGCTGTACGGGATTTAACTTTAAGGGCTTTAAGTGCACTATTAATTTTTTCAATATTCCATGTATCATTTTGCCAACCCGATGTTTTTGCCAACGGATATACAATAATATGCCCAGAAGTTTTTTTGAAAAAATATCTCATTTGTTTTGCAAATGCTTCTGGTTCAACGTCTCCGTCTTGACACCCAATTACCAGTGCAAGTCCTTTAAAAGGACGTTGGTAGTGAAGCAATCTAATACCAAGTAAAAGATTTTCAAAAGCATCTTTATTACCAGCTGTATCTAAAAGAATGGTTGGTTTTTCTTTATCTAATAATTGAAAATGTCCTGGAAGGTCACTGATTGTTTCTTTCCAGAAATGTTCAACAGTACTTTTTGGATTCAACTCAAGTTGACGTTTTGCCTCAAGAGTTGGTCGGCCACGTTGGCCTTTTTGTTTTGTTAAAATACTTTCTGAAAGAACAATTGCATCATGACTGGCAAATTCATTTACAAAAATGTAAGCAATACGTTCTGCGAGTGCAGCACAACGACCATGCAATTGTTCAAAAGGATAACCAAGGGCAACCAATTTTCTAATTGGCATAGCCCAATGAGCTCCCCATTCTTTAACCCACTCGCTCATCACTTTCAAGTTTGCTTTATTCTGATCAGCTGAAACGACGTGAGTATTTTTTTTAGTAACCCCTACATATTCTTTTAAAACGTCTTCTGGAGCTTTACCACTTTCATCGGTTTGTTTTCCAATAAGACGGGTAATTGCCAAAACAGTAGGAGAACAAATAGCTGTTGCATCTGATAGCGCTCCTTGAGCAGCTTCCAATACGGCAACATCAACTTTTTCTGCTACAAAATAGTTAAGAGCTGTTTGTGTTAAGAGTTCATAACTGTTTGCTTTAATACCAGCTGATTCAGCAGTATTAATAACTTCATTAGCAAGTTCTGCAAATATTTTATTTGAGATAGCTTCGTTGTCACAAATAAGCCGTTCATTATAGGTTAAAATATGAGGTGAAATAAATGCCCCAACTTTAAGACCTTCTCTCATTAAAAGCTTAGAAGCAAAATAGCCTGTTAAGCTTTTTCCATTAGTACCGGCTATAACAACAGATTTAATTTTTAAAGATGGATTACCAAAGAGCTTATCGAGCTTTTTCATACGTTCTAGACTTTTTCCGTCTAAACTGACTTTCCAGTTTTTTTCGAAAAACTCTATAACCTCATTGTAGCTACGTTGTTTACCAATAGCTACGGGTTCTTTTATAGTTGTTGTTTGCTTGACTGTGCTCATAATATTTTCCTTCTTCTCTGGTCAGACTTACCCTCAATTGACCCAAACCTCCTTTGGGAACCTTCCAATTCTCTCCTGTTCGTGACATTCAAGTAAGTATACGCTATATTGATATATTGTCAAACTGGTAATATTGTAAATAACTTTAAATAAGCTTAATTTCCAAAAGATCAAAAAATGAAAAGTAATTCTTTAAGTTGGACGAGCCTAAATACTTTAAAAAAGGTTTCCACTGCTTTTAAAAATAATAAGCTCATTGTAGGAACAACAGATACTGTTTTAGGCTTATTTGCGCCTTTAACGCAAGAAGGTTTTTTAGCACTTAATACCGTAAAACGTCGTTCGGGTAAACCATATCTTGTGCTTATTTCTTCCTCCGCTTGTATCAAAAAATATGTAACTCATAAAGAATCTGTGCATATAGAAAATATAATTAAATCTTTATGGCCTGGTCCTTTGACTATCATTTTTAAGGCAAAACCAGGAACTCCTGATTATTTAGTTTCAGAAAAAGGCACCATTGCTTTGAGGGTGCCCAAACATCCTGAAATTCAACAGCTTTTGCAAAAAACGGGGCCATTGTTTTCAACCAGTGCAAATAGGGCAGGTCAGCCTATTCCTGAAAGAATGGAAGATGTTTCTCCTCTTATTATGAAGTCGGCTGCTTATTCTGTTTGCGGGCAGGGAAAAAATGAAACCACTCCTTCAACCATTATTGATTGTTCACAAGGGAACGTAAAAATTATAAGAGAAGGTGCCATTGCAACACAGCGGATACATAAATTTTTATACAATAATGAGGTCTAAAAAGCTTCGCGTAAAATTTCTCGTGATTTTTCTTCAAATATTTTTTTTAAACGTTTTTTTTCTCTTTCATACTCATCGTTTAATGCTTTTTCTCTTTGAGCATTTTTTATATTAATGTTTGCCAAAACAGTTGCACTGTGAATATCGCCTTTTAATTTTTCCTTTTTTCTTTCAGATAATGCATTAAGTTCAGTAATACTATTGTTATAGCTTTTTGCTAAAGAGTTACAGTCTCTAGCCAGTTCCCAACTTAAAGCTCCTAATCGTTCTATTATATCATTTTGATATATAGAAATAGACATGGTTCTTGCTTGTGCAAGTCTTACTGCCGCTCGTACGGGTAGTAAACCAAACATAGCTTTTGTTTGGAATAAAGAAGACAGTAAAACTATTAAGAGAAAAGAACGTTTCATATATTTTCCTTTTTTATTATTAAAGTTGGTAAGTTAGCGTAATAGGTATTATTTACTAATTTCTAGTTTTTTATAAATTTTTACTTTAAGTGAGCTGTGCAATTCAAAATACCTAAGTCAAAATAAAGTAGGAAAAGTATTGTGCCATCCTAAGCAAAGCGGATGTCATTTTAAAAGAGTATAGGGGTAATAATCTTAAATTGTGCTAGCAAAGAAAAGAGTGCACCAAACGCTAAGAAGGTGCCAAAAGGAAGTTGCATAGAACGTGCAGCTTTTCCTTTAACAAGCATACAACCAATTCCAAAAAGTGAGCCCATAACAGAACCAAAGAGTAAAGAGTACCAACATCCAAAAGGACCAAGAAAAGCACCAATGAATGCAAGCAGATCAACATCACCTTGTCCTAAACTTTCTTGCCCCGTAAAATTGCGCGCCATGCGTGCTGTTGTGTGCAGCACTAATAAACCCAACAATGCGCCACCAATACTTTGCAAAGGAGTAATGGGCAGCCAACCAAGATTGGCACCAAGCCAAGCCAGTGGGATTAAAAATAAAGTAACTAACCGAGAAATAAGTAATGTTTGTGCATCGGTATGGGCTGTTACAGCAAGGGCAAAACAGAAAAGGTGGTATAACCCAAAAGAGGGGTACGTTGCAAAAAAGAGGTATAAAAGCGGCACAATAAAAAAAGAAACGGCGCTACAAATAAAGGGTGAAAATGTAGTATCGATTGAATCTCTAACAAGCAAGTAGGAAACAAAAAGTGCAACACCATTAACCAAGCAAGCAAGCATAAAAGGCTGCCATAACAATACTTGAAAATGTGGGGACACTACAGATCACCTTTATCTTTAAGATTTTGTAGAAGTTGGTCAATGCGTTGTACTTTTTCCTGACACGTATCAAACTTAAAAGTAAGTTCTGGTGTGTAACGACCGCTGATTTGTTTTGAAAGAGCGGCACGCATAGAAGGCTTGTAAAGTTTGAGTATCTCAAGCTTTTCCTGAAACTCTTCTTGTCCTTTAGTGGTACAAAAATAAATATAACACTGACTTTTATTGGGAGAAAGTTCTACGCGGTTAATATAAAAACCACTCAGTTCTTTATTATCCATAGAGGCTTCTAGAAATAATTTTGAAATAGCTCGAAACAAAAGAGAAATTTTTTGGGCCCGTTTAATATCAGTAATTCTTTTGTTCATAGGACCCTAAAATTATTAAATAAGACGTTGAGAAATCATGCGCATAAAATTTTGCTTAATAGCGCGCATAAGTCTTTTACGACGTTTTTGTGTTGGAGGTTCAAAGTAGACGCGACGTTTCATATCACGCACAACACCTTCACGCTCAATTTTCTTTTTGAGCTGACGCAATGAACGTTCTACATTGCCTGTTACGTTAATCTCTATGTTAGACTTTTTTGACATACGATTTTCAACTTCCTTTCAAATGAAGCTACAACGTTATTTTGATATTCGTTTATAATAGCTTTTTGAGCCCAAAAAGTCTAGCTTTTCAGTTCTTTAGCTTAAAACGTTCCGGTTAAGCTGAACATTACACAGTTTGTTTTGTATGCTCCTCGGCGTGTGATAGGTGCTTGCCAGGTAAAACCAACAGACATATGAGGGGAAAGATCGTAGTTAAGCCCAATGTTGGCAGCTTGCACACTCCACTTGGTAACGTCTTCAAGCACCGAAGGTTTAAAGGCGCTATCAGCAGTAACCAAAGAGATACTATCTTTACCATGATTTACAAACAAGTATTGTGCAAAGCAAGAAAGTTTGTCGGTAAAGTGATGGGCATTCATAGCAAAACTAAAGTGCCAGGTTTTGCCTGGTTCATAATTTACATCAGTTTTGAAAGGGAATACTCCAGTTTGCCGTTCGTCAGTTGGGACGTACAAACCAGAAATTCTACGTTTAAAGAAATTAGAAACTCCTGCTTCCCATGCCATTTCAATACTTTTGTAAAAGTCCATGCTAAATCCAAAGGTTAAACTAATACCATGATGGCCGTTGTTGCCAGTTGTAATTGAAAATGCTTTGGTGTTGTCACGTTCTTTGCCGATGCCAATAATACCGGATAGTTTAAGGAAAGGTGTTAAAATAAATTTATCCCATTCTTCATCATCTTCATATTCATAGTCATGCACAAAATCATCATCAGGATTATTAACATGATGGTTGTGACGCCAGATTAAAGAAAGAAACACATCTTCTGCAGCAGTTTCATGAAAATCTAAAATACCCAATCCCATTTGAGAAAAAATGAGAGCATGGTTATCCATAAGATTGGTTTCAATGGTATCATGGTTGCTTATAACGTTAGCATTGGTAAGGTCTGTTGTGGTTCCTGTAACGCTAGAATAACCAGTTTTTGCTGCCGCATCATCAGAATAGGTGTGTTTTGTTCTTCCTAAATCAGTAAATGTTGAATAACTTTGTTTAAGATCGGTAATACCACCTTCAAGTTGAATAATAACATCATTAAATAGGCGGGTTGAGAATTGAAACCGGGCACCCATTTTTCGGTATTCAAGTGGAATAGTAAAATGCCCAAGCCAATCGCTAGTATCAGAATAATTGGGGTGGTCAAGCCTTTGGCCATCGTGGTAAGTGAGTGCAGCTGCAGTTGTTAACAATGCCGCACGTGTTTGGCCGGTTGGTACGTTTCCGTAGAGTAACCCGAGCATATTCCAACGACCATAAATGTCACCGGCAGGAACACCATCTTTATAGTTTGAGGCAGTTGTTGTTGTTTCTTCATCATGTTTTTTATCTTGGTTGTGACCACGAGTTGCTTTTTGCCCAAACACAGAAGCTGACATTTGTACACGTTCAAAAATGCTTTTGCTGGTAAGACCTTTTTCGTATTCTTTACGATTTACATTTAAAAATCCAAAAGGGTAGTGTGTTGTGTGCATTGGGTAAAAATCATTTTGTGCTAAAGTGGGGGGGGCCGCTTTTATTGATTGACTAACAGCAAAGAGCAAAAATACTATACTTAAAAATTTCTTTTTCATACCTGAAATCCTTTCTTCTGGCGTTCTTGGATTTCAGTTATAGCACCTTGCTCTTGCTGACGTCAAATAACAAGCTTAAATTTGCACGGCTTTTACAACTCCTGCGACCGCAAAGCTAAATACAACGAGTGCTGTTGCTAGCCCAGCCAAGGTAATATAATTTTGCCCGGACTTCCATTCTTCCTTTATCGTCAAAAGTGTAATCATAGAAAGTGAGTAGGCAATTAACAAAAACATGGCAGTGAAGTTAATAAACATTTCATTGGTGAAAGTGTTATAACTTGTAAAAATTGCGAG
>Ga0114933_10004359_pt1 | contig 13313 bp, 7 predicted proteins | sample 4SBtaG_FD_89691 | JGI IMG/M metagenome (GOLD analysis project Ga0114933, IMG submission 89691) | Deep subsurface microbial communities from Kolumbo volcano to uncover new lineages of life (NeLLi) - 4SBTROV12_W25 metaG | ecosystem: Environmental > Aquatic > Marine > Volcanic | place: Kolumbo...
CGCCCGCACCTACGAAAGCACGATTGCCCTACGCATCGTCGAGAGCCAGGACGGCATGACGGCCGACTGGGGTTACCTCGAGCACGAGCTGCTGCGCAATATCTCCAATCGCATCATCAACGAGGTGCAGGGCATCAACCGGGTCGTGCTGGATATCTCCAGCAAGCCGCCCAGTACCATCGAGTGGGAATGATCTGACCGGTCTTGTGGGATTCTTGTGGGGCTCAACCTCACGAGACCCCATGACAGTCATCAAACAACCCAACGGTACCTACCACGTCGAGTTCCAGTTCCTAGGGGATCGGGTCCACCGATCAGCCCGTACCCGCAATCGACAAGAGGCCCTCAGGGTTGAGGCCAGACTTCGACAGGAGCTCCTAGAAGTCGGGAATCACGGTCGGCCCATCAGGCGCCAATCGATGACCTTGGGGCAAGCCACGCGGCGCTACTACGCGGACCACCTTGCCCCACAGGCGCGCCGGGAGAAGTCCCTGAAGGCGGAGCAGTACCTCCTGGAGCGTCTCTGTGTGCTCCTGGGAGGGGCCGAGACCCCCTTGGAGGAGGTCGACAGCTCCAAGGTATCCTCCCTTCGAAGCTGGCTTCTAGAGCAGGGGAGGGCTCGTGCCACAGTCAACCGATACCTGGCCAGCCTCAGGGCCGTGCTCCGAAAGGCTGACCTAGAGTGGGGGATCGAGACGGCACATCCCGTGATCCGCCTGTTCCGATTGGACAACGCCAGAACCCGGTCTCTGAGTTTCGAAGAGGAGGACCGACTGATGGCCGCTCTCGAACAGAGGCCCTGGATCAAGGACCTCGTGACCTTCTTGCTGGGGACCGGGGCGCGGCTTGGGGAGGCACTGGGCCTCGACTGGCAGAATGTTGACCCGTCTGTTTGTCGGGTGACGTTTTTTCAAACGAAGAACGGAGACCAGCGATGCATCCCCCTGCCTCCCTTCGTCACGGCCTTGTTGGAGCGAATGGGCAGGTCGGCCCTAGATGGTGGTCCCGTTTTCCGGGGTCCCCATGGGGAGCCCTACAGGCGACCTCACTGGGCGTTCAGGTCCGCGTGTGAACGAGCTGGCATCGATGACTTGCGGATGCACGACCTTCGGCACACCTACGCCACTCGCCTCGTTCGCAATGGTGTCAGCCTCTACAAGGTCGGTCGCCTACTTGGGCACCGGGATGTGCGCATGACGCAGAGGTACGCCCACCTGAAGGTCGAAGATCTTGCAGCGGAAGTAGCCGTGCTAGAGGACCGGTGAGTGAGCCCGATTGCCGAGTCGGTCGCTGGAGGCTTGTAGTCGCTTCCGTTTTTTCGCGGAACGAGGCTTCACGGTGTCAGGAGGCCGGGTACGAAGGGCGTTCTTGGAGGCGAGGATCGGAGAGAGGCAGCATGATGTCCTCTCCCCCCTCAGCACGGGGCCCATGGTGTGTCGTCCACGAGGGCTTCAGCCCAAATATTGACCTTCTGGGTAACTCACCCCATCATCTTGCGTCCGAACCTACCGATGATCAAGCAAGACAGATCACGGGGGGATTCAATGCAACTCAAGGCCCGCCCCGGGACCGCACCAGTCATTCGATGGATGGGCTCAGGGCAAAGCCAGGGCAAACTAAGCTGTTCCGGTCCCGTACCTGATTCTACGGGCTTCAATTCTGCATACTTACAACCATGGCTTACAAGCGTCCCGTCCTCACCGAGATTTTCGCTTCAGCGACCCTTAGCGAGGGACGGATGGGCCCTTCTGAGCTGTTTGCCTTCGTTCCCAAGCTCGGTGAGCTGGGGTTCCGCGATTTGGAAATGAGCGGCTCCCCACCCCTCAGCGGGACACTCTCCGAAACCGGAGTCAAACTCGTATCGGATACTAGCTTTCGTGTGAGGTGTTGGACGGAAGACCGGCGGCGTCTAGTGCAGATCACGCCAGACCGGCTAATCGTGAATAACGTTGTGACTGAGGGAACCGACTACCCAGGTTGGTTGTCGTTTCGAAAGGACTTTGAGTTGGCGCTGGCCACTTATGAGGATCACGTAGGGCAGCTAGGCGTCGAAGTGCTTGAGCTGGGTACGATCGATGAAATCTCCCAGCCTGCCGAGACCTTCCGGCTAGGTTCGATTTTGAATTGCGGCGGCCAAAGAATCCCCGGCTGGTATGCTGACTGCAAGATCGCGTGTGACATGAGCTTGGGAATGGGATTCCTCAAGGTGGATCGCACAAACGACCACTACAAAGTCAGGGTCCGTCCCGCTAGCGGCGATCAAATGCTCACTCGCATCGAATCCCATTTCGTCCTTGCCCTAGAGGCGGGCGCTGACAGTCGTATTCATCTTGATGACCTCCACGCAAAGTCAAATCGACACTTCGAGGAGTTGATTACGGATTACACTCGGGAAGAAGTAATGGGAGGCACGAGCGTGTGACCAGGGACTTTGTAACAGCTACCGACGTGTCCTATTGTGAGCCCGTGCCCTACGTGCGCGAGGAGATCTCGCCGAGGGCGACTCTGCCAATCGCACAGTTCGTGCGGGACTTCGAACTCGCCAAGAGCACGCGCGCAGCGTGCTTTGAGGAACTCCGCAGCGAAATCGCCAAAGAGCTGGCCGCCTACTGGCGCTATCCCCGCGGTTGGGACGGATATTCGGGTTCTGAGTTTGATGCCCAACAAATTGTTCGCGTGAACGAGGTAGCTGACAACCTGGTCAAGTGTTTTGAATGGTTCGGAGTCGTGCCCGAGGAAATAGAGCCAGGTCCGGCCAGCGATGGTTCAATTGACCTGGAGTGTTCTGTGGGGCCCAGGTGTTTGCTCCTTACATTCCGTCCCGGATCAACAGATGTAGGCGTTTATGGGAGAGATTCAGAATTCGAGCAGGAGAGCACCGAGGGTCTCAAGGAGTTGCCTCTGGAAGAATGGGTTTCTTGGTTGGGCGGTACGAGTGTACTTCCGCCTGCGGTGGAGGCTTTTGGGGAGACTACCCGATGATCAAGTCCTGTGGCGCGTAGTTTGTCGCAAGGGCCAGATCAAAAAGAACGGTTCTCTAAAGCCCTCGTTTTTTAATGACGCGCGTGGGCTGTCGTGTGAACTGGCTACGTTTACTTCGAGGCGTAAGATCCTCAATCCTCCGCGACCTCCGGGAACTGGTCTTACCGCGTTTACCGTGGGTGACATACGGTCTGCGACCGACCGCCGATGCCGCGTCCGCCACGTTCCGATTGAGAAGCCAGAGAACAATTACGCTCACTGTGAGGTGCATCCTGTGATCGAGCCGAGCGGCAGAACCCGAATGGTCCGTCTATCGAAGTATGTCGTGGAGCCGGACAGGGCGAAGCTCCCCAAGGACTAGGGCCAGCTCAGTGGCTCTTCAACTACATCGCCGTTCATTCGTTGCTCTAGGTCAGCAAGCGCGTCCCCGAACTGCCTAATGGCGAAGTGTAGGTCCTTAGCAATCTTTGCGCCCAGGACATGTGGATCGGGGCCCTTGGCCGAATCCTCCGGGCTCTCGTCGCGGCGCCAGGAGATGCCGAGGGTGACTCTGGCGCCGCTAGTGATCTAATGGAAGGTGATGAGCCGCCAGCACACCCGAGTCTATTCGGGCCCCGTCGCCTCGTGAATGGCCGTTCCCGATCTCATTTGACCTCAGAAGTACCGATACCACGCGCAGTAGGTGCTCGCGATGAACGTTTGCACACCCTACGCGCCGGACCCCTCGGCCTGAATGGCCAACCAGCAGACTAGGCGTACTTCATCTCCGTAAATCCGCGGGAAACGCTCCGGCTGCTCAAAGGGCTCAATTCCCGTCTCCTTTACAGCCTTGATTATGGCGAGGGCTTTGGCTTGGTTCGAGGGATGCTCCTCCTTCCAGACCTCGCGAAGCTTGTTCTCCTCGCGCATAAGCCAAGGGCTGGCCAGTGTGTCTGACACGCGGTCAAGAACCGCCTGGTCAACATCGGCCGGTGGGTTCGCCAACAGAAATTCGTCAACCCGCAAGTTCAACGGGCGAACTTTGGGCTGCAGGTTTCTGGGGTCAGTGTAGAAATTCCAGTAGGCGAGAATGTTCTCTCGTGCGAGTTTCCAGGCGTCGTATGCGCGCCCCAGCGTGGAGTCGGCGACCGCTCTCTCCGTAGTCTCTGTGCATTCAATGAGCCTCAGGCAAGTGCCCATCTCTTCGACCAACTCCTCTGGTTGGGTGGCTTTCTCCGGAACGAAGCGTAAGAACGTGCGCTCACCGACTTTCGCACAGAAGAAGTGACCGGACCGTCTTCCCTTGACCATTCCCGAGCCCGCCTTCCAGGGCAGCTCCACGATGTCTTGCCTGAGATTGGAATGGAGAGCGTTGCGTAGTTCCTGTCGGTACTCCTCGCCCGTTTGAGCAGCCGAGTCCGTGCCACCCTTCTCAAAGATGTCAGTCTCCTCATTCCGAATGCGTTCAATCTCGTCCCGAGTCTCCGAGAACGACTCGTCACGGAGCGGTGCACCCTCGATGGGTGTGTCCGCAACTCCAACCGAGGCGGCTGCCAAGGCGAGTTTCCTGCGCACGCGTTCTTCCAGTTGAAGCAGGTCATCTAGGAGGTCATCCGGGAAGATTGTCCGCAGGAATACGCGCTTGTGCTGGCTCAGTAGCCGGTCGATACGTCCATGCCGCTGAATTAACCGCATCGGGTTCCAGGGCATGTCGTAATTGATGATGTTGCGGCATTATTGAAGGTTGACTCCCTCAGCAAGGACGTCGGTTGAAATCAAGAGGTCGTAGAGGTCGCCATCGCAGTAGGTCGCTGGTGCCGCGGTCTTTGGCGCGAAGCCCCACGCCGCTTCGTTCGAGTCGAGAATCTCCGCGTCGTCGGAGGAACCGCAGGTCGTTCCGATGCGCCCCCGAAAACAAGCCAGTCGTTCATCTTCCTGGACAACCGCCTGCAACCAGTTCCGAATCGAGATAGCGGTGTCCCGGAAGTAGGAGAAGATGAGAACCTTCCGGTTGTTGGCCTCATCCTCGTCGCTGTTGCCGTCAGCTTTGGCCTGCTCCGCTAGTTGGACCAACTCCTCAACCAGGACGCGTAGCTTCGGGTCCTCTTCAGGGCGTACCTTTTCCGCCGCCGCGGTGAAGGCATTCAACAAGGTCAGGTCATTTTCTACATCCGCCCGCAGTCTGCTGGTGTCGTAGAGTTTCAAAGGTTCGGAGTGCTGGGTCTCTTCGAGCATTTCCTGGAACTGCTCATCGTCCAGGTCTCCAGCTGCTCCAAATTCCCTGTAGAAGTCCTTGCGGATGACCTGCCCTGCATTCATGGCCGAGAGCAAGACTTCATGCTGTCGGGCCATCTTGCGGCAGGTGTTGGCAAAGGCATGGGCCGAGGACTCGAACCGTTTCAGCAGCCCTGAACGCAACAAGCCAACCAGGGCTCCTTCCCGGGTCGCTTTCTCTTCCGGCTCAAGAAGATAGCGCTCGATCTGGTAGCGGGCCATGGTTAGTAGCGGCTTCCCCGTCTTGGGCATCAAGGCTTCAGCAAACTCAGCAAAGAAGCCAGGGAGGACCTCATCCAGGTTGTAGCGGACCGTGGTAGGAATTGGCTCGGGGAAGGTGATTGGCACGGGGTCCCCATCTGGGCCAGGGATGCGGTCGTTAACGTAGTGCTTCTTTATGAACTGTCGCGTACGCTTGACAGTCGTTGCATCCACCAGCGGATAGAGCAGGTCGGGGTGCAAATCTCCGGGTTCGACGCTGTTGGCCTCGTCAATTAGTCCCTTGATGGAAGGAATCCCCTTCTTGTGTAGGTCGGCATCCAGCAGGAAGAACCGGAGTAGATGTAAGAAGTCGAAGAGGCTGTTGTTGACGGGCGTCGCAGTGAGCAGTACCAAGTCGCGCCTCGGTCCCCGTAGCAATTTCCGCAAGACACCTGCTCGAGTCGGTGTATCTGGGTTGCGGTAATTGTGGGCCTCATCAATGACGACCAGTTGGTACTCGTCCTTGGGCCTATTCAAATGCTCGTGCTGCCCACCAAGTTGCTTGTCGTTAGCAAGTTGTCCGTAACTTACGGCATCGACATCACCAAGCCAGTTCGTCCCGAGGAAGTCCTCCCAGGTGCCTTCAAGTGCGGCAGGGCGAATCAAGAGCATCCTCTGTCTACGCGCCTTGTAGGTCTCCATCAAGCCGCCGGCCACGAAGGTCTTGCCCAGGCCCACGCCGTCGGCAATGACAACTCCGCCCAGGTCGTCCAGCACCCGCTGCGCTCGCCAAGTTCCGTGTTTCTGAAACCGGGTCAGTGTGATTTGGCCGTCTTCCTCTGGCTCATCTTCAACCTCGTCCCCGTAGAGCTCCCATAGCACGCGAAGGTAGATAAGCCAGGGCGAGAACTCCTGGAAGAGAACCTCATAGAGTTCCGCCAGGTCGAAGGGAACCGCCTCTTCCCAGACCTCGTCATACCAGTCCTCGACTTGCTCAAGCAGTGGGTCGTCGAAGTGGCCGAGGCTGAGTTCGAGATTTCCGCCCATTCCTGCAGCGGTAAGGTTTGCAGACCCGGCCAAAACACCTCGACTGTTTCCCCTTAGGAGCCACGCCTTAGCATGGAAGAAGCGGCCCTCGAACCTGCGCACTTCAACCCGCCCAGAGTGGAAGAAATCTAGCAGGCGCTTTAGCCGACCCAAACCATCTGGGTGAAAGTCGAAGTCCTGGTCCCGCTCAGTCTTCAGATTTTGAACCTGACTATTCAGGGTGTCCTTCACCTGCTTCTCTGTTCGTGCCGGTTCCCGCGGGTCTCCTGGCTGGCGCGGCCCCATCTCGGTGCTGGGCCGAGGTTCTGCACCGATGAGTAGTCGAACCTTGTCAAGCCGCTCTGCCTCTGCGGCGACCTTCATCCACCCCGCCGCGTTGAAGTAACCCGTTGCGATGCACAATTCCTTTGGCGATTCACCGGCCTTGCGCAGAGCTTTGAGATGCCCGCCGATGGCCTTGGCAAAAGTATTGCCGTCGCGGTTGTCAATGAAGGCCGGAGAATCAGGCATCAAGGCCAAACTCCCGCATGCGCTCGTTCATTGCTTCGGCCATCAAATCGTGACGCACGGCCAGAAACTCATCGAAGCGGTCCACATGGAACAACGCCTCGTCAGATGGTAGGAACTGCTTGGCCCGCTCCTCAAGTGAAGCCGCTACCGAATTGAGACCGAGGTAGTCGAGTGGGGCCTTGGAACTGATGGTACGGTTGGCCTTGGAGTCTAGAACTACAAGGTTGCCGAACCAGTTGACCCGGTCATCCATGATGTCGTTTGCCTTCAGGAACGCCTTCGGGAAGAAGTGGTGCCACTCGGTGGCGAGGTCAGAATCCAGTCCGCCGGCATCTGTCCGCGTGAAGGAGAGTCCCTTCTTGGAGCCGAACCACGCCTTGGGGTCTCGGGGGAAGACGGTCATGAAGTAGAGCAGCCGCAAGAACCGGTTCCCCGCACCGCTGTAGGAGGCTTGTAGGTCCTCTCCGCACAGTCTCCACTTCGGTCCGTCATCCACCTGCTTGAACCGGGGCGCCTGGCGCGCGGTGAATTCCTCGACGATGGAAACGCTGTCCGGGAGTTTCTGGATGCTGTTGTCATCTTCCCGGAACTTCGAAGCCGTGGATGCCGAGTAGCGTCCAGAAGCGGTCGCGACGAGGAAGAGCCTGACGAGTTCGTCGCGGGTTGCTTCTGGCTGTTTTGCCGCCAGGACAACTACCGGGAACAGGGCGTTTTTCGAGGGCACCAGACCCATCGGAACACCCGCGTTCTGGAGGTGCTGCCGAACCTCCTCGATGGCCTTCTTCATCCGTCCCCAGGCGCGGTCCCTTCGCTGGTGGTCCTTCCAGAAATCGGACGGGATATTGCGCAAGTCTGGATTCTGGCCTGCGATGGCGACCAGGGCGGGCACGAGCAGGTTGGGCGGCAGGGACCATCCACTCTCGTCCAGTTCCTCGCAGAACGGCAGGAAGTCGTCCTTCATGAAGCCCGCACCGTTGGCTTCCATCCAGGCAAGCACTACATCGGTCTCTCGAACGCGAGTGCCCGCCCGGTTGACGCGCTCGAACACCTCTGCGACAGCCATGGGACCGAGATTGACCGACTGGCAGGGGACGGACTGAAGGAGGATGCTGCCCAAGCGGACGAGGCGTTTCTTGACCTCGTTCTGATACTTCACGAAGTCCTCCGGTTCGTCCCAGTCCTTCTCCTTGGCGAGTGCAGTCGCAAGAGTGGTGGCCTTCCCATCTAGGGCCTCCTGAAAGTCCTCAAAGGCCACTTCAGAGAGTTCTGACAGAAACGGCACTACCGGAAACCAGAAGGGGCTCTTCTCGCGAACCGGGTTTCCTAGTTGGAACTCGACCTCGCGTTCAGGGTCGAGCAGCGCCATGGGTTTGAAGGCTCCCACGCTCTTGTCCCAATCGTCGTTGTCCTTCCACCAATAGGGCTTCTGGCGCGTCAGGAAGCAGAGCGAGGTCGTCCGCTGTTGGCCGTCGATAATCCAGGTGGTCTGGCCCGGACCTCTGGAGGACCGACCCGTGACCATCCCTTCGGTCTCCGGCACTTCCCAGTTGAGGATGTTACCGAAGGGATAGCCCCAGTAGAGCGAGTCCAGCAACAGGAGAATCTTCGGGCGATTCCAGACGAAGCCGCGCTGGAAGCCGGGGATGTTCCACTTGCCGCTCTTGGCATCCCGGATGATGGTGAGAAGGTTTGGAGAGGAGATTTCCATGGTCTAGGCGTTCTTCTCCCAGTCGCGGAAATGGGTGAGCGTGGCATCGAGGCGGGTGTTGTAGTCCCAACCCTCATGGAAGGTTTCGAAGATGTGGGTGAGGTGGTCCTCGGTTAGGCCGTAGAGTTGCGTAACGACCGCATCCAGTTCATGAATCATGTCCTGCTTCTCTTCTTCTTCGAGAGGGCCGCACTCAACACCAACCGCTTGGGCCCATTCAGCGAAGCGATGGTCTACAGCTGCAAGTCGCCCGGCGATGTCGATTACGCGATTTGCCAGCACTGAGTCAGACGCCGGCCGAGGGATGGGGAATGGGTTGATGATGTAGAGCTTGATGTGTTTCTCTACATATCTCCGCGCGTACCAGTCAAGGGGGATCGAAGAGAGCACGCCGAGCAGATAGGCTTCATCACGTGCGTCGCCGCGCAGTCGTAGAAGATACGGGGCTTGGTCAGCGAGTACCACTTCGGGTGGGACTAGGGCGCAGAGCACAGTACGTTTATTCGTACGATTAGTCGTATCTCGAAAGGCGATGCGTGGATGTTGACAGGGAAGCGTGGACGGATCGGATGCCCAAGCTTGGTCGCACCGGTAGAATGCTGAGCGCTTGTGAGTGAGGCCACGCAGTCTCTTGCGCTGCAGCTCGGACACCGCAATGTCTCTGTTTATCGAGCCGTAATGAGTCCCGGTGTCACAAACCCAAAGATCAATAGATGCGCCCTTGTAGACAGGCCAGTATTCGTCATCTTCCGGCTGCTCTGCCGTTGCCATGAGCGCTTGCCCGCTACCGGAATGAAGTTCTGCGTATGGGCGGAAAAACCAGTCGCTCGAGTTCTGGTCGTCAAGCCTTGGGGCCTCACGGAGTTTGAGGAAAACCGGCAGTGACTCTAGGCTCGGAAACACGGGAACTGAGGCAGTGTCACTCCATTGCAACAGGTCCTCGTAGCGTAGAGCGCTTGCGCAGTCTGAACCGTTTTGGAACTCTACATGACTCCGGAACGGGCCGCTGATGAGAAGCTTGCCGATGCCGTCGGTTGCTCGGGATTGAATTGCGGACAAGACTGGTACGGGATTCTGCTCATGCACTCCGGGGAATACCCATCCCTTTCGGTTTATCAGCACAGTCAAGTCAGTGTGCGCACCGCTATCAAAGATCAGTTTTCGTACTGCCGCAGAAGCCATCGATACCCAGGCGTCCCGCGGGAGAACGACTCCGATTCTGCCGTCAGTGCTCCCCGCGAGGCTCCAAAAGCGCCACAAGAAAGCCACATAGTATTCCGGGTCGCTGGCGCCAATACCTGGGAATCCACCCAGGCGAAGTGCGGCGCGCGTCTTCGCGACGAGGCGACGCTCTTTCTCATAGGCGACAGCTAGGTCAGGGCGGGCGCTACTTAGCTGCGCAATTTTGGTCTTGCGCTCGGTCTGCGTGAGCCCCCGCAGTCCAGGGAAGTGTCGAGCCCAGAACCCTTTCTCTTCAACTCGTGCCTCTTCCCAAGGCGGATTTCCCAGAATGACATCGAATCCCGCCTGCTCTCGAAGGAAGACCTCCGGAAACGCGACTGGGAAATGGATGGGATTCAACTCTTTCAGGACCCCAAGGGCATGGCCATGGTCCTTGCCCTTGACCACCGATTCCTTCTCCTTGTCCCAGTCCGTCAACAGGATCGGGAAGTCCACCGCCTCGATCCGTGACGCGGTAAGGATGTCGCACAGCGCGCGGGTGGGCTCGATCGCGGCGTCAGCGTCTCGCCAAGCCTTGCGCGCCTCCTTGACCTCGGTCGTGGTGGCGTCTGCAATCTGACCCAGGCGGCCGAGGGCGTCCGAGGCGTCGCTCAGGAAGGTCTTGGCATCCATCTGGAAGAGGGACATTCCGCTGTCTTTGAGTACCCCGTTGAACTCGCTCAGCTGTCCGATGCCGACCAGCGAGTTCCCGTGGATGAGGTTGCGGTCAAGCAGCGAGAGAGGAAGCCCCGGCACGAAGGTGTGAATCCAGATTCCAAGTCGAGCCAACTGCACGGCCACCTCGTTGATGTCCACACCATAGATGCAACGGCGGGCAATCAGGCGGCGAAGCAGTCGGTGGTCCTCAAAGTCTTCATCGGGGTTTGCTGCGTCACCCAGGGCCTTCATTGCCGCCGCGCGAAGGTGCGCAATTTCTTGAGCGACTTGGGGTAGGGGGCGGTTGGCGAGGTAGCTCGTGAAACGAGCCCCAATGTGGTCCACTGCTGCGACGAGGAAGTGCCCAGACCCCATTGCGATGTCCGCCACTCGGAAATCGAAGAATGACTCTGCGGCGTGCAACTCGTCGAGCTCATCGAGGCGCGCGAAGTGATCATCAATAGCAGGCTCGAGAGAGCTGTCCAGGAGGTGCTCAACCGCAAAATGTTTCGTGTAGTAGGAGCCAGTTGTCTTGCGCGCACCCGAAGCGTTGTGCAGGTAGATGGTGCCTTCGGCAATGACAGGTTCTTCACCCTCCTTGCAAGGCCTGTAGGCGCCCTTCTTCTTGCCCGTGGACTCAACGCTCAGGTCGGTTTCGGCGACGGACAGTTCGGATTCCAGAAGGCCTTCATAGATGGTCCCGAACTCCCGTACCCCCAGCGACCGGAAGTCGACCGGCCCAAGAACTCCCTCGTCGGTGGGTACCAACAGAAGGTGCTGCAGGGCCGGGCCGAGAACACGATTGAGAATACTGACCTCGGACAGGGCCGCGCCAATTCTGGACTCAGCAGGATCAGAGGAGAAGAGACCTCCGTTGTAGGCGGGCACCCCCCAATCGCGGTTGCCCTTGTCCACTGCCTTAAAGAGGTTCTGGACTTCCACCCACCAGGAGTCGCTCTCGTCGAACTGGTCTGGTCCGATGTTGAGCAACTCTTTCGCCTTGGTCTTGAGGGAGCGGCTCTGGTAGAGGTCGTTGGAGCGGTAAGGCAGAAGGTCCTGGTCTTCGCCGTAGGCGATGAACAGCAGGCGAAATAGGACCACCATGGCCATCTGATAGGTCTCCGCCAGCTCTTGTGCGGTGGGCTCTTCAAGCCCACGGGCTTCCGCCAAGCCCTCAGCAAGACACGGGATGACTTGGTCGTAAACGCGCTCTCGCAGGCGGCTGGCCAGGTCTCCTGCGAAATCCCTGGAGTCGCCCAGAATGGAATGCAGAGTTCCATTCTCGGCCAAGGCACCAGCCGAGAACAGCAACCAGAGGAAGCCGGCCAGGTCATCCGGGATGAGCCCCGTGTGGCATTCGAGGAAAGTCTCACTCTGTCCCCTCCGGCCCACCCCCACATCCGCCTTGACAGGGTAGAGGCGGATCTTCCGGCCGTGAATAAGGACAACCCATTCAAGGCCCTCCTCGTCGGCGCGGGCGAGGGCATGCGAAACCGGTGAGAGGTTCCCGGGGATGCGTTGGGAACCAGACTCCGGAGTTTCATCGCGATTTAGCAAGATGGCGACGGCACTCTTGCGGCCCCCCCCCGTCAGGACTTCAGTGACATTGTCAAGTGGCTCGATAGTGAAGCCGAGGGCCTTGAGCAGGTCCTTGCCTGTGTGGCTCAGAATCGGTTGAGCCCTGGCCTTGGCCTCGCTCCAGTCTGAACGATTTGGGACTCCGTTCGCGAGTTGGTGGGAAGCCAAGAACCTCTCATTGCGCAAGCCGGGCAGTCCGTCTTCTCCCACTGAACTCAGACTGTCGCGAAGCGACCTGAGAGCAGCCTGACGCGAGGGCTGTTCGAGGGCCTCCTGGCAAATGCGCTCCACCTGCCCTGCATCGAGGTCAGAATAGACCGTGGGGGCTTCACCAGACGGCCCGCAGACGTGAGCCTTGCCATCATGTAGCACCACCACCAGGAGGGGAACACCGCGCCGATCCTGACGAGACTTCCAAGCGGCCCTGAGTTGCGTGGGCTTGGGGACTGACGAATGACTTGAATAGAGGACTTCCAGCTGGTGCCTGCTGCCTCGACCGAACGCGATGCCTTGTGGCGTAAACGGCCAATTAGGAAGCGGGATCTCTTCAAGCGCTATGGGGGGAGTTTTGATTGTCATGGATACTGTTTCTTGGGCAGTGACCAGCTACCTGGGAATCGTACTCGCGCAGTCTATGCCGAACAGTCCCGGCTAAGGGCTAGTAATGGAAGACGGACAATAGACGAGCCGTTGTCGTAGACTCACAGCCTTCTCCTCCTGGTTACTTGCGCTAGGTGCCGACCCAGCTCTTGCCGTCAATACCCCGGCCTTGTGCGTACGCACAGCCTACTGGGGCAGCAGGACGGTTAGGTGGTATGATCGCGGCGTGAAAGCAGATCCAGAGTTGGTAGAAGCCCTAATTGCCTACGCCGAGTCTGGTCAGGCTGGAGAAGTTCCCGCGGCCCTAGCGAATTGGATCGAGTCCAGGGAGTTCGATGGCTCACTCTTGGGGGAATGGGATGAGCATTTTACTTGGGTCTCCCACGAGGCTGCCGAGGTTGCGCTGCAGCCACCCAGCAGCATTGAGTGGAGTTCTCTAGAAGGCGTCCTAGCAGAGGACCGAGTCGAAGCGCTCGAGACAGGCGCAAAGCCAACGCGAGCGGAGTCGGATCTACTTGCGAAGTGCTGGGCTGAGGGGATTCTGGGTGACGACGGA
>Ga0114933_10004360_pt1 | contig 13312 bp, 10 predicted proteins | sample 4SBtaG_FD_89691 | JGI IMG/M metagenome (GOLD analysis project Ga0114933, IMG submission 89691) | Deep subsurface microbial communities from Kolumbo volcano to uncover new lineages of life (NeLLi) - 4SBTROV12_W25 metaG | ecosystem: Environmental > Aquatic > Marine > Volcanic | place: Kolumbo...
CGTTCAATCGGACACCATGCAGATCGGCAGCCACGAGGTCGCGCGCCTGATCGAGGAGCACGGCAAGCATCGTTTGGTCAGCGTGGACGCCGGCCACCTTTGCGAGAACGTTCACCATGATTTCTGGGTGGCAGAGGAGCTCCTGAGCAGCGGCGGCTTGGTCTTCTTCGACGACTACTACAACCCCAGGTGGCCCGGGGTTCTGGAGGCCGTCCACCGACGCTACATCGTCGGGCAGCCGCGCATTGCGCCGCTGGTATTCGGTTACAACAAGCTCGTCTGTTGCACCTTCTCCTCACACGCCACCTATCTGAAGGAGCTGAAGGCTTCGCTGAAGGGCCAAGGATTCACGGTCAACGCGGTGAAGATGTTCGGCTACGACGCACTCACAGTTCGCTGAGCATGCAGGGAGAGTTGCCATGAAGTTGATCACGGCGATCATCCCGTTGCGCCTCGTCCCGGGCGTATACGAAGCCGAGGAGCGGCTCGCGGAGCTGATGGACAGGATCCCGGCGAACCTCTACGAGGTCCTCGTTGTTGACTACGGCAGCAAGGACGAGGAGGCCGATAAGATCGCAGCCGCCTGCGATGGTTACGACCACGTCCGGATCGTGCGTGTCCGCGAAGCGGAAGAGAAGATCTTCAGCATCGGCGCAGCTCGGGACATTGGCGTTCAACACGCAAGAACCCCCGTCGTCATCTTCAACGACATCGACTTCCATGCCCCGAGTGAGGGCTATCGGCGAATCTGGGAAGAAGCTAAATCCCGCGGCCTCGAGCACAAGGCATACAACTTCTTTACGGTTCCGGTCGTGTTCCTCACCGAGGAAGGCACGGCCACGTACCGGGCACGCGAGGAAGCGTGGGAGAAGACGCACCTCATCCACGACGCGGTGACGACCCTCGATTCAAAGCTCATCGAGTTCACGTCCTTCGGCAGCTCAGCGATCGTAGCCAACAAGCATCACTACCTTGCACTTGGGGGACACAGCCCCGAGTTCTTTGGGCACGGCGCGGAAGACTTCGATGTGCTTCATAGGCTAGGCGCCTACTACCGGCGCGGCCCTCGGCCCAGGAACTACTACAAGGACCTGAAGAGCAACCAGGTGACCGACTTCACTGGTTTCCGGGCGTACTTCGCTCTCTACGGACTCGACGTTTTCAATCGCGGTGTTCTCCTCGCGCATCTCTGGCACCCCAAGCGGACCATCAAGAACTACATGCAGTCGTCGAGGAACTTCACGATCCTCACTCGACTCATGAAGGAGTTCGACAAGAATCGGAAGCAACCGCCTGCGCTGAGCGACCTCACCCGAGCTCAAAAAACGCTCCTGCTCGCGGACCCCACGTCGCGAGCCTACCGGTCGCTTCGGCACGCAGTTCCCCACATGGGCTCGGTGGTCGTTCGTCCGGAGACCGTTTTCGATTCTCCCGAGTCCCTGAAGCAATTCGTGAAGTCGGAGAAGGTGGATATTGTCGGCTTCCTGAACCCCTATGGAAACCCCCATCGGGAGGCGCTCTACCGCGCGATACGCGACGCCGGGCAGTCCTACTGGACGTTCGACCGTGGCGCCCTCCCGGAGAGTTGGTTCTTCGATCCGAACGGGTTCAACCACGATAGCCTGACCTACGACGCCGCGGAATGGGATCGTCCGATCTCCCCCGAGGAGAAGGCCGGCGCGCAGTCATGGGTGAAGAGACTCCGACAGACGTCCAACACCCTCGAGGCGAATGGACCACGGTACTCCGTCAGACATTGGCGCAACGAACTGGGGATCGGGGACCGACGAGTTCTCTTCGTGCCGCTGCAGCGCCCCAACGACACCGTCGTACGACACTTCTCCGGCGCCTGCACAGACTACGAGGACTTTCGCGAATGGGTGCGGTTCGTTGCCGGTGCGCTGGATCCGCGCCACTGGGTCGTGATCGCGAAGCGCCACCCGCTAGAGGACGAGGAAATCGATCTCGGCCCTCGCGTACGCTACGTACCGAAGGACGCACACATCCACGACATGCTCGACCTTGCGGACCGCGTCATGCTGTTGAACTCCGGAACCGGAGTACTGGCGATGGCGTTCGCGACACCGACCATCGTATGCGGAGATGCGTTCTACTCCCACGAAGGGCTGAGCTGGGACGCCGCCAGCAAGCAAGATGCACTGCGCCTCGCCCTAGACGAGACGCTTGCTGTAGACATGAATGCCGTCGAGCGCTTCTTCCACCACTTGACCGATCGCGTCTACTCGTTCGGCCCCTCCAAATACGTTGAGCGGACGGACGACCAGAACCGTCGCATTCGTCTCACGGAGGACATTCTGTTCAATTCGATTCGTGGTCTCACCACAAGCCCAATGCTTCTCGGGTCCGCTGACTCCGGAGTCACGCTGGACGCACCGCTCTTCCATAGCTTCGGGGGGCGTCAGGCGATGCTGCGGCCCGCTGGCGCAAACAAGGGCAAGGTCCTACGAGAACGTCGAGAAGAACTGGTCTCGAAGGTGATCTCTCCGATCGTCCCGAACCGTCTCAGAGCCAAGCTCAAGTCGAACCCGGAACGCTTCTTTGCGGATAGCAAGAGCCCCGTCGTGCGCGGTCTGGGCAAGCTGCTCCTCTAGCTGGCGAGCGTCTCGATCACGACCCGAAGCGTCGCTCAAATTCCCGGGGACCCATGGGAAACCAGCGGGAGCCGGTCGGGTTGTCTCGACTTGGCAGCACCTTGTAGAAGCTCCCGTTGATCTGATTGACGTTCAGGAGGTAACGCACGAGAGCGTCATAGAGCTGCTCGTCGACGACGCCTGGGTCGCTGAGAAACTCAGGCAACGTGCCCTGAAAAGTCAGCCCAGGCATGTCGTAGACAGCGGTCCCGAGGGCGATGACCGGGGTCGCGTGCTCCATCGACTGCAAACCGACGGTGCTGTTGATCGTGATCGTGCCGAGCGCGGCGTCCAAGAGGGTCGGCAAGTGAAGGTCGTGAATGTAGTAGAGCCGGCCTTCGAGCCCGTGCTGACGCGCGAGGTCCTCGAAGAAGGTCCGATACTCACGGTAGGCCCGATCCATCGGGTGGTGCTTGAAGACGATGGCCTGGTCCGGGCGGGCCTCTCGGGCGAAGGTGGCTGCGACCTCGCGCACGAAGTCGAGCATGTCGTCGTACGGAGAATGCAGAAGCTGAAAGTCGCAGTGCACCTGCAGCGGCACGAGAAAGAAGCGGTTCCGGAGCTCGCCCGTGAAGTGCTCGACGAGGTGGCTCTCTCGCGCAAGGAAGATTTCTTTGCGCACGACGCTCCGGACATGCACAAACGCGTGGTACCAAGAGTTCAGGCTTCGGTGGTGCTCGTACCGGGAGAAGCTCTGGTTCATGAGCGTGAAGGCGAGCGCATTGAGGGTGGAAAACCAGCTCATGAGCTGCCAGCGCTGGCCGACCTCTTGAGGGCGCTCCACCTCGGGCAATTCGAGACTCCGATAGAAGTCGGGGTCACGGGACATGCGCGAGTTGCCGTTGACGCCGTGCTCCTCGAGCGTGATCCAATTCGGCCGTAGGTACCCTTCCTCCAGCGCGAAGACGCGCACGTCGAGCTTGCGCGCTTCTTCGATCGCGGCCTTGTGCAGAGGGCGACAGTCCCCGAAAACGACGAGGCCGTCGATGGACCTCGCCCGCATCAGCTCCCGAACGAAGGCCGGCCATTCGCTCTGGTCGCCATAGAAAGCGAGCGCGTCCGGGCCCGAGTAGAAGAACTGGTCGCCCGCGTGGAAGTTGACCTTGGTGACCTCCATCCCGCTGCCTCGAAGCTCCTGGGCGAAGCGCTTCATGAACGGGCCGGCCGGCCCCTGCAGGAGCAGAACGCGACTGACTCCGAGATCGGGGATCACAGTGCGCTCCTCTTCGCACCCGCGCGGGGGCGAATCAAGGCCTCGATGCGTGCCGCAACGGCGGCGGGGGTGTGGTCTCTCGCGTGCACGTCAAAGCCGCCAGTCGCCAGGCGCTCCCAGAGTTCAGCGTCACGATGCAGAGCCAAGAGCCCTCGCGCGAACCCCGGCGCGTCAGCCGCGATCCAGGCGCTCTCGCCGTGCCGAAGCGCGATGCCGTCGGCTGCGACCGGTGTGCAGACGGTCGGGCGACGCAGAGCGAGCGCCTCGACGACCTTGGTCTTCATGCCGGCCCCCGCTCGAATGGGCGCGGCCGCAACGCGGGTGCTCCGATAGATTCGGTCGAGGTCGTCGACGCGCCCGAGCATCGCTGCTCGTGAACGCAGGCCCTCCGGGATCCGGACGTCGGTGGTCATCGCGCCGACGGCTGCGAACCGATAGTCCGGGGCTTCTCGTCGGACCCTCGGGAGCACGTGCTCGAGCAACCACCGGAGGGCGAGCACGTTGAAGCTCGACCCGCTGCCGACGAAGAACGCGTCGTAGTCCGCGTCCTCGACGCTCAACGTGGGCAACGGCGAGGCCTCGACGAAGTGCGGCACAAACGTGACCTCGGCGGACGGCGCCCATCGAGCGAAGGTCTCCGCTTCCTGGGGGTGAATGGCGACGATTCGCTCGTATCGGCTCAATGCCATTTGCTCACTGCGCTCATGCCGAGCCAGGGAGACGTGCTTCCGTGTGCCGGCGTGCAACTGCGACTCTTCCACGAGGCGGGTCTGGCAATCGTGCGTGTCGACGATCGTCACGCCGTCGAAGTCCGCTGGGATGGCGGGCGTCAGCTTCGCGTAGTTCACGAGCAAATGTGTCGGCGAGAACTCGGAGCAGAGGGTCGCGACCCGGCGACGAAAGGCGGGAGGGCAGGTCTCCAGGTTCGCGACGTCGGAGAGGCCACCGGAGAGCGCCGCGGCGACGCGACGCACCTCGCGCGCGACTCGGCGGTGCCCTTGCCCCGGGTGGGCGACGAGCTCGATCCGTGACGCGCCGGGGTAGCGCGCGCGGAGCGATGCGATGGCAGCGTCGCACTCCGTGCCTGACGGGCAGATGGCGCAGAGCACAACCCGCGCGCCTCGCTGACCTATCGACGTCAGCATCGCATCGAGGCGCGCCGCCGACCCCCGGTCCGCGGGCCAAGGCAACACGGGAGAGAGCACGAGGACCCGCGCCCCATCGACCTGGTGTGCCTCTCCGAGGACGCGGAGCTCCCGGAAGTCGATTCGTTCGGTGGCCCGAAAGCGACGCCCCTGAGCGTCCCGTGCGAGTCGGGTCGTGCATGCACCAAACGAGTACACGCGTGTTCGCAGGTGGTGAATGAAACGCTCGACCTTGTGCGCGTCTGGCGGGGAGAGGCGCTCGAGCACCTGCGCCGCCTCCGCTACGGTCTGAACCGCCTGCGAGAGCCCCGGTTGTCCGTAGAAGGCCCGACCGAGGTGGAGCGTGGGCGTGCCGAAGGCGAGGCTCAGGAGCCCGACACCAGACGTCAACGTGAGCGTCGCGTCGGCCATCTCGAGGAGGTCGTGGATGTGCGTCGACGGGGCAGCGAGAGCGACGCCGTCGAGGTCGGGCACGGCCTCCTCTAGTGGGTGCTGCTTGACGACGACCCGCCACCCCGAGGACTCATCGGCCGTTCGACGGGCGAGCTCTTGGACGAAACGCTCGAAGCGTCGGTGGTCGCTGACAGGCCCACCGAAGTAGCGAACCGCGGTGTCGTGCGGCCGCTGCAGCGGAACGAAGAGCATGCGCTCGTGACGGGAGATCCCCAGGCGCTCTCGCAAGTGGCTCGGCTCGGTCCGCCTACCCTGGGTCTCGAGCGCGTCGTGGCTGTCTCTCAGCTTCGACAGATAGCGCTGGGTGTCGGCCCGCTCCTCAGCGGTGAGCGCGTGGTCCCAACGTCGGGGTCGGTACGCATCGCTGTCGTCGAGGAAACCCTCGTCGAAGAACCATGCCTCCGGCAGCGCTCCTCGATCGCACACGATCGTCGGGAAGCCCTCCGCGCGCAGCCTCCGGTAACACGCCAATCGCCAACGGTTGCCGTACGCGTTGGGCATGAGAACCTGATCGATCTTGCGGCGGCGCAAGTACGTACCCAGCCCGAGACCCATGGGGAACGTGCGCTCCGACCGGTAGTGCACCTCACCGAAGGCAAACATGGCGGAGCGGATCGACCGGTAGAAGAGAGAACCCGGGCGGCCGAGCGCGAGGGTCCGGATCACCCCGTCGCGAGTACCCGGGGTTTCAGAGCGCACGGCCGAGCGCTCCCCGTACGATGTTTCGCAGTCGCCGCACCTGCCGACCGATGAGCCCCAGTCGCTTCAGTGGGGTCTCGCGTCGCTTCCGAAGAAGGCGCTCGAGCGTCGCTTCCGCCGTCGTCCGCTGGCCAGTGACGGGATCCACGTAGCGGGCGTAACGCAGGAGCGTGCCGGCGACGAGTTCATCGAGGGAGAGCGCTCGGGTGCGGCGCGGGTGGGGGTGCCGGTCCTCCGTCAGGCCCCAGCCGCTGTAGAAAGGCTGGCCGTAGGTCATCACACGCAGTCCGCGCATGAGGGCCTCGAAGCCGACGAGGGAGGTCATCGTGTGCACCTCGTCGGCGGCGTTCAGGCAGTCGGCCAAACTCGCGTGCACGACCACCTCATCGCAGAGACGCCGGGCTAAAGAGAGCGGCAGTGAGTCGGAACGATGGCCGCGCACGACGTCGGGGTGCGGCTTGTAGATCAAGTGAGCGTGAGGCCGCACCAAGCGGGCAGCGCGCAGCAGGTCTTCATTGCGGCGAACATCCAGCGTGCCGAGCTCGATCGATGCGTCGTCCTCGACCTGACCGATGACGAGCACAACGGGCCGCCCGCCATCGACCGGCCCCACCGGCCGGCGCAGGCCGACGTTGTATTTGCTGATGCCGGCGTCGACGATCCTCGTGCGCAACGAGTTCGCTCGCGCGAGCTCCGCGGCGCCGAACTCACCTTCGGCAAGTGTGCGCTCCAGGTCGGACGGAACGTTGGGGTCGTAGTAGATGCCGCAGGTGTCGACCACGAGCGAGAGCGGCTCTTCCAGATCGCTGCCGAGCCCGACGCTCCTCAAGAAGCCGTCTTCCATGCGCCAGACCGGTACCCGGGTCGCATCGGCGCGCGCGGCCACGGACCGGTGCCTGTTCTGCGTTCCCCACAGGAGCACCGCGTCGTGAGCACGGAGCGAGAGCGCTGACTCGGAGACGAAGAGCACCTCGAGCTCGGGACCGGCGATGAAGCTCGGCAGGTAACCTTGTTTCCACCGAGGGATACCCACGCAGAGCACACGTCGAACCGCCGTATCGCTCGACTCAGGTGACGTGGTCGACGGGCTCACTTCCCGAGGATCGCACGAACACGCTCGAGATCCTCGGGCGTGTCCACGCCGTGTGGCGGCGCCTCGGGCACGCAGGTCACGTGGATGGGCAGGCCGAGCGCCAGGGCGCGCAGCTGCTCGAGCGACTCCGCCAGCTCGATGGCCGCGGGCGGCGCCTGGCTCAGGCGACGGAGCGTGGAGGCACGGTAGGCGTAGAGCCCGAGGTGACGCAGAAACGGTACGTCGGCGGGGAGCGCGTCTGGGGCCCCATCGGCGAAGACGCCGCGCACCCAAGGGATCGGCGCCCTGCTGAACGTCAGCGCGAAGCCGGCGTCGTCGAGCACGCACTTCACGACGCTCTCGCGGAAGAGCGTCGCGGCGTCTTCGATAGCGGTCGCCATCGTCGCGATTCCCGCTCTCGGGTGGCTCGCCAGAGCCGCGGCCAACGTGTCGAGCAGGGACGGCGGGAGGAGCGGCTCGTCCCCCTGCATGTTCACGACGATGGTGTCGTCGGGCCAGCCACGGGTGCGCGCGACCTCGGCGAGCCGGTCTGTGCCACTGAGGTGGTCGGGCGAGGTCATCACGGCGACGTCCCCGACCGCCTCGGCGACGCGTGCGTCGTCCACCGCGACGATCACCTCCGACGCGCCCGACTCACGCGCCCGATCGAGGCACCAGGTGACCAGCGGCTTGCCGGCGATGTCCGCGAGCGCCTTCCCAGGAAGCCTCGAGGACGCGTACCGCGCCGGGATGACGACGACGAAGCTCATGCCCCGTGTCTCGAGAGGTACGCCTCGATCGCCGGGTCGAGCCGGTCTCGGGCCGTGAGCAGGCGCTCACACACCTCGCGGACCGCGCCGTGCCCGCCGCGCTTCTCGGTGACGAGGGTTGCCTCCTCGAGCACGCGTGAGGTCGCGTTCGCGACGGCGATCGAGAGCCCCACGTTCCTCATCACAGCGAGGTCCGGGAGGTCGTCACCCACGTGCGCAATATGTGCGCTCGGAATCCCCAGCCGAGCCCGAAGCTCCTCGAGCGCCGTGCGCTTGTCCTCGCGGCCCATCCACGCATGCTGGATGCCGAGGTCGGCGAGGCGGCGCTCCAGAGGACCGCCCGTCTTGGCCGTGATGACCGCAACTTCAATCCCCTCCTGCATGGCGAGCTTGATGCCGAGGCCGTCGTACACATGGAACGACTTGAAGAGCTCGCCGTCGGAACCGTATCGGAGCCGGCCGTCGGTGAGCACCCCATCGACGTCGAGGCAGAGGAGGCGGATCCCGGCCAGGGAGGCCCGCGCCTCGGCCCAGCGCTCGGTGTGACTCACAGGCCCTCTGCGTAGGGCCTCGACTTGACGGCCGAGTCCAGATCCGTGAGCACGGCGAGCAGCTCCTCCATGCGCGCAAGCGGCCACTGGTTGGGCCCATCGCTGAGGGCCTTCGAGGGGTCGGGGTGGGTCTCCATGAAGATACCGCTGACGCCCGCCGCGACGGCAGCTCGAGAGACGACGGGCACGAGCTGAGACTGTCCCCCTGAAGTCGTCCCTTGGCCGCCCGGCTGCTGGACCGAGTGCGTCGCGTCGAAGACAACGGGACATTCGGTCTCCCGCATCAGCGCCAGGCCTCGCATGTCGCTGACGAGCGTGTTGTAGCCAAAGCTGGTGCCGCGGTCGCAGACCATGATGTTGTTGTTGCCGACCGCCCTGCCCTTGGCGACAACGTTCTTCATGTCCCAGGGCGCCTGAAACTGGCCCTTCTTGATGTTGACCGGCTTGCCGGGCCGGCACACGGCTTGGATGAAGTCCGTCTGCCGGCAGAGGAACGCCGGCGTCTGCAGCACATCGACCACCGAGGCGACCGCATCGACCTGGTCGACCGTGTGAACGTCGGTGAGCACGTCGACGCCGAGCTCCTTCTTTACGTCCGCGAGAATCGCCAGCCCCTCGTCGAGGCCAGGCCCGCGATAGGAATCGGCGCTCGTCCGGTTCGCCTTGTCGAAGCTCGCCTTGAAGACGTACGGAATCGCCAGGCGAGCGCAGATGCCGCGCATCGTCTCCGCGACCTCGAAAACCACGTCGCGGTTCTCGATCACACAGGGGCCTGCGATCAGGAAGAAAGGTTTGTCGGCTCCGACATCGTGTCCGGCAATCTGCATGTGGAGGGGGTCCTACGGGATGAAGGGCCGCACGACAACCGAGGCCGCAACGGCGATTTGATAGATGACCTGCGCGAGGTCGATTCCGTTCTGGAACCATTTGTCGTCCACCGACGGCGGCACCATGATCTCGTCACCCGGGCGGATGGTGGTGTCCCCGCCCCCGATCACGATCTCCGCGTTGGCGCGCATGACCAGCACGGTCCCTTGATCCGCGCGCTGGGCGTAGCCGCCGGCCATGTTCACGTAGTCCCGAACCCTGAGGTCCGGACGAAACTGAACCGCGTGAGGCACGTTGACCTCGCCGACCACGCGGACGACATTGGTGCGTCGCGGGATGACGATCACGTCGTGGTCTTGCAGCAGTACGTTCAACTCCTGCCCGGCGCTCGAGGTGACCATGTTGCCGAGGGGCTCGATGTTGCGGGCCCGCTCGGTGAACTGTCGGACCAGCTCCGCCTCACGCACGCGAATGTCCGACTCACTCGAAGAGTCGGAGATCGCCAGCATCGTCGTTCGCTCGAGTCGGTCGAGGCTCTCCCTGAGCGCGCGTCGCTGCTCACGGCGAATGCGCTCGCGACGGATGTGCACGGCTCCGGTGTCGGATAGCTCCGGATCGATGACAACGTGGTTGAGCACGTCCAGCAGCCGCGCGCCCCGGCGCACGGCGAGCTCTGCGGGGCCCTGAAACTCACCCTCGAGTCGCACGAGCACGTGGTCCGGCGTGAGGTCCTCGCGAAACGCCAGCACGTCACCGTCGAAGAGGGGCGCGTTCGCGATTTCGGCGACGCCGATGGTGCGGGCGATGGACTGCCCGTCCCGCAGACCCGTGAGCGTGATGCCGTTGCTGCGGGCTCCGCCGCTCAGGACGGCGAGCACCTGCGCGGCGGTCGCGTCTTCTCCCGAGAGCTCCACCAACGTCGCGCCGTGGCCGACCCGTCGAACCTCGACGGTCGGGCCGCGCCGCTCGACGAGGATCGTGTCCCCGTCGGTGAACTGGGGCGTCGCGATCGTGCCAGCCGTCATGAACTCGTAGAGATCGATCTCCGCGATGGTCGCACCCTGACGCACGACACGGATGCGACGGTAGCTGCCTTCGCTGGCGTCGATGCCGCCGGCTTGATCCAAGAAGAAGAGCGCCGAGTCGTTCGGAATGCCGGCGTAGCGCCCCGGGCGCGGCACGCCACCGGTCACGAAGACGGCCACCGGTGAGGCGGTCAGCAGATTCGTGTACACCCCGAAGGTGCCCCGGTAGACCCTCCGGATTGCGGCCTGCACGGCGTCCGAGAGTCCCTCACTCGCCACGCCGCCGAGGTGTACGGGGCCCACGGTGGGCAGGAAGATGTTGCCCTGGGTGTCGACCGCGAAGACGTCGTTGATGGTCACCGCGCCCCAGGCATTCACCATCACACGGTCGCCCGGCAGGATGGTGTACTCGGGGTTGAGCCCGTTCTCTCGCTGAGCGGCGTAGCTCCCAGTGAAGAGGTTGGCGCCAAAGGGCTGAGGGCCCGTCGGTGCCGCGGCCGCCGGCGGCGGAGCATCCTGAGCGAGCCCCACCGAGACACCAAGGGAACCCAGGCTCGCGACCACGAGCGCCGCGAGCACGGAGCGATGGAGGTCGGTCATACGTTCGCGTGCTCCCGCACCGACGCGATCAACATGGTGCCGACGCCGAGCAGTGAGAAGCTGATCACGAGGACCGTGAGGATCGAGTACCAGAAGTTCGGAAACGCCGGCTGGTCGGGCCGGGACGGCCCCGAGATCCGCACCAGGTAGCGGTGCTGCCGCGAGGCGTCGACGCGCGCGAGCTCCAGCGACGTGAGCGCCGACTCGTAGGCGCGCTGCGCAAACTCTTTTTCGATCATGACCGGCTCGAAGGCCGCGAGCTCCGACGAGATGCCCTCGTCGTCGCCGCTGGTCAGGCGCGCGCTCTGTTCGTCCACCTGGGTCTGAAGCGCGGAGACACGACGCCTGGCCGCCGTCACCTCGGGAGACGTCCGGGGGGAGGTGGCGCGGAGCGTGCTGAGGTCGGCGCGGGCGATGGCGAGCTCACCCTCGATGCGAGACCGGATCTCGAGCACCGCCTCAGCGGAAGCGCGCGGGTTGAGGTCCCCATGCTCCGCCTGAAGCTGCCGGAGCTGCTGGCGCGCCGCGGAGAGCCGCGTCTCCGCCCGCTCCATCTCCGCTTGAGAGAGCTGGATGCGGTCGGTGCGGGCCGCCTCACTGAGCCGGTTCACCATCTGCTCGCTCGCGTTGAGGATCGCCTGACCGATGGCGTGGGCGGCAGCGTTGTCGAAGGCCTGCACGCGGAGCGTGAGCACGCCCGAGGCGCTGTCGTGATCGATCGAGACGTGCTCCAAGTAGTACTCGTAGATCGCCTCGAAGCCATCATCACTGCCGAGGCGTGAGACGAAGTCGGCGTCCTGCGTCGAATACACCGCGACGTAGTCGTGCTCCGCGATCAGGAGGCGAAGCATGTCGCGAGAGCGCACGTACTCCTGCACGAGCATGACGTCGCGGCCCGCCGTGCCGGGCACACTGGACATGAGCATCTGGAGCGCACCGCCGATCGGGGCGCCGTCCGCGGACTGGATCGTGAAGGTCGTGACCGACTGGTAGCGGGGCGTGACAAAGACGCCGTACCAGAGCGCCGCGAGCAGCGTCGGCAGCCCTACGGCGAGCGCGAGGCGCGTGACGATGCGGCGCGTGCGCATCTTGCGGAGCTCTTTGACGGTCGCGACGCGCGTATCGGTGGGAAGGGAGGTGCTCATGCGGCCTGCTCGTACACACGCTTGACCGTGTCGATGTCGTCAAAAAACTCGAGCCGCCCGCGCTCGAGTAACGCGAAGCGATCGGCGTACTGGGTGATGGTGTTCAGGTTGTGACTGACGATGATGACCGACGAGCGCTGGCGACGCTCGGCGAAGGCCTCACGACATCGCCGCTGGAAAGTCCCATCCCCGACCGCGGTCACTTCGTCGACCAGGTAGGTGTCGAAGTCGATGGCCATGGAGAGACCAAACGCGAGTCGCGCACGCATGCCGGAGCTGTAGGTGCGCACCGGCTCGGAGAAGTAGGCTCCGATGTCGGCAAACCCGCGGGAAAACTCCGTGACCTCGTCGACGTCGGCTTCGTAGATACGCGCGACGAACCGGCAGTTCTCCTCGCCGGTGAGCGACGGGCTGAAGCCCCCCGTGAAGCCGATCGGCCAGGAGACCCGCCCGACGCGTTTCACGCTGCCCGCGTCCGGTTGTTCGGCCCCGCCGAGGATGCGCAGCATCGTTGACTTGCCCGCGCCGTTGCGGCCGACGATCCCGATGCTGGTCCGACTCGGAAAGGTAGCGGTGATGTTGTTCAACACCACGTGCATGCCCGAGGCGGTCTGGTAGGCCTTGGTCAGGTTCTTGAGCTCGATCATGTGAGCTGCACTTTCGGGCGCACCCGCCGCTCGAGCGTGAGGCCGATGAATGAGAGTGCGATGATCCAGGCGAGCACATAGTTGCCGCTCGCGTACCGCGCCTCGTAGTTGGTGAACCAACCGTCGCGGACGATCTCCACGCAGTGAATGATCGGGTTCCAGAGCATGTACTCCCGGATCCGCGAGGGCAGCACGTTCACCGAGAAGAAGATGCCGCTGATCCAGAAGAGCGGACGCATGATTGGCCCCTTGATCCGCTGCGTCGTCTTGTTGGTCACCGCGAGGGCGCAGATCACGGTGCCCAGCGAGACCCCGAAGAGGCCCGCGAGGCCGAGCCCGTAGGCGACCAGGAGCGGATCGGCGACCACGAAGTTCTGGGTCGCAAGGGCATAGCCGCCCATCAGGACACCAAAGACGGTGAGCGACGTCGCGAACTCCAGCCCGCCGCGAGCGATGATGAGGTCCAGCGGCTGGACGTGGGGATAGAAGAGCAGGGGCTTGTTGCTGTCGATC
>Ga0114933_10004362_pt1 | contig 13303 bp, 7 predicted proteins | sample 4SBtaG_FD_89691 | JGI IMG/M metagenome (GOLD analysis project Ga0114933, IMG submission 89691) | Deep subsurface microbial communities from Kolumbo volcano to uncover new lineages of life (NeLLi) - 4SBTROV12_W25 metaG | ecosystem: Environmental > Aquatic > Marine > Volcanic | place: Kolumbo...
AAAACATTTATAGCGAATCCGTTCTGTTCACCCCATTTCGTATACATTCGAGTTAACATTTCAGCCCAATCCTGTGACTCTAGTCCTCCTGCTCCTGGGTGGACGGTAAGAAGAGCATTTCTGTGATCATCTTCACCCTGCAACATTGTCTTTAGTTCCAGGCCTCCAATCTGAGAATCCAAATCCTGTAATTCTCGTGTCCATTCGTCTTCTAGTTCCTGGTCCTCATCAAGTTCGATCAGTTCTTTGAGTTCCTGTAATTCCACAAGTCGAAGTTTCAATTTTTTCCATGGCTGGGTCCAAGCTTTTAAGCGATTAGAGGCCGCTATTGTTTCTCTGGCCTTTTCCTGGTTATCCCAGAATCCAGCCTCCGCCATTTCCCTGTCTAATTTTGCTAATTCTACTTCCTTATTAGAAATGTCAAAGATACCCCCGGAGGTCTGAAACTCTACCTGATAGAGCGTTGATCTTAACTTGGGACTCTTTGTCCACGATCCTTTCCCCGTTTTAAAACAATGAAAACCAGCAGAATAGGTTGGTCACTAGGACACAACATCGCTACGGAAGAAAATATATCCGAGTGATGGCGCTCCATCAACACAATCAGTCATGGATCAAAACATCTTTGAAGGCTATTTCCTCTGCTGCTAATACAAAGAGCGTCGCTGGCAGATCCTGCGTCTCTTTCAAGAGTTTGTCCCAATAGCCCACAAAATCATCCAAAGGCTTCCCTACACCCAAAAGTATGAGGTCAGCATCTCCAGAATGCTTTAGCACAAGGCGCCTAAAATGTTCACCCTCTGAAGTAATAACATGAGGTATGAAATTTGTCCTCGTTCTATCAATAATAGCCTTGAGATTACGGTACGCCTCCTGTCTGGCTACTTCGTCTTTGACGACCATCCTAAGGTGAACCTCCGACCCCTTCCAACTGAGACTGGTCTGTGTTAGGTATCCCAGAATCAACATCAAAGCTCCGTTACCCTGTAAACCTCCCCACCATATATCGATTCTTTTTCGTTTTCCGAAACCTTCCTCTTCTTCTGCGCGAAGGATAAAAACATTCCTTTTTGCCTGATACAAATCACTCACTAGTGTACAGAATTTTTTACGATCTTTCGAAAGTTCGTAGTTTTGGCCTAATAAGACCGAATTTGGAACTAAGGGGCCCACTCCGTATGTCTCTACCGCTCTTTTTACCCCCGAATAGGCATCTGGGGCAGAGATAACCCTAACCAAAGAAGCTACACCTCGCCTCTCACAGTAATCTTTTATCTTTGATTCAAGTGCCTGTGATCGTTGAAGCGTTATACTTTCATCTGGCACTACTGTGGACACAGTCAGCAATCCTTGTGAATGGGAAAAGCAATTGGCCAGATCGACCAGATGCCAGCGGCGAGTTGGGGCACCAGAGAAGACCAACGTATAGGGCCTCCAATTTCTAGCATCAGGTTCTCCCTTGAGGCCTAAGAGACCTGCCCTAATAACCGCCATCCACAAACCTCTTCTTAGGTCACCCCAAGCAACAGTTAGCGCCCGTTTCTTAAGCCAAATATAAACGCCAACCACAAAGCATAAGGCGACCAATGTAGCGCCAGAGTTTATCAAGGACATAACAGAAAAACAGCCTATTGCACCTAAAAAGGAAAAAGCCCAATGAACTTTGAATTTGGGTCTAAATGATGGACTCTTCAAAATACGTTCTAGGCCAGCTGCTATGTTAAGTGCTCCATAAGTCGTCAGAAAGAACATCGTAAGTATGGGTGCAATCATCTCGAGGTCTGTCATATAAGCTGCTGTACCAGCGAATAACAACGTCACCACAGTACCGATTCGGGGAGTATCATCATCACCTGCACCTCTACCCAACCAGCTTAATCCACTTGGTAGTACATTGTCCCTCGCCAAGGCTTGCAAGACTCTGGGAGCACCCAAAATACTGCCTACAGCTGAAGATAAAGCTCCTCCCCACACGCCCAATAATATCGCCTGACCCCAGGCTGACATAGGCATCATAACCAAGGGGTCTTCCACAAGAATGTCTGGATTAGCCCTAAACGCCAAAATCACTGGAAGAATCATGTAGACCAAGTATCCAACACCTACGGCCAAGAAGGTTCCTAGAGGTATGGATCTACCCGGATCCTTAAGATTCCCAGACAAATTAACTCCAACTGTTATACCTGTTACAGCGGGAAAGAAAACTGAAAAAACCTCCCAGAAACCTGCTGGATCTTCTATCGTACCCGAAAGTCCCGCTACTTCGGTCGAAACCTCCTTCCCGAGTAATAGGGAGATCAAGGAGAGTCCAACCACACCCATTACCAAATATTGAGTCCTAATAGCTAATTTGGGAGACAGCAAAGCTATACAGGAAACAACAGCTATTGTCATAATAACAACAGATTCTTGATCGAATTGAGGGAACACCGCTATTAAACTTTCTGCAAAACCCACCGTGTAAAGAGAGACTGAAAGGGCTTGTGCAAGGAACAGTGGAATGCCAACAGCACCTCCAGCTTCTAATCCTAATGATCGAGATATCATGTAGTAAGCCCCGCCAGCCCGCACTCTCTGATCAGTTGCTATTGCCGCGATAGACAGACCTGTTAAAAAAGTAATCGAAGTTGCAAGCGTAACAATTAGTAGTGTTTTAGTGAGACCAACGTTGCCAACTACCCACCCTAGTTTTAGATACATAATGACGCCGAGAATAGTCAGTATCGACGGAGTGAAAACCCCGTCAAAGGTGCCCAGGCTTTTCTTTGTCTCGGTCAAATTGTCCGCCTAATTATACTGACCCTAAGATTTCCGTATTGTCCCCTCATTACCGAACCATTTGTGTTTCTCGCCACCCTATCTATACGCTCGGACAAATCCAGCTCAGAAACTCGACCTGTTGCCCTTTTTCCGCACAAGTTCGATAGGATTTGAAATCGTGTTTCAATCCCCTACCCACCGGGGTGAAAACTTCTCTACAAAGCCCCACCCCAGAACTATGACACCTTTCAATACTCCATGGTCCGCCGCTGACCCAACCTCTTTCGGGCAACACTGGCACGCATTCAAGGTTTAATTCTTCTTGAATAGGAGAACCCGTCTGTACTCTGTAGTCTCCCTCCTCAGGTAATAGACCTGGATCCCATTCGCTGATATCGTGTTCTGAAAACTCTCTTTCAGGATCTCCGGCATCTATGGGTACACGCACATCATCACCTATTAGTGGAATTCTCCACAATCCAGAACTTACAGAGATATGAGCAGCCACTAGCACGCTGACACCTATCCTAGATTCATAGTCTACAAAGATTTTTTGTTGGCCCCTTGAAACATAAGCCAAAGGAAGCATCGGTATAGCAGATTGAATACTTATCCTTCCATCTGGAAGTTCTAGCAGTAGTGGGTCTCCAGGCAATCTCTTCACCACTTCACCTGGAGAATCTACTCCACATGCGAACTGCATGCTTGTGGCTCCGAAGATTCCGGTTGCCCTGCAGAGAGTAGTCACAAATTCTCTTCGTCCTAGGGTCATCCCCCTGTTACCAATCCCAGTGGGCCAGGTATCATTCTAGGCTCTTTTTATCTTTTAGAGCACTCAAAAATCCTTTAATTCCAGCGTACTGACCTGGCCCATCCAATCCCGCTTCTCGAATCACATCATCACCAGGGCCACTCCCCAAGTAATGTCCCTTCTGGAATGGATGCATCGTATGGTTCCTACCCAGATCTGACTGGATCCACCTGTACATTGTCGGCAACGTGAATCCCGTAATACCCATAGCGTTTCTAGCCATCTCCTCATTGTAGATGGAACTCTTTTTTCCCTGTGGAAGCCTGTCAAACAATTCTGGACTGGCAACATACATCACTCTCAGGTTAATCCCTTCTACTTTAAGCTTAGGTAGCACTTCATTCACGAAAACAAGTGTCACGCCTGAACCTTGCAGAACAAGAACAGCATCAGGATCTTCTACATCTTCTCCGGATAAACAGTAGACTCCATTTTCAGCACTGTTTTCATGTGCCAACCCCAAACTTTTTCTGTCTAAAATTGGCTCATTGGGCCGGGTTACAAAGGGAACAAGAACAGCTGGTTGAGCCCTAAGTCCAGCAGCCATCAATGGCCAGATTTCCTGGGGCTCCCAGGGAGTTAGTGTTATAGCAGTACCTGGTGCATAATTTTCTGCGTGCAGTTGATAGGCTTGAGGATCAGCATGGGTGGGACCATCTTCACCGGTCTTCATTCCCGCGTGGCCACACTGCAGTATCACTGTACTGTATGGCCCGCTGTCTAGTTCTTGTTTCATTTGTTGGCTTATCGCATGCACACGAGCCGCTATATGACCGAGAGGTGAAATAAACGCTCCATAAGAAGCACCTACCCCGATGTGTTTACCGAATCCTGATATCCCTACTATGATACATGAGAGACCATCCTCACAGATCCCACCCATACTTAAGGACCGGCTTAACGGATTAGTCCGAAAATGCCAAAAATTATCTGGGAAACCTGTATTAGCACCTGAGACAGCAGTCGAGTCACTTAAGTCAGCAGCTCCAAAGAGCATCGCTCCATCAGATTTTTGATTTAAAAAGCCCAAAACCTGCCCCAACTGTTTCCTCAAAGGAAACTTAGAACCAATCTCTAGCTGGAGTTCAGATGGTGTTTCTGGTGAACGGCACGCTTCTATCACAGAGTCAACACTGGGTGTAACACTGCGAGGTTCTCTGGAAGACCTATCTAATCGTTGAAAGGAGTCCTGGACCCTACTCGCCAAGTTTTCACACAGCGCCTGTTCGCCAGAAACAATTGCACGAATCCTGAGTAGTGTTTCCCAATAACAGGCCTCTACTTCATCAATATTTGATGGATCTTTAGGAGAAGGAAGTTCTGCAGCTGCTTCTCCAAAAATTGGCGCCATTGCTCTATGCCAACTGTCACTTCCCATTTTGTGGCCTGCGCCGTGCGATTTCTTTCCAGTGATGCCATAATTCCAACCTTTTTCAGTCCGATATACAATAGCTGTTGGTTGGTCATTATCAATCTCCAACGCTTTGCGTTGAGCGCTTACCACTTGGCCCATATCAAATCCGTCTAGTACATGTATCACATTCCAGTCGTGAAGATAGAAAAATTCCATTGGATCCCACTGAACGTAATCTCCCCAATTGCTTCCCTCTCGGGTTACTTTATCAGAATCTATGGATGCCTGATTCCAATCTAAGTGGCATATCGCATTCTTCAGTCCAGCTATTCCAGCAGCTGCTACACTTTCATAAACCCTGCCTGGAGTTAATCCTCCTTCACCCTCAAGCATATGCACCTTAGGAGCATTTTTTCCAAAATAGTCTGCAGCTCCAAAGGCTAGGCCGATTGAGCTGGCCATCCCGACACCTGAAGGGCCAGTAGCAATTCTGACGAACGGTGTCATTGGAGTTGGATGGCCATCCAAAGGAGTAGAACCAAATTCATTGAAAAGTGGAGTTGTATGTGTAGGATTTCTCCTGAATCCCAATAGATCTTCTAATCTCAATCTAAATTTATCTTCCGAGGGCAATAGTGCTGGCCTTGACAGTCTCATCAGCTCATCCCTCAGAGCCCACATCGCGTAAAGACCTGTTGCTTTGTGACCAGCAGCAAAAGACAATAGGTCCTGGTCACTCCGGATTGGATCGCGGAAGTCATAATCCATTGAATCGAACAACAGACTGCTCATAATATGGCCAGCTGAGACTGAGCCGCCCGGATGACCTGATTGATGAAAGTTGAACTGAGTAGCTACAATAGCTCGATATATCTCATCAAAACGTTTGAGGTGATCAAGAAATTGTTCATTCTTTATACTGGTATCACACTCCTCAACTTCAATCCATATAGCACGCCTGGGGCCGAACGATCTAGTCATATGTTTTCAATCTCTCAATAATTGTTTGTGTATAATCAGCTACACATACTACCGCACAGCTGTCTCCATCTCTGCCAAAAACAAACAGTCTAACCTGGGAGCTCTACTTCAAACAACCCACGGCCAGCTTTCAGAATGTTCTTGGAATGCTCTCCACTCCTGAGTGGAGTAGTTCTCCCTACTTCCTTCTCACAAAAATCTTCAATTGATCCTGCCCTTTTCAACCTGCAATTGCATTATGTCTGCATTCCACCTGTAGTCTCCCAGCAGATGCCTCACAAAATATTCTGCCCTAAGCCAGAACCAATAATCACCCATATCCCCATAACCATGTCTCTGTCCAGGAAACATGAAGAAATCAAAACGTTTATTCGCCTTTATTAATGCCTCTGCTACACGGAACGTCCCAGCGTGATGAACATTATTATCTATATCCCCTGTAGTGAGCAGGAGATGACCTTTGAGATTTTCAGCTAAGTCGGAATTTTTCTCGATATCATATTCAAAGGTTATCCTTCCATCATCTGCGACTACTTCTTTTACCCCATGGTGAGTTTCTGACCAATTGCGATTGTAAACATCATTGTTATGATTTCCAGATGAGGAAACCGCAACTTTGAAAAAGTCGGGATATACTAGCATGGCTGCAGTAGACATGAAGCCTCCTCCAGAATGTCCATATATTCCAATCTTGTTCAAATCTATGAAATCATGGCGATCCCCTAGTTGTTCTAGTACGGATTTCTTATCGGCCAGGCCATAATCCCGAAGATTTCCATAACCATAATTGTGGTACCATTTTGATCTATCTGGATGTCCTCCTCGATTTCCCATGGTGACTACAATGAAGCCGAACTGAGCAAGGCCCTGTTCATACCCATTTAAGCTGAAGGACTTCGAGACCGACTCTGTCTGAGGTCCAGGATAAACATATGCTACGATAGGATAATCTCTCTCAGAATCGAAATCGTAAGGTTTGTACATAACCCCATAAATGTCAGTGATCCCATCAGCTGATTTTGTCTTATATGGCTCTGGAAATACATACCCTGCATCCATAAGTGAACTGAAATCAGACTGCTCAAGCTCCATCATCAATTGACCGGAAGCATCATAGAGTGCTGACACTGGAACGGTGTTCACTCGGGAGTAGTTGTCAACAAAAAAGTGCTTTGAAGTACTCATATCAATCTGATGATCAAAATTACCAGGGTTTAATAGGACCAGATCCGATCCATCCAGGTTAACTCGGTAGAGATGTTGATAATAGGGATCCTCTCCCTCCTCTCTTCCATTCGCTCTCAAAAACACATGGCCACTTGCCTCATCTACCCCCAGGAAACCATCTACATGCCAAGGCCCTTCTGTCAGTCGACTTTTTAGTGTCCCATCAGATCCATACCGATAGATATGTCCCCAACCATCTCTTTCAGACCACCAGAGAAGGTCTCCTGATTCTTTTAGGCGACCCAATCGCTCGACAGAACCGCCCGATCCATACCCCCTATCTAAATAAGTATTCATCCGCTCTTCGATGACAACTCGCACACTTCCCGTCTCCGCATCAACCACCAGTACATCCGTCCGGTGTCGATCTCTACTCGTTCTAGTAACCCATAGTTCCTCGGATCCATCTGAGAGCCACACGGAAGGTTGCGGTGCTGACACGTCTGAATGGACAACTGTTCTATCCAGGGCCACTGACATCATTTGATCCTGCCATGGCTGGTCATTTATACTGACCAGGCTTTTCTTTTCGAGATCATAAATAATCACTGTATTCTGGGTAACGTTTTCTTCACCCGGCATATCATATTTATATGACTCCAACTCTGGTCTATCATTGCCCACAGCATGAATCACCCAAAGTTCGTCAACATTACGCTGGTCAGGTCGAACCAGTGCGATCTTTTTTGAATCTTTTGACCAGGTAACATTAGACCTATTCCTTTCCCCATAACTTTCCAACAAAGTTTTGTTCGTCTCTCCTCTGCCACTGTTATTGGAAGCATAACTGTAGAACGCAACTCCATCGGTTGTCAGTTGGATTTCTTCTACCTCTACCTCTTGTTCTGCTTCGTCAGCCTTCTCCCCTTTTTTACCTTTTCTTACCTGTAGGATCTTTGCATACTCTGATTCCGTCATCATCCACAAATTGTGTTCTTTTGCAAAAAGAACAGTTTGACCGTCTGGAGAAATACTAGCCCAATCCGGATGATTATCCGGAGCACCAGACAAGCTCAACTCCTCCACTGTTTGGGTTCTGAGATCCAATTCGAAATAGCGCACAAGAGCAGTATTTTCTTCTTCATCAGATTCACCGTCTCCAGAAGCCCCACTATCATCAAACCTGACAGTATACTCATCGAGGAAACGAAGATTATTAATTGGAAGGTGTTGCCCATCCCAAGGGTTCTTTGTCAGTTCAGTTAATTCTGCAGCCATTCTGTCATTGTCGAATACAGCAGTTTTAGTTCTAGTCAGAGGATCTACAAGATAGTAACTCGTTCCTTTTGTATCATCCCACTGATACCAAAATTTTTCACTATCTTTTATCCAATGAGGATCAACTCCAGTGCTATGCACCAACTCACTGATTTTATACGGAGCGAACCTTGCTGCCAGCTCGAAATTGGCACTAGTATCCGAGCCTTGACCAGATATCGCTGATCGTCGCACATTGACCTCGATTTCTTGTGCTAGGAGTATATTGCTGTTCACAATACACACCACCGAAATAAAGCAGAACTTAAAAATCCCTTTGAATGATATACCAGACATTATGCTATCCCTTACTTAGGATGTTCAAAAAGCTACAAGAAAGTGGTTAGCCTTCTCGTTTAGATTAGGATGATAAAATACAGGAACTCTGACAATTCGCTAATATAGAGTTAATTTTCTGAGAACTTTGTAGTGATTTGAGAGGTTAACTAGAAACTTTGACTTAACTTTTTTATTTGGTTATGGAGAGAACCGTTGTTTGTTCATGATTAATGACAACCCGCTAAACCATCTTCAATCTGGAAGACATCGATACCATATGGGCTTTAAACTATCAGATCAGGACCCAGGACCTGCAGGATTATGAGAAGAACTGCTTTTAGCTCGGTCCTCTTGCTACTAACCATCGGATGCAATGATGGTATAGGACCACCGTTAAGCTCTCTGTCGTTCGTAACCACCGATATCACACTGTCCTCTCTAGGAGAAAATTATCAGTTAAAACTTTCGGCCAAAACTGCACAAGGTGAAGATTTCAAAAATCCCAAAATTACCTGGACTTCGACAGATCCAGGAGTGGCTACTGTTTCTGAAACTGGCCTGATCACATCCGTGACGAATGGTTCCACAGAAATATCAGTTCACTCGGGAACATTGACGGCTACAACTTCGGTTGTCGTAGCTCAGACTCCTGCGACAATTGATCTGTCAGCAAAAAAGATTCGCTTTGAAAATATTGGAGATACAGCTCAAATATTTGTGGTAGTCCAAGATGCTCTCGGTAGTCCACTTGTAAACCCAACTATAACTTGGGCTTCAGATAACCCATCTGTAGCATCGGTTTCTGGGTCAGGAATAGTCACTGCAATCGATTTGGGGCAATCCTCGATAATCGTTCAAGCAGGAACGATTTCAATTGCGAGCGCTATATCTGTCAGCCACTGGGATCAACTAAAGCCAGGTTATAAAATGACCTGCGGAATACGAACGTCTGATGAAGTGTTTTGCTGGGGAAATAACGAGTATGGACAAGTCGGTGACGGCACTTCGAAACAACGTAACACCCCAACACCTATAGATGAGAGATTAGCGTGGAACTCCATTAATTCCATGGTAAACCACAGTTGCGGCATTTTGTCCAATAGATCAGGTGCTTGCTGGGGAAATAACGAGTATGGACAAGTCGGTGACGGCACTTCGGAACAACGCAACACCCCAACACCTATAGATGGTGGACTTCTGGTGAAGCAAATAAACGGAGGATTTCAACATACCTGTTTAATAAGTGTCGCAGGAACTATAAAGTGCTGGGGTCGTTCTAATTTTGGTCAATTAGGTGATGGAAGCACTTCTGATCAATCCACTCCCAATGATATAAGCCTGCAATTAGATTGGGATAATCTTACCGCTGGGTCTTACCACACATGCGCAACTACGACTTCTGGTCAAGTTTACTGTTGGGGACTAAACCAGTTCGGACAGCTCGGGAACGGCACGACGAATAACAAGAGTAACCCAGTGCCAGTTTCTGAAGGTAACATTTGGACAATCATCAGCGCTGGACTCTATCATACCTGCGGAATAAACCAATCAGGTGAAGCTTACTGTTGGGGACTAAACGACGAGCAACAGCTAGGATCAGGTCGGGGCCAGAGTCAATGGCCATATCCAGACAAAGTCAAAACAGCAAATTTCTGGGTTTACATTTCAGCAGGCCGTTCACATAGCTGTGGACTCAATGATCTCGGGAAAGCTTTTTGTTGGGGAAGCAATGAATACGGACAACTGGGTGACTCGAGTCAAACCGACCGATCCCAACCAGTTCCGGTAAGTGGTGACCACACTTGGCATCACATAGAAGCAGGCACATATCACACATGCGGTGTGACCACTGATGGCAGTGGGTACTGCTGGGGAAATAATGAGTTTAGCCAATTGGGGGTGCAGGCTGGCTTAAACCACCTGATTCCAAAAAAGTTAGGTATTGGAAAATATTGAGGCGGGACCTTTGGAATTGGTCAGCGATTGGATTAACTATTGGCTCTTTTTGTGATCATTTTCCCATCACACTGACTTGGTGATTCCTCCGTCTACCCTGATATTCTGCCCAGTGATATATCCCGACCCAGCCGACAGGAGAAATAGAGCGGTGTCGGCAATTTCTGAAACCTTACCGTAACGACCAGCAGGAATTTTACTTAAAATAGATTCGTCTTCTGGATAAGAATCTATGAAACCAGGTAGAATATTATTCATTCTAACACCACGGGCAGCATATTCACTTGAAAAGAGTTTTGTATAACCACCTAAGGCTGCCCTCATACAAGCAGAGACAGGGAAACTAGGGTCAGGCTCATAAGCTGCGAATGTAGATATGTTAACTATAGATCCACCTCCTCCTTGCAGCATATATGGTGTCACCGCTCTTGCCATTCTTACCACATTCAGGAACACAAGCTCCATTCCCAGTTTCCAACTATCATCGGTTAGCTCGAGTAGATCTCCCTTTGGTGGATGCCCAGTGCTATTAATTACACCGTCAACTCTTCCATAGCTACTCATACACAACTCAACGACGCGTTTAATATCCTCTTCTGAAGTAACAGATCCAGTCATTCCCACGCAATTCAACTCTTCAGCTAAATCCTCTGCGCCCCCCGTATTAGATAGGAGAACTAACTGATATCCTTCTGCTTTCAGAGCCCTCGAGATAGATGCTCCCATTCCCCTGCCTGCACCAACCACTATGGCTACCTGTTTAGTATCATTCATTTTACTATATGCTCCACTAGTGCCTGTTTGCGTTGTAAATAAACCCTCTACCTAATCTCATATTGAGGTCGCTTACCGTTAAGCACATCGACAACCGCCTGCACAGCTAGCTCGCTCATAGAATCTCTAGCTTCCTCGGTACCACTACCTATGTGTGGTGTGAGAGTAACCTTAGGGTGGTATCTCAATTCAGATGGTATATCGTTCGGATCCTCAAATACATCTAATCCAGCACCCCCAATAAACCCTTCTTTAAGGGCTACCAGTAAATCTTTTTCGTTTACTATTCCTCCGCGACCAATATTTATAAGAATTGACCTTTTCTTCATCTCCCGGACGGTATCCAACGTGAACATATGCCTGTTATCGTCATTTAACGGAGCTGCCACCACCAATATGTCAGACTGTGCAGTTAGAGATATGAAATCCACATAACGGATCCCTAACTCTTTTTCTATGTCCTTGTTCAACTTGCTTCTGTTATGGTAGAGTAGGTTCAAGCCAAATCCACTCATGATTCCAGCCATAGACTGACCTATCCGCCCACAACCTAAAATTCCCAGAGTCTTGTTCCGTAATTCGGATCCCAATAGAAGGTCCACCTTCCAGCCTTTAAACTCATTCCTCTCCATTAACCGATAACCTTCTACTAGCCGTCGTGAGGTCGCCATGACTAAAGCCACTCCCAATTCTGCACAAGAAGTGGTTAAAACATCAGGTGTATTGGTTGCGATAACTCCTTTCTTACGAGCATATGCCACGTCTATATTGTCATAACCAACACCAAAATTTGAAATGACCTTAAGTTTAGGTGCAGAGTCGATTAGTTCTTTAGTTACTCGAATACTAGTCATGACAATGGCGGCAGTAGCTTCCCGCGCCACTTGGTTGAACTCATCCTGACTCATCACATTTTTCTCAGAGTACACTAACCTATATGAGTCAAAACACTGAGAGTGATGATCTCCTATCAAGGGACCAGAGATCACTATGGTATCTTTTAGTTCTTCACTCACAAACACTCACACATCTCTAAAGATCCTCCATCAATTATTGACTAATTCAATCAGCCGTCTTCCTGCTCCTTTGCTTTGGAAAAATAGGTCCATGCCCAAGGGAGTCTCCTGGTGGCGATATCAAAGAGAAATAATATCAACGCTGAAAATAAAAACCATTTAGCCAAGGGAAATGTGACATAGACTCTGTCACCATAATCTTGAAAAATCTCGTCCTCCTCAGGCAATAATTTTCCTCCAGTGAGATTACTCAAGGAGTTAAGATACTGGATATTAGGTGGGTACCGGCGTAATTCATCGTAATAGTTATAGTTAATATTCTTCTCTTGTCCATTGACCACATCAGAATTTAAGGAAAACGAATAAGATGAATCCGATGAAACTTCCACGGGGTAACTACCACTGTAAACCCCTAGTTCCTTCTGTGCCAGAATAACCCTTACCTGCTCCTCCCTTGGCCCACTCACGGTGATTGAGGGATTCATTAACGAGTCAGAAGAAGAGCCGAATGCAATGTCATTTAGGGTTACTATGGCCTCATTACCAACACGTTTTACTTCTAAGGTCGGGCCCGGTTCGTCATCTCGCCTCATGGTTTCCCTAACCACTTGAGTCCAAAATTTTCCGTAACCTTCCCATTCTAACCAATTAACTGCCCACCTGTTCTTGACATCTGAAGTAAATGCTGCTGTCCGACCTAAACCGTAGTGCCAACTTGCAAGAATAGGAGCTCCATCCGAAGCTTCTATCAACATTTCTGCATTGTCCTTTCCCTTAGTCTTGACGTATCCCTCTAAGTCCGGTGCTGAACTTAGATCTAGCCCTGTGAACATTTCTGAGGCCGTCTGGACCGACTCAAAAACCACGCTTTCCTCAATTAATGTTGAC
>Ga0114933_10004364_pt1 | contig 13302 bp, 10 predicted proteins | sample 4SBtaG_FD_89691 | JGI IMG/M metagenome (GOLD analysis project Ga0114933, IMG submission 89691) | Deep subsurface microbial communities from Kolumbo volcano to uncover new lineages of life (NeLLi) - 4SBTROV12_W25 metaG | ecosystem: Environmental > Aquatic > Marine > Volcanic | place: Kolumbo...
ATCTCGCCGTCCTCGAGGAAGATCATGTCCCGCGTGTACGGCAGCAGAGCGGGGATGTCGGAGCCACAGAAGGTCTCCCCTTCTCCGAGCCCGATGACGAGCGGCGAAGCGCTCTTGGCGACCACCAGGCGGTTCGGCTCTTTGGTGCTCATGACCGCCAGTGCGTAGGCCCCGTGCACTTCGGCCAGCGCGCCTCGGACTGCGCCCTCGATGTCGGCGCCTCGTCGTACGTTCTGGTCGATGAGGTGGGCGACGATCTCCGTGTCCGTGTCGCTGACGATCTTCGCTCCCGCCTCTTCCAGGCGCGCGCGGAGGGCCAGGTGGTTCTCGATGATGCCGTTGTGCACCACGGCGACGTCGCCGATGAGGTGCGGATGCGCGTTGACCTCTGAGGGACGGCCGTGGGTGGCCCACCGCGTGTGGCCGATGCCGAACGTGCCGCTCGGTTTCGCTTCTGCGACGGCCTTCTCGAGGTTCCTCAGCTTCCCGACGGCGCGAACCACGCCGATCTTGGAGCCGTCGAAGATCGCGGTGCCAGCCGAGTCATAGCCTCGGTACTCCAGGCGCTTCAGCCCATCGAGCAAGATGGGCGCACACTGCTCATCGCCTACGTAACCAACGATTCCACACATGATCGGTCCCCGAGGTTCGAATCCGTCCAGGAGAGGTAGTACCGGAGGTACGCCCGGTCTATTCCTCGCTCGCCGCGGGCTCCGGTGCGGCCGCTTCTGCGGGCAGCGCCTCGAAGTTCGAGATGAGGTCGCCGTCCGTGTCGATCACACGGACCGGCCCGTAGCGACGGAGCGGCTCCACGATGGAGGCGGCGCGTCCGACCGCGACGATCAGCCCGTGGTCGGGCCGGATGTACGTACGAGCGGCCTCGTGCGCTTGTGCAGCGCTGACGCCACGAATCGCCGAGCGGAAGCTGGTCCAGTAGTCGTCGGGCAGGTTGAACACGCGGAGCTGCTCGACCATCGCGGAGATCCGGGATGCGGTCTGAATCCGGAGCGGGAACGAGTCGCTCAAGAAACGCTCGGCGTGGTCGATCTCCGGCTGTGGGACCTCCTCCGCGACGATGCGATCGAGGTGCTCCATGAAGCCCGCCACGGCCTCCTCGGTGACCTCGTTCCGTACCCGGGCGTAGGCCACGAACGGAGCGATCTGGGGGCGCTGTGAGACGACGCTGTAGGCGCCGTAGGTCAAGCTGCGCTCTTCGCGCAGATCCTGAAAGAGACGCGAAGCGGGCGAGCCGCCGAGGACCTGGTTCGCGACGAGCAGCTGGACGTAGGCAGGGTCGTTGCGGGCGAGCGCGAGGTTGCCGACGAAGATGGTCGACTGCTGCGAGCTCGGACGGTCGACGACCACGATCTCCCGCGCGGTTCGCTGCGGAGGGGCGGGGTAGGCGGCGTCGCGCACGGGCCGCGAACGCCAGCCGCTGAAGTGCTGCTCAGCCACCCGATGAACTTCGGCCGGGTCGACGTTGCCGACCGCGACGAGGAAGGCGTTGTTGGGCACGGCGTTCGCGCGATGCCAACGCCGCAGGTCCGCTTGCGATACACGGGCGATGGCCTGCGGCGTCGTGTCGATGCGGGCGTAGGGGTGTTCTCCGTAGAGCTCACGGTAGAGGGTGCGGCGCGCCAGGTGCTGCGGCTGTTGCGAGAGCAGGCGCAGGCGGTCGAGCTCGCGGGTCTTGAGTCGCCGCAGCTCACCGCTGGAGAAGCGCGGGTTGCGAGCGACGTCCGCGAGCAGCTCCATGGCGTCGTCGAGGTGGTCGCTGAGCGCCCGAACGAGGATGAAGACGTTCTCCTGATCGTCGCCGACCTCCATGTCTGCGCCGAGGAACTCGACCGACTCGGCCAACTCCGCGCTGGTGCGGTTGCGGGTGCCTTCCTTGAGCATCTCCGCCACGAAGTGCGCGACGCCCGGGAGTTCCTCCGGGTCCGAGGCGCTGCCGGTCTGGATGACGAGGCGGAGATAGACGACGGGGAGGGCGCCGAAGCGCACCGTGTTCACGGCCAGGCCCGAGCTGGTCGTCGCCTGCCCGATCTCGGGGAACTGAATGTCGCGCGCGGTTCCCGATTCCGGTGGGAGCTCTCGCTCCGGTTCCTGCACGACCTCGACGGTCGTTTCGTCGCCCGTGGTCAACTCCACCTCGTCGACGGGCTCCTCGGGGTCGCCACAGCTAGCGCTGAACGCCAGTAGCGCGAGCGCCACGAAACTCGAACGGCGCATCATTCGCTCGCCTCCTGCGGGGCCGGGACCACGTCCAGGACGGTGCGGTTGGTCGCGGCAAAATACTGACCTGCGACGCGCTGGACGTCCGCTCGGGTCACGTTGAGGTACTGCCCCAGCTCGGGACGAATGAGCTCGGCGTCGCCGTGATAAAGCTCGAACTCCGCGAGGCGCTGGCTGCGCTGCAGGTTCGACTGCAGGCCAAACACGAAGATGGACCGGACGCGGTTCTGCGCTTTCTGCAGCTCACGTTCGGTCACGCCGCTCTGCGCCACGCTCTCGAGCTGCGCGTAGACGCGCGCCCTGGCGTCCTGGGCCGACTGACCCTGCGCCATGATGGCCCACACGCTGAAAAGGTCGGGACCACGCCGGTCATCGGTGCCGACGAAGATCTCCTGGCAGAGCTCGTCTTCTTTGACCAGCTCTTGGTAGAGCCGGGACGACTCGCCGTCGCCGAGGATCAGGCCGAGCATCTCGAGGGCGTAGTGATCGGGCTGGCGGTTCTCCGGGATGTGCCAGGCGATGTGGAACGCGGGCAGCGGCGCATGCGGATCCGTCATCGTGTCGGTTCGCTCGCGGGTCTGCGGCGCCAGCTCGCTCGGCCGGTACGGGGCGACGGGGCGGTTCTCGATGCTGTCGAAGTAGCGATGAATCAGCGTCATCGCCTCGTCGGAGTCGAAGTCGCCCGCGATGCTCAGGACCGCGTTGTTCGGCGCATAGTAGGTCTCGAAGAACTCCTGCACGGCCGTCAGGGGGGCGTTCTCCAAGTCGCGCAGATCGCCGATGGTGGAGTGCGCGTAGGGCCAGAAGTCACCGTACGCGAGCTCGTTGATGCGGAGCGAGCTGAGCGCGTAGGGCTGATCCCCGTAGCTCTGCCGGTACTCCTCCATCACCACCGCGCGCTGGTTCTCGAAGTTCTCCGCGGTGACGGCGAGGGAACGCATGCGATCGGACTCGAGCCAAAGACCGAGCGCGAGCTCGTTGCTCGGCAACGTCTCGTAGTAGTTCGTGCGGTCGTGGCTCGTGGTGCCGTTGAGTTGGCCGCCGCGGTTGATGATGAGCGTGAAGTGCTCACCCTTGTCCACGTTCGCCGACCCTTGAAACATCATGTGTTCGAAGAGGTGCGCAAAGCCAGAACGTCCTCGCACCTCGTTGCGCGAGCCGACGTCGTAGTAGACGGCGACGGCGACGGTGGGCACGGTCCGGTCAGGGTTCAAGACGACGCGCAGTCCGTTGGCGAGCCGCTCTCGGCGCACGGTGAGTCCGGTCAACGCGGTTTGGCTCGACGCGGTGTCCTGCTGCTGCGCCATCGCGAGCGCGGCCCCCAGCCCACCGAGGCCCAGCAGCGTGGCCATGAGCCACGGGATGGTCTTCCTCATGGGCACGGACGTACCACGGTGCGACGGTCGGAGCTACGCCACTCCGGTTTGACGCGCCCGGTCGTCGCTCCTAGGCTTGCCGGCCCAATTTTCACTGGGGCTGAAATATGACCGCAGCCGTTCTTTCCATCGGTACGGAGCTGACCCGCGGGGAGCTCCTCAACACCAACGCAGCTTGGCTTTGTGATCAGCTCACCACCCTCGGGTGTGAGGTCGCGGAGCACGCCACCCTGCCCGACGACTCCGACGCGATCCGGGACGCACTGCTCGCGCTCTGCGCGCGAAACTCTGTGCTCATCTGCACGGGCGGGCTCGGACCGACATCGGATGACATCACGTCCGCGTCCGTCGCGTCGGCGGCGGACGTGCCGCTCGAGAGACACGAGGCGTCGGTCGAGGTCATCAAGCGGCGCTACGCGGCCCGAGGTCGGGAGATGTCCCCTTCCAACGCCAAGCAGGCGGACTTCCCCAAGGGTGCATCGGTCATTCCCAACCCGGTCGGGACGGCTCCAGGTTTCACTCTCTCCATCGCCGACTGCCAAGCCTATTTCCTGCCCGGCGTGCCGATGGAGATGAAGCGGCTCTTCGAGGACACCGTCCGGGCCAGGGTCGCGGCCACCGTGAAGCGCACGACCCATCAGGTGCGCCTGCGCACGTTTGGTCTCCCCGAGTCGGTCGTGGGCGAGCGGCTCGCGGGCATCGAAGCAGAGCACCCGGGCGTGAGCCTCGGGTACCGGGCCACCTTTCCCGAGATCGAGGTCAAGGTCTGCGCCCGGGCGGAGGAAGCCGGCGAGGCGGCACGTCGGGCGACGGTCGTGGTCGGCGAGGTCCGCGAGCGGCTCGGAGACGCCGTCTACAGCGAGGGCGAGGACTCCTACGCGGCCCACGTCGGTCGTCAGCTCCGCGCGCGCGGCTTCACGCTCGCGCTCGCCGAGAGCTGCACTGGAGGCATGATCTCCTCGATGCTCACGGACGTCGCCGGGAGCTCGGACTATCTCCTCCTCGACGCGGTGACCTACTCCAACGCGTCGAAGACCAAGCTGCTCGGCGTGCGCGAAGAGATTCTGAGGGGCCACGGCGCGGTCAGCGCGGAGTGCGCCGCGGCGATGGCCTCGGGAGCTCGACGGCTGGTCGACTCCGACCTGGCCGTTTCGGTGACCGGCGTCGCCGGGCCGGGCGGTGGCACCGAAAACAAGCCGGTGGGTACGGTCTGGATGGGGCTCGCCCGCCGTGACCACGACCCCGTGACCGAGCACTTCAAGCTCAACGGCAACCGCGATCAGATCCGCCGGCGAGCCGCGTATCTCGCTCTGCAGATCGTGGCTCGGGCAGCGCTCGCCTGAGCACGGACGCACGCCCCACCGGCGCGTGGACACAGGCCAACTGTCAACGCGCGTTCACGGATCGGGGAGAGAAGCACAGGATTGTCCGCTCGGCGCGCCGAGCGCGGTCATTGCGGTGCTTCCAAGGCATGCGCTCGCTGCTCCTGATCCTGGTCGGTCTTGTCCTCGTGCCCACGTCGGTGTCGGCGCAGTCCCTCTTTCGAGCGCCGGTGGTCGGTCAAGGGAGCGCGCTCGTGAGCGCCAGCGCGCACGACACCGTTGCAGACATCAACGCGAGCGGGGGCACGATCGCCGCTGTTCACTTCGACAGCGATGTGTTCATCGGAGGGGAACGCGTTCGTTCTCTTGGCGCCGGCCGAAGTGTGGCGCTGGCCAACCTGGATTCATCGGGACGTGTGAGCTGGGTGCGGCATTTCGCCGAGGAGGCCGGTCCCGGGCAGCCTTCCTGGAGCGTGATCAACCGGGTGCACGCGCTGAGCGATGGCGGCGCTGTGTTTGCGGGGTCGCGAAGCGATGGTGACGCGAGCCTCGGCCAGGGCGCGGTGGCGCGCGTCGATGGGCGGGGGCGCACGCTCTGGGAGCTTCACCCTTCGGCGGTCAGCGACTATTCGAGGTTCGTTCCTGCCATCACCCAGCGGGGCACGGTGGTGCTGCTGGGCAACTTCTTCCGCGGCACCTTCCAGCTGCCGGGCGCCGAGGCTTGGACTTCGCGTCAGCGCTTCACGTCGTTCCTCGCCGAGGTCGATCTTCGTGATGGTTCGATTCGCTGGGCGCATCGAATTCCGGGCGAGGGGAGACAGCTGGAGATCGCGGCGGACGGCTCGATCTACGTCGCAGGCCAATTTCAGCGTCGCCTGCGCGTTGGTCCCTCGACCCTCCAGGGGGTTGGGGACCGTGACGTGTTTGTGGCGCACTTCGACCCGGACGGCGGCCCGATCGATGCGCTCATGCACGGCACCGCGGCCGAGGATCATCCGCGCGGGATCTCCCTCGCTCCCGGTGGAGCACTCAGCCTTCTCGTCTCCTCGCGGGTGAATGGCGCGGACCGCTTCTCCCTGCTCGGCTTCGACGCCGCCGGGGAATCCACGTTCACTCAGCCGCTCGGGCCACGCGCGACCCTCGTGCGCTCCGATCGACCGGGCGCGACACTTCTCGCCTTGCCCGGTCCGGTGCGCCGCGTGAGGGTGAGAGGCACGGAGTACGACTCGGTCGACCACATCGAGCTCGTGCGTTTCTCGGCTCAGGGGAGCCGGGTCAGCCGGCGCGCCGTGCGTTTTCCGGGTGTCGGGTTGCTCGTCCGTTCACTGCACGCGCGGGCGGTCGGCCGGCGGATCGTGCTCTCCGGGGCGCTCAGCGCGGGGGCCAGGTCGGAGTCGTTCCATGTGTGGTTGGACTCCCCTCAGCCTCCGCGCGCGGTCACGGCTCAGTTCGGCGCGGTGCTCTGACCAGAGGGCAGCCGCCGCCATTCGCATGTCCATGCCTCGTGCCTTTCGGCTGAGCGTGAGTGAACGGAACGAACGGTTTCGCGCCGGACTGCCGGGCGGCAGCAGCCTGCTCCTTGGCGAGCTGCCACCGCTTCGCGGCTTCAGTTGGGCGCCGCCGTCGCGTCTGCGAGCTCGGGCTCAGCTACCTCGGCCTCTTCGTTATCGAGGCCATGTGCGATGCGAATGTGTTTCTCGAGAGCCAGCCGGATCTCTTCGTTCTCCAGGAGGAACGTCCGAGAGTTCTCCCGGCCCTGGCCGAGCCGCTCGCCCATGGCGCTGTACCACGCGCCCGATTTCTCCACGACGCCCGCTTCGACGCCGAGATCGAGGATCTCGCCTGTCTTGCTGATGCCTTTGCCGAAGATGATGTCGAACTCGATCACCCGGAAAGGCGGCGCGAGCTTGTTCTTGACCACCTTCACGCGGGTGCGGTTTCCGATGGGGGAGTCGCCCTGTTTGATCGTTCCGATGCGCCGGATGTCCAGCCGCACCGAGGAGTAGAACTTGAGCGCGTTGCCACCGGAGGTCGTCTCGGGCGAGCCAAACATCACGCCGATCTTCATGCGGATCTGGTTGATGAAGAAGAGCGTCGTGTTCGACTTGTGCACGGTACCGGTGAGCTTGCGCAGCGCCTGGCTCATCAGCCGCGCCTGCAGGCCGACGTGGGTGTCGCCCATCTCGCCCTCGATCTCGGCTTTGGGCACGAGCGCGGCGACCGAGTCGACCACGATGATGTCGACCGCGCCGGAGCGGACGAGGGTGTCGGCGATCTCCAGGGCTTGCTCCCCGTGATCGGGCTGGGCCACGAGGAGCTCCTCGGTGTTCACTCCGAGCTTGCGTGCGTAGCCGACGTCGAGCGCGTGCTCAGCGTCGATGAAGGCCGCGACGCCACCCTGGCGCTGCGCTTCGGCGATCGCGTGCAGCGTGAGGGTGGTCTTGCCGCTGGCCTCGGGCCCGTAGATCTCCACGATGCGACCCTTCGGGAAGCCGCCGACGCCGAGCGCGATGTCCAGCGAGAGCGAGCCGGTCGGAATCACGGGCACGCCCTGCACGGCTTGGTCGCCGTCGCCCAACCGCATGATCGAGCCCTTGCCGTATGCCTTCTCGATCGATCCGATCGCGAGGTCGAGGGCCTTGTCGCGGTTGGACTTGTCGCGGCCGGACTTGTCGCGGCTGGACTTGTCGCGGCTGGACTTGTCTCGGCCGGACTTCTTGTTCGTCTTGAGCGCCATCTCTCGTCCTCCTGGAACCTGTTGGTCTGTTCAGTATCAGCCTTGGCCAGTGCGGGCAAGGGATTTGAAGGGCCGGACGGTGGGTCCCGCGGCCGACTGACGGAACGCCTGCTAGAACGCGGCGTGCGTTGCGGCATAGGGCTCTTTTGTGTGTTGGCCATGGGCTGCGGCGGCCACCCGCCGCCGGCGCCCGAGCGCGTCACACCTGGGCCGCCGGAGATCGGCGAGTTGTCGACGCTCATCCCTGCCGACGCGACCCTGGTCGCCGTGGTGGAGCCTGCGCGGCTGCTCGCTCACGAGCCGACGGCGCACGTCGTGTCGGCGCTCTTCAGCGACTCTCAGCTCGACCGTTTCACGACCCGAACCGGGGTCGATCCACGCTCTCTCGCCGATCTCGTGATCGCCATGCATCCGGCTGGCCGCATCGCGATCGCCAGAGGCCCCATCGACGCGGAGTTCGCCGTCCTCGAGGCGGGTGAGCGCATGGCGCCGGTCGAGTCATCGGTGGACGGGCCCATCATCCGGCGGGCCGGGTTCCTCGGCGCTTCTCGGGTCGAGGTGGTGGCGCTGGCTGCCGACACCGTGCTCTACATCGAGGGGAGCCCTCAGCTGGCCGCCTCGGTGCTCGCCTCAGCCCGACGCCACGAGTCCACCCGTGATTCGGCGCTCGCGGACCTCACCTTCCCCGAGCATGAGCAGGCCCCCCTCGTCATCTACGGGCCCCATCCGCTGGACATGCCCACCGAGACCGGCATCGGGATGCTGCTCGCGCGGGAGCGTACGATGGCCGTCTCCGTGCGCCCCGAGGAGACCGGGCTCGGTTTGCGGGCCGAGTTTCGCGGTGAGTTCCCGCCCGAAGCGCACGAGAACTTCCGTGCGTTCGCCGAATCGATCGCCGCCAGCGAGCTCGGTGCGGCGCTCGGTGCGGCCGACGCGCTGCCCACCCTCCGGATCCAGGCCGATGAACGAGGTGTCGTCCTCACGGCCGTGGTCGACCCCTCGGCGCTCGCCTCGGGCTTGCGCGCGATCTTCGTGGCGGAGATCGAGGAGCTAATCGAAGGGGCTCCTCACGCTGACTTACCCTAAAAGGTGATATCCTCAGGTGTGACTGCCGAGCTAGCGTTCAAGGTCGGTGACAAGTCCGTGCACCCGCATCACGGAGTTGGCGAGGTCACCGCGATCGAGGCCAGGGAGATCGGCGGCCACAAGACCCTCTTCTACACCCTGAGCATCATCGGCTCGGGCACGAAGATCATGGTGGCGACCAACGCCGCAGAGAAGCTCGGCCTCCGAAAGGTGGTCAGCCGAGCACAGGCCAAGAAGGTCATCGACGTGCTCCGCGACGACACGCTGGCGGTCACGTCGCAGCCATGGAACCGGCGCTACCGCGAGTACACCGACATGCTCAACAGCGGCTCACCGTTCGAGGTGGCCAAAGTGCTTCGCGACCTGAGCGTCATCCGTCGCGACAAAGAGCTCTCGTTTGGTGAGCGGGGGCTACTCGACAAGTCCCGCACGCTCCTCGTGACCGAGCTGGCGATCACACGTCGCTGCAAGGAAGCGACCGTCAGGAACGAGATCGAGGCGCTGCTCGGTCTCGACAGCTGATGCCTCTGTCGAATCTGAAGCTCGACGCCCGAGGGCTCGTCACCGTCGTCGCGCAGGACCACCGGACCGGAGAAGTGCGGATGGTGGCGCACGCCAACCGCGAGGCGCTGCAGCTGACGCTGGACACGCGAAAGGCCACGTTCTGGAGTCGCTCCCGCGAGCGGCTCTGGACCAAGGGCGAAGAGAGCGGCAACACGCTCGCCGTGCGCGAGGTCTGGATCGATTGCGACGCCGACTGCGTTCTCTATCTCGTCGAGCCTGCGGGGCCGAGCTGCCACACGGGCGCTGCGTCCTGTTTCTATCAACGACTCGACGCGCCGAGCGAGGGCAGGGCGCTGCCGGTTCTGTCTCGGCTCGAGGTCGAGTTGGACGCGAGGCGCGCCTCCAAGGCGGGCAAGAGCTACACCCGGAGCCTCCTGGACGGCGGCGCCGCGAAGATCGGCGAGAAGATCCGTGAAGAGGCTGGGGAGTTGGCCGACGCCATCGCCGATGAAGCGGATGAGCGCGTGGTCAGCGAGATGGCGGACGTGCTCTATCACGCGATGGTGGGGCTGCTCTCACGCGATGTCCCCCTCGAAGATGTGCAAGCCGAGCTGGCGCGACGGTTCGGCGTCTCCGGTCACGACGAGAAGGCCTCGCGCGAGAGCTAGCGCTCGCCGTCCGGCTCACGAACCGTTCGTGAGGGTGCCTCTCCGGTGGTCGCTGGCTCGCCGATCACGTCGGCTCATCGCATGCCCGTCGAAGAGGCTCCCCCGACCGCGCGCCACCGGCGCCGGGATGCCCAGATGAGCAAGGCCAGCCCGAGGAGCCAGCCCCCGCGCGTGCTACCGCCGCCGACCCGGCAGCTGCACCCGTCCGTTTCGGGACCTGCGGTGCCCGCATCGGCCGGATCTCCGCCATCGACCATGGCGCCACCGTCGGAGGCGCCGCCATCGAGGGTGGCGACACCGCCATCGTCGGTGGTGGTCTCCAGGCGACACATGGCCGAGCAACCATCGCCGCCGGTCGTGTTGCCGTCGTCGCAGGTCTCGCCCGCCTCGACCGCGCCGTTGCCGCAGACCGCCGCTCCGGTCCGGGGCCCGTAGGGCGGGAGCGCGCTCCCGAGTTCGTAGGCCCCCAGATCTGGCGCCGGCCCGGAGAAGCCGTCGTTGATGTTGGGCAGCGGGAGTCCGACGTCTACCGCGGCGGAGCCCGCGGCCAGGCGCAAGTCCGGGGCGGCGACCGATGGAAAGAGCGCGCGCGGATGGTCCACGGCGCTCTCGAAGACCGAGAGGTCCACTTGTACCGCGTGAGTCTCGCTCGTCATCGAGACGAGCTCGGCGAAGCTCGAGAAGCGCTGGTCTCCGAAGCGCCCGTCAAAACGACCGACCTCGATCGATCCGTAACCGTCGTAGTCGAACGACGACGTGCGGGTGTCCAACGAGGGCACGACGAGGATGCTGCCAGGCCCGGTGGAGTAGCCGAGCGCCATGGCCTCGCCCGCTCCGCCGATGAAGAGGTTGTTGCGCGCGGTCGCGCCGCCCCACGCGTCCCCCGTGTACACGCCGAACGCGTCCCCAGGGACCAGGACCGTGTTGTGGTAGAGCACGTCCCCGAGGCTGCTTCGGTTGGGCTTGAAGACCTGGAAGAAGTTGCCGAAGGCGACGTTGCGGATGAAGTAGGTCGGCCCGCCCAAGCTCGGCTGGGAGCTCCAAGCGATGAACGTGCTGGCGCTTCGGTTTCGAAGAACCCGCACGTTGCCCGCTGAGAAGTCCGCCTCGATCGCGTCGTCCGCGCATTCGAAGAGGTCGTTGCCGATGATGTCGATCGATCGCTGGTCGATCGCGTCGCCGTCCTCGAGGAGCGAGACGCAGTCCCTGAAGGCCTGGACTCGGTTGTGTGCGATCACGTTGCCCGCGCCGGTCAGCGCAATGCCCTCGCCGAGGTTGTCGCCGCTCACGCCCAGCGCCGCCTCTCTCCACACCGTCGGTCCAACCACGGTGTTGTCCGCGAAGTAGCCGTCGACCGTGCCGCTGCCGAAGGCGACGATGCCATCTCGGTCGGTCTCGATATGACAGCCGGTAACGACCATCCGCGAGCTGCTGTTGAACTTGACCTGTCCGCGGACCGTCAGATCCATGATCCATACGTCGGAGCGCCCGTCCATGCGCACCTCACCGTCGATGATCACACTCGCCGCGCTCTCCCCGCGGACCACGATCGGTGAGCCCACAGCGCCGTCCGCCGTCACGGTGAAGGACGGATAGGTTCCGGCTCCGAGGACGATGACGTCGCCCGCAGATGCGTCGCTGATGGCGTCAGCGAACGTTGCTGGCGTCACGTTGATCGTCGCGGCGCCCGCCGGCACGGTCGGAACGCCTCGCGTCGTGGCGCTGACCATCCGGGTCTCTGTACCGCCATCTGGATCGGTGAGCGTGGTTTCGACCTCGTAGGTCGTCGCGGGGGTCAGCCCGAAGAGGGTGCCGGCGTGCCGGTTGGACCATGCGTGACCGGCGTTGCTGCCCGCGGGGACCCGAAGAAGCGGCAAGCCAGAGCGCCACGTCGCGGCGCCGGATTCGCGGAAGCGAACCGCGACGACTCCATCGTTGTTGTCGTCACCGGCGATCTCCCACTCGATCGAGAGGTGTTCGAGTGTGGGGTGTGGGGTGCTGAGCTCGCCCGGCGTGGTGGCGTCCTGCGCGGCCGCGGGGAGGGCGTGGAAGACCAAAAGAAGCGAGACGAAACACTGCCGCATCGGGCGATGTTACGGGTCTGTAGAGCGAAAGCGACCTTCGATCAGCTGAAAGCGAGAAGAACCACCGATGCGTCGCTCGCGGAGCGGATGCTCGGGGTCACCGGGCAACGCGAGGGTCGGTACGTCCAGCTGAACGAAATGTGGTTGCACGGGGAGCGGACGCTCCGCCGCGGCCGCCGCTGCGAACGCCTCGTCGATGCTCTTGTGTGCCCGCAGCTGCTCGATGGTGCGGAGGGTCGGAGGCGGAAGCTGGATGGAGCCGTCCTCGAAACGCTCGAGCGCGGCGTCAGGGCTCAGCCAGGCGCCTTCGGTGACCTCGATCTTGTCGTGTTCGGCGCGCTGCTCGCCCGGGGCGCGGGCGAGGAAGAACCTCGCGTCGTAGCGCCGGCGCTCGAAGGCTGGCGTCACCCAGCGGGACCAGGGGGTGAGCAGATCTGCGCGTAGCGTCAGGGCGTGTTCGTGCGCCAACGCGCCGAAGTCCGCGCCTCCGTTGAGTCGCTCCCGGGTCGCGGAGAGGTCGACCTGCTGGGCACCGTCGGCCAGCAGCACGCCGGCTTCTTCGAAGGTCTCTCGGATCGCGGCGACGTGCAGCGCCAACGACTTGGCCGGATCGGCCTCCCCCAGCAGCGCCGCGGCCTCGGCCCCGTTTCGCCCTGAGACACGCTCCCAGCCGTGGTCGGCCAGGTCGAGCGTGCCGCCTGGAAAGACGTAGGCGCCCGCCATGAAGCCACTCTTCGCGTGGCGCTTGACCATGAAGATCTCGAAGGCGTGCGCTGCCTCGCGGAGGAGGAGCACGGTCGCTGCGTCGCGTGGCTCGACGGGGGGGACGTCCGACATCCCCGTTCGTAGCGGCTTGCCGCCTAGTCGTCGAGCACTGCGGTCGTCGGCACGCCGATCGCCGACGCCAGCCGAGACAGGGTTTCGAGCGACGGGGTGTGACGACCCGCCTCCACGCGCGCGATATTGGGGCGGTGAATGCCGGTGCGGCGAGCGAGCTCGGCCTGCGTGAGCCCGGCGGCGAGCCGCAACTCGCGGATGCGCTGCCCGAGCCGAACGCCGTCTACGCCGTTTGCGCCGTTGGCCTTCTTCCCGAGCAAGCTCTTGCGCGCGACCGTGGTGGTCGTCAGCTCGATTTCCTTGCCACTCTCGAGCGAGAGCGTCGCGCTCGTGGCGTCGTGCTCGAGCGCGATCGCCTCGACTGCGCTGCCGTCGTCGTCGTCGATCAGCGCGCGGTCCACGAGCACCGCGTTGCCGTCGCTGAAGATCGCGAGCAGCTCCCCTCCGCGGGGC
>Ga0114933_10004365_pt1 | contig 13301 bp, 16 predicted proteins | sample 4SBtaG_FD_89691 | JGI IMG/M metagenome (GOLD analysis project Ga0114933, IMG submission 89691) | Deep subsurface microbial communities from Kolumbo volcano to uncover new lineages of life (NeLLi) - 4SBTROV12_W25 metaG | ecosystem: Environmental > Aquatic > Marine > Volcanic | place: Kolumbo...
AATTGGTAAACCGCCCCCCGTCAACATTGATAGACTGGCCTGTAATATTTTTTGCAAGATCAGAGACCAAAAAAGCCACAATATTTCCAATATCTTCAGGAGTTTGTTCCCTTTGGAGTGGTATCCAGGATTTCACAGTATGATCGAAAAGTTGGCGCCCTTCCAATCCATCCACTTCGACACTACCAGCAAATTCGGATCTTTTCTTGGCAATAGCCTCCCATATAGGCGTCCATATTAAACCGGGGCAGACGGCATTGACATTCACATTGTGCGGGGCCATTTTTAAAGCATGTGATTGGGTCCAACTTACTACTGCAGCTTTAGATGTGCTGTAATGCGGTATATCTGGGCTTCCCTGCCTCGCTGATATAGAAGCAATGTTTACAATTTTTCCAGATCCCTGAGATTCAAATTCTTTCGCAACTCTTTCAGAAACTTTTACCATACCCCTAAGATTAACTTCATACACTTCCAACCAATCTTCATTACTGGGGGTCTCTCTCATCCACCAATCTTTCGATCCTACAATGCCCGCATTATTTACTAATATATCTATTTTTCCCCGATCGGCAACATGTCGAGAAACGGTTTCCTCAATTGACGCGATATCAGTCACATCGATCTTCGCGGCCGTTAAATTGTTTAACCTTTCACAATATTTAAGAGTCTCCTCAGCGCTTTCAATTGATACATCAGTTACCAATACCCTAGCACCGGCTAGTGCCAAAACTGCGCAAATTCCTCTTCCTATCCCACTTCCACCACCAGTGACTATAGCTTCTTTTCCAGACAAGTCGATCATTTTTCACAATTATCCTTTATCTAGGAGTGAGGTCAACTTACTGAAGAATTTTTTTCCACTCTGAAGTAGTGAATCGCTGGCCCCTATAAACCACGATTGGTCTCTTTATTAATCTTGGTTCTGAAATCATAAGATCTAACATTTGAGATGCTGTCACTTCTGATTTTGCCAAACCTAATTTCTTAAAGGAAGGACTTCTCCAGGAAAATATTTCAGATGGATCATCACCAGATAAAATTTTCTGTAATTCATCCAAGGAGAATGGTTCATTAAAAAAATCTCGCATCTCACAATGAAATCCTGCCTGCGAAAGCTCCACCTTCGCTTTCTTACAACTACTTCAACGATTCCAACCATACATGGCTAACGCTTCCATCCAATCCTCCAATAACGGAAAATACCTATTCAACTACCCTAATAACATTACCTATCCGATTAACGACTCCAAGTTCACTTAAGCCCACCACCGCCCGATCTACGGAACTTTCAGTTGCTTCATGAGTCATAATGACCAACTCAGCATCTGATGCTTTCTCCTCCAATTCTTTTTGGATGAAAGAAGATATACTAATCCCGCAGTCTCCAAAAACCGTTGCAATTCGCCCCAAAACACCAGGTTCGTCTATCACTTCAATCCTAAAATAGTACTTGGTAGACAGTGTACTAATAGGGGCCACTTTCACATCTTCCGATAATCTCACAGGGTCCAGTAAATCTGTATCCCCCGCAATGCTTCGAGCAATATTTACAATATCTGCTATTACTGCGCTGCTAGTCGGCATTGAGCCTGCACCGGGACCATGGAACAACACTTTTTGTGTCAAGTCAGTTTCTATTTCAACGGCATTCAAAACATCGTCAACCTTAGCCAACATCTGATCCTGAGGAATCAAAGCAGGATGAACTCTTCCAAGCACATCTGAATTGGTTTGAGTGGCTATGGCCAGCAGCTTTATTGAATATCCCAATTCTTTAGCGTATTGGAAATCTTTATCTGTAAGCTTTGTAATCCCTTCTGTATATATATCCGTGTCCTTAATACTAGCTCTAAAAGCTAAGGTAGACAGTATTGATAATTTATATGCAGCGTCTATACCTTCTACATCATTGGTCGGATCTGTCTCTGCATATCCCAATTTCTGAGCGTCGGACAAAACAACACTATAATCAGCCGCTTCATGCGCCATACGGGTCAAAATATAATTTGTCGTACCGTTAATAATAGCTTTAATCGAACTGATATCGTTAGATACTAAATCCCGCATCAACGGAGATATTATTGGTATACCTCCACCCACACTTGCCTCAAAAAGCACTCTTACATTATTCTGCCTGGCCAAGGAAAATATCTCAGCACCATGCTTTGAAATGACTTCTTTGTTAGCTGTGACTACATGCTTACCATTTCTCACAGCTGCCAAAATTAATTCCAATGCTGGATTTTCACCTCCGATCAATTCAACTACGATATTCACAGAATCGTCATTTACTATCTTTTCAGGATCATTAACTAATATCTCAGAAGAAATAGCGAAGGACCTCTGTTTTGATATATCCCTGACAGCAACACCTGTCAGATTCAGGGGCAATCCAACATGACTGTTTAACGCATCTGATTTTTCGATGATGGTCTTTACGACCCCTGAGCCCACTACCCCCATGCCAATAAGACCAACGCCAATCATTTTTTTCATTAGCTGCCCCTATCCAGAATTCAATATAGACTGAAGAGGATCAGGCGTCGGTGTTGGAGCCGTGGAAGACAGTCGAAGCTGTTGGAAAACCCAATCATAAATATCTGAGTTGAAAATCGCGTATACATCATGGTTACTTCTTTCTGTATTAACCCAGTCCTGTAAAGCCTTAGATTTTAGTTCTTCTCTAACGCCAACTGATAATTCTCTCGCCGCTTGGCGCTCGGATATCATAAAAAAGAAAGTTTGGTTCATATTATCTTTGTTTTTTACTGGGTCACTCAACTCTCCTGGTTCCAAAAGGAAAAAGTCTCTTTCATAATCTGGAATTACCCCTTTTGCAATCCAGCCCATGTCGCCTCCCATTCTGACTTTTTCAGGTATATCAATTGAAAATTCACGCGCGATTTCTATATATGCCATCTGAAGTCGGTCTGGTTCTGTAGTGTCCCTAGTTGCATCTTCAAACTTCACTCCCATTATTTCCATCTCGCCTGTCTGAGGCATAACAAGTCTAAATAAGTGCACTTGCTCAGCAACTAAAGGCACAGATTCTCCTACTTGCTGACGAAATTTCTCTCTCAGAATCGCTCTGTGAACTAAAGACCTATGAGTGGCTTCATCTATCTGAATAGTATTCAAGTAATTCAAATGTCTTTCTTCAGTTTCTCTTAAAATTTGCTCTTCCGATTTACCAAATGACATGTCTTTCTCTGGACGCATTGTCAAAGATATCTGTTCGTCTATCTCTTCTTCGGAGACAAAAATACCTTGAGATGGAGCCATCTGAGAAAGTATTTCATTTTCAACCATCAACTGGAGAGATTCAAATATCCCATTACTGGCATCAAAAGTACCGCCAAGAAATTCAGAACTTTTTTGCCTAATTCTAACGAGTTCAACCAAATCCCCCCTTGTATATTCAACACCATCAACTCGAACTACTAGTTCTCTATGAGGCATTACAAACACAACCATATATCCAACTATAAATATGGATACCACGATCAAAAACGCCGCGACCAAAAACCCTATGGTCAACTTTTGTCGGCGCCTTAAAACTGGTTGCTGCATAGCAACCCTTCTTTTATCTACACGTAAAGGACGACTAGAACTCACTTGATTTCAAACTTCCCAGAAATATAAATTAGCCTATGGTAGGACATAACTTTTACTGCTAGGAGCTTCTAGGCCTGTAGTGAACAGGTAAAGCACCTCTCTGTGCAGGTGAAAAAGGCAATAAAGCCAAATGTCGTGCTTTCTTAACTGCTTTTGCCAACGATCTTTGGCATTTTGCGCACATCCCACTTTTCCTTCGAGCTTCAATCATATATCGATCAGAGAGGAACTTTTTAAGATAATCTACATCTTTATAGTCCAGTTCCTTCTTATCTACACAAGGCTGACAGACCTTCCTTCGAGAGTAGAATCTCGGCCGAGAGTTAGGTCTTCTTTGTGGGGCACTTTCATTTTCCGTTGTCATCCAATGACTCCAATACTGGTATAAATCTTAGTTTTTAATAATCGGTTATCACCAAGGCAAATCATCTTCGATTTCACCCGATTCTTCTACTGAGGGACCTGAGGATTCTGGCATGGATCTTCCTTCCGAAAATCCACCAGGTGACCCTTGGGTCGCGCCCCTGCTGTCAATAAAGCGAACCTCTGAAGCATTAACATCCAAAGAAACTCTGGTCTCCCCATCATTTCCAACATAGGTCCGACTACTCAATCGTCCTTCTACATAAACTTTGCTGCCGCGTTGCAGATATTGATTACATGTTTCAGCTAACCGATTCCATGCACTGATTCGGAACCATTCAGTTTCTTCCCTATTTTCACCATCACCAGCTCTATATCGCCGATTGGTCGCAACAGTAAATGATGTGACAGGGTTCCCGTTAGGGGTATACCTCATTTCGGGATCCGAGCCCAAATTACCGATTATGAGAATTTTATTCATCGTCATGACAAACCCACCACCCTTTCAGTAATTATGACTTGGAAATTAAATGCACCAGTACATCCTGATTTGCATTTAATGTCCTCTCCAATTCTTTAACATCCGATGATTCCAACAGAATATCAGCCTTATAGTAGCTTCCTTCTTGGAAATTGTTCACCAAATACGACAGCCTTTTAACACCCCATTCTTCTCTTCCAGTGACTTCCCCGCCTGAAGATACAATAAATTTTTCAACATCATCCACGATCACTGTAGCCTCTGCCTCGGTGGCAACCGGTGAGAGTGCCATAATTAATTCATAATTTCGCTTTCTTTCTGCCAATGCCGGAATACTCCAATGACTAATTTTTTTGCCAACCTTCATTATAGCACGAGGCAGTCCTGCTCACCAATATAAATTATGGTGCCACACCCAGTATATTTAGCCACCACAGAATGCCAAAATCCAAGGCTAAGTGATAAGATTCACTCAAATTAAAGCTCCTTGGAGAAGTTTATGTCATTCAAAGAAAAACCTAGTGTTTATCTTGTCACTAAACCTGCTGTTAATTGGTCCCAAATCGCAAATTTTTTCGAAAATGAAAATGTACCTCCTATACCTGATTCAGTCAGGGCAGGCGATGACGAATCCGCTGCGGTAATAGAGATATCTGCCAGGATGTGCTACATGAGTTACGGTAGAGGCAGGAGAGATATTACTGATTTCATAAACAACCTTTTAAGTTCGGGAGATGGTAGTGTCTTTGAGCACGTAAACTACGGTTTCATAGTCACCGGTGTTTCCAGAAGTCTTACTCATGAACTGGTCCGGCATAGAGCTGGATTTGCATATAGTCAGAGATCTCAAAGATACGTGGATGAAAACGAAGGAACATTTGTAATACCACCGGCCCTTGCCTCAGAAAGACAATCCTCTACAGAAGCACGGCAAGTCTTAGATGAAGCATTAATACACGCAGCAGAAAGCTACACGGAACTTGTTAAGGCTTTAGAAAACTCATTACCCAAAGAAATGTTTGAGAGTAACACCGATAGAAGAAAGGCTATAAGGCAAGCTGCTCGATCAGTACTACCAAACGCCACAGAAACGAAAATTTTCATCACTGCGAATGTTAGGGCCTTAAGACATTTTATTGAAATGAGAGGAGCTATTTTTGCAGATTGGGAAATCAGGTTTCTTGCAATTGAAATGTTAAAACTTCTTGAGAAAGAAGCTCCTTTATTATTCGGAGACTTTTTAATTGAAGACTTGGACGATGGTACTCAAATAACATATCCAAAATTTTCGAAAGTATAAGCAGTCTGAATTAGGCGATTACTTGACCTCTATTGAGTATTAAACTGCCAATAGATCTACTATGACAAGGAGAACAAAGTGTTGTCAGACAGAATAGATTCCAGTCAAAGACCCAGACCCAAATTCGATTGGTTTATACCTATAGATGGAGATGGCAAACACATCGGAACAGATAAGGCTGAAATTCCTCCTACATTTGAGTACCTCAAGGAAGTTGCCCTCACAGCTGAAGAAAACGGCTTCTATTCCCTACTAATACCTACCAGATTCTCAAATGGCCTATTCGATGAAAATGCTCCTCTAGCTGAAACCTGGACTACAGTCGCAGCCTTAGCTTCAGTGACCGAAAAGATAAGGTTCCTAGTGGCTATTAGACCTGGATTTATATCGGTTGGATTGTTTGCACAAATGGCAGCTACCCTAGATCAAATATCAAACGGGCGATTGGATCTCAATATTGTCCCAGGTGGTATTGACGGTGATATGGAAAGGTTAGGTGAGAAGGCCAGTCATGACACAAGATATGAGAGGGCCTCAGAATTCATCGCGGCTTGCCAAAAATTATGGGACAAACCGGTAGCAACCAATTTTGCAGGTGAATTTGTTAGTTTAAATGGTGCTGTGTGCTCCCCAGGTCCCAAAGGTAACCCATCTTTTTATCTCGGAGGTGCATCTGAGTCTGCCTTAAACTTATCTGCAGATAAAGCTGATACCTACTTAGCCTGGATCCTTCCTAAAGAAGTACTAGGTCCTCATCTAAACAAAGTAAGTAAAAAATACATTGATAAAGGCAGGTCACCCAAATTTGGCCTTAGAACTCACATAATAGTAAGGCAATCTGAAAGGGAGGCCTGGGAGACTGCCGAAGAATTACTATCCGAAGCCTCAGATGGGGTCTTGAAACAAAGAGGGACATCTTCTAAAAACACCGTTATGGTAGGTAGGAAGTCACAAACTCAAAAATTCGAAGATAACAAAATGTCTACTCATTTATGGAACGGTATTTCGAACGTGAGGGTAAATTGTGGCACGGCAATCGTTGGAAATGTCGACCAAGTTTCAGAAGAATTACTTAGTTACTGGAAACTCGGGATAGATGAATTTATTTTGTCCGGATTTCCACATGTAGAAGAATGCAACACAATATCGGATCAATTATTACCTGTCCTGACTGAAAAAATAGAGGAGAAATTACAAATATGAAATGGATAAGATATCAGGATAATGGTGGAATATTTTACGGTCTATTGAACGAAGATAGAGTAACAAAAACTATTGGCAGCCCGTTCACAGAATATGAATCAACGAATCAGCACATTTCTCTTACTGAAGTAAGAATTTTGCCACCAGTGATACCTAAAACATTTTATGCTGCAGGAATAAATTATAAAAAACATGTTTTAGAAGCAGCAGCCTTGCTTAATAGGGAACCAAATTTACCTGAGAAAGCAGATATTGGGTACAGAGCCAACAATGCAATCATCGGTCACGGAGACCCCATAGTCATACCAAAAGACGCCACCGACAAAATCCATTATGAAGCTGAATTAGTAGTTGTTATCGGAAGAACAGCCAAAAATGTTTCCATTCAAGACTCATTAAAATATGTACTAGGTTATACAGTTGGCAACGATGTTAGTGAACGTACCTGGCAGGCATCTGACAGAACTTTATGGAGAGCAAAAAATACTGACACCTTTAAACCCATGGGACCCTGGATTGAAACTGAAGCAGACCTCAACCAAATGGTCACCACAGTAAGGCTAAATGGTGAAGAAACTATTTCTTTTGAAACCAACGACATGATTTTTGGAGTCGAAAAGTATATTTCGGAAATTACCAAATACCTTACTTTACATCCTGGAGATGTAATCTGGATGGGAACCGACGGAACATCCAAAAACATGAAAGATGGTGACATCTGTGAAATTGAAATTTCTGGTGTAGGAACACTTAGCAACCCAGTCACAAGAGCTACCTAAGAGTTTTTTGTTAATTAAGGAGATATTATGAGCACAATAGAATCGGTTTTGGGGCCTCTGGACACATCTAATTTAGGATTTACCCTATCTCATGAGCACATTGTTGTAAGTTCTGCCGGAATACCTCAAATATATCCTGAATTTATCCAAAGAGAAGATTCCATAGCTGAAGCAATAAAAGTATTGTCCCACGCCAAAACTGAGGGATTAGACTCGATAATCGATGTAACCACCTTGGATTTGGGCAGAGATATTCATATGCTGAAACAAGTCTCTCAAGAATCCGGAGTCAACATAATCTGCGCAACAGGAACATGGAGGGATATACCAAGAGTCTTCTGGAATGCGCCCATTGATAGCGTGGCCAATTTATATAAGAGGGAAATAACCACGGGAATAGAAGGCACCAATATAAAGGCAGGAATAATTAAAGTAGCCAATGACATGGGGGGCGTGACCAGAGAAGGAGAAATTATCCTCAGGGCTGCTGCAAGAGCACAAAAAGAAACCGGAGTACCAATATCTACTCACACTTGGGCCCCAGACCGAGTAGGCGAACAGCAGGTCAGAATATTTGAAGATGAAAAGGTTGATTTAAACAAAGTCTATGTAGGGCACAGTAATGACACCATGGACATTCATTATCTGGAAAGCTTGCTAGACAAAGGAGTATGGATTGGTCTGGACAGATACCCCGGCGGCAGAACAATGGGGACTCCTAACTGGGAGCAGAGAACGGAGACTGCTATGAGACTGATAGCAGATGGTTACGGCGAAAAGATTATGCTTGGGCATGATTGGTCAGTAACTTTAAGCATAGACTCGAAAGAAGGCCAAACCAGTCGATCCAAATATAATCCAGACGGGTATTTGTTCATAACTCGGCATGTACTCCCAAGACTCAAAGACTTAGGTGCTTCAGAACAAGACATACAAAATATCATGGTTGATAATCCTAGAAGGTTTTTCGGATGACGAAACAAAAAGCGCCCGTGGTAGATTTACCACGGGCGCTTTACATGTGGAGGCGTTCCAGAGAACACCTACCTGGTCGACCTCCTACTACTACTATCCAACGCGACTTACCTCCTTTTAAAAGACCCTCTATAAGCTTTCATCCACCCATGCGTTTCTGTCTTCCAAACATATTATATATGGAGGCATAATAAAAGTGGATACTAATTATCAAACAAAATTCATTTAGGACAATTACTTTGGTCAAATTCTCTGGAGCGATCATATGGACTAACGATTTGGTTCGCATGCAACTTTTTTATGAAAATATGCTAAATCTCAAACCTCATTCAGTCAGAGACAATTTCATTGCGTATCGATGGCGTGACCTGAGATTTAGCATTGGATTACATTCAGAAGTAAACGGCAGTTCAAAAGAACCATTCCGTATTATGCTAAATTTCGACGTCTCTAATATACAAGAAGTCACGAAACTATTAAAAAGCAACGGGGTCAGATTCCTTAGGGACCCTGAGAAAGAACATTGGGGAGGTTGGGTATGCACATTTCTAGACCCCGACGGAAATACAATCCAATTACTTCAACAACCAGATCTCTAATCGTCTTCGAAACCACGTTTTCTTAAATTGACAGCTTCCCTCAAATATACATTTACAATATCAGCGGAAGATTTATCAGTATTCACATGAACCATAACTCGAATACATTTCTCTAGTGCTCCGGGAACCTTCATCTCATGGGCGCACATCAGGGCTACGTCCACCCATCCCATTTTCCTAGCAGCAACCGGCGGAAATACCGCATTCAAATCTTGGGTAGTTGTGAAAAAAGCGCTGATTATATCGTCCAATTCAAGAGAATTTAGTTTCGTTAATTCCTCTAACATTTCTGTTGTGGCAGCAAGAATCTCTTCCGAACTGTTGGTGGGCGCAGTAATGGCACCTCGTATAGCCCTTACTTTGGACATTTCAACCTCTTTTAATTTATCTGACGATTATATTCTTTATAAATTCAGCAGCAGCTTCGATTTCATCACCTTGCTCTGCCCCTGAAATGTGGTCCAGAAAGGCACTTCCCACAACTGCACCTTCAGCAAATTCCGATATTTTCTCAACGTCCCTTTTCTGCGATACCCCAAACCCTACCAAAACCGGAAGACTCGTATGAGATCTTATTTTGCCAACTAAACCTTCTACTCCTGTAGAAATACCATCACGAGCCCCTGTAACACCCGTCAGGCTCACACAATATATAAATCCTCCAGCGTGTTCACACGACTGTTTTATCCTCTCTTCTGTGCTAGTTGGTGCCAACAAAGGAATATGGTGTATTCCGTTTTCCATGCACTGTCTAGATATTGCCTCAGACTCTTCCATTGGTAAATCAGGAATTATCAAACCATCCAATCCACGTTTAGACGCTTCTGATAAAAAAGACTCAAATCCATACTGGAGAAAAGGATTGAAGTAACCCATAAAAATAATTGGTGAGCTATCATCACTTTGCCTTATAGTAGTCAAGACATCCATACAAACAGCAAGGCTGACCCCATTTTCAAGGGCTTTAAAACTGGTTTTTTGAATGGTTGGGCCGTCTGCTATGGGATCACTGAACGGGATGCCTAGCTCCAACATGTCTGCTCCAGATTCTAAAACTTTCAGGGCTATATCCGCCGACTCTTCAATACCTGGATAACCGACCGTCAGATAGGGAACAAGCGTAGGGCGGTTATCCGATCTAATGCTGAGAATTTTTGAATCAATTCTATTTTTCACTTATACAAACACCCAAAGAATATATAGTTTTATGTTGACTATTCTGCCTAATTCAAGCTGAAGCCGCAACTACAGCCACTAGTAAATTTTGAACAGCGTGGGAAAGAAAAGGCGCCCAAATTGTTCCGGTTTTTATAAAAAGGACGGATATTAATAGGGAACTAATGAAGACTGGAACATACAGCCCAGGATGCGAATGCACAAGCATGAAAATTAGAGAGACCCAAAGTATTGATTTCGTTTCCCCATAGTAGGGCACCCAAACACTCAGCAATAATCCTCTAAAAAAAAGTTCTTCGACGAAAGGGACCCATATGGCTATAGCAAACAAATTTGCTAGTACTAAGCTTCCGTCCCCCAAGATACCCTTGTCAATTTGTGGAGGCATTAGGTAAGTAATTTCCAGTTTATAAACTACAACCGAATAAACCAGAATAGCGCCTATGCTAAATATAACGGTCAATATTGAAGCAGAAACCCAGCCTGGGGTATCCGGGATAGTAAAGAAAGATTTAATTCCTTTATATCCAACACCAGAAAATGAAAGAACCAGTCCCAATAACAGTAATTGTGGAACAGCCAAGATCCACGGGTAATACCAGGGAACAGGTGAGTACTTAACATCTGAACCTAGAGTAACTCTAAGAAAAATTATAACTGAGAAAGTAACAAATAAAATCGCTACTGAAAATAAATTAAATTTAAATAGAGAAACTGGACGGCCACAAACAAACAGATCAGACTCTAACTCTTTAGCCATTCGACATCTCCGAAGAGATCATCTGGATGGTCTTTCGAGAAATATACTTCGTATTCTTTCTTTGATTCACCTAGTATCCCATCATCACCGTGACCAGGATAAAAGTTAACTCCGTCATCAAACACAAATAATTTTTGATTAATACTTTCAATTATTTCTTTTAAATGGTCTGGTGATTTTGTTTTACCTGGACCACCAGGAAATAAGGTATCTCCTGTGAAAAGATGTCCATCTATGTACAAACAAGTAGAACCGTCAGTATGACCTGGGGTATGAATTGACTTTATCAGTAAGTCACCTATTTGTATGTCCTTGCCATCGCTTAAAGAAAGATCAGGTGATGCAGGCAACTGGCTAGCATCAGCCTCTCCGATGGCTACCTTAGCAGGAATAGCTTTCGTTATCTCTTCAAATCCTAGCAAATGATCCATGTGATTATGGGTGATTGCGATATATTGGACTTGTGTCGTAGAAGCTACAGCTAACAAGACCGCTGGTTCAGCAGGAGTATCTATCAAAAGACTTTCATTTGTTTTATTACATACCACTATGTAGGCATTGTTCCCGTATGGACCACACGTTATTTTATGGATGGTGAGCCGTTTATCGGTGTAATGTGGTTTCATCATTTGATCCTAAATTTCTTCATAATAAAATTTATAGTACTCACACAGCACGTCGATTATATCAGTCAGGGTTTACAATTTAGTCAAAACCCTCTATCGATCAAAGATAATATAAAAGGACTTACTGATGGCCAAACATGGAATATCAATAAAAAACGCTTCGGAAGGAAAAAGGATTACCTTAGGCTGTGATCACAATTCTGGTGTGATATACATAGTACCAAGTGAAGCTAGTTGGGTGTGCAGGCAAGAAAACATTGCAGCGCATACAATCTCTGGTTTCTTTAGAGATCTCATCAAATTGGAGAACTCACAGATTGACCAAATAATGCAAAAATGGGGACTTTATTATCGTGGGCTAGAAGTCATAGACTCAGACCCTAGCTAGCTTCAATCCAAGACACCTTCTTCACCGAGAGGTCCTTCGCCAGATAAAATTTTTGGTATCATCGGTGAAAATACTTCCTCATCACCTGATTCTGTATCATCGTCTGACCAATCTTTTAGATCAGCTAATTTACCAACGTCATTCAGCCCGTAACCTAAAGCAGCCATAGGTATGTCCCCCAAGACACCGGATTTCGCAGGAAACGAAGCTTTGTTTAATTGTGATGGATGTCTATAGGTTTCTCGGATTATTACTTGGATCCCTTCATCTCCTGCACTAGTTATATTCGCTGAATATGTATTCCCTCCTTCCACCAATTTTTTCAACCTTAAGGCTAGCTTAGGTTCTATACTCCCGATCTCCATGCCTTTTCCGTCCAATATTCTCATCCCTCTATCGACTGTAATCAAATCCACACTATGACCAGAGACCAAATTACCCACATCAAAACTTCTTGGAATATTAACTAATTTGGTAACTCCCGTACGACCAGTTTCCTCAATAAAGGACCTATTGGATGTGGTGGTACCTCCTGCTTTGTTGGTTTTAACAGTGGCAGTTTTCTCAAGGCGTTTCATGTTTTTCTTTGCGATCGGACTATTGGGAGATATAACAAGGGCGCATTGAAATGCTTGCAGTGCTTTCTTATTCTGTCCTCTTTCACTGTAAGCTTTACCGAGCCTGTTATATGACTCAAGGTCCCAAGGGAATTTTTCGACTATTTCTGAGTTAATCTGTATAGCCCCAGCCCAATCAGGTTTCATGGCGCATTCCACCGCACGTTTAGTATTTTCTTTACGTGTTTTCTCCAACAATATTGAAGTTTGAAATGCATTATGAGCTTCTGCACTTTTACCAATTTTTAACAGCGCATCACCCAATCGATTGTAAGCTCGTTGATCTCCAGGGTTGATATCAATCATGGCTAAATTGACCTCAACAGCCTCTTCAAAAAGACTGTACAGCATCAACTGTTCTGCTTCTTTTGCCTTTTCTTTTCTAAGACTTAAAATGCCGGCTAATTCTTTTGAAT
>Ga0114933_10004366_pt1 | contig 13297 bp, 5 predicted proteins | sample 4SBtaG_FD_89691 | JGI IMG/M metagenome (GOLD analysis project Ga0114933, IMG submission 89691) | Deep subsurface microbial communities from Kolumbo volcano to uncover new lineages of life (NeLLi) - 4SBTROV12_W25 metaG | ecosystem: Environmental > Aquatic > Marine > Volcanic | place: Kolumbo...
ATTAACCGAAGGGTTATTTACTTTATTTGGAAAAGAGGGAAAGCAGCCATTGGCGCTAGAGGTAAAGCAAACCCTTGCTAATAGGCAGTTTGAGGCTAGAAAGAAGGCAAGGGCGGAGGGGAGCATTCGGTTGCCGCCACCGAAAGATATTAATTTAACTGATGACATGCCTACAGATGCGGCAGGTATTCTAGCAGTACTTAAAGAAACACAAACTCGTCTTAAAGGTAAAGGAACCGATATATCAAAACTAGATTTACAGCAGATTGATACTCTTGTCTCACAATATGAAAAATCTATAGAGCAAAACAAAAAAAGAAAAGAAGGCGCAGAAGGCATTGCTAAAGCAGAAGACGAGGTCAATCAAGTTCTTGGAAGGCAATTGCAAATTAGAAAAGAGACTGCTCGCACCAATCAAATCGAGGACACTCGAGTTAGATCTCAGCAAGCAGGCAGAGCAAGAGCAAGAAGCATATCTGGATTGCAAAGACAATTATCTCTTGGCGCAGGATTTGTTGGTGCAGAAGCTGGCTTAGCGGCTAGAACCGCTGGAAGAGGGGAAGTCCGTGATGATGCTGTGTTGAAGGCGGGCGAAGATAAACTCAAAGCACTAAGAGATTTAGATATGAAATATGCAGAATCTATAGAACAGCGAGCAATGATAGATAGGTTCGAATCAGGAAACTATAAAATGGAAGAATTGGAATTTACCTTGAAGTTGATAGACGCAGAAGATGAAATCCAAAGAAAATTAAACGAAAGATCACAAGAGCTTCAGATAATAAATGACGACCACGAAGCTATAGTCGAGTCTCTTAATGAAGAATTAAGAATTCAAAATCTACTCGATCAGGCAAGAACAAGGCACAGAACAGGTCCTGGATCTGGAGCTCGTGGTAGAGCAGACGCTATGGGAGAAATCAGGCAATCGGTCAATGAATTTGATTATAATTTAAACAGAACTGTTGTCACATCTTTTCGTGATGGCATGGTTGGTGCAATGAAAGCTGCTGTAAGAGAGGGAGCAAGTTTAAAAGATGCTCTTCTTGGTGCTGCAAATAGTTTCTTGACCGCTATGCAAGATGCATTGTTTGGAAATATTGCCAACATGGCCATGATGAAAATGGGCTTTAGTGGTGGAGGAGGAGTTAGAAATTACAGCAGAGGCGGAGGAGTTCCTGCAATGATTTCTAATGGTGAATATGTAATGGGAAAAAGAGCCGTCAATATGTATGGCGGCGGATTTATGCACAACTTAAATGCAAGAGGAAAAATTCCTGGATATTCAAACGGCGGACCTCAAGTAGGTTCTGCGCTAGCCGCATCTCCTCCAGGCCTTACTGACACTGGAAGATTATACCAAAGAAGAGCAATGTCTGGAGCTTTTTATGCTGGAGATAATATTGGATTAACTGAAGACGCAGAGGCTGCACGAGCTGCTGAGGCAGAGAGAGTAAGAGCTGCCGCCGCCAAAAAAGCAAAAAGACAAGCATTTATAAAAAATCTCATAGGCACTGCAGTTGGTTTTGGTCTGAATTATGCAATGGGTGGCTTTGGTGGTGGCGCTGGTGATGGTTCATCTGTAGCCAGCGGAGCTGGAGGCGGAGGCTCTACAGGAAATATAGGTGGTGGAGCAACTGTTGGCGCAAGTGGAACAATGACATCTCGCCTTGATTTGACCGATGCCCGCCTTGCGCAAATGTTTCCTAATCAAAGACTTGGTGGCCCAATTCGTCGTTACGCTCCAGGAGGTTTTGTAAATGGAAAATCTGGAATCGATCAAATTCCAGCAATGCTCAGTGAAGGAGAGTATGTTATAAAAAGCAGTTCTGTTCGTCAGCTTGGAGCCCCGCTGCTCGACAGAATAAACGCTGGAAAATTTAATGAAGGAGGACCAACAACTCCAATCATGGAACAGTCCGAATCTGCCATGGGTACTGGAGGAAATACAAACAACATAAATATTTCTGTAAATGTTGGCGGAGGTTCGGAAGGCAAAGGAAAAGGCGAGGATCAATCTGTAGATAATCCAGCAGACGCTAGCGAAGAAAATGATGGCAATGCAGAGCTCGCCAAAAAGATTAAATCACAAGTCGTTCAAGTAATAAGGGAAGAGCAGAGACCAGGAGGCCTGCTAGGTAAGTAATGAGTTTTTCAAATTATGAACAAACTGTTATTATAGACTCAATTGCCTTATCTGGCGTAATTGATGTTAATGGTAGTTATGGAATAAGTGAAAGGCCAATCAAAGCCGCTGGGGTTGGTTTTATTGACGCATTGGTAGATAAGCCTCTAGAGGGAAACTTTACCATGAACAGAAAAATGGTTAGTAATGACCCTTTGCTAAAAATGAATGTTGTTGGTGATTATTTATACGATGAAAGATATATTAGTGGCGCAATACTTTTTGATAATAATACAAAAGGTTTTGGTTTTACAAAAGCTAGAGTAACAAGATATTCTGTAAGTTGTACTGTTGGAGATTTGCCAGACATACAAACAGATTTCACGGTTTTTGGAAATCTTGGAAGCGGAGTGATGATACAAGAAGCTACCGAAACACATCCTCCAATTCAGTTTCCAAGTCAAGGAAGTATAAGCGTAAATGTTGGAGATTTTACAGTTGATTCAATTACAGACTTTTCTTATAGCAGAGGATTAAATCTGCAGCCAGTATATGCCTTGCCTCGTGGAACCGCATCTGACTTTGCATCAGCAGATCCTGCCAGCGTTCCAAATTTAGATCCCGTACAGGTCGATACATTGTATCCAATAGAAACAGATATTAATTTCACAATGATTGCACACGAATATCAAGCCAGAAGAATGAAAGATAATTTGCAAAGAGCGCCTAAGACTGATGTCGCTATAGAAATTAGAGACTCGCAAGACAATACTATGATCAACAGTTTTACAGGAAAAAATGTTAGATTAATTGGTGAAACCACCTCTGCCTCTGTAGATGGAGAGCTTACTATATCCTTAACATATAAGGGGTATGAAACCCTTCACAATCCAGTATCATGACTCCATTTCTTAGATTTGAAGATGGAAAAATTACCTTGGGTAATAAGGACATACTCGCACAAAGCGCTCAATTGTCTTTCGCGCCTTCTCTACAAACAGAGAGAGTATATGGTAATGTAAATCAATCAACCCTTGGGTCAAGCATAGAAACTCAATCTAGAACTTTTTCTCCAAAAGCTGGGTTAAAAGGCTCTCTTGCGGTAACTTTTATCGTAAATGAAGAGTTTTTTGCAAAAGATTCTACAGTAAATAATATTGATTCTCTTTTTCATATTAAATCTGGTATGAGTGATCAACCAATTAATGGCAATAGGGTTGGCAGATATCTATTTGATAATATGTATTTAAAAAGCTTTGGTTTTTCTATGCAGCCTTTTGGCGTTATCTTTGCAAAAGCAGAGTATGATATCTATGGATCTCTTAGGAAGAGTCCTAGTTTTAGGTTTCAAAAATTATCTATCGATCCAGCGCATGCACTTAAATCATTTGGAGAAGTAAAAGCTAGTAATATAGATATGGCAACTTATGTTGGCAATCAATTTGAACTTAATAGTTTAGAATATAACATATTAGTGGAGAGAAAGATACATAACCACATTAGAGCTTCAGAGCACACTTCTATAAACACAACAGCTAATTCTGTTGTTCCTGTTAGGGTGTCGACTGAATCTATAGAGGCACAAATGACAATAAAAGGTAATGAGATAGTTAAAAATTTAAACCCATTAGGCGACGCTCAATCGGGCGGTGTTGCTGATGGTCTTTCAGACTCATCCATTGCGGCATATATTTACAGTTTGGCTGGAGATAGAATAGCAAGTTTTTCTTGCACTGGTAAGATTATGTCTCAATCTTTATCTATTGCTGAGGGTCAATACTCCGAAGGAACTATAACAGTTAAAGAGATTATCAAGTAATGCCTGAGTCTGAAAATTTTGGATTGACTAAAGTTCTAGATGGATTGAGATCCGTTTTGAACGCTAGACATATGACCAATCTTCAAAGTGGGCAATATATAAATGACTATACCAGCTCTGTAAGTAATTACTCTGGAATTTTTGACAAAAATAATAGCTACAAAAAATTTGACATAGTTTATAATACTGGAGACGGAACATATTATTATGCAAGAGATGATCTAACTGCGGGTCTTGGTGTCTCGATCACAGAGGAAAACAGATTTTCATTAGAAGCTACCGCACCAACAGTTCCCGATGCGAAACATTCGCCGATTGGATATTATTTATTTGATGAAAATGACTTGTTGACTACAACTATAAACCAAAGGATTGAAGCTGGGAATGAAATACAGATTGAAGGCTCTCTGTCTGGAAACAATGGAAATTACAGAGTATTGGCTGTAGATCAAATCGAGAAAAGGCCAGGAAATGCAACAGGAACTTTGATAGGCGCTCTTGATTTAACTATTGCTGGTGGAGCAAAAGGCTTGGCCGAAAGATCTGCCGAAGGCGGTGGGCATTGGTATTACTCTTCTTGGATGTTTAGAACTATGCTGGCAGTGGATCGTCGAGAATTGGCGTCCGTTGAGTGGGATGTTAGTGGTCCATTTAATTATGCTGAATATGTTGACAACTATGAAGATGTTACGGCTGGCTATAATTCTCAGTCTTCTAATTATTCAAAAAGTGAATATGGCAGATTTCATTGGGAAAACTTTGGAATAAATCAGTCTTATAGAGAAATGCCAGAGCATAATAGGTTTATTTATAATAATGACCTTGGAAGAATGTATATAACTCCATCCCACGAAACAAATAAAGAACTTTGGTTTCAGTTTAGAGAAGGAGAAAGCGAATCTTACAAAACTTTTTGGGCAAGCACTGGCACAATGGGGTCAAACTCTCAGGGAGGAAAGGGTTTAGCTTGGATGCAAGAAGCTGGGGATGGTAAGCTTGGCCCAACTGGGTGGACACATTGGGAAGAAGATATTCATTACAGCAGTACTTGGGGCACAAAAATCAGAATGTATAATTTTGCTAATGAAAAATGGTACTCATTTAAAGGTGCGGGTGTTCGTGGAACTCCAGAATTATACCAAGATATTACCTCAAGAGTTAGCGCTCCAACTGCATATTCGCTAGTAGGATATAAGAATTCTCCAGCAACAGAAACTCAAGACTATGAGTCCCCATCTTATGCTCCAACCGCCAAAAAGGTTACTAGGCTTTGGCTTGAGTCTGCCGACTCAACTAGCGCAATAGAGATTGATGAACCCGCAGCTTCAAACGAAATTTCATTAAGTATACGGGGCGCAGATCCGAGCGTAAATCCAAATTCTTGGTCGACAAATTTATTTTTCTTTGATGCAGACTATGGATCAAGAGCAATATTTAAAGCAAACAATAAAAGATACGATTATGGTAATGGCTACTACATTTTGCAACCAAAAAATATTAATTCACTAAGTGCTGAATTTGATCTTGCTTTTAAAAATAGAACTAGCAGAGAAGCCGCGGCTATGGTTCACTTCTTAGAGCACCATCTTGGTCAGCACGAAGCTCAAACAGATTCTCCAAATTTAAGATATAAGCTTGGAATATCTGGATTTCGTTGGGATGGAGCATCAACTTATCATCCATATGACTCTATAGAAAATCAAACCAGACAATTTTATTGCACCGATTTTAATCACTCGTTAAATTTTGATGATAGTAATGACATAAATATAAAACTAAGGAATTTAAATGCATCTTTGTTGAATAAGTCTCAGCAGGTTTACGTAAATAGCGCTGAAACATATAATGCCTCCACCTCATATGAGCTGAACGATGTTGTTTTTTATACTGGCAATCATCAATATTATTATTGGCATGGTGAAGATACTTCATCAAATAAGCCTCCAGCAGAGAGCGCTCACGCTGGATGGAGTACTGTTTCTGGTTATTATGTAGATTTAAATACTGGATATTGGACAAGAGACTTTTTCTGGAGGCCATCTATTGGTCTTCAGGTTAGCCATCAGCCTAGGCTTCAATCTATAACCACCAATGGCTATACTCAAATATATAATGACGGAATAAATGAAAATCTTTTAAATCTTGACCTAAATTTTAATGGGCGTGACGATTCAGAATGCAGCGCAATACTTCACTACCTAGAAGCCCATCAAGGATGTATACCATTTAGATTTTGTCCACCAGCTCCATATGATCAGGTTTCAAATTATGTTTGCCAAGAGTGGAGTCATACATATGATTACAAAAATAGCCATAGTATAAACGCCAAGTTTGAGCAATATCCATTTAACTTTAGCGCAGGACAATATACGGATTCTAGCCCTCCTCCAGAATTAGAGTCTGGGAGATTGCTGTTTACAAGCCCATTAGAGTTTGTTGATCCAGATGGTGATCAGGATGTTATAGTGAATCAACATGTTAAAGCCCGAATGTTTTTTGAAAACGTCGGAGATACAAATTTAGATATAACAGGCGAAGAACTGAATGCAATTACTGCGCCCCCATTTTCTTTTGTTGGTGAGACAAATAATACCCTGCCAATAGTAAAGGATAGTGCAGACCCCAATCATTATGTTATAAGAAATCCTTATAAGGATTTACCTTTTCACCTTGATGGACAGTATCTCAGAATCAGTAAGGGTTATACTAAAGAGCCTCAGGGTGGTCAATTTTTTACAGTAGTAACTGGAGACGAAAACGCCTCTCTCCCATACAGAAATAAAAAAGTTATTAGAAACGGTGAGGAAACAAACGATGTATATTTTCAAAATAATTTTGGAGAAATAACTTCTGGAATTGAGCATCCTTTTCCACTCACGATTCCTGATCCCAAAGCGCTCGGCGGGTCCGTAGACCTTACCACGATTCGTGCAGGAGGAGAAGTGTATAAATCTCAGCCAAAGCAAAGCTGTAATTTTTATATGGTTGAGTCATTATTTACTGGCAAGTATGTGACAACTCTAGAGCCTTCAGAAAAAGCTTTTGCTGATGTAGTATGCACAGGCTTAGGTTATTCAGACGTTCAGGTGGGATTAAAATGGCAAAATGCTGGAGAGTATGATGACGATAGAATTAGATGGGGGAATTCTGATGACTCAACTACTGGGCATTTATTTTTATATGGAACAAATAGCGATCAAGTCGGCTCTGTTGTTATTCGATCTAATGATTTGTATGATCCTTTGACTGGTGAATTTAGGCTATTTCTTTCTAAAGACAGACTTTCGGACGATAGTATTTTAACAACAATAAGAACCCCGAGCACGGCATCATAATATGGCAAAAGCAAGTTCAAATTTAAGCAAACAAATATTTTCTTTAACTCCAGATACAATAATCAATTTGTATGAAATAGATTTTAGTAATCTGCAGATTAACTTTGAGATGTTTAGAGATCAGGCTGGCATTAATATTGGTGCTGATACTGTTTATAGATTTACTCCGATGACTAATGGCGGTAATCCAATCTACTGGCAAGGAAAATCTTTTCAGCCTCTACCAGTTTCAATGGAGGGTTTTGAGCATCAGGCTGATGGTAGATTGCCTAGGCCCAAAATGAAAATCGCCAATCCAGAAGGATTGCTCTCTGCAATCGTTCATTCTAATAGCGACTTTAATAACTGTAAGGTAACAAGAAAAAGAACTTACGCTAGATTTTTAGATGATAATAATTTCTTAAATAGAAATATAAATGAAGCTGGAAAAAATCCATACGGAGAGGCTGATCCAGATTCTCATTATCCAGATGACGTATATTTTATTAATAGAAAAGTTTCTGAAGATAAAAATTTCATAGAGTTTGAGCTTGTTTCTGCTTTAGAGCTTGAAGGCTCTCAGGTGCCAGCCAGATTGTTGATGGCAGAATATTGTCCTTGGAAATATAGGTGTGATGTTGGTTGTAGATATAAAGGCCTGCCAGTCGCAGATATTAAGGGTAAAGATCTTACATCTGATATTGATTTGGAGACTTCTTCTCTTAAAACCGAAATAAATGGAGATTGGAAAATTCAAGAATGGAGTCCGAATGGTTTGGGCGCTCAAGCGGGATCTGCTGCAAGCCCAAAAGGATATAATGATGGAGAGATTGTGAAAATTGTTCCAAAGCAGGGAGTTGATCCTGCTCCAATGGTATTTGTGTGCATACAAACGCATGCCGAAGCAGCACAGCACCACCCAATGGTTTCTCCAGAATTTTGGAAAAAAGATGAATGCTCTAAAAGTGTTGAAGCTTGCAAATTAAGGTTCGGAAAGGCTAACAAATTTAATCAGGCAAAAACAGACGGAAGGCTTCCTTTTGGGGGATTTCCAGGAACTGAAAAATTTAGTTTTGAATGATCGCTGATAAATTATTGAAGGATATCAAGTTATATTCTATTAAAAATAAGGCGATAGAGTCTTGCGGGTTGGTTGCGGGACAAAGAAAATCAGAAAAATTTATAAAATGCAAGAATATCCATCCAAAACCAGAGGTAGCGTTTGCTATTTCTCCAAAAGATTTGTTGGTAGATGATGTTAAATATATATTTCATTCTCATCCAATAGTATCATCTAGACCTTCTGGTGCAGATAAAAAATATTGTAATGAATTGAGGATTCCTTTTTTAATTTATAGTATACTTAATGATGATTTCTTTATTTATCATCCTGAATAGGTGTATATTTGTTCAGGTATAAGGTTAAAATGAAAAAGGTATATTTACATGGCTCTCTTGGAGAAAAGTTCGGTAAGGAGTGGACTTTAAATGTTCGCTCTGCGAGCGACGCTTTTTCTGCAATTAATGCAAATGTAGATGGATTTGTAGAGTATTTGTCTCAAAGAGATAGAGACGGCGTTAGTTATACCATCACAACAAAAAACATAAATGAAATAAAGCCTGACGGAAATTCCTTAAAACATTTTGTTACCCGAAATAATCTTGACATGAATTTATCCTCTAAGGAAATTCATATAGCTCCAATGGCCCAAGGAAGCATGGGTATTTTTACTGGTCTAATGGGAGCAAAATTGTTTTTTGCCAAACTTTTCGTTGCAATTGTTGCGAGTATGGTAATTCAGGGAATTTTAAATTCTTTATTTAAGCCCCCAAAAAGAGATGATCCCACAACCTCAAAATCGTACTTATTTCAAGGCGCTCAAAATAGACAGCAGCAAGGTGTTCCAGTTCCTTTGGGTTATGGAAGGCTAAGAGTGGGGTCTGCAGTTGTAAGCACTTCAAAAGAATCATTTAAGCTTAACAACGAAGGCGGCGAAATGGCTGATAAAAAAGTTATGCAATCTTTTTCTCAGTTTAGAGTGTTGGAGTTGATATCCGAGGGGCCAATAGAGGGTTTTTGTAATGCTAATGGATCTATAACTAACGATCTGCGTGAGGCTATATATTTTAATGGCACTCCTGTAAAAAATACTGCATTGGGAAAGGCTACGGCTATTGGACAAGAAGGATTTGATAATCTAGGAACTTATAATTATATTTTAAATGAAGGACCAAATGGGGTAGAAATTCCTCCAGTTGCAAAAAACGGCGTAGAAAGAGAAAAAGCACCTTTTCCAGAGCCAGAAATTGCTTTTGATATAGGTAATAGATTAGTTGGCGCTGGTCCTTATGCAACAACTGAACAAGCAAAGCAAAGACAAGAAGAGATAGATAAAGAAAATGCAAGAAGAGATGCTATTGCGGGCAAAACCCAGTTTGGATCACTTGGAAGAGAATTCCTTTTTGGGCCAGATGTAAAAAACGAGCATCTTGAAGGAGCGCACCTTTTGACTTTTGATGGCGCGGTTGCTATGGGAGCAAAAATTCAATCACATGCAATTCGAAGCGATAATGCTTCAAAGGTTCGAATCGCTTTTCAGGCGAGAGGTCAATTGCAAGCTGACGGAGGTGGCACATATCCTGTAACTCAAAAATTTGCTATTAGATTAAACTATGGGGATCGCATGTATTATGTTGGCGACGGACCATTTGTTTTATCTAAAGGATCATCTGGCGATTCTTATATCGGGGCAAAATTTACAGAAGCCGCAAACTTTCTTAAAGTTGAAAGTGCTGGTACTGGGCGCCCAATTTTTGCATTAAAGGGTTTGGCGACTGATATGTATGAATTTGATATTGAATTTGAGATTCCAAGGGGCATAAGAGATTATGAGGCATACATAGATCAGCATGCTGGTTTGGTTGAGGCATATAGGAAATATGTTAACAGCGGAAGAAGCGGTAAAAATGAACAAGGATTTGGAATAGATGGCTTATCTAAATCAGATTGGGGAAGGATTCATTGGAGTAGGCACGGCCAAAATGACGGTCATTCAAGTAACCCTCCTCCGCTATTAAGCAGCTTCAAGAAAAATCCTGTTATTCAAATAGTAAAATTAACAAGAGAACTAGATCCTAGCGTAAAGGGTGATGACTACGAGGAGGGCTCAGGAATAACGGGAGCGGGTGGAAAAGCTTACTTTCATAGCGGCGGAATAAACATGATGAAAGAAATGACCGTTGCAACCGTAACAGAGATTATGGAAGACAAGTTTTCTTATCCTCATAGCGCTATGATGCAAATTGTTTTTGACAGTAAAAATTTTAGCTCCAGCCCAAAAAGAGAATATCACACAAAACTAAAAAAAGTTTTAATTCCGAGTAACTACAATCCGATCACAAGAAAATACGACGGACCTTGGAATGGATTATTTAAAGGACAGGAATCATCAGAAGATAAAATTTATTCTATAGCAGATGAGCACAAAGCTTGGACCGATAATCCAGCTTGGGTATTTTATGATTTGGTTACAAATACAAGATTTGGTTTGGGTAAATTTGGAGTAGAAGAAAATTTCGTTGACAAATGGGCGCTCTACAAGGTCGCAAAGTATTGTGATGAATTGGTTGAAACGGGATATCCAGATGATCAACTTGGTAATGGGCAGGCTAGAGCTCAATTTAATACAAACAATCAACTAGTAAGCGAAGCAACTCTGCCTGGAGCAAAGCCAACAGAACAAAAGAAAGGTATGGCCACGGGAGGTGCTTTTGAGTTAAATATTGCGGGGTTAAACGCTACAAAATTTAAAGAACAATTTGGTGATGGAGATAGCTTTAGGGGTACAAAGGTTGCCTTTTTTATGTCTGATGAAACAATCGAAGAAAGAGTTCTATTGTATAGCGATGCGGGAACACAAAAAATAACAGTAAAAGGCCCTACTTTTTTGAGTCATGCAACTACGTCATCATTGCAGACCCAATCAAGCGCTACAAATCCAAAAACTGGCGCTATATCTCAACTTAGATATCCCATAGTTGAGCCCAGATTTACGTCAAATATATATATTACCGAAAAAATGGAAGCTTTAACTCTGATCAATCAGATGGCAGCTATCTTTAGGGCTATGATAGTATATTATGATGGAAAAATTAGTTGTGTTCAGGACTCTCTTAAGACGACAGCTCAAATATTTAATAATTCAAATGTACATTCTGAAGGTTTTACGTATAATGGATCTGTAAAAAATAAAAAATTTAGTGCTGTGGTTGTTAGATACAATGACAAAGATGATAATTTTAAACCCGCTGTTGTTTATGAAGAGGATCAAGAGGGAATGGAAAAATTCGGGTATGTTGAAGAAGAAATTTTGGCATGGGGTACAACATCTAGGGGCCAAGCTCTAAGATTAGCAAAATGGGCTCTTTTTACCGCCCAAAGAGAAACTGAAACAATATCATTTAAGGCAGGCCAAGAGGCTGCTTATTTATTTCCTGGCGCTATATTCGAGGTTTCTGATGAGGCTAGGTCAGGAAAACAAAATAGCGGAAGATTGCTTGGAACTTTTATAGATGAGGAGTATACTACGCAACCTTATGTTTTATTGGATAAACTTTTAAAAGACGCTCCTATTGGTATGGTTGAATTAACTATTGCTGCTGGGCTGGCTAGAACAACTTCTAAAGAATTGGATGGACTCGCAAAATACGATAAAGATGAAGACGATCAAATCGCTAGAATTGATGGTAATCATGCGCCTCAATTAATTAGATTTGAGGGTTTTGTTTCTGACTCTACTCATCATAGAGATGATTCTCCACAAAATCAAAGCTCAATTGTTACTGATTTAAGGGTTAAATATGAAATTTCTGTGGATGTAGAAAGTAATGCATTCAGTCAGTTTAACCATCCTTTTCAAGAAGGCGATTTGGTTTCTTTTGTGTCTGAGGGTTCTCCTCCGTGTCCGCTTAGTGAATTTTTAACATATAAAGTAATAGATACTCAACCACACTCTTTTAAGGTAGCGTATTCAGATTCTGATGATCCCGTTAATATAACCGATCTTGGATTAAATGAATACGGAGAAGAGGGTGGTGTTCACTATATATCTCCAGAGGATAAAAAACTCACCAGAGATGCGTTGCGAAACATTATGATCGGCGCTCCGTGGATTATGAAGGGTATTTTTGCTGTTAAATCTCCAGGAAGATTTACTGATGCTCAATTAGCTAATCTTGAGGTGCAGACAACCACAGGTGGACAGAAGGGTAATGCGGGTTGGTTGAGCACTAGTTGGCTTGGTTGGATTTTGGCTCCCGATGATAGTGGGTGGATATATAGTCAATCCCTAGGTTGGATTTATACATTAGATATTGCAAATGGTGGAGTTGGGGGAAGTTATTGGTTTTTTGTTCGTGGCGCTGGTTGGATATGGACAAACGATGCTTTGAAAAAAACTTTTTGGTATATTTATTCTCATGATGATGATCAGGAAGGTCTTGCAACTGGAGCATCTGCTGGTTGGGTGTATATAGAACAAGGAGAAGACTCAAAAGGCAATTATACAGGCCCACGCAGGGGATTCGCTTATGATGATAATTATGCTGCATATAGTATTGGTGGTGAGTATACGCTTGGCGTAGGCGTCAGTCAAAATGAGAAAGAGGAGGGTTCAAAAAATTTCGCTAGCAAGGGAAATTATCCCAGAGGACTAAACAAAAAAGTAGTAGGCAGATCAACCTCCTCTCCAAAAGGCATTTGGTTTAGGTGGAATGAAGATGCTTCCGCCGCTGATAATGTTCCTATAGCCCCAAGTGCAACTGGAACAGCCAAGCCTTCGTCAACCGAATTTGCTCATAATACAAACATCTTAAATGTTGATATTACTGATGTAACTTTCGCGACTAGCGTGAAGCAGGGCGGAACGCAGGTTTTTATTCATTCTACCGAAAACAACGCCCTGAGTGAAAGAGACTTTGTTCTTATTAGATCATTTAATTCGTCAAACAGCACCTTAAATAATTTAATTAACAAAAAAT
>Ga0114933_10004367_pt1 | contig 13295 bp, 17 predicted proteins | sample 4SBtaG_FD_89691 | JGI IMG/M metagenome (GOLD analysis project Ga0114933, IMG submission 89691) | Deep subsurface microbial communities from Kolumbo volcano to uncover new lineages of life (NeLLi) - 4SBTROV12_W25 metaG | ecosystem: Environmental > Aquatic > Marine > Volcanic | place: Kolumbo...
GCTATTGTACCAGCAGTTCCAGTGCCTGAATATGAAATTATGCTAAATCCAGCAGTTGTATTTATACTTCCTGTACTATCTATTGTTCCAACTCCTGTTGCACTTGCGTCATTGGTAAATGATGTACCAGCTTTCCAATTCCATGATGCAAAAGTAGTACTATTATCATTCCAACCTGCACCTAAACTAAAACCATTTGAATCAAAAGATGAAATACTATCACTTGTAGCTTCAGCATTTGTTTTATTTGATCTTATAAATTTTGTTGTTCCTCTAACAGTATCAAATATCCCATGATCCCCATGGGTGCTTCGAACTTTTAACCAGACCCAATCTGGTGACATATTTTCAGAACCATCTAAAGTGATAGATTGTGTGCTTCCATTACCTGTATGTAACTTTGTCTGAAAATAAAGTTCAGGATTATCTATAGTCGTATAAGCCATTATCCATGCTCCGCTAGGTTTTTACTACATAATGCAAAATATCCTGATGGTGGAGCATATTCAAAGTTTCCAAAACCATTAGCATCTGCATTACCTGATGAAACTGCATAAGGTGGAGAGCCGAAATTAAATTGTGCTATATTTGAAGTTCCAGATCCAGATCCAGGATCACCAAAAGCAAAAAAGTAAAAACCATCTGTTGTACTTGCTGGGTCAGTTAAAGATATTGCTCCTGTTCCTGTAGAGCCTGATGTTGGATCACCAGAGTTCATAAATGTTCCATTTTTAGAAAAATATAATTTATTGTTATCTAAATCTAAAGCTATTCCTACTATGTCTGATGTTGTAAAACTATCCCAACTTCCTGATACTCCACTTCCTCCTGATGCAACATCTCCACTACTTCTTATTCCAACTGAGTTAGTACTTGTTCCAGGTCTGCTATTATTTCTTGCATCATCAGACCCTGAACTTGTAATTCCAAGTGCATTTTTATTTTCAATTTGAGTGGGTTTTACTTCCATATAAAATTTACCTGAAGAAACACCTATTGTCGAAACAGCACCGAATATTGCCGAGTCTGTTGTAGAAACTTGTAAATTTCCCTCAGCAAAAGTGTTTCCTGTTGATGTATTGAAAACTAAAGGATTCATAGTTGCAAAATTATTTGTACAAGTATCAGAAGATTGGTCTGTTGCGGCTAGATTAGTTAATGAAAAATCTCCAACACCTGATACATCATTTCCTAAAGCTGAGCTATCTTCAAAGTCAAGATAGAATCCTAGCGTACCAACATTAATTGAACTAACGTCTATCGGTTTCCATATTGTAGGAGAATCTTCATCAAACTCTCCAAATTGAGTGTGTGCTAATGCTTGACCATCAACACCAATTACTTCTGCCATATAACCACCAAAATCAGTAGAGTTACCAGCATTAGTTCCAATCATTTGAATATGATTTTGTATAGCAAATTCTCCATCAACATTTTGAGATGGATAAGTTTCTGTTGCAAAAGAAGTTTCTTGTGTACCATTTACATAAAGCTTTGCTCTATTAGATGCTGTACCTTGTGAACTATCGTATACAAAAATAATATTCATCCAAGCTGTAACATCTCTAAATTTTCTATTCGGTATAAATTCAGCTTTAGTACTACTATTGTAAACTTGTACTCTTAATGTATCATCACTTTTAAAATACATTTGAAATTGACCACCTGAAGAACCATTATAAGTATCAAAAATTTGACTATCCGTACCTAGTGTTGATCTTTTAACCCAACAAGAAAAAGTAAATTTATCAGCATTTGTTGGAGAACTATTTGGAGAAGTTCTTGATATTTTACAATCATCTCCAGAATTAAATCTACAAGAATTAGCTACATCATATCCTGTATCTTTTATGGAGTTAGTTCCAAGTATTAAAGGCATTATATTACCTCTTTAGGAAATTCTGCTAGTGGTCTTTCAATTACAGGGTTTTCTTCTGTTCCTGTATTTACATATTCATAAAGTGTTTTTAATTCATCAACATTAGTACAAGCATCTATTTGAGTTTCCATTTGATTTGATTTTGCTCTTACATCTGCTCTAAATGATGTGATGTTTTCTGGAACATTATAATCTTCTACTTCTGTTGCTTTTATTACATACCAATCTGTAGGTGCTAACAATCCTGATGCTTGTTGTTTTATAATTCTTTTCTTTTCAGTTTTTAAACCATAATAGATTAGTTGTACTCCATCATCATCTAATACAGGATCACCATTTTCATCTACTGCATCTTCATCTTCTAATCTTTTTGGTGTAGCAGTTCCCCATGATCTTGTAACTTGATTGTCTGCAAAATTATATTCTTCATTAGTATTATTATAATATGCTTGATCTTTAAAATTTGATGAATCTGTGATTACTTCATAGATACCTATGTTATTTAATTCTGAAGCTGACCATAACTGAAATATTTTAGCTGGGTATCTTACGTCTCCTATAACCATAGCTTTAGGATTTGTAATTAATTTTGATATTGAGCCATCTTCTACTAATGCGTACATATTTTAACTTTCACTTAAATTTAATGTTCTACCTACTTCTTGCCATACAGCACCATTATATCTAAATACTAATATATCTGTCTTACCATCTGTTGAAGTAAATGTTGGTGCAGTTGAAGCCGCAAACTCAAATACTGTATTAAATGCTATTGTGTGTGAGCCATTGTAATTAATTTCTAAAGCTATAAACGCACCCTCAACATTATTAGTTGGTGCAGAAAAAGTTGTGTTTTCTGTTGTAACATGAACTGCGTTTGGTTTAGCAGAAGCATCCCAAGCTACAGCATTTGATGATGATGTTAATGCTTGTTGAGTTACATTAGCAGTATTAAAAGTTAATACTCCAGAATTATCTCCAGAAATCCAAGTTGTAGTTGTTGAACCATCGTAACCAGAAATTACTAATTGTCTATCACCAGTATTACTAGAAACATCTGCATTTGAACCAATTATCACATTTCCTTTTCCTGATGTTAAAGCATCACCTGATTGCCAACCTAAAGCCAAATTATAATCACCGCTATCTACTGAAGCTAATGTTCCTACACCTACACCACTATTATATGCTCCAGATGAAGTATTTGTAGTCATGCCAGAATCTCCAACGATTGTGTTTTGTTCTGCACTTGTTATGCTTTGACCAGAAGCTTGACCCAGTAATGTATTTCTTGAACCAGTATTTATAGATCCACCAGCATTTCTTCCTACTGCTGTATTTTTATCTCCAGAAGTTAAGGCATCTAAAGCACCAGATCCTACACCAGTATTCCTTATAGCGGCATCTAAAGTTCCTGAAGTTGCGTGTCCTAATAATAAACTGTCTGTAAAATTAGTTCCACCCTCTTTAAAAGTAACACTTTCAATAGATGAGTCGCTAAAATCAACTGTATTTGCTGAAGTGTTTATAGTAGCAAAAGTAATATCATCTGAGCCATCAAAAAATTTTATTATTAAACTATTAGACCCTGAGTTTGTGGTATCAAGCCACATAGTACCAGTTGTTGCACCACTTGGTCTTGATGTGCCTGAGTGCATTGAATTTAATGCAGATAAAGAATTGTTTAAATCTGTCCTAAAACTAGGAAAAGATTGGTTAGCAATATTCATGTCATGTTGTGCCATAATTTCTTATACTCCTTTAAAATCCTTTTGCAATAAAATCAAATGTTTTAGAAATTGCTGTATTTGAACTATTTTTAAAAGTTACATCAAATCCATTTATGGTTTTACTTTCTACTAAAAAATAATCTCCTGTTGCCATTCCTTGTCCTGTAATTCCTACTGCATAATTAACAGTTTTGAAAGCATTTGTAAATGTTATTGATTTAGTTCCTGACCCACTTACTATATCATTTCCACTAAATATTCTATCTACCATATCTATTGTAACTGTAACTGCTGAAACAACTGGTGTAGAAGCATTATCTCTTGAAATTAAAACTACTCTAAACTTAAAATATCTAGCAGTATATTCTCCAATTACAAATGTTCTAAAATCTGTGTATGTTGAATTATCATCTGATGTTGCAATTTCAATATGTGCATTACAATTAGCTGGTGTGTCTCCATCAAAATTAGAAGAAGCAGAATCAAAATTACCACTTCTATTATCAAATAAATCGTCAGGATTATCTGATGTTTGAGTTAAAGATGCTGTAATTCTTGCGGTATGTTTAGCACTTATATCAATCACATTAGCAAATTCATAATTGCCAGTTGATTGAAAGTCTGCATTAGCTACACCTGAATCAAAAAATCTTGTTGTTTCGTCATCAAAATCTCCACTAGCCGCATCAAAAAGTTCTGAAGAATCTAATTCAATTGCATCATCTGTTATAACTGTATTTGTTAAAGTTCCACCAAATGTAGGATGTTCAGATTGTGATGCTACTGCATTGAAATTTAAAGCACTTGTAACATTAGAAATAATTGCAGTTGCATTAGAACTAAAGTTGCCTAATTTATCTACTGCTTTTATTAAATAAGTTCCTGTTCTAGCTGGTACAGATATTGAAGTTGCTGGTCTTGATACTTTCTCAACTAATGCTACTGAGTTTTGCCAATCAGCAGTTCCATCAGTTGCTTCTGAAAATCTTAAATTGTAAAATGCTAAATCTAAATCAGATATTTGTTCCCAACTTAAATGTGCTTCCTGTCCTAAAATATTACAAGACAACCCTGTAACATCAGATGGTGGTGCAATCGCACCTATAATAGTTCTTTGTGCAGATACATAAGTTGATGATACTCCTAATGTATTTACTGCTTTTACTCTTACATCATAAGTTGATTGGTCTATTACATTTAAGACTCTATGATTTAAACCTGAGCCTTGTGCATAAATAATAAAATTTGAATCTGTACTTAATTTATATTCTACTTGGTAAAAATCTATAAAACTGTCAGGAGAAGCACCAATAGCAACATCTAAAGCTACGATTACAGTTCCATCATTATATTCAATTAGTTGGTCGGTTAAAGTTACACTTGCTGGTGGTTGAATAGTAAATGGATTAGGTAAATTTGTAGATGGTGTAGAACTAACTTGTGCTTTACTTGCCCAAGTATAATGACTAGCTTGATATTCCACAAGAGATAATCCTATTGTAAAATCTTCGTTAAATGTCAAACCCATAACTCTAAATGCTTTTGCAGAAAAACCTAATGAACTATGTGTAATATTTACTATATCTCCTATGGCTAAATCATAAGCATCAAAGCTTACATTTAATCCTAGTGTAATTGCTTCTCTTGATCTTCTTAAAATAACTTCAGCCATTTCTTCAGCTTGGTATGGCGAAGTCAATGTCTTGAATGAAAATCTGCCCTCTAATAAAAATCCACCATCAGCAGTTTTCATAGTTGCGTGTTGATCTGCACTTGTTAATCCACTATCATCTATTGGTGGAAACTGAACTTCATCTACTTGGAAATTCCTTGCTGGGTTAACAAAACCAACTATAACTCTATTGTATCTTTCGTTTTTTGTTGGAATAGATAAATTATATCCACCAATAATATCATCTTCTGTAAGTGTAATTGATGCACTTCCTGTTGTTTCTATAATTAATCTATATTTACCGCCAGTATAAGGAAGATAACCTCTGCACCCTTTTAATAATTCTCTTACATTATCTATAATTTTTTGTGATGTATCTAAAACTGTGTTTGTATCAAATATGTTAATATCACTTGCACCTGAATATGGTGTGACTTGTGTAACACAAACTTGTGAAGCATCATAAAAACTTTGTAAATCTATTTCAGATGTTGCGATTCCTTTGCCATATCTTTCGTTTCTTAAATAATCTAATAAACAAAAAGCTGGGTTGGTAGAAAATGATGCAGTTTGTTCTGATAAGTTTGATGCCAATGTGACAACTTTTTTACCTTTTATTTTTGCTTGAACTTTTGGTATTCCTGTAAATGCGTCTTGATTCCATTTAAATCTTAAAGCTAAATAACATAAACCTCTTAATCTGTGATTGCTTCCCCAAGATGATAATGTAGATAATAAGTCAGATGCGGCTTGACTATCTGTGCCAAAAAAAGGCTCAACTCTTATTAAGCTTTCACTATCTTTATAAAAGTTACTATCTCCACTTCCTACTTCTACTTCTGTTCCATCAGATAATGAACTTGCCCATGTAACAGCTTTATCATCTACTCTAATTTCTTCAATTGAATTAATCTCTCCCTCTGCCATAACGATTGCCATATATAAATAAGTATTATCTGTGCCTGAAGTTTCCATAAAAACTCTAGTACCACCAACAAGTCTTTCTCCATAAATTACAGGAATATTTGCGTCATTAGATTGTTTGTTAAGTAATATACCTCGTTCAAAATCATCAAACTCATTTGTACCAAAATCTTCTATTTCAGGAACTTTTGGTCTTAATATCCAAGCAAGAAATAAGGTTACACCAAGCTGTACTAATGGATTTGCAAAAAAATTTACTATAGGTGCTGGAATAAACTTAGAAATAAATTTTTTAAGACCCATTATGCTCTACCCCATTTTATATCTTGTACTGTTTGTGAAGAAAAATCCATACCAACATCAGAACTAAAAAATCTTTGTTGCGATGTATTATTTGTTTTACGACCATTTTTCTTTTCAAAGTCTGCCCAATTAGAAACTATTTGAAGTCCAACTACACTTTCTTTATCTGTTTCTGAAATGTCAAAGCTATCTATCTTTCCACGATATAATAAAAATGGGTCTGCAATTAAAGCATTAGAGTCATCTAAAAATCCTCTAAAAATATCTACACTATCATTAACAACATTTTCATTTAAAACTACTGATATAAATGTTTGGTCTGCACCTGATAAACTAATACTTACACTTGATTTAGTTATATCTGTTTCTTCTGTGTGATTTGATATACCTAAGACAAAATCACTCGCACTATATGTAACAGATGACCCTGATACTGATGATGTTAAAGAAAATGAACAATCTGTGAGATTAACAGGAGTACCAAAACCAATAGTGATAAGGTGTATTGGTCTAATATCATTTGTTGCTAGTTCGTTCTTTACTGCTGTCGTTAGTGATCTCGTCATAATCCTCTATAATTTTTCTTGTTACTTTCATTGTATCATAAATAATCCATTTTGCATTTTTACTAGGAAACTCTTTATTATTCAATTTTAAATTTTTAACATCTATATCTTCAGCATTAACTATTTCTTCTGCTAATACATCAACATTTATGTAATACTTAATTTTATAGAGTTTCTTCGACATCAAATTCAAATTGATACAACAAATTTCCATCTTTATCAGCACCAGCAACACCAAATTCTTGAATATCACTTGTTAGATGAACTGTAAAAGGAACATTATCATAAGTCACTGCTGAATCATCTGCTAAAGCAGTAATCAATGGTGGCTCTATTGTAACAGTAGCCGCATTTGAAGAACTTGTAACATCTGAAACAACCATATAAACTTTATTATGTGATGCAAACTTTAAAAAATCTCCAGCTTTGAATCTACCAGCACTATCTCCAGCAAAAGCATCCATAGCAATAGTTGTATCTCCAACTGCATGAACTCCATTAACTAATACTGTTCCTGTTTCACTACCTCTAGCATCTTCTATTTCAGGTGGGATTATTGTAAAGTTTTCTTTACCTGATCTTTGTTTAACAATAAATGCCATTAAGTCTCCATAAACATCTGATCTTTTTGCAGTTATTATTCTTGCAGTAAAACCAAATCTTTGATTATCAATTTGTCTTGCAAGTTTTTTACCTGATTGTGATTTAGATATAATTGTATTTTGAATTGACTTTATTCCTAAAGATTCAAAGTTTGCAGTTGATATTGGAAAAGCACCTGACATTAGATTAGATTTTTACTCCCTCTTTCATTAACTGCATTATTAATTATTTGTGTAATAGTTCCTCTGTTTCTTACTAACAGATCATCAAAACCACTTGCGTCTAAAGTATTAATATTAAAATTAACTGTTGTCTGTCCACCACCTGTACCTCTAGCGGCTTGTGTAATTTGTCCTGTTTGATTTGGTATAAACATTTCAGCACCTCTTTCTCCAACTACAACAGGCTGACCTTTTGATACTGCTCCACCTTTAGCAAAACCAAAAAAAGAACTAGCCATATTAATTAAAGAACTTCCAAGATCGCTGTTAATTTGTTGATTTTGTTTTCTTTTTTCATCTGTGATTTTTTTTTCAATACTTAATTTAGTTATTAACTGTCCTATTTGTGTATTTTCCATAGCAATTTGTATTGATTGTCTTGCTATTTGTTCTATTAGAATTGCAAGTATTCTTGCTAAAACATTTAATGCCATATTTCTTAATGTATCTGATAATTTTTCTCCAAATACTAATGATCTTGATAATGCTTGTGACATATTTGTAATACCATTGTTAATACCCTCAGCAATAATATTTTTTATATTTGCTTTTTTTTGTTTTATTTGTTCCAAAACACCATCATTAAGTTCTTTAAATTTTGCTATTGTTTTTTGTGTTGCGGTTGGAATTGCAACTGATAATTCATTCTCAATAGTATTTACAGCAATAGAAGCATTATCAAATACTTCTTTTACAGGAATTAAAGTTTTTTGTAGGTCTCTTGCATCAGGTAAAACATTTTTTACACTATGTGAAAAATCTTCAAAACTATCTTTCATATCTTCGAATAGTTTTTCCATACCTTTAAATGCTACAAATATTGCTCCACCTTTTGCTATTGCTTTTGCAATACCTAATAAACCACCTTTGGTAAATAAAGTTGCAAATCCAAAAGTCATCATAGCTTTTGATACATTTGTTAATGCTATTGCTAAGTTAGTAAATAATGTAACTACTTTAACTGATATTAAAATCATTATTACATTTTTAAAAATATTCATATTATCTTTTAAAACAACAACTGCATCTGCAACTTTTTTTACTGCAAAACCTAAAGCGATTCCAATGTCTTGTGCTACCTGATCTATTTGTTTTGAGTTTTGTTCTAGGAATTTATCTAAAGCACCAAATTCTTTTTTAAGACTTTCAAATAAACCAGCTTCTAATATTACTTTTTTAAAGTTAAATATTTTATCTCCAATCATAGATAAAGTTCCTGTAAAGGTTTCTGCTAATTCATCAGTAGCTTTTCCAAATCTTCCACCTTTACCAAAAACTTCTTCAAACTTTTGTACTGTATCTTCTATTGATACTGCCGCACCAGCTTGAAAACCAAGCATATTTCTTACACCTTTTTCTCTAAATAAATCTGCCGCACCAATACCAGCACTAAATGATCTTTGTATTTGTTCAGCAGTTGTCCTAAAATCTAATCCTGTTACTGCCGCTACATTACCTGTTATCTCTAACATTTTTTGTAGATCATTAGCATTGTCTGTTACAGTTGCTAGAATACCTGAGCCTGATTGTATTTCTTCTAATGAAAAAGGAACTTTAGATGCAAACTTAACCATATTGTCAAAGGCTTTTGCACCCTCATTTGTATCTTTAAGTAAAAATTTTAATCTAACTTGTAAATTCTCTAATTCTTTTCCTGTATTAACTAAATTCCTGATAACTAATCCAGCACCTAAACCAATAAAAGCATTTTGCAAATTAAATACTGCACCTTTAACTTTTGATAAAGCACCTTGAACATTACCTAATGCTTGTTTAGTTTTATCTCGTGCTACTATGTCTATATTTAATTTTTGTGCCATTATTTATATTTTCTTGCTTCTGCTAAATCCTTTTGTTTTTTATACTCATCTTGCTCTTTTTTCAAGTAAGCTATCCAAAGATTATAATGGCTTAAAGGCATATCTAATACCTTTTGAATAGGTATTTTAAGTCTATCAGCAACCACCAACAAAGATTGTATGTCAGGGTCGCTATTTACTTTTTTACAGATTCTTCTAGTGATGTATCTACAAGTATTTTATTTGCTATTGATGCAATAATATTTGAGTCTGCTTTTTTTTGTAAAGCAAGTTTATCAAATGGGTCAAAAGCTTTTACTAAATCGCCTTTGTCATTTTTAACCATAAGCTTCATCATTAATAAATCAACAAGAACTGTCAAATCTTGAAAGTTACTTGATTTTTTGAAAATAATATTTTTTTGCTCTAGTGTTAATGGCTCTGAATAAAAAACAGATGGATTACCATGCTCGTCTTTCCATTCAGGAACTTCAATAGTAATAGTTTGCAGAGTCTCAAAATGAGTTTTTACTCTATCAATAACTGACATAAATTAATATTAAGCAGTTCCTCTTGTTAATGTTCCTGTGCCTTGAAAAGTAACTGATCTAGTAGTTATTCCATCTAATGTAACATTGACACTCATTCCTGTAACAATTCCTGAGCCTGTAAAAGTCTCATCGCCTGAAGAATTACCTTCAGGTGCTAATATAAAAGCTATTGTTGTTCCAGCAGTTAATGTCTGTTGCGGAGAATCAGTTTCATCATAACTCATTTCTAAAGTTCCTGAGAATGATGTTCTTCCAGCTACAAATGATTTAGTTGCATCTGATAATTGAGTATCTTCTACAACATCAGCAGTAGTTTCTAGTGTGTAACCAGTAAGTTCGCCTATACCAGTTCCACCAGCAGTTACTACGCCCTCTTTTCCGAAGTGTGTTGCCATTTTTTAGTTTCCTTTTTGCTTGTTGTTATATTTTCTTTTTCTTGCTTCCAACCTAAACTTATAAAACTATCAAGCTGAGTTTCGTTTATAGTTATCTCATTACCATCTTTATATAATTTAATGTCTTTAGCCATAAAGTCTTTTACTATTTATCTTCTTCATCGTCAATATCTTCATCATCATTATCTTCGTCAAAATCTTCTTCTGAATCATCTTCCCATTTTTCATCTTCTTCTTGGTCTCTTAAATCAGCAAGTAAGTCTTTAACTTCTTCACACATCATTGATTCTTTATCATGTAGCTTTTCAATGCTGTCTATTTTCTTTTCTATCTTATCTATAATTTTATCTTTATTTGCCATATCTTCTCCTTGTTTATGGTGTTCCAGCTTGGAACTCGTAAGTACATCTAACAACCATTCTTATACCACCAATAGGAAACAATGTACCCTCGTCTGTTTCTACACTAATAACTTCAGTATCAAGTGCGTTGCTACTTCTTGTAATATCAGATTCTAATGATGTTTCAATAGCTGTTATAAGCTGGTTTCTAAGTGTATCTATATTTGATTCAGCACCTTTTACAAATCCAAGTATAGCAAAGTCAATAGTTCCTATTCTTGTTTTTGCACCACTTCCTAACTCTTGATCTTCTCTTGTTTCTTCTGATGTTTGCACTATTACTGCTGGATATTGTTTGTCTGATAATTCGTCTAATTCAAAAGGTTGTCTAGTAGCTTTTTTAATTGTTATTGGGCTACTAATACCTGAAATGGTAGATAGTAAATTTGATGCAATATTTTCTCGTACACTCATATTCTAAACTTTCTTAATTCTTTTTCTACAAATCTGTTGAATTGCTTACTTATAATCTTTTCTGTTCTATCATTAAAGCCAAAAAATTCTCTTTTTGGCTCATTTAATACTTGATTAAATAATGCTCTTTGTCTCATTTGTGCATTTGTAAAATTTAAAGATACTTTATGTTTGCCTGTTTTTTTACTTGATAAACTTCCCAACATTCTACCTGTATAAAATAAATCTACTTTAGTTGGTTTCCCCTCTCTTTGTAATTGTTTTAAATAACTAGCAGAATATGTAGCAAATGGTCTATCTCTAAAATCTATACCTTTAGATGTTTTAGTTCTAACAATATCTAATAATTGAAATCCAGCTTGTTTTATACCTTTATCAATTATTCTAGGTAAAACAGATTCAAACTTTTTAAATTTTTTACTTAATTGTTTTGTATTAGATTTAATCTTTAAATCGACAGCCATTATCTAGTCAATCTTCTAAATCCATGTAAAGGCTCTCTTTCATTAACTTGAATAGTACCATCGGCTGTTGCATCATATTCAACACCATCTTCTAAGATTGTTCTCCATTCTTTGTTATACTCTGACATATAATATTCTGCCATTCTTTCAAATCTGTCTTTTTCTGTCTCAGGTCTAAATTTAGTTAATGCTGGACAAAAGAATCTACCTAAAAATAAATATACTCCAGCCCTTTCAAATTGATCTAAATTAACTTTTGTGTTTTCCATTTCGGCAGTATTAAGAACTGTAATATCTGTATATACATTTTGTTTATATACAGACCACCACTCAGTTCTAAGCTGTCTTAAAATATCGTTTGTTGTTTGTGCAAAGAAATTAGTTGTTTCAGTATCTCCTGAAGCAATACCAAAACCAAAAGCATCAGGTTGATACTTAGTGACATCACTTGCAGTTATTACATTTGCACCTGTATAATTAGCCATATTAAAATACCCAAGTTAATATGATGACAGCAACAATAATAACACCAGCAGTTACTTTAGGATTATCTTTTGCCATATTCCAATATTTTTTTATATCATTCATTTCTTTTTCCTTGTTTTTCTTTTCTTTGTTTTTAATTCAACAACTTTATCAGAAATGTCTTTTATAGTCGCTTTTTTAATTTCTTTTTTTACTTCATCAACAGGAGCAAAACCTCTTAATTTAAAATGTTTTATATTAGCTTCGTATTGATCTTTTGCTCTTGTAATTGTTTTTTTACCATTTGTTAATCTAATGTTCATAAATTCTCCTATTGATTATCAGGGAGATTTCTCTCCCTGATAAAAGTACGATTATTGGATTGATGAATCTACATTCAATTCAACACCATAAGTATCGTTAAGTTCTCCTGTACCATATACAGCAGTTGCTACAATCTCGTCTGCTCTTAGAGACGCATCTCTTTGAGTTTCGATTTTAAGGTCTTGCATCATAGCCAATGCTAACGCATCTCTATGGAAGATTGCACCTTTGTAGTCTCCTGTAGTGCCTGGATTATTGCCTGAGTTGTCAGCCATATTTGAAGTTTCAAATATAGGAACACCAGCAACATTACCAACAAAACCTGATCTTAAAGCTTCGTTTGATAATTCTGTATCTCTACCAACGAATGTGTTTGTTAAATTACTTTTTAAATCAAACGCATTTAGTGGATGAAATACACCAGCTAAGTCAGACATTGGAACTGCATTTTTTCTAAGTAGTGCTACTGCATTAAATACATTAGCCGCACTTAAAACTGCTGTTCCATCATTAACTTCAGTAGAGAAACCATCAAATAACGCAGTTAAATCTGTGTCAATTTTTTTAGCGATTGCTTCTCCAAA
>Ga0114933_10004369_pt1 | contig 13292 bp, 8 predicted proteins | sample 4SBtaG_FD_89691 | JGI IMG/M metagenome (GOLD analysis project Ga0114933, IMG submission 89691) | Deep subsurface microbial communities from Kolumbo volcano to uncover new lineages of life (NeLLi) - 4SBTROV12_W25 metaG | ecosystem: Environmental > Aquatic > Marine > Volcanic | place: Kolumbo...
CAGATCGCGGCGATCATCAACGCTTCCACGGGTCCGAGCTATTTCGACCACGACGGACGGGGGCGGTTGGTCCGCGAGCGCAACTCAGGCGGCGCCATTGAGCGCGCGATGGACGCCGTCGGCAACGTCTATCGGACCGCCGCCGGGAGCGACCGTAGGTACGGACGAGGAGGTCTGCTCAAAGAAGCAGATGGGACACGCTTCGAGCACGATGCGGACGGGAACCGCATCCTGCGCGTCGAGCCCGAGGGGCACCGGTGGAAGTACGTCTGGAACGGCGCCGGACTGCTCAGTCAGGTCACGCTTCCCGATGGTCGCCGAGTTCGCTTTGGATACGACGCATTTGCGCGCCGTACATCCAAACAAGTCATGTCGGCGAGCGCGGGTGAGGGTGCGGAGGTGCTAGAGTCGGAGATGTGTTTCGTGTGGGATGAGCACAGCGTACTGCACGCTCTGCACTCTGACACGCCCGCCACGACGTGGTATTGGGAGCCGGGCACTTTGGCACCGGTAATGAAGAGGCAGGGCGACGCTTGGCACGGTATTGTTGCGGACCATTTGGGCACTCCTACGGAAATGTATGATGAGATCGGGGCGCTTGCGTGGAGCATGCCACTTGATGTGTTCGGAGCGCGGCGTCTCGGGATCGGGGCCGCGAGAGATTGCCCCTGGCGGTGGCCCGGCCAGTATGAGGACGAGGAGACAGGCCTGTACTATAATCGCCATCGCTACTACGCCCCTCAGTTAGCAGCGTACGCCAGTCCCGATCCCTTGTTTGCCGCTATCGAGCCAACCTATGGCTACCTCCCAGACCCTACATCTCAAGTGGACCCCATGGGACTTCACGTCGTGGAGGCCTATTTCACACCCGAGCGCGGCTTGCGGGCACCGGTTGAAAATCCTAACCTGGGCGGAGCCCCCCGATGGCCAAACACACCCGGCTCGGGCGCAAACACTATGGCTCCGAGCGGGCTGGGCCGACTTGGTGATAGTGAGAACCTCCTGCTGGAGCACTTGGCGGATTCGGGTCCTGAACGCCCTCTTCAGAGGGGGGTCCTGGAAATCGTGTCTACGCCGGCCCATGGTTCGTCGCTACCCCCCTGCGATTTCTGCGGCGAGGGCATGCAACGGTTCGCCGACACGTACACCGTAACGGTCGTCTACACACGTACGGGGCGACGAGGCATGCCAATCGGCGAACCTCGAGTCTTCAGGCCGACCTGTGGCTGAGGTGATTCAATGCTCGAAGAACTAGATTCCGTCTTCGATTGGTCGACTCATTCGGGAGGGTATGGCGCGGCAACCTCTGTTCCGGATGTGATCGCTAGCACTACGCGGCTTCACGACCCGTTCGAGGTACTCGATGCGCTAGATGGAGCCGTGTGTCACGTCAGCAGTGATGGCCTGCTCAATGGAGGTGCCCCCCATTTCGCATTGCTACTGATGCGTGCCGCGGCTCAGACCGAGCACGCCGCCTGGCCCTACCTCGACACAGTGCTTTCTCTGCTCGAGGGCTATCATGCTGTGCGGGCTCATGCTGGATTTCAACCTCGTGTCATGTCGACCCCGTTTCCTCTAACTCGATCCGGCTGCGACGAGTTCGAAGCAGATTCGGCGCAAGCTAGCTACTACCGAATGACGGTGTCGACCCTGCGCAAGTGTATCGACGTGATTCGAGTGATCGCGGACCAAAGAAGTGGACAGGATCGCTCTCAGGCAGTGAACGTTGAGGCACTTCTGGTACGGAGTGCCGCCGAGAAAGAACTTGCTCGAGACAGGATTAACTCGTTCTTGCTCCAGACGCGAAGCGCGCGTGCGCTCTGCGGTCTCGTTACAGCTCATTGGATCGTTTGTGGTGACGCGGACGCGATTCCCGACGGCATCGACGCAGCGAGCCCCGACGCTCACCCTTCATTCGAGGCCGATCCTGGTCCTCTGGCCCCCGCGCTCCTCCTCGCCCTTGATCTGCTGAAGCATCGGCGACGTCGAGCTACGCAGACAGAACAAGAGGTTCTCGAAGCTGGTTTGACACGTACCTCCTCGGCCTATGAGAGTGGGTATGGTTGGCACCGAGAGCTGATCGCTGGAGATGTGTTGCACGCGCTCATGCGTTGTGACCTTGCGGCTGAGCAAGAGAGACACTTTCTCGAGGTATCGTTGGGCGTCGCCCCCGATCCCGCAGCCCGCGCATCTGCTGCGACCACGGCCGCGTGGTACCTCATCGACCGCGGCCTCCGGCGCCACGAAGGGACCACCAGAATATTGGGGCCCGAGGATCTCGTCGAGTCGGAGCGGGAGACACTGCGTCAGCTCGGAAGCTTGTCGAGACACTGGCTCTTGCATGGTGTTGGCTACCTCGACAATCACGGGATCCCCAGCCTCGTCGAGTGTGGCAGCGCTCTCACGCTAGGGGTCGAGCCTCTTCTTCGGGACGAAGTGCGAGGTGTGTATCGGGGCTATCCACGGAGAGCGTCGCGATGGACGTGGCTTCGTTCGCCGCTGGATGAGACTCCGCGTGGTTCCAAGGAGCAGGTACAGTTGCTCGAAGGCACCGCAGAAGCGGTGACGATAGGTCTATCCCTGGTCGATCATGTCGACCTAGCGCGTATTCTGTGCTGGAGGTTGGAGCTTCCGTTCGAGTCCGTATTCCGGCGTCTGCTGATGCGCTGGCGTGAGAGCGCACCCGTGTCTGAATCGGTGACGGCACTCCCAAATTCAGCTGGGGTCGAGGCTTCGTCGTCACATTCGAGTATCGAACGGACGAACATGCGCAGGAGAAAGCAGCGGTGTCGAGCGTTGGAGCTGATCCTCGCAGCAGCGTGGGGGGATCGCGACGAGTTCGGTTGGGATGCAGACCCTGGAAGCGGTTTGTCGGCAGCGGCGGCCGAAGTGGTCGCGGCGCGGCGTGCTTCGAGTGTCTGAGCCCATAGGGCAGGCGGAGTGTGGCTGCCCGGCGCCGACGTGCTCGAACTGCGCTCTTAGGGGGCATCCACCTCAGTCCGGCTACCACGCTCCTGCGGAAAGAGGACGAATGTTCACTGCCGCGTCTTCGTGCAGTTCATGATCCTTGTGGGGGACGTCAGATACGCAAGTTGCGCGACCGCAGCACCCGGGACGCGCCGTCGCACGGGAGGCGGGTACGTATCACGCGGGCCTCCACCTACACACTCATGGGGGAGTCGATGATTCCGCACGAATGATTTACCGAACGCTTCAGGAAGCGGAGAGGCGGGGCAACCTCGAGGGGTGTGCTCAGAGATATCGGCCGACGAATGGAGGACGGTTCGTGGCGTGCTACGTATGCTGCGATGGGGGGGCGCTGCAGCTGATGCTCGGGCCGGAAGCGAAAAGGGCTCTTGGAGAAGCCCAGGACCTGTACGAAGATGTGCGGCGTGCGGACCTCCGTAGCCTTGTCTCCCAGGCGCGGGCCGCGTGTGTGCGCTGGGAATTCGCAACTGACGAATACCACTCATTCGATCCGCTGGCAGTCGAGTTGCAAGCCCATGCAGGGGCTAGTCATGGAAGGCTGTTGAGACAAGAGCCCGTCGGTGGCGAGTACCATCGGTTCGGGTTCGTGGCCGATGGCAGCCTCCACTTGTCCGAACAGGTGCGGAGCTTTCCTTTCATAGAGTGTCGACACGGTGCTAGTGACAATACAGTGTGCATCGATGTCGGCGATGGTTCGACCCGGGGCGATAAACTCGTGTCTGCTACGTTCCGGAGCGCCCCCAGCGGTGAGCGAATAGTCGCAAGCTGGAGTACGCGAAGCCGGTGGCATGTGGTGGTCTACAAGTTGGATCAAGATGGACGACCGGTGCTCGTTACCGATTGCACCCCAAAGATGCGCATTTCCACCCTCGTCAAATACGACGCTATGGGCCAACCATCCTCTCTGGTTGATGAGGGCTCGGGTCAGATTCAGTGGCGGCGAGCCCCGTCTAGTGTGCGCGAGATGTTGGCTTGGTACGAGGCCCAGCTCTATGTCGCGCTCAAGCCGGTTCTCAAGACCGCAATACGAACTCTTGATGCCGTGGTGGTTGCGCTGGCCTATCACGGGGGCGGAGGAGACGTGCTCCCACCGCAGGTGGCAGCGACATCCATTCGCCTCATGCGGCAGTCTGGGACGGCTTCCCCATTCGATCCTCACTGTATGTATGGGGATATTCGAGGCGATGAGGAACCGAGTTTGCGCGTCGGAAACGAGCGGTTGCTCGACGTCGGTCAGGCAATCGGGTTCAAAGTCGGCTCGGATACAAAACGCATAGCGTCGATGCTGAGGAGAGTCGCAAAGAAGCTCTCGAAGGAAGATTGGTCCGGATCAGATGGAGCCCCCGTCCCTATGTCAGTATTCGTTGTTGATCTGGATGCGGGTGCGTGGGACCGAGACTTCGCGTCGTGCGTGTCGGCGCGCGAGCGCCGCGAGCTGGAGAATGTTGTGTCGAACTCTGACTGAGGTGCTCTCTGGTCCCGGGTTCAACCGTTTGAGCGGTGCTCCGTGTACGTAGTCCCCGCCCAGGCGTCGCAGGGGCGGCTGAGCGACGTTGTCATCAGCGCCCACCGCGACGCTGATGAGGTTCAGCTCGGGCGAGGGTTCACAGTCGCCCACGCGTACGTGTTCGAGGTAGGCGTTCGGCGGATCCGTCCGCGGGAACAGTCGCGGCGATGCGGTACTAGAGCGGGAGCCATCGGCGTTGCTCGAGCGATCGTCCTGCTCCGCCCAACATTCTCCTGAACCGGCGGCTCGTCCCCCATCACTCCACCCGAATCGTCACCGTATACATGCCGCGCCCCGCACCCAAGGCGCTGTTTGCGCGCACGACATACTGCCCCGCCGTTTCCGCCCGATACCGAATCAACGAGTCCTGTCCCGCCGATCCGTCATCGTCCTGAACCAACGAGGTGCCGCTCGGGCTGATGAGCCAGAGGTATGGGTTGAACTCGTCGCTGTGCATCTCGATCGTCACCGTCGAGCCGGCCCGCAGTTGGACGGGGTATTCGTCGTACGGAGACTGGTCATCGGGCACGCGGCGGTCGCCGCTAGTCAGGGTGCCTTGGATGACCTGGGGGACCGCTTGCTCCTGCCACGGTGGCGCGGCGACGGGGCAAGCTTCCATGACCGTTGCACTCGTGGCTCCGGTCAGGCAGGTGGAGATGGCCTGCGGCAGGACGGTGCCGGCGCAGGTGCCCTCGGCGAACCGCTGCCCGAGCCGGAAGAGCGCTCCAAAGTCCTGCGGGGGAGCGCCGGGAGCGGAGAAAGAGGCGATGTGCGCTCGAATCTCCTCGCAGTGCTCCGCGGTGGCTCTGGGCTCGAGCATCCAGGCGGCGGGGCCTTCGCCGACGAGGGCGTCGAGGTCGGCGAGGTCGGGGCGCTCGTCGGCGAGCACGGCGAGCACGACGCGTGAGGCGGCGATGCGGTGGTCGCGGAGTTCGGCGAGATAGGCGGTGACCTCGCGCTGCTCGGCGTCGGTGAGCTCGTCTTCGGCGAAGATGCTGGCGATACGGCCGTCGACTTGGACCTCCGCGGCAGTCATGGCGCGGACGAACGCGCGCAGCATGGCTTCTTGCCGGTCCATGTCGTCGTCGCCGCTCTCGCGGATGGTCTCGACGAAGCCGGCTTCGCGGTTGTCGAGGTGGGCGCGCCAGTCGCGGACGAGCTCCTCGAGGTCACGCGAGACGTCTTCCGCGTCAGCCTCGTCGCGCGCGGCGAAGCTCATCGTCCAGCGCACCTCCGGCTCGAAGATGTCGGGGTCCGGCTGACGCACGGCGACGGAGACGGCGCGGGTGCTGGTGCGGACGCGCGTGAGGGTGTCGGCGACTTCGTTCGGCAGGCACTCGGGCACGCCGCCGGGCACGGCTTCGCAGATGTCGACGAAGGGCAGCGCGTCGGGTCTCACCATGACGATGCTGACCTGGGACTGAGGGTCGATCTCCTCGGCGAGCAGGCGCGCGTACTCCATGTTGGTCGTGTCGGGACGCTCCGCGCCACGGTTCCACTGGCGGGCGAAGGCGGCGACCGAGGCGCCGCGACCGAACGCCCACCAGCCTTCGCGGCGGACGGTGGCCGAGTACTCGGGTCCGCACTCGGAGGGCGTCTCGTCGTCGGGCCCACAGCGGCCGCTCAACCCGCTGAAGTTGTGGCTGAGGCTGAAGGGCGGGTCGTCGAGCTCGGAGAGCGGCAGGAGCGCGATACCGCGGCTCTCCTCCGCTTCGTCGAAGACCATGTACGTGAAGTACGAGGTCTGGAGCGCCGAGGCGATTCCATCGGCGCAACGCAAGCTCTCTCGACGGGTCGCTCCCTGGAGTAGCCCGAGGGTGCCGTTGGCCAGCAGTGCGTCGGGCTCTTCTCCACGAGCTTCGAGCAGGCGTCGCCCGATGTCGACGCCACCGCAGTAGGGGGCGAGCGCGGAAACGCGGAGGCCACGGACCTGTTGGTCTTCGGCGGTGGGTACTTGGATGGCGACGAGCGTCTCGACCTGGGACGGGAGTCCGTCCTCCAAGACGGCCTCGGGGAAGACCGGCTCGCTCGAGATCGTGGCCGCGAAAACCACGCCGCCGACGAGGACCGCCAGCGACGCCACTCCCACGCCGACGGCGATGAGTAGGGTGCGGACGCGCTTGGGCTTCGAGGACTCTTTGGCCGGCGGTGCGGGCGGCGTCGGCATCACGCCGAGCTGTGGTCCGAGCGGAGCGCCGGCGCTCATGACCACCGTGGCGGGCACTCGGTCCCTGAGCAGCGCGGCAACCTCGGGTATCTCGTCGGCGCGGACCCACGCGTCGGATCCGGTCGCGGAGAGCATGGTGTGACGCGCGACCGCCCCTCGATTGATCAGGGTGCGGAGCGCGGCGACGCCGTACGGCCCTTTGACCTCGGCACCCCACTGCACGCGGAAGGTGAGTTCCTCTGTGTTGTCGTCGTTCATCATCGACACCGCTGTTGGACGCAGGCGTTCACGCACTCGGGCGCTTGGTTGCAGCTCGCGCGGCATTCGCTGCGGCACTGGAGCTGGCGGGCGCGCTGCTCGCGACGAGCCTGGGCTTGGGCGCGGCGGTCGTTGGCGCTTCGCTCTCGCTCGAGCTGCTCGCGACGCCACCTCTCTTCCTGCTCCCGAGCGCGGCGCTCGTACTCGGCTTGCACGCGGAGCTGCTCGAGACGCCGGGCCTCCGCCTCTTCGGCTCTGCGAGCTTCCTCTGCTCTCCGTTGCTCATCGAGGCGCAGCGCACGCTCGGCGAGGCGCGCACGGGCGTTGCTCTGAACCTCGCTCGCCTCGCCGGCGTGCGCGCCGTTCGGGAAGATCTGAAGATACTGATCGACGCCCTGGCAGTCAGCAGGCACTTCCGCGGCGGCGCATTGGACCGACGCCGCGCGCGCCCAGAGGCGTTCGTCGATGGTCGCTCGAAGGGGCGCCAGCTCGAAAGGGCGCTCCACGGCTTGGCCGGCGACCGTCACCGGCACAAAGGCGTTCGGGTTGTCCAAGATGAACCTCGGCTCGACGACACGCGCCACGTCGACCGCCACGGCTCCCGAAGCGTCGGTCACGCCGAGTTCGACGGCGTCGGCGCCCGTGCCGATGCGCACGGGGGCGCCCGTGAAGGGTTGGGCGGGAGAGCAGGGAGCTTCCGGGCCGAGCGCACCGAGCGACACCCTCTCCTCCCTGATCTCATCATCGGTCCCGACGACGCCGAAGAGGTTCGCGAGCGTGATGATCTCGAGCGCAGTGGACACAGCGAGAAGCGCGATGCCGCCGACCATTCCGGTCTCCATCGAGAGTCCGCTCTCGCCGGCGCGCATGCTGTCCATCGACGGCAGGTCGAAGACGTTCGCGACGAAGAGGCCTCCGAGCACACCTGCGCCTGCGCCGGCGATCGACATGATGGCTACGAGCGGCGGAGCGGCGATCTCTCGGCCGTAACTCTGCGTGCGCTCGACGCGGCGCTCTCCCACGCGGTGACAAACGCGCGCTGCGCGCACGGTCAGCCTCGTTCCGTCTTGAACGGCCGAGACACTCGCGCCGCCGGTCTGCTCGACCCTCGCCGACTCACCGATCACCCGCTGCGATTCGCCTGCGAGTCCGCCTCGCCGCACCATGCAACCGCTCGCGCCCAAGAGAGCGACTACGAGCCATACCAAGCCACTGATTCTCACGTTCACCATCCCCTCGCCGAAGTCGACGAGCGGTGCGCGGCATATCTGACAGGTGAACTACGCGGGGTCCGACCCGGCTCGCCGCGCACTGTCAGACCTCCGGGGCCGGGCCGTCTCTAGGCGTGGTGTCCTTCTCCCGTCGTCCCGATGAACCGTTCGCGGCTCTGAGGCTCGTGTCCCCTGTCCCGGGGGACCCGATGGGAGCTATCCTCCCGCCCCCGTCGGGCACTTCGGTCCGCGGTCATCGTGGAGAGGGCATGGAGCTCGTCGAGGCGTTCGAGTTGCTGACCGTGGGCTCCTCCGGGGAGGTCGCCAAGCGCGCGCTGACGACGATTCGTGCGTGTGCCCTGCGGTGTGCGCGGGGCGACGATCGTTGCGACGAGGCGACAGCGCAGGACTGCGCGCAGGTGGTTCTGTCCAAACTCTGGACGCGATTCGCCTTGGGCGACAACCCCGTCCGGCGAGCCGCATCCGAAGCCTGCGCGGCCTACATCCAGCGCATGGTGAGGAACTGGATTCACGATCGCTGCGCCACCGGGGCGCGTCGCCGCGAGATTCGCGAGGGCATCCGCGAACGTGCGCAGAACAACAGCGCTGCGCCGCCTCCGATGGATCGCGAGAGCGTCTCCGAGACGGTGGAGCGCCAGAGCAAGCAAGTGCGCGAACTGCTCGCCCGCGTCGCGGAACACGCCATCGCCGCGCGTCGGGTCCAGCACCGGCATCACCTCGAGCGAGGCTGGAAGGAGATTCGCCAGCTCGTCTTCGACGGGCTGCCGATGAGCGCTGTGCTCGAAGAGCCCGAGGCGTCCCCACAGTGGAAGAGCCTGCGAGACGCGGCCTACAAGCGTCATCAGCGCGCGCGAGAGGCCCTCTCGGCCGCCGCCGCCGACCTGGAAGAACGTGGCTTGCTCACGCCAGCCGATGCGCAGCTCGCCGAGTTGGCCATCGCGGGGCTCGCACGACGTGCGAGGGAGAACACATGAGCGACAAAGGAGCACCCGATGACCGCCGCCTCTTGGTCGAGTCGCCAGCCCCCCGCACGGACGTGGCCCGAGGTTTCGCTGTGAGCGGCGAAGCGGAAGATCTCCTGCGTCGTTTCGAGGCGGAGCCGCACACCGAAAGCGTCGACCTCGGAGAGCACGCCCACGGCCTGCGGGTTCATCGCTGGCGCCTCGACCCAGCCGTCGCAGAGGTCTCGGCCAAAGAGATCACGGGAATCGACGGCGCGTCGGCGCGAACCCCGGCCGGGTCCTACCTGCTCGATTCGCGGCGGAACGAGGTCCTCCTTCGCTTTCGTGATCGCGGCCAGCGGCTGGAGCTGAGCTTGCTCGGCGGGCGTGTCGCCGTGTTCAGCTTGGGGCTCAGGCGTTCCGACCTCCCGACCTTCGAGCCGTTGGTCGCAGCGCTCGGAGTCGCCCCGAGTGATTGGCTCCGAGAGCATCTGCTCGACCTCGAGGCTACTGACGATGGGGTCGCCGCCGTCGCGTCGGCCGGCGCGCTCATCCGGTTCTTCGGTCCCCATCCAGACGACTCGCCAGCGCTTGGCCCGCCTGTCGTGGTGAGGGGAGCACGAGCTTGGGCCCGCTCCATCCGACCAGAGATCTGGGACCGGCTGGAAGACAACGTGGTCGACCGGGTGAAGGAGCTCCACGAGAACTTGAGAAGTGAAGGCGCGGACGTGCTGGACCTGGCTCGACAGCGCGACATGCTCCAGAGCTTCGCCACGACGATTCGGCTGGTGGGCCGGGGGGAGCGGGTGCGCGATGAGCTGTCGACGCTCGACCGGTGGGCTCTCACGGACCTCACTCGGCTGACCGAAGCGTGCGGTTCGAGCGACGACCCATGCCTGCGCGCCGTCGCGTGGTCAGAACCGGAGGCGTGGTGGGGGACGCTCGCCCGGTGAACCGTGGGCTCGCGGGCCTGTTGACCCGAGACGACCTGCTCTTCGGCGAAGCCGCGCACCGCCGCTGGCTGCTCACCCTACCCCCGTTCCGACCTCCGTCGGGGCATGCGCTGCACGAAGTGGCGGAGACGATCGCCCCGACGACCTCCTGGCAATCCGGCTCGGTCCTGCTCGTCGGCGAGCATCGCGGCGCGGGCTGCCTCTTCTGGGTCGATCCCGACGTAGCCGCCGACGAGGTCATCCCCTTCCGAGGCGAAGCACGGCAACAGCTGGACCTCGTCCGCCGCCTCGTACCGCGCGCCTTGCCCGCCCTCGTGGCACCCGACGCGCTCGACTCCCCGACGGTCGGCGCCCGCCGGGCCGTGCTCGAAGCGAGCGACCCCGGTGCGCTGGACGGCTCGAGTTTTGGCCTCTCACTCGGCCTCGCGACCGCCTCCAGCCTACTGGAAGCGCCCGTGCCCGCAGCCGTCATCGCCATGGCGAGGCTCTCGACCGACGGGCGCTGCGAGAGAGTCGGGCGGATGTACGAGAAGCTCGAGGTGGTGCACCGCTGGGCGCTCGGGGTCGGGCGAGTGCTCGTCGCTCCGGCTCAAGAAGAGGAGGCAAGGAGCGCCGTCCTGCAACTCGGCGCCGAGCTGATCATCCAGCCGGTCGCGGACCTCAGCGCAGCATTGCGCGATGTGTTCGGCGACGTCGAAGCCGCCTTGCGCGAGCGATGGGCCCGAGAGCCCGAGAGCGCAGACCGCGCCGCCAGAGCGCTGCTCTCCCTCGCGCGCGACGGCTGCCACCACCTGCTCGACTGGAGCGCCGTCGCGCACACCGCGCGCGGACTCGCCCACCAGCTCGAGGACGGCGAGCCCCGTTGGATGGCGCAGCTCGCCGAACACATCGCCAACCGCCATCGCGACGCACCGACCCCGCTGGACCTGCAACAAGAGTGGCTTCGAGCGCAGCCCCGCCCCTTCCGGCTCAAGCTATGGGCGCACGTCGTTCAGAGTGCCGCGGACGGCATGGAGGACTGGCGCGGCCTGCTCGATCTCGCTCGCGGCGAGCTCGCAGCACCGGGGGACGAACACACAGAAGATCTCGCGCTGGCGGCCGCGCTCGGGCGAGCGCACGCGTCCTGGTACGAGTACGACTTGGCGGTGCCGCTGCTCGAGCGCGCGGCCGACGGCTGGATCGCTCTCGAAGCGGCTCACGAGATGAGCTACGCGGTGTCAGAGTTGCTGCGCATCGCGGGTGCCAGCGGAAATACGTCGCTGCGAGCGAGTACCGTCGAACGGTACGTGGGGGCCCTCGAATCGGCCCCGCAGACGTCCGCTGCCGGGCGCGGGTTCGTGCGAGTCGCGTTGGGCCGCTCCGCGGTTCAGCTCGGGGACCGAGCGGAAGGTTTCGCGTTGTTGGCGGCGCTGACGCTTCCCGAATCGCTGCCCGCTCATTTGCATGCGGCGCGCCTTCGGTGGCTCGCCCTGGCGAGCGAGAGCGACGAGCAGGCCGCGGCGCTGCGCGGTGAACTCGGGTCGTACCGGGACGGCGACGGACGGCTCGCGCTGGAGCTGAGCCACCTCGATCACGCAATCGATGTTGGGGAGATCGACGCGGCGCTCAGGAGCGCGCGTGACCAGCGTTTGCTCGGGCACGAGGCCGAGCGGCTGACGGTGTATTTTGGACCGGCGGGGGACGCGGAGCTCGCGCGGCTCTTGGCGCGACACTCGCGGTATTGAGCGGTGGGTTGGCCGAGGGTCGCTGGCGGATGCTCAGTAGCCGACCCAGCGCGCCGGACTTGCGCGCTGGTTTCAGGTCCCCAGTAGGATGTCATCGAGGGTCCGGAGGGAAGATGAAGGGCCGACTGTCTGCGTCTGCCCTGGTCACCTGTTCGCGCCTCGATGACTCACGTCTGCGAGTGTTCACGCGCATCGTGTAGTCGTTGATGATCGTCACGAAGGGAGTGGGCTCTCCCCAGGTGTACGCCACCTCGAACCTTCGCCACTGTGTCTCGACTCCACCGGATGCGTCGTATCCAGCATCGGTCCGAATGTGGACGCTGTTGACCCTGTATCTGCGTGGGTAGACCTCGGTCTGCCTCTCGTTCTCATCCTCCTCACCGAAGATTGTCTGGGCGGCTTCGCCACCGCTTCTAAGCCACCGCGAGAACATGTCTAGCAGTTCGCGGAATGCCCTGCTGGAGCCGCCGTCGGTGCTTCGAGCATCTGCATAAATGTTGTCGTGACGAAAGTGCTCGAATACCCGATGAGTCATTCGCCGCACCGGCGGCAAATGGCCCGTAATGAGTACCGGATGAGACACCGTGATTTGTAAACGACGTTCAGGCCTTATGTATGTGGACCACACATCAACGCGACGATCGAAAGCCATTTCACGTCGCCGACCACCGACGCGTGCATCGCGTTCTCCTCGAGACCGTGCCGCGCTGGAACTGTAGGTGGGGAACATGTGCAGACGAGCGTTGATGAAGTGCGTGGCCTCGTCGGCTCTTCGCGCTGCGAGGTCCATGTTGAAGCCTTCGCTGCCGCGCCAATCTGCGTGGCCAACGCACAAGAGCTCGATCCGGGACCCCAGCAAACGGCGTCGGTACTCCTCGACCAGATGCTGAAGCGCCTGAATATCCGAGAGGTCGAGGCGACTCTGTGCTCGTTCAAAGAAGATCTGTGCTTGAAGCCGGGCGTCCCACGGGCGACCGAGCCCGTTGGACCAGCTAGGAAGTTGGGTCATTCACTCTCCTCCAAGTTTGATTCCGGGGCGTCCCATGCATAAGTGACGAGAACTACGGCGCCCCACGCTGCGCCCAGCCAGAGAAATGCGGACAAAACCCACCCGTGACTCCACCAGGCCGCGAACGCTGCCGCCAATCCCACGCCGGCGGCCCCCTTGTGTACGCCTGCTCTCGAGACCCGCCGAGGGAGGAAAGATGCGGCACACGCGCCGGCCACCATCACACACAAGAGATCAAAGAGAACACGCAAGGAGGAGTCGGCGGCAATGCGGAGGTCGAGCAGCTCGGGCCAGGCGAGGAGCCACTCGGGAGCGCGGAGTTTCGCCCAGAGTCCGACACCTGCGAGGGCGGCCACGCATGAGAGCGTGAGGGCCACCGGAAGGGTCGTTCGGTCCGGTCGACGCCAGAGCCACCCGGCCCAGAAGAGCCACGCAACGATGGCGGTGACGCTGACGGCCCGAGCCGCACCGAGCGCGCAGAGGTCACCCAACTCTGGCGCGACGAGCAGGACG
>Ga0114933_10004370_pt1 | contig 13285 bp, 4 predicted proteins | sample 4SBtaG_FD_89691 | JGI IMG/M metagenome (GOLD analysis project Ga0114933, IMG submission 89691) | Deep subsurface microbial communities from Kolumbo volcano to uncover new lineages of life (NeLLi) - 4SBTROV12_W25 metaG | ecosystem: Environmental > Aquatic > Marine > Volcanic | place: Kolumbo...
CGGGTGTCCAGCTCCCGATAGGTGAGCTCGAGACCCTCGAAGGCCAGCGCGACGTGGTCCGGCGTGCGATCGACCTGAGCCTCGATGAGCCCGTGCACGGTCGCGCCGCGGTCGTACTCGGTCGCGGTGCGCTCGAGGTCGGTCAGCAGGAGCGCGCGCTCCTCGGCCGTGAGCAGCGGGAGGTCGTGCACGGAGCCGTCCGCGTCCGCGAAGAACGCCGTGATCGCGGCGCCCAGGCGGGAGACCGCGTCGGCGGGCACGGTGTCGTCGCAGACCGCGTGCACCTCGCCGGGGCAAACGTAGAAGGTCGCGACCGAACCGACGGGCGCGAGCTCGCCGATGGCGTCGACCGCCCGGATGACCACGCTCGGCGCGTCCGGCCGACCGAGGCTCGGGGTGCGCGCAGGAAGGTCCGTTGCGTAGGTCACGCGCTCACGCGTCTTGTTCAGCCGACCGGCCATCGAGGCGGTAAAGTCGCCCACGGTGGGCTCGCCCCGGAGGTCGACGGAGAGCGGGACGGTCGGCGCGATCCAGCCGTCGAAGTCCTTCGCCAGCGCCGCGAGCGCGTCGTCGAGGTATCCGACCGCGAAGCGCTCCATGCCCGTCAGCCGCGTCGCCGCCGCGCAGACCGCCGCGACAAGCGCGTCGGTGGTGGCGCCGTCCTGCTTGGCGACCAGAGACGTCGTCGGGTTCTCCGAGCTCTCCGCGCCACTGCCGATACGGAGCGGCGGCTGCGCCAGCCGGCGCGCCCAGAACCCGTCGTGCTTGGCGATCGTGGTGTGGAAGGCGCTGAGTCGCTCCACGGTGCCAGGATCGAGCGAGACCAGGCACTCGCCCTCGGTGAACCCGAGGGAAGCGGGTGTGCCTTCGACGCCGCCGATGTCTCGGAGCGAGCTCAGCTCGACCGCTCCGTCCGCGCAGGCGACGCGCACGCTCGAGTCGGTCACCTCGAGCACGGTCCCGGGTGTGGAACCGACCGAGCCTTCGGCGACAACGGCCGCGCCGACGAGCACGAGACCGTCGGCCATCACCTTGGCCATCGACAGGGGGTTGGCGTAGGTGCCGAAATCGAGCCCGCGGACGAGCGCTACGAGCACCTCCGCGTCGTTGTCCCAGTCGATGCTGCCCATCGCGGCGGGGCGAGCGTCACGGGGGAAGTAGGAGCGGAGCGAGAGGTCCTGTTCCGTCGGCGCGAGCGTGTCCTCGCCGAGGTGAGTGAGCAGCTCACCGAAGCTCTCGATGCCGTTCGAGTAGCACTTCGTGTTGAGCGTCAGCGCGGTCTCGCCGGGGGTGATGTCGAAGATGCGCTGGACGAGGACGCGACCCTCGTCGGTTCCGCGCTCGACGAAATGCCAGGTCACGCCGTGCTGAACCTCACGGTTCATCAGGGCCCAGCTCGTGCAGTAGAGGCCGGCGTACTTCGGCAGCGGACCGTCGTGGAAATTGATCGTCGCCAACTTGGGCACCGCGAGCACCTCCTCGGGGAGGAGCGCGAGGTTCGCGATGCTCAAGAGATAGTCGAACTCACCGAGCTCACCGAGCCTGCCAGCGAGACCTTTGCCGGGCCGAACGACAGGGATGTCTCGCTCGGCAGCCCAGGCGCGCATCGGCGCCGAACGGGTGACGAGCGCGGGCATCGAATGTCCCTGTTCGAGGAGCAGCTCGGCGCATTGCAGGCAGAGAGATTCCTCACCTACGAGGACGGCGGAAATGGTGCGTGTCGACATACAGCGTGTCGAGTTACTACCCAGGCGTCAGCGCTGCAACGGCCGGCTGTACATTTGGGATCTGGTGCGTAGGTGCGTTCAACCATGACCCGCACCGATCAGCTCTCCGAACGCCTCAGCGCCAAGTCCCGCGAACTCATGTACGACGTGTACAAGCGCTTCGAGTGGAGCGAGGAACTCGGCGCGGACCAGCTCGGTATGTCCCCCGAGCTCACGACGCTCTACGGGACCGAGTTCTGGGACGGATTGACCGATGAACAGATCCGTCGACTGACCATCTGCGAGACGGGCAATCTCTTCGCCAACACCCTGCACGGTGAGCGCGCGCTCGTGGCGGGTCTCTCGGACCAGCTCTACGGCAAGAAGCACAGCCCGGAGGTCACCGACTACCTGCATCACTTCCTCGATGAGGAGAACAAACACATGGTGATGTTCGGGCTCTACTGTCGGAAGTACGTGGGGCGCGTGTACCCGGAAAAGAAGCTCTCCTTCGGCAACAAGGAGATGGGCCCCGGTGAAGACCTGATCGGCTTCTACGCGATGGCGATGGTGGTCGAAGATTTCGGCGACTACTTCAACATCCGCACGATGAAGGACGACCGCTGTGACCCACTGGTCCGAGACATCAGCCAGCTCCACCACATGGACGAGTCACGCCACCTCGCGTTCGATCGCGCCTACCTGACAGACCTCTGTGAGCAGTGGCTGCCGGAGTGGGATGAGGCTCAGAAGCTCAAGTTCAGCACCTGGTTGGGCGGGTTCATGAAGTCCAACTTCGCCACGTACTACAACCCGGCGATCTACAAGGACATCGGGCTCGACGGTCACTTCAAGGCGCGCCGAGCCGCGATGGAGCAGCCCTACCAGAAGGAGCTTCGGGCGAAGGTCGCCGACAAGCTGACGCGGTTCTTCTCGAAGATCGGGCTCTTGCTCGAGACGCCCGAAGTCTGAGGGCTACGAGCCCAACTCCGGTCAGCGCCCCGCCCCGGTCCTGAACGGGCCGGTGGGCACGTGTTTGCCCTTCTTCTGAGCCGTCGCCTTCTGTCCGAAACTCGTCGCGATCACGGCGCCGAGGCCGGCGGCCACCGCCGCGACCACCGCGAGCGTGCCGATGCCCGGGACCAGGCCAACCGCGAAGAGCGCCATCAGTCCCACGGCGAGCTGCGGCACCGGCCGACCCTCGAGGCGCTTGAAGGGCAGCGCGCTACCGAGCCGATACGCCGCCGCCGTCCAGCCGACCGCGCCGCCGACGACGAGCAAGGTGCCGAGCACCAGCGACCCGGGGATCCCGATGAGCGTGAGCGTCAGAACGCCACAGATGAGCGTGCCGGCCATCGCGCCGAAGAGGCCGCCCAGCGCGCTTCGCACCGGACGGTCGGCCAGCTCCGCGCGAAGGGTCGAGAAACGCTTGCGGTAGGCCCCGAGCAAGAAGAGCCCGAAGAGAAAGAGCATCACGTTGAAGAGCGCCCACCGGAACACGCCAGAGAGCCCCAGGTCGCCCTTGCTGAGGTGAGCGTGCGGCGAGCGAGACGAGGCCGATGACTCCGCCGAAGACTCGACTTCGCCGTGCACGTTGGCGTCGTCCGAGATCTCGACTTCGCCCCCCATGGCGTTGATCTCGCCGTGAACCCGAGACCCCGCGCCGACCCGGATGTTGCCGCCCATGGTGATCACGTCTCCGATCACCTCGCCCTCGATGTCGGCGTCGCCGCCCATCGTCACGACGCTCCCGAACGCGCGCCCCTGCATGACCGCGTCACCGCCCATCGTCACGACGTCTCGCACCTCTTCGTCCGGGCCGACGACGACGTCGCCACCGAAGGTGATCCGATTGGCGACGTGGCTCGAGCCCGGCGCGTGTGGCGCCGCGGGAAGAGCGGGCATCGTGGGCGTGGCGGGCAACGCCGGGACCGAGGGCACGGCCAATGAGGGTGTCGGCGGCGTGGGTGGGGCGGGGGGCGTTCGGACCGGCTCCGGCCCGTCGGTCTGGGAGGCGCCGGTCTCGGAGGCGCCGGTCTCGGAGGCAGGGTCCGAGTCAGCGCCTGCCGGGTTGGTGGACGGATCGGCAGAGGCTGAGTCGGCGCTCGACGGCTCCGCCGGCCGAACCGTGACCAGGTTCGCGCCCGGCCGCACGACCACATCGCTGGTCCCGAGCAACGCTTCGACCACCTCGCCGAGGGGCGCGTCGGCGACGTGCAGCGTCACCAGCGGATCGACCGGCAACCTCACCACGACGCCCAGGCCAGAGGACTGCACCGCCTGCCGGAGCGCCTCGCTGGTCGGCTGACGGTCGACGTCCACGCTCACCCGCGGTTGCGGCTCGGGCCACTGCCCCTCGACTTGGTAGGCGTGAGCCAGCGACGACGGCGCGCTCAGCACGGCGAGCATGCCGATCGCGAGCATCGACGTGACCGCCGGCCCCGGCCGCAGCGGCTTGGTGCCCAAAAAGAAGCGCATCGGCACCACGAGCGCCAAGCTGAAGAGGAGGCCAACCACGGCCAAGAGCGCCCACCCACCTGGGATGGCCGACTCGACGACCGAGTCGAGCGCGCGGCCGAGCGTCCAGACCTGTGAGCCGGCGGTGCTCAGACCGCTGAGCGCCTCCGCGCCTGGCAGGCTGAGCAGCGCCAAGCCGATCGCCGAGACCACGCCGAGCGCGGCCCCAGCGGAGAGGCTTCGCCGGCTGGGAGCCGCCCCCATCACTGCGGCGCCCTCCTCGGGGTAGTGGCTCATCGCCTGGGCGATCATCGAGTCGAGGTCGTCGAACTCGACGATGATGCGCTCGAGCGCGACGCTTGCATCCTCGACCCCGACACGCTCGAGGTAGACCCTCTCGGCGCACGGCTCGCACGCATCGAGGTGATCGAGCGCAGCCTCCGACACGAGGTCCTCCCGATCGGTCGCGAGCGCCTCGACCGCGAGCTCGTCGAGGTGCCCGTCCTCGAGGAGACCGTCTCCGAACTTGTGAACCGTGTCGGTCACGGTCCGGTCTTCCTTCGAACCGCGCTCGTCGGAGCCTCCGCGAGCGCCGCACGCAGGCGCTTCCGGCCGCGATGGAGCCAGGTCATCACCGTACCCATGGGTACGTCCAGAGTGCTCGCGATCTCCTCATAACTCGATCCGTGCGAATGATAGAGCACGACGGCCATGCGCATCTTCTCGGGCAGCTTCTCGAGCGCCGCGCTCAGGCGCTCGGTCTCCATGCGCGCCAGCGCAATTCGCTCGGGGCTGGGGGAGTCGCTCGGCACCCACTCGGTGGCCGACTCGCCGTCGGCGATGAAGGTGCGGCGCTCGAGCCCGCGGCGCCGCAGTCGGTCGCGGCAGAGGTTTCGCGTGACCGTGAGCGCCCACGTCCGGAAGCTGCCCTTGTCCGGGTCGAACTTCCCGATCACGCGGACGATGCGCTCGAGGGCCTCCTGTGTGGCGTCGTGCGCGTCGTTCTTGCCCGCAACGAAACGGCAGACGTCGTGGATCACGCGGGCGTTCTCACGCAGCAGTGCCTCGAGGGCCTTCCGGTCCCCTCCCGACGCGCGCTGCTCCAACGATTCTTCGATCCCTTGCCTCCGAGCCGGCAAGTATGCCGGGTTAGCCGCAGGGCTCATCCACCAAGACAGAGATAGGGCAGCGCTCACAGGGGGTCCTACGGGACGTCTCGGCGCGGTATTTCAGAAAAAGACCGAGAAATCTCGCTTTGCTGCGTTCTCGCGAAGTCACAGAACTTCCGCGGCGCCACGGGGTCAGGGCCTCTGATACCCTCGTCACCGAAGCGTCCAAGCTTCGGGGGATCGAGCGGGTCGGAGCAAGCGTCCGCACGGCCGCGGGGGCCGGCTCGAGGGAGAACTGATGAGATCAGGCACGTGGGCTGCCGCGTTCACCGCTATGGCGGTGTGTGCGTGTGGAGGCATCAGCGAAGAGGTCGACAGCACCGTGGCCACGGTCACCCCGATCCGGGGAGCCGCCACGATCGGGCAAGCCCCGGCGGCGGTGATCTCTCGGGTCACCGCGTCAGACCAGGTTCAGACCTCAGACCAGGGCCTGACGAGGGTCTCCCTGGACCTCGGCCCACAGCTCCTGCTGGACCGTGAAACCGAGGTGCAACTGCACGACGGTGCGTCGCTCACGCTGACGGCCGGTCGCGCCTTCGCCCAGACCGAGCCCGGTGAGCAGATCGTGCTCACCACCCCCAACGGCTCGCTGCGAGCCGGCGGCGCCGCGTTCTCGGTGCAGATCGTGGACGGGCGCACCGAGGTCTACGTGGTTCACGGTGAAGTGAGCTGGACCCAAGGTGAAGAGCGGGGCATCGCCGGGAGCGGCGAGGAACTGACCCTCGACGTGGAGGGCGCCCGCAGTGAGGCTGCCGTGCTCTGGCACGACTGGACGGGCGGCTTGGCCCGGCCCGGCCCGGGCACCGCGAACGGTCCCGCAGGCGTGGGCATGCTGGAAGCGCGCGTCCCCGATGAAGTCGGCCGCGCGCGGTGGCCGCTCGTCGTTCGCCGGCTGGACGTGAGGGTTCGCGTCGAGCGTGATCTGGCGATCACCGAGGTCGATCAGCTCTTCTTCAACCCCGCCTCCGAGACCGTCGAGGGGCTCTATCGCATCCGTGTGCCCGAGGGCGCCGTGCTTCAGCGCTTTGCGGTCGACCGCGACGAGCGCCTGGTGGACGGATACGTGCGTGAGAAGGCGCAGGCCCGGGCCGCCTACGAGGCGCAGGTCTACCGTGGATCGACGGAGGATCCCGCCCTTCTCGAGTGGGACTCACCGAGTCGCTACCGGGCACGCATCTATCCGATCGCGCCCGGCGCCACGCGCCGGATCGTGATCCGCTACGCGCAGTGGCTCCGGCCACCGTCGGGAGGCACCGCTCGCCTCTACCGCTACCCGATGGGCGGAGGCGCGCGCGCCCCGCACATCCAGGAGTTCGCGCTGAGCGTGGACGTCGCCGAGGCGGAAGCGGAGCGGGTTCGGGCGGGCATGGGCGCCGTCGTCGAACAGGGCGCGGTGCGGATTCGTCGCTCGGACTTCCGGCCACGGTCGGACTTCTGGCTGGAGCTGGTGCCGCCGGCCGACGCGACCCCGGGTCAGCGGGCGTGGCAAGCACCACATGAGCCCCCCGCGCGCGCCCCCGACGCCCCCGCGATGCCCAACGAGGCAGACGAGCGAGACTACTTCTACCTGCCCCTCGTCCTGCCCGAGTCCCTCAGCGCCGCGCCGGTCGACTCGGTCGACCTCGTCATCCTGGCGGACGTCTCGGCCGCGACCGACCGCAGCCACCTCGAGCTCGGACGCAGCGTGGTGGAGTCCCTGACGGCACACCTCGGCGACGAGGACCGCGTCGCGATCGTCAGCACAGACCTCACGATTCGCTCGGTGATCGAGGGCGAAGCGGCGGAGCTTGGCGACGTCTCTCGGGCCCGTGTGGATCGCCTCCTCGACGGCTTGGCTCGCGTCCCAGCGGGCGGCGCGACCGATCTCGGCGAGGCCGTCGCCGCAGCGAGCGCCCTGCTCGACCCGGCGCGCCACGGGGCCGTCGTCTATGTGGGGGATGGGGCGCCGACGGTCGGCGAGATGCGCGCAGACGGGCTGATCGAGCGCTTCGCGCGACTGCCCGAGCCGGTGCGGCTCTACGCCGTGGCCGTCGGGAGCGACTCCAACCTCGAGCTGCTCGAGACCCTCACCCGAGGCGGCGGCCTGACCCTGCGCGTCGAGGAGCGCGCAGAAGCCGCCGACGCGGCGCTCCGAGTCCTCGCGCACGCGGCGCGGCCGATCGCCCATGGGATCGAGGTCGACCTGGGCACGGGCATCGAGAACGCCTTCCCCCGGCGCCCCATGGACGCGGTGCTCGGCGAGGTCTTTCCGGTCGTCGGGCGCGTGCGCGACGGAGCCCCGAGCAGCGTCACCGTCACCGGCACGATCGACGGTCAACCCTTCCGCGAGGAGATCCCGGTCGACGTGCAGAGCACGTCGGAGACCACTGATCTCCGACTTCGCTGGGCCGCCGAGCGCCTGAGGCAGCTCCTCCTCACGGGGGCCGGCCGCGAGGACGTCGCGGAGCTGGGCACACGCTACGGTCTGATCACGCCCTTCACGAGCTACTACGTGCCGAGTCGGCGCGAGCTCTCCCGGATGGGCCCCCACGCGCTCATCTGGCTCGATCAACCTCTCCTGCGGGTCGGTCAACGACGCACACCGGCCGAGGAGGTCGGCGCGGGCATCTTCACCCTCGCCCTCGGCCCCCTCGCCCTTGCTGGGTGTCGAGGCCAGGACGAGGCGCCGGCGGGGAGCGCGCCCGAGCTGCCCTACAGCACGAGCAGCGCGGTCACCGAGGGATCGAGCGCGGACAGCGACGACATGGCGGAGGCCGAGGTCGTCGAAGAAGCCGTGATGGGCAACGAACAGAGCCAACGGAGCAACAACCGGTTCGGTATCCAGGGCGCCCCCGCCGCCGACATGGCGCGAAGCGGACCCCGACGGTCCGCGCGCCGACCCTCCGGCGGTTCCGGCGGGGAGAACGACCCGCTGGCCGGACTCGATGGCGTCTTCGCCGACGCGCCGGATGAAGCCGCCGGCGATACCTCGACCCTCGGCCTGCGAGGCACCGGTCGCGGCGGCGGCGGTACGGGAGAGGGCACGATCGGCCTGGGCAACCTGGGCACCATCGGACACGGCGGCGGCGGGGGAAATGGCTCCGGCTACGGCCGTGGCGCGGGTGGCCTGCGAGGCCGCGTGGGGAACGTGCCGCGTGTGCGAACCGGCGCGGCGACCGTCCGTGGCTCGCTGTCCCGCGAGGTCATTCGACGGGTGATCCGGCGCCACATCAACGAGATCCGGTTCTGCTACGAGCAAGAGCTCAGCAGCAGCCCGGGCCTCGCAGGCGACGTGAACGTGCGCTTCGTGATCACAGGCGCAGGCGCGGTCTCGAGCGCCAACGTGCAGACGACCACACTCGTCAATCAGCGTGTGGAGAGCTGCATCACGCAGGCCTTCCGGCGCTGGACGTTCCCCGCGCCCGAGGGCGGCGGGATCGTGCTCGTGACCTATCCGATCACGCTCAGCAGCAGCGGCGACGGAGTGGCGACCGTGGGCGCCCGAGCTCCGAGCCCGGCACAGCCCTCGCCTCGGATCATCACGCGGATCGAGCACCACACCGACGAGCGCGCCCACCGACATCGACGATGCAGCGACGCCGCCCAGCTGACCCTCAACGATCGCCGGTCCCTTTGGCGTGAGCGCCTGGGCGCGCAATCGAGTCCGGCAGCGTGGATCCGGCTCTACCGAGAAGCGATCCGCAACTGCGAGGCCGAGACGTGGCGCGACCGGCGCGCCTTCCTCTCGTTGATCCTCGATCGTGGTGGCTCGATTCAGAGCATGACCGCCGTGTACTCCGCGCTGAGCAATGTCTCCGCACGCATCTACGTGCGGGCCCGCATCCTTCGGCGCGTGCGAACGCCGGAGGATCTCAGGCTGGTGCGCTCGGCCTTTGGGCTTGGCGGGGTCATCGACTGGGACCTCGTCGAGCAGATCATGGAGCGCGCGACGACCGACGCAGCGAAGATCCGCGCGATGCGGCGGCTCTCGATGCAGTACGCCTGGAGCTTCGAGATGAAGCTGAGGTTGCTCGCGCTGCTCGAGCGGACCCAGCACGAACCGGAGGCGATGCGGCTCGCCGATCAGCTGCGCGCTGACCCGCTCGCGGACCCCGGCGTGAGAACCGCGATCGGGGAGATGTTCCTGCGCATGGACCGCGAGGACGACGCCCGCCGGGTCTTCAGCGAGATCGTGGAGTTCGCCCCGCTCGACGAACTGGCTCGTCGGCGACTCGGCGATCTCTACCGGGCGCACGGCTGGCACGAAGACGCCTATCGACAGTACGAAACGCTTCGCGAGATTCGGCCCGATGACCCGAGCGTGCAGCTCCTCCTGGCTCAGGCCGCGGCCGGCGCAGGGCGTATCGACGAGGCGCTGCGCCTCGAGCGCTCCCTCATGCAGACGTCAGAGCCCGGTGCCTCACAGGGCGTCGCGCGCACCGCCTTGCTCTGGTCCTCGGTCCGCTACGCGCGACTCCGCAAGGCGGCTCAGGAGGCAGGCGACGAGGAGCGCATCGAGCAGCTCGATCGTCGGGTGCGACGGAGCGGGGTGCTGCGTGAAGCCGGCGCGCTTCGGGTCTCGCTCGTCTGGTCTCATCCGGACGCGGAGCTGAGTCTCTGGGTAGGCCTGCCCGGCCTCAGCCCAACCCGCCCGTACGACATCTCGCCGGAGTACGGGCTCGAGGCCTTCAACCTCGAAGAGCAAGAGCCAGCGGCCTACGGCTTCGAGGTGAGGCGACACGTCGAAGAGGACGACCTCACCGAGGTCACCGGACAACTCGTCGTGGTCTGGAACGAGGGCGAGGACGACGAGCAAATCGAGCTCATCGACCTGAACTTCGAGCGTGGACAAGAGCAATTCGCATGGACTATCACTGGCAGGTCTCTGACCCAGGTGGAGGAGTGATCGTGAGACGCCACACTTCAAGGATTCTCGTAGGGGTCATCACCCTCGGCTGCGGACTCTTCGGCTGCGATCCCGATGTTCCTGATCCAGCCCCAACCGTCGCTACGGCGGACGTGATCCGCGGCGGGTTCTCGCTCGTGCGCGAAGAGCACCGCGACCGGGTGATCGACCATGCCCGGGTCGAGCAAGGGGCAGAGGCGGTCACGGCCGAGGACGGTCGCGGCGCGGTCCGAATGGACTCCGGCGCGTGGATCCTCTTCGACCGGAACACCCACGCCGCCATCGGTCCGCGAGCGGAAGGCGAGAGCGACTCCTCCCGTGCCCACCTCGCCCGCGTGCGCTTGACCGAGGGGCGCATCTGGGTGGACGCGTCGAACGCAGAGGAGACGACCGTCGAGGTGCCCGGCCGCGGCTCGGTGCGCGGGTCGAACGCGACCTTCGCCGTCGAGATCAGCGACGCCGGCGCCGAGATCTACTGCGGCTCGGGCGAGGTGACCTACATCTCGGAGGCTGGCAGCGACCGCCTCTCACAGGGCGAGGCCGTTGTGCTCGACGGCTCCAGCGAACCAGAGCCGGAGCCGGCAGACCTTCGTGACGACTGGACCGGCGGGCTCGCCGATCCCGCTCGAAACCGACACCAAGAGGCGACCTACCTCGGCGTGCTCGCGGGGCGGCGGCTCGACGAACAGGGCCACGCACGCACCCCCCTTCCGATCCGCGCACACGAAGTCGACGTCTCGATCCGAGGCGACCTGACGACGACCACGGTGGTGCAGACGTTCTTCAACGCGCGCAGCGACGTGCTCGAAGGTGAGTGGGGAATTCGACTGCCCCGCGGGGCGATCGTCCAGGGCTTTGCGATCGACCAAGGCGGCGGCTTCGCCGAAGGCGTCGTCAATGCGATGACCGTTGGACAGGGCTACGAGCTCAGCTGGATGAGCTACGGAACGCAAGGCGCCAAGCTGACCTACGAGGGGCCCGACCGGCTGCGCGCGCGGGTGCACCCCATCGCCCCGGGGGCGACGGTGCGCATACGCTTGAGCTACACGGAGTGGCTGGACCGACGGGACCACCATCGGACTTATCAGTACCCGATGCGCGTCGAGGGTGAGCCGCCCTTGCTCGGTGAGTTCATCCTTCAGGTGGACACGTCCAACACGCTGGTCGGCGCAATGCGGGCCGGGATGGGCGCGACGGTCGAAGACCGGCGGGTGGTCCTGCGCCAGAGCGACTTCCGGCCGCGGGCAGATTTCTACCTCGACCTCTACGACCCGGAGGAGCGCCCGGACGACGTCGTCAGCAGCTACATCGTCAGCGCTCCCGCCGAACAGGGTGGTGGGCCCGTGGCCGAGGGCGAGGAGAGCTACGTGCTCTTCGACATCCCCACGGCCGACATCGTCGAGCCGGAAGAGGAGAGCGCGCCTCCGCCCCTCGAGCGCGTCATGTTGCTCGACGTCTCGGGGGAGACCGACCGCGAGGACCTGGAGATCGCGCGCGCCGTGATCGAGGCGGTCCTGCGCCAGGTGACGCCGACCGACCGGGTGACCATCCGGCTGGCCGACGTCACCGCTCACGCCCCGCCAGGGGCCCCGGAGGGCCTCGTCGAGGCGACCGAGGAGAACAGCGAGGCGCTGCTCGAGTCGATCTCGCGCGCACACCTCGGCGGCGCGACCGATCTGGGTCAGAGCCTGCGCGAGGCTGGGCAGCTCGTGGCCGGCCGGCCGCGGGCGGCGGTGCTCTACTTGGGCGACGGCCTGCCGACGACCGGCGCGCTCGACGCGACCGCGCTTCGGGCGACGCTCGCGACGCTGGATGCGCCGCCGCGCTACTTCGGCTTGGCCATCGGCGAGGGGGCCAACCTCGGGCTCCTTCGTCGACTCTTCGATGGCAACGCGACCGGCGTGCACGAGCGCACCGAAGCTTCGCGGGCCGTGATGGAGATGCTCGCGGAGGCGGCGCAGCCGACCCTGCGCGGCGTCGAGGTCGACCTTGGAGAGAACGTGGAGCGCGTGTACCCGCGCCCGCCCATCCTGGTTCGCAACGGTGAACACCTGCGCCTGGTGGGAAGGCTCGTCGGAGAGCTGCCGACGCAGATCACCATCCGCGGAACCTTCGATGGTGAGCCGGTCGAGCGTCAGATGAACGTGCAGCGGGAGCTCGTCGAGGACAACGGCGACGTGCGCAGGCGATGGGCGACCAGTCGACTCGCCGAGTTGATCGACGAGGACGCGGGCCGCGAAGCGATGGTGGATCTCGGCCTGCGCTTCGGCCTCGTCTCGCCCTGGACCTCGATGGTCGTGGGCGGCGTGTCAGGCGGCACGGTCGCACCGGTGACGGGCTTCGACCACGATCCACTGGCCTACGCTTGGGGCCTCGGCGGTGGCGCGACATCCGTTGCCGCGGCCGAACTGACCAACGACGCCTCCGGCTGGCGCCGACGCCTGCGTCGCGCACGGCCAGAGGCTGCCGTGGCCCCCGAGGTCACCTGGGTCTCACGTGTTCAAGACGAGGATCCGCCGGCCGCGACCGGCGGCGGCGGCTACGGCAGCGACGGCGGTCTCGCTCGAGCAGCAGTGCAACGCGCCTTGCGGACCGGCGAGCGCGGACCCCGCGGCTGCTACGAGCGGCGGTCGATCGTGCGTCCCGATCTCGCCGGCGAGATGGTCGTCGAAGTCGAGGTGGGCGGTGATGGCGCTCCGCGCGCCGTCCGGATGGTGCGCGAGTCACTGGGGGACGACGACGTGCGACGCTGCGTCGAGACCGAGATCCGCGGACTCCGCTTCCCCGCCACGGGCGGCGGCGGCACCGTGACCGTGCAACACACCTTGAGCTTTCAGATGCCCGAGCGCGAGTTCGGATCGCGACGCCGATGCAGCGACGCGTCCCAGCAGAGCCTGAGCGTACGCCGCGGCCTCTGGCGCGAGCGGTTGGCCGCCAACAGCGGCGTCGGCGGGGCCCTGAGTGTCTGGCGAGGCGCTCGAGGGCAGTGCGAGCTCGGCAACTGGCGCGCTCGACGCACGCTCCTGCACATGATGCTCGGCCACGCCGGCAGCGTGCGCGGACAGGTC
>Ga0114933_10004375_pt1 | contig 13267 bp, 5 predicted proteins | sample 4SBtaG_FD_89691 | JGI IMG/M metagenome (GOLD analysis project Ga0114933, IMG submission 89691) | Deep subsurface microbial communities from Kolumbo volcano to uncover new lineages of life (NeLLi) - 4SBTROV12_W25 metaG | ecosystem: Environmental > Aquatic > Marine > Volcanic | place: Kolumbo...
GACCGCACTTCTTCACCGGAACCCCACTCTACAAGTGCCCCCGACGGGTTTGCACCCAGAGCGATCACTACGACACGATCGACCTCACTGAGATCCGTGATGACTACCTTCCACGGACCAACTTCGTCCAGGCTTGCGACGCCACGACCTTCCTCGCTGGGACACCCACGGTGCCCTGGGGTCCCGACGGCATCCCCTTGCCCACGACGGACTACTACCGGGTCCTGGTGTCCAACATGATCAACTCAAACGGGGAGCGGTCGCACCAGCCCACACTGTTGCCAAAGGGAGCAGCTCACGTCCACACGGTCAATAGCTACGCCCTTCAAGAGCATCGAGACGCCGTCCTGTTGGCAGCTACCTGGATGAGCATCCCAGTCGACTTCTTCGTGAAGTCCACTGGCTCGGGACACTTCCAGCCTTCCCTGGCCGCCCAGCTGCCCATCGTCCGCGACACTCCATTCGACGATGCTCTGGCCGTGCGGACCCTCGCCCTTTCCTGCCTCACTACCTGGTACGCCGACCTCTGGACCGAGTGCTGGCGCGACACCTTCCGCTCAGAGACCTGGACCCACGACGATCTGCGTCTCCCCCCCACCTTCTTTGCCTCCATCACCCCCACGTGGCGACGAGAGGTAGCGCTGCGCTCCGACTTTTCTCGTCGTCAGGCGCTCGTGGAGATCGACGTACTGGTGGCTATGGCACTGGGCCTCACCCTCGACCAGCTCTGCGACCTCTGCCGCGCACAATTCCCCATCCTGCGCTGGTATGAGCGGGACACCTGGTACGACCGCGATGGCCGCATCGCCTACACCAACAGCAGGGGACTCCGGGGGGTAGGTCTCCCCAAGAAGCGCAAGCGCCGGAGCGACCTCGGCGACTACTGGGAAGACCTCGAGGACCCGGCGACCTTCACCGGCACTCTCTCCAAGACCTTCGAAGACGACACCCTGCCCGACGGCCCCCACGAGCGCACCATCGTCTACCAGGGCCCCTTCGACCGCTGCAATCGCGAGGACGACTACCGCCGCGCCTGGGCCGTCTTTGCTGAGCGCTTCGGTCCCGAGCCGTCCAGGAGCACGCCATGAGCCACCTCAAGCTGATCCGCATCGAGATCCAGGGCTTCCGCAAGTTCCGGGACCCTTGGGTGCTCGACCTGCTCTCGCCCGCCGACGAGGCGCTCGACTACCTCGTGCTCGCGGGGCCGAATGGCTGCGGCAAGACCACCGTCCTCGAAGCCATCCTGCTCGCTCTGGGCCGCGAGGAGCTGATCGTGCGGGACCTGGACTCGAAGGACCGGGCGACCTCGCCGCGGGTAGGTCTCGAGCTCGGAGCGGTCCTCACGGCTGTCGTGCATGACCAGACCACTGATGAGACCTGCCATTTCATTCGCACAAGCGGCGGGCTGGAGGCGAAGAGCCCACTGGCCGACGGCAGCTACTCCGGCATGAGCTTGCAGCAGCCCGAGTCCTGGCTTGCCCCGCTCGGCACCGAGTACATCTCCTCCCGCCGCCTGCCCGCGCTGGTCGGCTCGGTACAAGACGGCATCAAGGGCCGCCCCCCCGACAACACCGAAGCCAATCGGATCTGGCGCCTGAAGCACCGCGTCCGCCAGCAGCAGGGACGCCGCGTGCCCGGCTACACCGGCCCCGAGCCGCTGGACCAGCAGTGGATGGAGCGGCTCAACGACTTCTGGCAGGCGTTCCGCGGTGATGGCACCCATCTGACCATGACGCTGGTGGACCCCGACGACCTCGACGCCAGCGAGTGGGACCTAATCCTGTACGACGGTGACCGGCGGGTGTGCTCCGTGGATGCCCTGAGCTCGGGCGAGCAGGAGATCATCGCCATGGTCGCCCCCTTTATCACCGAGCCCTTCGACGGCCTGCTGCTCATCGACGAGCCCGAGCTGCACCTGCACCCCCAGTGGCAGGGTCGAGTGCTCCGCGCGCTGCGCACGGTAGTTCCGCAGGCCCAGGTGATCGTGGCCACGCACGCCGACGACCCCTGGGACGACGCCATGTCCTGGGAGCGCCGCCTGCTGGTCGATGAAGATGACCCACGGGCTCGGATGTCCACCGAGGGGGCGGGCTGATGCCGTCCGAGCTCTCGTCCCTCTACAAGAACAAGCCCGTCGTGCTGTGGGTTGAGGACACCTTGACCCGGGCGTGGCTGGGGGCGCTGTGGCAGGACGCCGACATCGGACTGCTCGTCGCCGGAAGCAACAACGCCGTGTTCGCCGCCGTGCGGGACGCGCGGGCCCATGGTCACGGCAACGTGTTTGGCTTCCGGGACCGCGACTTCAAGGGGTCCAACCAAGCCAACTGGCTGAACCTGGCCAAGAACCCGACGGTGTTCATCCCGGATGCCTTCGAGGCGGAGAACTACCTGCTCGACTTCGCCGGCCTCGCTGCCCTGGGCCTCAGCCACAACCCGCAGCAGCGGACCGCGGGCGACCTGCAGGCCCGGGCCCATGCTCGCGCCGCTGAGAGCCTGTGGTGGATGGCCGCCAAGGCCACGGTCGCCGACGCACAGGAGGCCATCGTCGGCGACTTTCCCCCTCCACCCTCGCTCACCAACCCACCCACCCTAAACTCCATCGCCGACGCCCAGGCGAGCCTGGAAGGGCTGCTCCTGCAAGGTGCGTGGGGGTCCCGGGTGAAGCAGTGGGTCCCGGCGTTGGATGCCGCCTGGATCGCGAGCCGACTCACGGCCCACGAGGCCACCTTGCAGCATCAACTCGGCAACGGCGACTGGCGCTGGTCGTGGTCCGGCAAGGAGGTGTTCAGCGCAGTTGCCGGCCACCTGCAAACACCGGTGACCGACCTCGCCAAGGGCCTGGCCGCACACCAGCGACAGACCCAGACCGTGGCTCAGGCCCTGCTGGATCTGCGCACCGCCCTCCGCAGCCGGGTCGGGATCTGATCCGATGGCCACCGAGATCAGCCCGCTGCAGCTCGTGATCGACTTCCTCTGTTCGGCATTCACACCGGACGAATTCGCCCGCGCCTTCCGGCTGAACTTCGCGGGGCTGGCCGACGAGCTGCCCTACAAGCCTGACTCCAAGCGAGCCTACTTCGACGATGTCGGCGCGCTCTTGCAGCGCCACGGGCACATCGACAGCCACTTCTTCGACTGGCTGGGCACGCAACGCCCGGGACGACTCGACGAGCTCGAACAGCTTGGCGAGTCCTGGCCCCACGTTCCAGGTCGCGTCTCGATCCACGTGGGTGGGTTCGATGGCGATCTCTCGAGCGAAGACATGCTCGCTGTCGAGGCGCTCCTGCGTGCGCGCAAGGGCTGCGAAGAGCTGTCGCTGACGCGGGTCCGTCATGCGCACAGCGCCTGGTTCGACCTGCGTGGACCGACTCTCTGCAGCGAACGCCTGCTCGCCGACGTCGCCGGCGGGGACCTGACAGAGCTGCTCGATCGCCCCATCCTGGCAGCGATCCCCACCCCACCCCCCTACGACGGCGTGCTCACGGCGCCGCCCCGCCGAAGCCAGGAACGGGCCTGGACCGGCATGCTGCCGGGCGCCCTCGCGGGCCAGCTCGAGACTGGGCTCTCCGACTTCCTCCGCGCCAGCTTCGCGGCCACCACGCCCGGCTTCCGCGGCGCCATCGATCGCTTGCTGGCCGAAGAGGGCGCCGTCACAAAGGGGCCCTACGTCCAGGTCTTCCTGCCCTTCGTGGCCGGCTCCCGGCCGGACTGGTTCCCCAAGATACCGCTGGACTTCACGCCACACAGCCACCAGGAGCGGGCGTTCGCCCGGCTCGGCGGTGAACCCAAGCAGAGCACGCTGGTCGCCACTGGCACCGGCTCGGGAAAGACGGAGAGCTTCCTGTGGCCGGTGCTGTCCCACTGCCTGGACAACGCCGGTCAGCCCGGCATCAAGGCCATCCTGGTCTACCCGATGAACGCTCTGGCAGGGGACCAGGCCCTGCGCATTGCCCGCACCATCCACGGCAATCCCCACCTCGATGGCGCGGTCAGGGCGGGGCTCTACGTGGGCGAAGACGAGGGCCCGGGCAAGACCGCCCACGCCGAGATGGGCGCCGACCACGTCATCACCGACCGGAAGATCCTCCAGAAGAGCCCGCCCGACATCTTGTTGACCAACTACAAGATGCTCGACTACCTGTTGTTGCGGCCCAAGGACCGGCACATCTGGGAGGGCAGCACCGGGGGCTCGCTGCGCTTCCTGGTGGTGGACGAGCTGCACACCTTCGACGGCGCCCAAGGCACCGATCTGGCCTGCCTGGTCCGGCGCCTGGAGGACCGCCTGCGGGTGCGTGAGGGCCAGCTCTGCTGCATCGGAACCTCGGCGACCCTGGGCGGCGACGCCGACGGCCTGGAGCTTCGGTCCTATGCCGAGCGGGTCTTCGGGCAGCCCTTCGGTGCCGGTAGCGTCATCACCGAGGACCGGGTCGACTTGGAGACCTTCCGAGGCGACACTCTCATCCGCTTCTTTGGTGCCCCCGGACCCCAACAGGCCCACGCCCTGGACCCCTCACGGTACGCGGAGCCGGGTGCCTTCGTCGCTGCGCAGGCGGGGGCCTGGTTCGACGAGCCGCTTCCCGGCGACCCCCACACAGTGGAGTGGCGAGTGGCCCTGGGGCAGGCGCTTCGGCAACACGTCATGCTCGACAACCTGCTCCGGAAGCTGCGCCACGGGCCGCGGTCCATCTCGGAGCTGGCCACTGAGCTCGGCCATGCAGCCCCCGCCTTCCGTGATGATCCAGCACTCGGACGCCGCGCCCTGTTGTCTCTGCTGGCCTTGGTGAGCGCCGCCCGCACTTGGCGTCCGGAGCTGCCCGGACCGAGGGCGAAGCGAGAGAAGAAGGGCGGAGCCCGCCCAGTAGAGCCCTTCCTGCAAGTACGCTTACAGCTCTGGCAGCGGGAGCTGCGGCGGATGGTGGGGAGTGTTGGCGCTACCCCACGGCTGCGCTTCTTCGACGACCTGACCCACGAGCAGCGTCGCTCCCACCTGCCCACCATCCACTGCCGTGAGTGCGGGGCGATGGGCTGGGCCACGCTCGTCGCGCGCAACCAGCCCGGGGTGTTTCGCGTCGAGGTGGGCCGCTTCTACAGGGCCTTCTTCGCTGGCGACAGCCGGGTGCGCTTCGTCTTTCCGGCGGCGGCCGTGGACGGCGCACCCCGGATGAGCGGAGTGGCCATCCCCGCCCGTCTGAACACGACGCACCTGACCACGCAGTCCGGCGACGAAGGGCCGCCCGAAGCCGATGAGACCGACGTCGTGGTGTTCCACCAGGTGCGCAAGGACAGCAAGGGCAGGCACTGGCTCTCCCGCGATTGTCCGTTCTGCAGCTACCCCGAGAGCCTGTCGCTGCTCGGCTTCCAGGCCGCCACGCTCACCAGCGTGTACATCGACCAGCTCTTTGCCTCGCCGTTCAACGACGACAAGAAGCTGCTCACGTTCAGCGACTCGGTGCAGGACGCTGCCCATCGCGCCGGCTTCTTCGGGGCCCGCACCTGGCGCTTCAACCTCCGCGTCGCTGTGCAGCGCGTGGTCCAGGAGGTGGGTGAAGGGCTGACCCTTGCCGAGCTGCCCGACAGGATCAAGAGCTGGTGGCACACCCAAGGCGGGATGGACGAGCCCGACTTCGTCTGTGCCTTCCTCGCTCCCAACATGGCGTGGTTCCCGGACTACGAGGCGCTGCAGAAGACCGGGGAGATCCCGCCAGGCTCGAACCTGCTCCAGGACGTGCGCCGGCGCATCGCGTGGGAGGTCTTCGCCGAGTACGGCCTCCAGGCGCGCATCGGCCGGTCGCTGCCGCGTACGCGCTGCTCGACCGCGGCGGTCGACGGAGACCTCATCGAGCAGGCGGTCGAGGCCCTGCTCGAGCCCCTGCGTCACGAGGTGGGTGGCCTACGGGAGCTGTCAAAGGACGTGCTTCGCCTCTTCCTGGTGGGCATGTTGACGCGCCTGCAGGAGCGCGGCGGCATCCTGCACGACGAGCTGCCTACAGCCTTCGTGGAGAGCGGCGGCAAGGTCACCTTCATCTTCTCCAAGAAGTGGCACCTCCCCGACTACGGGCCCCGCAGCCGCCTACCAGAGCTGCTGGCGGATGGGCCAGGAACACGGCGCTTCGAGCCCCTGCTCTCCGGCACCTTGAGTCGACCGAGCTGGACGGAGCGGTGGTACATGGCGACGCTGGGCCAGACCTCCACCTTGATTGGAGAGGCCGGCCAGGCGCTTCCACGTGTCATGCACGCGCTGGTCGACGTCGGCGTGCTCGAAGAGCGCGATGCCCGCGACCGGATCCGGGTCTGGGGCATTCGGCCTTCAGCCTTGCGGCTCACGAACCATGTCGCGCTGGCAGAGTGCGGCGAGTGCGGCCACAAGACGGCCATTGCGACTTCACAGGCCAAGGTCTGGACGGGTGCGCCCTGTCCGAGCGGTCGCTGCACCGGGCGCTGCTCCGTCGGCGGCGGTCCGCCCGACGACTACTTCGGTCGCCTGTACACCTCGGGCCACGTCGCTCGGATCTTCGCCCACGAGCACACCGGCCTCCTCAAGCGTGTGCAGCGCGAGGAGGTGGAGGCCCGGTTCAAGGCCGAAGGGCCTGCCCGCAAGCCCTGGTTCCCCAACCTGCTGTCGTGTACGCCCACCTTGGAGATGGGCATCGACATCGGCGACCTGTCCACCACGGTGCTGTGTTCGGTCCCGCCGGCCCAGGCCAACTACCTCCAGCGCATCGGGCGCGCGGGCCGCCGAGACGGCAATGCGCTGGTGCTCACCGTCGCCAACGCCCGCAACCATGACCTCTACTTCTACGCCCAGCCCGAGGAGATGATCGCGGGCCAGGTCGAGCCGCCGGGTGTGTACCTCGACGCCTCCGCCGTGCTGGAGCGGCAGCTGACGGCCTTCTGCTTCGACCGATGGGCGGCCAGCGGCGTCGAGGACGGGGCGCTCCCGCAGCGCATGCGCGAGGTCTACACCCGGCTGTCCCCGGTGGACCCCGCCCACTTCCCCCACAGCCTCGGTCGGTTCGTCCAGGACCACCAGGCCGGGCTGCTGCACGACTTCGCCGGGCTGTTCGACGACGAGCTTCACGACGAGACCGGCGCCCACCTCGCGGAGTTCATGAAGGGCCGAGAACAGGATGGCGACGAGGACGGGCTCATGTGGCGAATCCTCGCGGCCCTGGCATCGGAGCGCAAGCAGGTGGAGAGCCTGCGTCAGCGTCGGGCCCACGCGCGCAAGGTGCTCCGGCAGAAGCGGAAGGCACCCCAGGATGAAGCCACGCTGGTTGAGATCGAGGAGCTGGAGCAGGAGGTCAGCGCGCTCTCGGCACTCGTCAAGCGTCTGGACGACCGCGACGTGCTCAACTTCTTCACCGACGAGGGGCTGCTGCCCAACTACGCCTTTCCCGAGGCGCCGGTGCGGCTGCGCAGCGTGATCTGGCGCAAGAAGAGGCAGCCGGAGCCCGGCAAGAGCGCCTACGAGAGCTGGGCCTATGAGTACGACCGGCCCGGCGCGGCAGCCATCGCCGAGCTGGCACCCGAGAACGTGTTCTACGCGTCTGGTCGGCAGGTACGGATCGACCAGGTCGACGTGCAGTCCGCTGAGATCGAGCGGTGGCGCTTCTGCGACACCTGCAGCCATGCCGAGCGGCTGGGCGAACACGAGGTCAGCACTTCGTGTCCGAGCTGCAGCAGCTTGCTGTGGCCCGACGCCGGGCAGGTCCACCGGCTGGTCCGCCTCAAGCAGGTCTTCGCCAACACCCACGACCGCAAGAGCCGCTTGTCCGACGACCGCGATGCTCGCCAGCCGCGCTTCTACGCCCGCCAGACGCTGGTCACCTTCCGCGACGAAGACCGGGGTGATGCCTGGATGGTCGACAGCGAGACCACTCCCTTCGCCTTTGAGTTCTTGTCTCGCGCGACCTTTCGGGAGATCAACTTCGGGGAACACAGCGAAGAAGGGACACAGCTCACGATCGCGGGCCGAGAGTCCGTGCGGTCTGGCTTCCTCATCTGCCGCCACTGCGGCAAGCTCCAGAAGGACCCGGACGACCCACAGCACACGCTCTCGTGCGTGGCAAAGGGTGCTGACGACGAGACGACCTTCACCGAGTGTGTCTGGCTCTACCGGGAGTTCGCCTCCGAAGCAGTCCGCATGCTGCTGCCCATCGCCGAGTTCGGCACCGAGAGGCAGCTCCAGTCCTTCATCGCTGCCCTCCATGTGGGGCTCCGGGAACGCTTCGGCGGGAGGGTCGACCACCTGCGCATCACCCTGGACAGCGAGCCGGTGCCCGATTCGCCGGTGCGCAAGCAGTACCTCATCCTCTTCGACACGGTGCCCGGCGGCACTGGCTATCTGAAGGAGCTGCTCCGCGACCCAGCCCACGTCTTCGAGGTGCTGGAGGGTGCGAGGGACCGGCTGGCGCGATGCTCCTGTGCGGCCGACCCCTCCAAGGACGGCTGCTACCGCTGCCTGTTCGGCTATCGACACAGCAGGGACATGAGCGAGACCTCGCGCGGCGCTGCGGTCGCGCTGCTCACCAGCATCCTCGACGAGCGCGACCAGCTCAAGCAGGTAGGATCGCTTGGAGAGGTGAGCGTCACGGGGCTGCTCGACAGCGTGCTCGAGGCCCGCTTCATCGAGGCACTCCGCCGCTTGTCCCGAGCAGGTCGCTCCTCGACGGTAGGAAAGGCCATCGTCAAGGGAAAACCCGGCTACCTCTGGGCCATCGGCGACCGCACCTGGCTCATCGAGCCCCAACACGACATCGCCCCTGGAGCCGGATTGGGTGTGGGTGTGAGCATCGACTTTCTGTTCCACCCGGGCAAGGGCCTGTCCGGACTGGATCCGGTCGCCGTGTTCTTGGATGGGTGGCAGTTCCACCGGGAACGAGTGGCCAAGGACCTCCTCCAGCGCATGTCGCTGTTGGCGTCCGGCAGGGCCGATGTCTGGTCCTTTTCCTGGTGGGATGTGGACCAGGTGCTCGATGCCCCGACGGCCGAGGCCACGATCAACCTCGCCTTCCCCATGACGGAGAAGCTCTCCCGGCCCGGGCCCAAGGGGCCGCTCATCGCCGGCGCCCATCGCTCGCTGCTCACCGAACACTCGCTGGCCTGGTTCGCCGCCAGCTTATCGGGGGAGGTCTCGGCCCAGCAGTGGGTGAAGCTCACCTATCTGGGCCTGTTCACCCAGCTCCAGAAGCTCACCCCAGGCGACCGGGCCGAGTGGAAGGCAGAGCTGGCACGACAGGGTCCGGCACCCGCCGCGGCCTGGATGGGCACCGCATCGGTGGACGACGCCCTGGGTTTCCGAGTCCAGCCGACCGCTGACTCCCCGTGGTCCTTGCACGTCGCCGTGCCCCCATCGGCGCTACGCGATGACTTCCAGGTCCTGGACCAGGGCCACCCCACGGGCCTTCGAGTGGTGGCTTGCCTGCACGACCATGACGTGGACCCCGACGACGATGTTCGTCTGCGCAAGACCTGGGCGCTGTCGCTCCGTGCCATGAACCTGTTGCGCTTGCTCCCCCGCGTCTGGTTTGTCGCCCAGCGCGAGCAGGCCCGGCTCGACTACGGCACCTTGGCGGCGCTGCACGACAGCTCGCCGGAAGAGCAGCGGTCGGGCTGGGACGAGGTCGAGGCAGAGGTACTGGAGTCGTGTCGCGAGACTGCCCAGTTGATTCGGACGCTCGGCCTCCCGGTTCCTGAGGTCGGCGTCGATCTCCCCGATGCCCAGGGGCATTCCTCGGGTGTGACCGCCGAGCTCATGTGGGGCGACCAGCAGATCGCGCTCGTGTTCCAGGACGACCTGGACGAGGCGCAGCGCGAGGTGCCCTCTGCCTGGCGCATCCTGGCGATCGAGTCGGTGTCCTCGGAGACCGACGAGCTGATCGCCGCCATGAACCCACCGCTTGACGGAGGTGACCCATGAGCGCCCTCGAGAACACCTTTCGTGTCGCCATCTTCGACCAGTTCCTGGACAGCTTCGCGCGCATCCCCCGCGCCCAGCAGAAGAAGATGAACCGGTTCATCCGGAAGTTCCGCGCGAACCCGACGTCGTCGGCCATCAACTACGAGAAGATCGCCAGTTTCGCAGACCAGAACCTGCGCACCGTGCGAATTGGCGATGACTATCGGGCGATCGTCCTGCGCCCCCGACGCGGCAATGTGTTCGTCCTGCTGTGGGTCGACCATCACGACGAGGCCATGGCCTGGGCGAGGAACAAGCGGGTCGAAGTCCACCCCGAGACCGGGGGCTTGCAGGTCTACTCGCTGGTCGCTCCGATCACCCCCGAGCCGGTCGCCGCTCCCGCGGCACCTTCCCAGGCCGCACCACAGCCTCTGTTCTCGGGTCGGACCGACGCGGATCTGTTCTCGCTCGGTGTACCCGAGCCCTTGCTCCAGGCGGTCCGGGCGGTGACAGACGAGCTCGCGCTCGACCAGCTCGCAGCCTCGCTGCCCACAGAAGCCTGGGAGGCGCTGTTCTTCCTGGCGTCGGGCGAGGAACTGGACGATGTGAAGCAGGCGCTCGAGATCGGAAGCGCCAGCGACGTGGAGCCGACCGACCTCGCCGCCGCCCTGAGCTCGGATGCGTCCAAGCGGAGCTTCGCCGTCGTCGAGCACGACGACGTCCTGGCCGCGATGCTCGACGCCCCGCTCGAGAAGTGGCGAGTGTTCCTGCACCCCTCTCAGCGAAAGCTGGTGGAGCGGAGCTGGTCCGGGCCCGTGCGCGTCCTCGGCGGGGCGGGGACCGGCAAGACGGTGGTGGCCATGCACCGGGCGGCCTGGCTCCTGGAGCACCGCTTCGACAGCAATGACGACCGCATCCTCTTCACGACGTTCACGAGGAACCTGGCGGCTGACATCAAGGCCAACCTCGCCAAGCTCCTGCCGAACCCCGCCTTGAAGCGTGTTGAAGTCGTTCACATCGACAAGTGGGTCACCGACTTCCTGAACAGCCGCGGTTACCGCTACGAGATCGCCTACTTCCAGACAGGCAGCGGGCGACTCTGGGACCTCTGGCAGCAGGCGCTGGATCTGGCCACAGGGCTGAGCTTCCCGCACACCTTCTTTCGCGAGGAGTGGGAGTACGTGGTCCAGGCCCAGGGCTGCCGCTCGATGGATGACTACGTGCGTGCGCGCAGGAGAGGGCGTGGAGTGAGGCTCAGCCGCGGGCAGCGAAAGGCCATCTGGCCGATCTTCGAGGAGTACTGGAACCTGCTGGAGGAGCAGGGGCTTCGCGAGAGCACCGATGCCATGCGCGACGCCGCTGGGCTGCTCGAACGCCGGGAGGCCGTGCTCGGCTACCGCGCCGTGATCGTCGATGAAGCCCAGGACATGTCCACCGTAGCCTTCCACCTGCTGCGGCAGATCATCCCCGAGCAGCGCGCAGACGACCTCTTCATCGTGGGCGACGGGCACCAGCGCATCTACCGCCGGCGGGTCGTGTTGAGCCACGCCGGTGTGCGAATCGTGGGTCGCTCCAAGCGCCTGCGGATCAACTACCGGACGACTGACGAGATCCGGCGCTTCGCCGTCGCGTTCTTGGAGGGTCTGACCATCGACGACCTCGACGAAGGTCGGGACACCACCAAGGGCTACAAGTCGCTCGTTCACGGACACGCCCCCCGGGTCGAGCTCTGCGCTGACTTCGGCGCGGAGGTCGATGTGATCGCCGCCTTCGTGGCTCGAGGCGACACTGCCCGCACCTGTCTGGTGGCCCGCACCAACACGCTCGTCGACACCTTCGCCCGGGCACTGGAGGCCCGGGGCCTCAAGACCTACCGACTGCGACGCTCGGCGGCGGAAGACCGCGCGGCAGAGGGGCTGCGCCTGGCGACGATGCACCGCGTGAAGGGCCTGGAGTTCGACCGCGTGGTGGTCGCTGGTGTGGACGACGGGGTGGTGCCCCTCGCGATGCTGCTCAGCGCTACTGACGACAAGGCGGTGAAGTCCGACATCGAGCGCCAGGAGCGAGCGCTGCTCTACGTGGCCACCACCCGGGCGAGACGGGAGGTGCTGGTCACCTCGGGCGGGGCGCCATCGGCCTGGCTGTCTCAGCTCGGCACGATGCCAACGAGCAGCCCGTAGTGCTCTGCGTAGGGACTGTTGACGTGGCGATGCGGACACCGTGAGCATCACCTCGATCGTGGACAGCAAGGCTGGGCGGGACCTGTTCCGAGTGCACGTTCGGCGCCCGGCTGTCCGCCCGAGCCTGCCCGTGCGGGTGCCCCCGCGCGCTGGGCCGCCGAGCTGGATGGGACAGGCGTTCGACTACGCGTTTCGCTTTGGATTCGCCGCGCGATGGCCCTCGGCCGCGGCTCGTGACGCAACCCTCGCGGATCGCGCGGTTGAGCGGCTCACCGCTGCTCTTGGGCGAGGGGCGCCCTTGGTGCGGAAGGCCGAGGAGCGGCGAGCGCTCGGGCAGGAAGCGCTCTCCAGCATGAAGCCAGGCCCATTGACCGACGCCCAGGCGGCAGGGGCCCTTCACCTGGGGGTGCTGGAGGTGTTCGGGCGAGGAGGGCACCCTGATCGGTACGCTGCCGAGCTGGATCGGGTCGTGACGGCCGAGCATGTCGAGGAGCTGCAGGCGTTGTTCGCGTTGATCTCCTGGGAGATGTTCTCTCCTACGAGCCTCGCCGCGTTGAACCCGACCTTTGGCGATGGATCGCGGCTCGTCGGTGGAGCCGACGCCGATCTGATCGTCGACGGCAGACTCGTCGAGCTCAAGGTGGTGAAGAACGCGAAGCTCGACATCAACTACATCCGTCAGCTCGTCGGCTACGCGGTGCTGGCGCAGGAGTTCGGGGTCGACGGCATCGGTGACGTCGACATCGACCAGCTGGGCGTGTGGTTCGCTCGGTCCGGGGAGCTGGTGACGTGGCACCTCGACGAGTGTCTCTCTGAGGACGGGCGAGAGGCCATCCTCGACTACTTCGAGCTCAACGCCGAACTGTAGGCGCAAGGGGACAAAGCGACCCTTCTCGTGCAAGAACCGCTGGGTACCTCGAGCGAACCCATCGGTTCGCACGGTGCGCCTGTGAACAGTGGCCGAACGGCTTCAAGTCGTTGGAAATGCTGCCTTTAGTCGCTCACAAGGTCGTGCACGTCGACCTGGCACGCCCCCTGCACATGGAACCTCCTGTACCCTGGAGGCCCCATGCCGCTCACCCTCGAAGGCATCCCCTTGACACACCACGCCCGAACCCGAATGGCCCAGCGCGGACTCCGCGCCGCCGCCGTGCTCGCCGCCATCGACCACGGCCGCGAGATCCACACC
>Ga0114933_10004376_pt1 | contig 13263 bp, 18 predicted proteins | sample 4SBtaG_FD_89691 | JGI IMG/M metagenome (GOLD analysis project Ga0114933, IMG submission 89691) | Deep subsurface microbial communities from Kolumbo volcano to uncover new lineages of life (NeLLi) - 4SBTROV12_W25 metaG | ecosystem: Environmental > Aquatic > Marine > Volcanic | place: Kolumbo...
TCAACTAGTTCATGTCCAGATGAGTCCAAATCATCAACATTAATTTCAGACGGCTGAAGGTCAGCTACATCACCCTTTTGCAAAATTTCCTCCACCTTCCAACGCTTGGTTTTCGATACAGGTTTTGTTTCGATAATGCGAACGGTGTCACCAAGTCGACATTCGTTGCTAGCATCATGAACTTTGAAGCGACTCCACTTTCTTACGTTCTTTTTATAAACGCGATGGGGCTGCAGCCATTCAACAGACACCACAATCGTTTTGTCCATTTTGTCGCTAACAACCTTGCCTATCTTTATTTTTCTTCTTTCGTAACTCATTAGGAACTCTCTACAATCTCTCTTTCCCGGATCACCGTCATTATTCTGGCGATCCTCTTCCTGGCCAATCTAATCTCATTAACGTTAGTCAGTTGCATCGTTGCAACACGGAATCTAAGATTCATCATATCCTTCTGAGTAGATTCCAACTCTTCAGCCAGATCCTCATCATTTAGTGCCCTTATGTCATCTATTTCTGCCATCTTAATACGCCTTACTTAACTTACCACTGAGCCAATGCCAGGCCTCGAGACTACCCGCGTGCCCATAGGCATCTTGGAAGCAGCAAGAGTTAGTGCATGTTTGGCTATATCCTCTGGTATTCCTGCCATCTCAAAAAGAACTCGACCGGGTTTTACCACAGCCACCCAATGGTCTGGAGCCCCTTTTCCTTTACCCATCCTAGTCTCAGCTGCACGAGCCGTTACGCTCTTGTCAGGAAACACTCGTATCCACATGCGGCCGCCTCTTCGAGCATATCGAGTCATGGCACGCCTAGCGGCCTCAATCTGCCTCGATGTAATCCAGGCATTTTCCGTTGCTTTCAAACCATACTCCCCAAAGTTAAGGGTACTGCCAGCGTTGGCAATGCCTTTCCTTCTTCCTCTGTGATGGTTCCTGTATTTAACTCTTTTCGGCTGCAGCATATTGCAGGTCCTATTCCTAATTCATCTATCTTAATTACTATGAATTTATGACTTTCTCTTACTAAACCCGTCTATTCCTGAGCTACCTCTTCATCCGCGGTCACCAAAACCTCTATCGCCGGCACGTCTTCGTCCTCCGTTGATCCAGAAACTGGTAATTCTGGCCTATCGACAGATTCCCCAATTATTGTCGGATTCATGATCTCACCCCGGCATATCCAAACCTTTACACCGATCACTCCAAACTCTGTAGCAGCTTCGGCTAGGCCATAGTCAATATCGGCTCTTAAGGTATGAAGCGGAACTCTGCCTTCGTGCGCCTTTTCTTGCCTGGCAATATCAGCACCAGCCAATCTTCCCGAGGCTATTATTTTGATTCCTTCTGCTCCAGCCTGCATGGTTCTCGTCAGCGATTGCCTAATGGCTCTTCTGAATGCGATCCTGCGTTCAAGTTGGTCAGCTATATTTCTTGCCACCAAATAAGCATCTAATTCCGGCTGCCTTACCTCTTTAACATTCAATCTCGTTCGGCGATTACCGGTCATTAAGTCAAGCTCCTTCCTGAGCTCGTCAACACGCGTACCTCCCCTGCCAATCACTATACCCGGCCTCGCCGTGTGAATAGTGACAGCAACTTCATTTGAATCCCGTAGGATATCTACCTTTGTAATTCCGGCATCTTCATACATGTTGCTTATCTTGCTGCGAATGGATATATCTTGGTTTACGAGACTTGCGTAGTCCGAACCACGAGCAAACCAGGTGGCATTCCAATCCTTCGTTATACCAACTCTGAATCCGTTGGGATGAATTTTTTGGCCCAAGTTATATTCCCTCCTCATCTACGACAACCGTTATATGGCTACTTCTTCTACTGATGCGCCCAACTCGGCCTCTCGCTCTTGCCCTAAAACGCTTAAGCCTAGGAGCTTCGTTTGCAAAAATTTCAGAAATTTTTAAATCTTCTGTTCTGGCCATTAATTCATTTTCAGCATTTGAGGCCGCTGACTTGACTGTTTTTGCCACTTTAGCTGCGGCAGGCGAAGGCATAAATCTCAAAGTGGTAAGAGCCTCTTCAACTTTCATACCTCTCACAAGATTTACTATCGGTTTAAGTTTTTTTACCGATATTCCCGTGTTACTAGATTTTGCCCTTATTCCCACGATATTTTCCTACATTGTTCCTAATAAAATTTTAAATACTAACCGGAAAGACGTTCAGTCCTGGAAGAGTGGCCACGGAATGTCCTAGTAGGAGCAAATTCTCCCAACTTATGGCCAACCATATTTTCTGTGACAAACACAGGTACATGTCTACGACCGTCGTGCACTGCTACGGTTAAACCCAACATATCTGGCATAATGACCGAGGCACGCGACCATGTTCTAATTACCTCCCGGCTATTGGAACGCACCGCATTCTCGACTTTTTTAGCTAATTTAGGATGTACGTACGGGCCCTTTTTTATTGACCTAGACATTTTGAAAAGCTCCGATCTCCTTACTTCTGATAACGCCTTCTAACAATAAACTTACTAGAAGGTTTCTTCTTTTTTCTGGTTCTGTAACCAAGTGCCGGCTTACCCCAAGGGGTCTTAGGTCCAGGCATCCCAATAGGGGATCTACCTTCACCGCCGCCATGGGGATGAGCGTTAGGAGCCATCGCAACACCGCGAACAGTGGGCCTCTTGCCTAAATGGCGCTTCCTACCCGCCTTACCGAGTTTCACATTTTTACTATCAACAGCGCTAAGCTGACCAACAGTTGCCATGCAAGCACTTAAAACATTTCGCATTTCCCCCGAAGGAAGTCTCAGAAGGGTGTACTTCCCTTCAGTAGCCAAAACCTGGGCAGAGCTTCCCGCACTCCTGACTATTTGCCCTCCTCTACCAACTTTGAGTTCCACATTGTGAACAACTGTGCCCGAGGGTATATTTTCAAGGGGAAGAGCATTCCCAGGAGTTATATCAGCATTTTTTCCAGCCATCACTCTATGGCCAACCCTTAGGTCATTAGGAGCAAGGATATATCTCCAATCGCCATTTTCAAATTTGATTAGTGCAATCCGAGATGATCTATTGGGATCGTATTCAATGGTCTCTACAACCCCCGGAATATCTGCGTTATCCCTCTTAAAGTCGATAACTCTGTACCGTTTCTTATGACCACCGCCTCTGTGTCTAACAGTAATACGACCAGAAGAATTTCTTCCTCCTGTCTTTTTTACGGGTTTTACAAGACTTTTCTTGGGTTTCCTTTGCGTTATATCGTCAGTTGTTTGAAGAACAAGTCCTCTCTGTCCCGGCGTTAACGGTTTTCTTACTTTAAGAGGCATTAAACACCCTCGAATAGCGTTATGGAGTCACCAGGTGAAACCGTAACGATTGCTTTCTTCCAAGATCTCAGTTGCGAAAACCTCGGACCAAATCTTTTCTTTTTTCCTCTAACGTTCATAGTACGAACTTTTTTTACCGACACCCCAAAAGCTGTCTCCACCGCATCTTTTATTTCAAGTTTGGTGGCTGATGGAGCCACTTCAAACACGTATCTATTCTCTTCCTGTAAAAGAGTAGATTTTTCCGTGACAACCGGCCTACGAAGAATCGAGAATTTGTGAAGTTTGCTCATTACTTAACCCCAGACCCAGAATCTTCCACATCGATTTCTTCAACCAAGGATTTAAGAAGTTCTTCATCTGACAGATCCGTCACAGGATGCTCAACTTTCCCCATATCCTCGGAAGGGACATCCACGTTAGTATCCTCAATTAATTCACTGGAGGCACTAGAGGAAATTTCCTCAGATGGATCAGAGACTCTTTCGCCCTTGTAAACACCCCCCCAGGTTTCCTCCACTTTTCTAACCGCATCCACGGTCATAACAACCGATGAATTATTAATGAGATCCAGAGTGTTTATGACGTTCGCAGGAAGAGTCTTAACCTTCTGCAAATTACCTGACGCTCTAACTACATTATCATTCCTTCCATTGGTTACAACCAACGCAGACCCCGTCGCGTCCAGGGCCTCCAGAACAGACCTCATGGACTTGGTTTTAGAATCTTGTATATCCAAATTGTCAACTACGACTAATGTACCTTGACGAACTTTGTCGGATAGAACAGACAATATAGCCAAGCGTCTCATCTTCTTAGGTGTACGCTTGCGATAATTTCTGGGACCAGGACCAAAAGCACGCCCTCCTCCTACCCAAATGGGGGATCTTGTTGACCCCTGACGGGAACGCCCTGAATGCTTCTGTGGCCTCGGCTTAGCACCCCCACCAGAAACTTCAGAACGAGTCTTGGTTTTAACGGTTCCCTGCCTTCTATTTGCCAAATGCCCAACAACTACTTGATGGACCAAAGCTGACTTCTCAGGAACTCCAAAAACATCGTCCCGTACCTCAATCTCTCCAGACGAGCCACCTTTTATGTCTTTAACTTCTAATTTCACGGCCACTAACTCTTTAATTTAGACTTTTTAATAACTACCAGGCCATCCTTATGACCAGGAACACCCCCCTTTACAAGGAGCAAATTCCTGTCCGGATCCACCATGACGACTTCCAAGTGTTTAACTGTAACCTTGTCTCCGCCCATCCGGCCTGCCATTCTCATACCTTTGATCACACGGCCAGGTGTCGATCCCGCACCAATAGATCCCGGAGCACGATGCCTGTCAGACTGTCCGTGCGTCTTGGGACCACCACGAAAATTATATCTTTTGACGCCCCCTTGGAATCCTTTACCCTTTGAAGTCCCAGTTACATTAACCTTCTCTCCGACCTCAAATATCCCGACGCCAACTTCCTCGCCAATTTCTACAGCAGATAAATCGTCAGTCGAAACTTCTCTGAAGTGCCGAAAGTTTCGCCCACCAGATTTAGCTACATGCCCTCTTCTGGGAGAATTCACCTTAGTGATGGGATCAAATCCCAACTGAATACTCTCGTATCCGTCAGTTTCACCTGTCTTTATCTGTGTGACAGTACAGGGCCCAGCCTGAATGGCCGTAACGCTATCGGCAGTCCCATCCTCATGAAAGAATTGGGTTCCCCCAATTACTTTCCCTAATATTCCATGTAATGTCATATCAATTTCGAACCTGTTGTTAATTTATTATCTTTAAAATAGGGTCAACTTATAACTTGAGGGAGATGTCCACGCCAGCTGGCATATCAAGATTCGTTAACGAATCAATCGTTTTGGACGTTGGACTATGAATATCGATTAATCGATTATGAGTCCTTATCTCAAAGTGCTCCCTTGAATCCTTGTCTATGTGAGGAGCCCGTAGCACGCAAAAACGCTTTATAGATGTCGGCAGCGGAACAGGACCCGAGACGCGGGCTCCGGTTCTTTCAGCTGTCTCCACTATCTGTCCGGCAGACTGATCCAAAATCCTGTGATCAAAAGCCTTTAGGATAACCCTAATCTTTTGCGCAGCCTGTACCATACTAATTTCCCCGTAAGTGTATTTTTATTAATTGTTTACTTGTTGACTTTTCTTTTAGGAACTACTAAACGGACTGAGCCTCTACTACCGACTCAGGAGCCTCTAAATATCGATCGAACTCCATGGAGTAACCAGCTCTACCTTGTGTGATCGACCGTAAATCATTTGCGTACCCAAAACTTTCCGCTAACGGCAAAGAAGCCTTCACTATTTGAGTATCATTTTGTGCATCGATACTTTCAACCGAGGCACGACGCCTTCCTAGATCACCTATCACCTCACCCAAATAGTCCTCTGGAGTCACAACCTCCAGTGTCATTACTGGTTCCAGTACGACAGGATTACATCGATTGACGGCCGTTCTGGCTGCCATCGAACCCGCTATTTCAAAAGACACTTTAGACGAGTCTACGTCATGATATGTTCCATCAATCAACCTGACTAACAGATCAATCACTGGGAACCCAGACTTCGGCCCGTTATTAAGCGCTCCCCTTACTCCATCCTCAACAGAGGAGATGTATTCTGTTGGAATTGCCCCCCCTCTAATCATATTTTCAAACTGGACTCCCTCACCCCTCTCGAGAGGTTCCATTTCGATAATGACATGCCCATACTGGCCATGCCCACCAGACTGGCGCACAAATTTCCCCTCAGCGGTGGTATTTTTACGAATAGTCTCACGAAATGCGACTCTCGGACGACCGACATTAGCTTCAACCTTAAACTCTCTTACCATCCGGTCGGTTAGTATCTCCAAATGCAGCTCACCCATACCGGACATAACCGTCTGTCCTGTTTCCTCGTCATACTGGACCCGAAAAGTAGGATCTTCGTCAGATAATTTAACCAAGGCATCTGACAATTTGTCTTGGTCAGCCCTAGCCTTCGGCTCAATCGCAACCGAAACAACCGGGTCTGGAAACTCGATTTTTTCTAGAAGTATGGGGTTTTCAAGATCACAGAATGTTTCACCAGTAGAGGTGTCTTTCAAGCCAACCGCTGCCGCTATCTCTCCTGCAAACACCTCATCCACTTCCTCCCTCTGGTCGGCGTGCATCTTAACTATTCGGCCCAACCTCTCCCGGTCTCCAGTAACGGTGTTGAGAACACTTGAACCAGACTTAGCACTTCCCGAGTAGACCCTGAAATAAACCAATCTTCCTATAAAGGGGTCAGTTACCGTCTTGAAGGCTAAGGCGGCAAAGGGTTCATCAAAACTTGCCTTGCGCTCAAGTTCCTCTTCATCATTGCCAGGCACTGTGCCTTGAACAGAGGGAACGTCCAAAGGGGAAGGCAGATAGGCACCAACCGCCTCTAGAAGTGGCTGAACGCATTTATTTTTCAACGCGGTTCCGCTTAATACTGGAACCATTTTATAAGAGATAGTGGCTCGACGGATGGCGCCTTTCAGCTCTTCTACTGAAATCTCTTCTTCCATCAAGAATTTCTCAAGCAAGGCGTCGTCCGTTTCCGCCACCTTCTCAATCATGTCTTGGCGCCTAGAATCAAATTCTTCTTGATATTCGTCTGGCACCCCTCCCTCTTCGAAGTCTCCGCTATCATCAAGATAGGTGTATGACTTGCCTTCGACGAGGTCAATAACCCCACGGTAATTATCCTCAGCCCCCATAGGCAATTGAATAGCAACTGGGTTACCACCCAATCGATCTACAATCGTTTCTATTGCGTGGTAATAATCACCACCAATTTTGTCCATCTTATTTATGAAACATATCCGAGGCACGTTATATTTGTCAGCCTGACGCCATACAGTTTCCGACTGTGGCTGTACCCCTGCAACTGCATCAAACACTACTACTCCACCGTCTAGAACCCTAAGACTTCGTTCAACTTCAGCGGTAAAATCGACGTGTCCTGGCGTATCAATAATATTGATGTCCCATTCGCCCCAACTACAGGCAGTGGCGGCTGAAGTGATAGTAATCCCGCGTTCTCGCTCCTGGTCCATCCAGTCGAGAGCCGTATTCCCATCATCGGTCGTCCCTAATTTATGAATACGCCCAGCAAAAAAAAGTACTCGTTCTGAGACAGTGGTTTTACCTGCATCGATATGCGCGATAAAACCGATATTTCTTGTTTGTTTGAGAGAATTTCGTGGCATTTCAGTTCACCTGTAAATATGAAGCCCAGACGATCTCTATGAATTTCTACCAGCGATAATGAGCAAAGGCTCTGTTAGCTTCTGCCATCCGGAAGACTTCTTCTTTTCTACGAACTGCAGCCCCTTGACCCCTAGAAGCATCTAGAAGCTCAGCAGATAACTTTTCCGACATGCCCCTTCCAGATCTCTGGCGGGCACCAGTGACAATCCATCTCATCGCAAGAGCCAAACGTCTCGAGGGCCTCACTTCGGTAGGCACTTGATAGTTGGCACCACCAACCCTTCTCGATCTCACTTCAATCATGGGAGTAGCATTTCTAATAGCCTGCTCAAATATCTCGAAGGCTGGTCTTCCACCCTCAGATTCGGCTATCTCCATAGCGCTGTAGACAATTCGCTGGGCTACAGTTTTTTTCCCGTTCTGCATAACGCTATTGATGAACTTAGCAAGGTCAACACTGTTATGCCTAGGATCCGGCAATATTTTTCGTATTTCTGCTCTTCTTCTACGTGCCATTTTGTCTTGTATAACCTATTTATTCGTCTCGGGCGCCATACTTACTACGCCCTCTCTTACGATCTTGAACACCAGCAGTATCCAGAACACCTCTTACTACGTGATATCTCACTCCGGGCAGATCTCTCACCCTTCCACCTCTGATCAAAACTACCGAGTGTTCCTGCAAGTTATGACCTTCGCCGGGAATGTAAGCTGTCACTTCCATTCCATTTGTCAACCTCACCCTCGCAACTTTCCTTAACGCGGAATTAGGTTTCTTTGGTGTTTGGGTCCTAACTTGAACGCAAACCCCCCTCTTATGAGGCGATCTTGCACCACGACTACCAGTATTCTTCAGAGTATTCCAAGTAAGATCCAAAGCAGGTGCAGTATTCTTGCGTTGCTTTTTAGGTCTCTTTTTTCTTATTAACTGATTAACTGTAGGCATGGAAAATCCTATTTATTTGACTGTCTCTAAAAGGCAAAATTATAGCCCTCCCCGAGGGGCGACAAGGAGCAATTATACGCTTGGGATAATTTAGTGTCAACGCCTGAGGAGTCTCAAAATAGGCAGTAAATTTCTTGAATTAAAATGCTTTTAACAAGCGGAATCTAGAGAACATCAATCTGTAACGTGTTTTTTATTACGTCCTAAACCGACTGGAACCTCTACTTCCATGGATCTCTGATCCAGATCAACTGACAAAATCACACCCTCAATAACTGGTAGGAGAATATCATCCTCTTCCGCCAGATTCACCACATAAACGTCATTGGCCCCAGTCTCTATAATTTCTGAGATAACACCTAAATATGCACCAACCTCATATACAGAAAGTCCAATTATCTCGTGATGAAAATATCCCTCATTGGATATAACTGCTTCATCTTCCTGTATAGATAATTCTAACCCTCTACACAGATCAGCCTGATCCCGATCTTCAATCTCATTAAGTCTTAACAGAACACCCCTCCTGTCAAACCTTGAGGATACAATCGTGTGGGTTTTGCCATCAAGAAAAAGATCGTTCCCTACGTCAAATCTTTCGAATATTTCAGTTGTACATTCAACGCGAAGTTCACCACGCAACCCTCTAGAGCCGCGTACAACACCAACAACTATATGATCACTAGGAGTATTACTCTTGAGCTCTCTGTTGGACCTCAAAGGATTTCACCGATGTTTGACTTATTCTTACTCTATGCTAATCAATATCCAAATTGGCATGGACACCATTTTTAACAGCGGCGACCCTTAGAAGGGACCTTATGGACTGAGCGACCCTACCCTGTCGACCTATGACTTTACCCTTGTCTTCAGGGTGAACCTGCAAGGTAATAAACACTCTCCCGTGTTCATTTTCTTCCTCGGTAACAAGGACTTCGTCAGGATGCGTCACAATGGACTGCGCTATGTATTCTACTAACTGTTTTAATTGTGCCATCGGAGCCTAAGAATCCGCAGATTCAGTATCTGGTTCTTGTGTTTCATCACTACTCAAGTTATCTAGCATACGCTGCACAGCCTCACTAGGCTGGGCACCTTTACTAATCCAGTCTCTCGCTCTGGCTTCGTCAATGACAACCTCGGGAGGATCTAACCTCGGGTTGTAATGACCTAGATGATCCACAAAGGCCCCGTCACGAGGCTTTTTTGAATCTGCTACAACTATCCTGTAGCTAGCTTGATTCCTTTTACCTGTCCTCCGAAGTCTAATCTTGAGCATTTATCATCTACTCCTGGCCAGACTTTGCTTCGTTCAAGCTTTTCAAAAGTCTAGATTTTCTACGTGCTGCATTGTTGGAATGAATCGCACCCCTCTGAGACGCTTTATCTAAAGCAACGACTGCCGCACTAGAAGCCTCGGTAGCCGCTTCAATGTCCCCCTCTTCAATAAGACGTCTAGCTTTTGTTATAAACGTTTTAGCTTTCGTACGTAGAGGTTGTTTTTGCTGATTTTTCCTAAGTTGTACTCTAGTTGATTTTGCGCTTGGCACTACAGGAAGCTCCTATGACCATTAATTTTTATTTAGAGATTTGTATCTCTGTGTCTGGATTAGCCTCAAGACTTCTAAGTCTGGAAACGCTAATAATGCCATTAACAGCTTCTATACGGGTGTAAAGGGTGCTGAGCTGGTCTGTACCACTAATGTATACCGTCAGCGAAATGACACTCATATCATCGTACTCTTCAGAAGCAATATTGGCAATATTTACTCTCTCATTAGAAACCACTGAAGTTATATCACCAAGTAATCCAACTCGGTCCCAACCTTTTATTTGTACCCGCACCGGATAGAGGGTTTTAGTCTCTCCCCAATCAACAGACACAATACGCTCAGATTCGTCTTCCGCGAGTATATTGGGACAGTTAATCCTATGTATGGTCACCCCTCTACCTCTTGTTATAAATCCCACGATCCCATCCCCCATAATTGGATTGCAGCACCTAGCAATACTAGTTAGTAAATCTCCTACGCCAAGAACTTCTATGCCAGAAGCAGGACCCGTCCTAGGCATACCCTGTTTTGTTGATACACGGGGAACAGGAGAACCTGTGGTTAATCTCCCAACTAGTCTTTCTGTCGTGAGTGTTCCATCACCTAAAGCCGCGAACATATCCTCTACTGCGTTATATCGAAGCATCACAGAGGCTTTTCGATCGTCAATATCGATATCAAGACGCTGCAATTGCCTCAGAAAAACTTCCTTGCCCCGCTCTATATTGCCTGCGCGTTCTTGACGATTAAACCATTGCCTAATTTTAGCTTTAGCTGAAGAGGTTTTTGCATATCCCAGACTAGCATTGATCCAGTCTAAGCTAGGACCTCGAGCTGTTTTACTGGTCATCACTTGTATCGTGTCACCATTCTCTATGGGATGATTTAGAGCCACCAGTTTTCCATTAACTTTAGCTCCCACACAACTATGTCCAACATCTGTGTGTATACGGTAGGCAAAATCAAGAGGGGTGGCGCCAGTAGGTAATTCTATAACATCACCTTTCGGTGTGTATGCATAGACTTGGTTCTGAAATATATCTGTTTTAAACGACTCAATAAATTCCACTGCACCGCCAGCATCACGCTGCCATTCCAGCAACTGACGTAACCAGGTCATTTTTTCTTCAAACTGAGTATCGTGGTCTCCTGCCTCCTTATAAAGCCAGTGAGCAGCAACTCCATACTCTGCAACTTGATGCATATCCTTAGTGCGTATCTGGACCTCTACTGGCGCATTATCCTCACACAAAATCGCTGTGTGTAATGACTGATAAAGGTTATCTTTTGGATTCGCAATATAATCGTCAAATTGACCAGGGAGAGGACGCCATTTAGTATGAACCACACCTAGGGCTGCATAGCAATCTTTTACGTCCTCAACGATTACTCTCACAGCAAAGAGATCATATATTTCTCCAGATTCCTTATTTTGATTAGAGTACCTTTCCGCCTTCCTATGGATGCTGTAAATATGTTTAGGCCTTCCATAGACATCTCCATCTACATCAGCTGCAGACAACTCAGCCCTTATTATGTGGACCATCCTCTCCACATATGCCTCTCGCTCGGCTCTTTTTGCGTTTAGTCTCTTGGATATTCTTTTATATGCCTCTGGTTCCAACTGCTGGAAAGACATATCCTCCAACATCCACTTCACTTCCCAAATACCCAGCCTGTGAGCCAAAGGAGCAAATATTTCTAATGTCTCTCTAGCCATTGCTTCACGTCTAGAGGGAGGAAGAGCAGAAATCGTCCTCATATTGTGTAGCCGGTCCGCCAGCTTTATGAGAACTACTCTGACATCTTCTGCCATCGTCATGAGCATTTTTCTCAACGTTTCAGCTTGGGCTATTTCATCGATGGCATCATCTTGAACTTCAGAATCATAGTCATCTGTGGATGACATATGAAAATCCTCATCCCCCATCACCTGAGCCCGTGTCAGCTTGGTAACTCCGTCTACTAAATGAGCAACATCGTCTCCGAATTCATCACACAGCTCATCATATGAGACATCGCAATCTTCTAGCACGTCATGCAGTAAAGCAGCAGACAGTGTGTTGGCATCTAATTTGAGATCGGCAAGAAATAGAGCCGTTTGTTTCGGATGTTCGAAGAAAGGTTCCCCGGAGAGGCGCTTTTGGCCTTCATGGGCAGTTTCTGCAAATGAATAGGCCCTGCGAACCTCAGTGATTTTATCTTCCGGCAGATAAATTTCCATTTTATCTAACAGATGCTGTTCAAGCGTTACATCTAGTCTAGTACTATTGGATTGACCAATAACACTATCCGTTATTTCTGATTTTAGTGGCTGCTCTACTTTAGAGCTAACGTCATTAAGTTTTTTCCCCTTTCTGACATACACCATATGGTCTTACCAGGACCTCCTCACCAGCAATTAAGAACTACAGCTATCCATAAATCAGATACAAGATTATAGCCCAGAAATAGTAAATAAACGAAGTTGGAAATACTAGCATCTAGGTTATTATGTTCCACCAGCATGATAAATTGATTTAACGACAATCCCATTTGGCGTCACAATACAGATAGGAGTTCTAAATGCAGTTCAAGGCCCCGAGGGGCACAACCGATATTCTTCCAGAAGAGCGCCCATATTGGAGGTTGCTAGAGTCAACAGCGGAAAGAATTGCAGAAAATTTTGGTTACCTACGTATTGATACTCCCATTTTTGAAGATACAGGACTTTTTGTGAAAGGTGTTGGGGATTCGACGGACATAGTAGAGAAAGAAACCTACACGTTTAAAGATCGTGGAGGGGATTCTCTAACCTTACGCCCGGAAGGTACTGCACCAGTTTGCAGATCGTATCTCGAGAACGGAATGAATAATCTACCCCAACCTGTCAGGCTCTACTATCTCGTCCCAAACTTTAGATATGAAAGACCACAGTCCGGTAGATACAGGGCATTTCATCAATTCGGAGTAGAGGTATTTGGTGAAGTCAAACCATATGTAGATGCTGAAGTAATCGAGATTTCGTGGCAATTTCTCTCTGAACTTGGGTTGAACGATCTTAGTCTGACTCTAAATAGCATAGGTGATAAGAAGTGTCGCCCAGGCTATATAGACCAATTAAATGAGTACTATCATCTTAGGGAAAAGGATATCTGTGAGGATTGTTCTCGGAGACTTGCTAATAATCCCCTGCGCCTGCTTGATTGCAAGGTGGAAACATGCCAACCAATAA